>Ga0213836_100218_pt1 | contig 53368 bp, 46 predicted proteins | sample SWPATP03_FD_160578 | JGI IMG/M metagenome (GOLD analysis project Ga0213836, IMG submission 160578) | Coastal seawater microbial communities from Marineland, Florida, United States - SWPA TP0 #3 | ecosystem: Environmental > Aquatic > Marine > Coastal | place: USA: Florida | collected 2016-08-05
TCTGCTCCGCGTCCCACGGGCAGCCGCCCGGACCGCGCAGCCGCGCCATCACCTCGACGAGCTCGTCGAGGGCGCTCACGCCGCGCCCTCCGCGGCCGCGTCGCCGGCCGGCTCCTTCGGCGGCGGGAAGATGGCCGTCAGCAGCGCATCGACCCAGGCGATGAGCTCGGCGTCGGGCAGCGGCTGCGCCTGCGTGCCCGCGAGCCGCCCGCCCCCCGCGGTGGGGATCGGCACGACGATCGTCTTCGCCTGGGCGTTGAGCTTCGCGTCCGGGTACATGCGGCGGAGGCGCAGCTGCACCGACTCGGCGAGGTCGGCGGGCCCGATGCGCAGGTTCGGGCCGACGGTGATGACCTCGGAGAGCTGCGCGCGCTGCGCCTTGCGCCGCAGCCGCGCCATGGCGATGAGCGCGCTCACCTGCGCGGGCGGCTCGCCGTAGCGGTCCCGCAGCTCGTCGAGCACGTGGTCGATGGCCTCGTCGTCGCGCGACGACGCGGCCGCCGAGAGCTTCTGGTACGCCTCCAGGCGCAGCCGCTCGGCGTCGACGTACTCCTCGGGGATCACCGCGTCGACGGGCAGCTCGAGCCGGAGCTCGCGCGGCCCCTCGTCCTCCTCGCCGCGGAACAGCGCCACGGCCTCCCCCACCATCCGCAGGTAGAGGTCGAAGCCGACGCCCGCGATGTGCCCGGACTGCTCCCCGCCGAGCAGGTTGCCGGCGCCGCGGATCTCCAGGTCCTTGAGCGCCACCTGCATGCCGGCGCCGAGCTCGTTGTGCACCGCGATCGTCTCGAGCCGGTCGTGCGCGAGCTCGGACAGCGGCGCATCCGGGTCGTAGAGGAAGTACGCGTACGCGCGCTCGCGGCCGCGGCCGACGCGGCCGCGCAGCTGGTGCAGCTGGCTGAGCCCGTAGCGCTCGGCGTGGTCGAGGATGAGCGTGTTCGCGTTGGGGATGTCGAGGCCGGTCTCGACGATCGTCGTCGAGACGAGCACGTCGTACTGCTTCTCCCAGAAGTCGACGATCACGCGCTCGAGGGCCGTCTCGGGCATCTTGCCGTGCGCGACGCCGATGCGCGCCTCCGGCACGAGCTCCGCGAGGTGCGCCGCGACGCGGTTGATCGACGAGACGCGGTTGTGCACGAAGAAGACCTGACCCTCGCGCAGCAGCTCGCGCCGGATGGCGGCGGCCACCTGCTGGTCGTTGTACGCGCCGACGAAGGTGAGCACCGGGTGGCGGGCCTCCGGCGGCGTCGCGAGCGTCGACATCTCGCGGATGCCGGTGACCGCCATCTCGAGCGTGCGCGGGATGGGCGTCGCCGACATCGCCAGCACGTCGACGTTCGTCTTGAGCGCCTTGAGCTTCTCCTTGTGCTCGACGCCGAAGCGCTGCTCCTCGTCGATGATGACGAGGCCGAGCTCCTTGAAGCGGACGGAGTCGGAGAGCAGCCGGTGGGTGCCGATGACAACGTCGACCGTGCCGTCGGCGAGCCCCGCCATCGTCTCGCGGTGCTCCTTGTCGGTCTGGAACCGGCTGAGCGCGCGCACGTGCACGGGGAATCCCGCGAAGCGGGCCGCGAAGGTCTCGAAGTGCTGCCGCACGAGCAGCGTGGTGGGCACGAGCACCGCGACCTGGGCGCCGTCCTGCACGGCCTTGAACGCCGCGCGCACGGCGACCTCCGTCTTGCCGTATCCGACGTCGCCCGAGAGCAGCCGGTCCATCGGCACCTCGCGCTCCATGTCGCGCTTGACCTCGTCGATCGTGGTGAGCTGGTCGGGCGTCTCGGCGTAGGGGAACGCGTCCTCGAGCTCGCGCTGCCAGGGCGTGTCGGGGCCGAACGCGCGACCCCTCGACGCCATCCGCGCCGAGTAGAGCTGCACGAGCTCGACCGCGATCTCGCGCACGGCCTTGCGCGCCTTCGCCTTCGACTGCTGCCAGTCGCTGCCGCCCATCTTCGACAGCTGCGGCGCCTCGCCGCCGACGTAGCGGTTGAGCTGGTCGAGCTGGTCCGTCGGCACCGACAGCCGGTCGCCCGGGTGCCCGCGCTTCGACGGCGCGTACTCGATCACGAGGTACTCGCGGGTCGTCTTCACGGGGTTCCGGCCGCCGGTCGACACGGTGCGCTGGGTGAGCTCCACGAAGCGGCCGACGCCGTGCGTCTCGTGCACGACGTGGTCGCCGGGCTTGAGCTGCAGCGGGTCGACGACGCTCCGGCGCCGGGTCGCGAGCCGGCGCGACTGGCGCGAGTCGACGCCCACCGCGCGGCCGAAGAACTCCGCCTCGCTCACGAGCTCGATGCGCTCGTCCGGCAGCGAGAAGCCGTGCTCGATCGACGCCTGCGTCACGTGCACGATGCCCGGCTCGAGCTGCGGGGGCAGCGCCTCGACCTCGCGCGCGGCGACCTCGTGCTCGCCGAGCACCTGCGCCGCGCGCGTGACGAGGCCGTGGCCGGCGGCGGTGACGACGACGCGCCACCCCGCCTGGGCGCGCTCGCGGAGGTGGTCGACGGCGCCGTCGGCGCGACCGGCGAAGCTCGGCACCGGCTGCCCCTCGACCGCGGTCACCGAGTCGTCGGCCTGCAGGGTCGAGAACGTCCACCACGGCGCGCGCACCGCGTCGCGCAGCTCGTCGAGGCTGAGGAAGCCGCCCGCGAGGTCGACCGGGGCCTCGCCGCCGGCGGTCGCGGCGCTCCACGCCGCCTCGAGGAACTCGTGGTTCGTCTCGTTGAGGCTCGCGACGCGGTCGCGGATGCGCTCGGGGCCGAGCACGACGACGCCCGCGTCGGGCAGGTAGTGCGTGATGGGCACGAGCCGCGGCAGCAGCGCGGGCGCCAGCGACTCCATGCCCTCGACCGGGATGCCCTCGCCGATGCGCTCGAGCATCTGCTGGATGCCGGGGAACTCGGGGGCCAGCTGGCGCGCCCGGCTGCGCACCGCCTCCGTCAGCAGCATCTCGCGGCTCGGCGGCAGCACGACGCGGTCGATCGGCTCGGCGTCCGAGCGCTGGTCGGCGACGTGGAACCAGCGCATCTGGTCGACCTCGTCGCCGAACAGCTCGATGCGCACGGGGTAGTCCTCGGCGGGCGCGAACACGTCGACGATGCCGCCGCGCACGGCGAACTCGCCGCGCCGGGTCACCATGTCGACGCGCGCGTAGGCGAGGTCGACGAGCCGGCGCGACAGGGCGGCGAGGTCGATGCCCCGCGCCCCGGCGACGAGCTCGACGGGGTCGACGGAGAGCAGGTTGTCGGCGACGGGCTGCAGGGCAGCGCGCACGGAGGCGACGATGACCATCGGCGTGCCCGGCTGCCGCTCGGCGACCGCGCGCAGCGTCGCGCCGCGACGGCCGACCGTCTCGGCGGAGGGGCTCAGCCGCTCGTGCGGGAGCGTCTCCCACGCGGGCAGGTCGAGCACCTGCGCCTCGGGGAGCCAAGCGGCGAGGTCGTCGCGCACCGCGTCCGCCTCGCGCCGGGTGGCGGTGATGACGAGCAGCGGTCGGTCGTGGGCGCTCGCGATCGACGCCACGACGGGCGCGCGCATCGACTCGATGCCGGTGAGCGCGCCACCGCGGCTCGCTTCGACGACCGGGGCGAGCGCGCTGCGCTCCAGGAGCTCGAGGAGGGGCCGGAGGCTCACTGCGCCTGTCTCACTGACTGTGCCTGTCTCTCTGACCGGGCCTGTCTCGCTGACCGGGCCTGTCTCGCTGACTGAGCCTGTGTCACTGCGTCATGACCACGGCGCCCGCGGCGTCGAACACCTCGACGCTGTACGAGCCCTCGGCGCCGACGGGCGGCATCACGCCCGCGAACACCGGCGGGGCGTCGTCAGGGGTCTGCTCGCCGCGCACGAGCTCGACGTCGGTGCCGTACCAGTGCATGACGGCGCGCTCCGCGCCGGCGGGGCCGATCACGAGGGCGCCGCGGGCCTCGTCGGTGCCGCCGACGCACAGCAGCGGACCGCGGCCGAGGCACGACGCGAACATGCGGCCGCCCTCGTCCTCGAGGATCAGGTCGGTCAGGCCGGACTCGTCGCCGCCGTCCCACCACAGCATCGACCCGTCGTCGAAGGTCGCCGAGAGCGTGTAGCCGTTCGGGCCCTCGGGCGCGGCGTCCTGCTCGGGCGTGCCGCTCGCGCAGCCGGCGAGCGCGAGCCCGACCGTCAGCACGACAGCGGCGACTCGCGGGGCGTGGATGCGCACAGTCACTCTCCTCCGGATCGACTCTCCATGCTAGCGGCGAGCCGCCCCGGTCAGCTCGGGGCGTGGATGCGCTGCTGCGCCTCGGCGAAGCCGTCGGCGATGATGCGCTCGACGGCGTCGGCGCCCAGCTGCACGAGCAGGTCGGCCTCGTCCTGCTCGGCCCTCGCGAAGGGCTTCAGCACGAAGTCGGCGGGATCCTGCCTGCCGGGCGGGCGTCCGACGCCCAGCCGCACGCGCAGCACGTCGCCGCCGCGCGCAGCGATGATGTCGCGCATCCCGTTGTGGCCGCCGTGCCCGCCGCCCTGCTTGAGGCGCACGGTGCCGAGCGGCAGGTCGAGCTCGTCGTGCAGCACGATCACGTGCTCGGCGTCGACGCCGTACCAGTCCATGAGCTTCGCGACCGGGCCGCCGGAGCGGTTCATCCAGCTCGTCGGGAAGGCCGTCACGACCTTCGGGCCGCCGATGATGCGCGACTCGGCGACGAGCGCGTCAGCGCGGCCGTGCCGCTTCGGCGTCGCGCCGGCGCGGCGCTCCACCTCGGCCAGCGCGAGCTGCCCGATGTTGTGGCGCGTGCGCGCGTAGTCGGGCCCGGGATTCCCGAGCCCGACCACGAGCCACGTCTGCGCCATGGGACGCGAGGGGTCCGACTACTCCGCGGACTCGTCGGTCTGCTGCGAGGCCTCGCCGCTCTCGACGACGTCGCCCTCGGCCGGTGCGGCGTCCTCGTCCTCGAGCTGCGGCGCCGCGGGCACCATGATGCCGACGACGAGCGCCTCGGGGTCGGTGAGGAGCGTCGAGCCCGTGGGCAGCTCGATGCCGCCGGCCAGGATGTGCGCGCCCTCCTCGAGGCCCTCGATCGAGACCACGAGGTTGTTCGGGATGTGCAGCGCCTCGACCTCGATCGAGACGCTCGTGAGCTCGAGGTTCGTGATCGTGCCGGGGGCGGACTCGCCCTCGACGTGCACAGGCACGTCGACGACGACCTTCTCGCCGCGCTGGACGATGATGAGGTCGAGGTGCTCGATCGCCTGTGCGCCCTGCAGCACCGGGTTGCGCTGGATGTCCTTCACGAGCGCGAGCTGCGAGCCGCCCTCGATCTCGAGGTCGAAGATGGCGTTCGAGCGACGCACGAGCATGAAGACGTCGTGCGCGTCGAGCGTGAGGTGCTGGGGCTCGGTGCCGTGGCCGTAGAGCACGGCGGGGACCTTGCCGAGGGCGCGCAGCTTGCGCGCCGCGCCCTTGCCGAATGCCGTGCGGGTCTCGGTGACCAGCTTGCTGCCGTCAGTCATGGAAGTGCTCCTTGTGGGCCGCGGCCCGTCGATGGTCGACTCGAACGCGCGAAGCGTGAGGACTGGGTCCGCTGCTGCCACTGCGTCGATCACGGATGCGTCCGCACCCCTCGCCGAAGTTCAGCCTCCGACTCTACAGCACGGCCCGGGAACGGCGAAAGCGGAGGTCCTCCCGGACCTCCGCTCCCGTGCGCCGGATCAGCCGAACACGCCGCCCAGCAGGTAGATCGCGTAGGCGATGATGAAGCCGACGATGGCCATGAGGCCCTGCGCGACCGTCCAGGTCTTCAGCGTCGTCTTGACGTCGAGGCCGAAGAACTTGCTCACGAGCCAGAAGCCCGAGTCGTTCACGTGGCTGAAGCCCACCGAGCCTGCGGCCGTCGCGAGCACGATCGCGGCGGTCTCGACCGGGTTGAAGCCGCCCGCGACGACCACGCCGGCCATGAGCGACGCGGCGGTCGTGAGCGCCACGGTCGCCGAGCCCTGCGCGATGCGCACGATGAGCGAGATGAGGAACGCCGCCACGATGACGGGCATGCCGACCGAGTTGAGCGACTCGGCGATCGCGTCGCCGATGCCGGTGACGCGGAGCACGCCGCCGAACATGCCGCCCGCGCCCGTGACGAGCACGACCGACGCGATCGGACCGAGCGCGCTGTCGGCGACCTTCTCGAGCAGCGAGCCCTTCTTGCCCATGCCCCAGCCGAGCAGCCAGAACGACACGATCACGGTGATGAGCAGCGCGACCGGCGTCTCACCGAGGGTGCGCAGCAGCGCGACGACGGGCTCGGCCTTGAACGCGTCGGGGTCGGCCGTGGTCGCGGCGTACATGTTGAGGCCCGTGTTGAGCAGGATGAGCACGAGCGGCAGCACGAGCAGGAAGACGATCTTGCCGAACCGCGGGTTCGACTCCATCTCGTCGTGCTGCTCGGAGGTGCCGTCGAGGATCGAGGGCACGCCGACGTCGTACTTGCGGCCGACGTAGCCGCCGAAGAGCACGCCGACGATGTACCAGACCGGCAGCGCGACGACGAGGCCGAGGATGAGCACGAGGCCGACGTCGGCGCCCAGGATCGCGGAGGCGCTCACGGGGCCGGGGTGCGGCGGCACGAAGATGTGCATCGAGCTGAAGGCGAGCGCCGCGGGGAAGGCGACCGACAGCAGCGAGCCGCCGAGGCGGCGGGAGACGGCGTAGATGATCGGCATCATGACGACGAGCCCCGCGTCGAAGAAGATCGGGAAGCCCATGAGCAGGCTCGCGACGCCGACGGCCATGCCGGCGCGCTGCTCGCCGAAGCGGCCGATGAGCTTGTCGGTCAGCACGCGCGCGCCGCCCGAGGTCTCGATCATGCGGCCGAGCATCGCGCCGAGCGCGACGAGGAGCATGACGCTGCCGAGGGTCGGGTTGAACCCGAACTGGAGGGCGGCGATGAGCCGGTCGAACGGGATGCCGGCGGCGACGGCCGTCAGCAGGCTCGTGATCATCAGCGCCAGGAAGGCGTGGATCTTGAACGCCATGATGAGGACGAGCAGCAGCGCGATGGACGCGGCTGCCAGCAGCAGGAGCCCTCCGGTGCCGAGGTCCCAGTTGAGGACGAGATCTTCCATCGGGTGTCTCCAGTGTGCGTGTGCGGGTGATGCGTGACCGCCGGCGGCGGCCGAGGGGATCAGGGCGTGATCAAGGGGTGATCAGGCGGGCTGCGTGTCGATCGCGCCGGTGATCGTCGCGCCGGGACGGGGCTCGACGGCGCGGCCGGCTGCCCGGCCGGTGAGGATGCGTGTGACCTCGTCGACGATCGCCTCGGGCCGCTGCTCGATGGAGATGACGATGCCGCGCTCCCACTCGGCGAGCGGCTCGAGCGTCTCGAGCTGGCTCTCGAGCAGCGTCGTCGGCATGTACTCGTGGTCGCGGTGCGCGAGCCGCTCGGCGACGAGGTCGCGCTCGCCGCGCAGGTGCACGAAGACGAGGTCCTGGTCGCTCGCGCGCAGCAGCTCGCGGTACCAGCGCTTGAGCGCCGAGCACGCGACGATCGTGATGCGGCCGTCCACGCGGCCGTCGGCGATCGTCTGCCCGATCGTCTTGAGCCACGGCACGCGGTCCTCGTCGGTGAGGGGCGTGCCGCCGGCCATCTTGTCCTTGTTCGCCTTGGGGTGCAGGTCGTCCCCGTCGATGAAGTCGATGTTCAGCCGCTCGGCGAGCGCCTTCCCGATCGTCGACTTCCCCGACCCCTGCACGCCCATGATGATCATGGGCGGGTATCGCGTCTCGCTCATCGCACCGCTCCTGTGTCCGTCGTGGCTGCGAACGTCAGCAGCACCTTCGAGGATACGGATGCGTCGCGCGCGACGGCGAGGGCATCGAGCCCGTCCTCGATCGGCAGCTCGTGGCTGATGACCGCGGCCGCGTCGAGCGAGCCGTCGGCGAGGGCGCCCAGCACGTCGTCGATCTCGTCGTTGAACCGGAAGGAGCCCACGAGCGTCAGCTCGCGCGTGATGGCGCTCGCCATCGGCACGGCGATGTCGCCTGCACGCTGCAGCCCGAGCATCACGACGGTGCCCCCGCGCCGCGCGCCGCTGATCGCGGCGGCGAGGCCGGGCACGGTGCCGGACGACTCGATGACGACGTCGGCGTGCACGCCGGCGATCGCATCGGCATCCGTCGCGTCGAGCGCGCGGGCGCCGAGCCGCTCGGCGAGCCCGCGAGGATGCTCGTGCAGGTCGGTCGCGACCACCTCGGCGGCGCCGTGGTGGCGCGCGACCGCGATCGCGAGCGCGCCGATCGGGCCGGCGCCGATCACGAGCACGCGGCGGCCCGCGACGTCGCCCGCCTGGCCGACGCCGTGCCACGCGACCGCGGCCGGCTCGGCGAGCGCGGCGAGCCGCAGGTCGAGGCCGTCGGGGATCGCGCGCAGCATGCGCGCGGGCAGCGCCACCCGGCGCGCGAACGCGCCGGCGGTGTGCGGCATCCGCGCGGCGGAGCCGAGGTAGGTGCCCGCAGGGCTGAGGTTCGGGCGGTCCGCCGGGAACGGCGTCGAGCCGTCGTCGATCGGCGTCGCGGGATGCACCGCGACGCGCGAGCCCGCCGCCGGCCCCGTGCCGTCGGCGGCCGCGGCCAGCACGGTGCCGACGATCTCGTGGCCCAGCAGCATCGGCTCGCGCAGGATCGACTGGCCGGCCGCACCGTGCAGCCAGTAGTGCAGGTCGGAGCCGCAGATGCCGCCGTAGGCGATCTCCACGACCGCCTCGTCCGCACCCGGTGCGGGCTCCGGCAGCGCCTCGACGCGCACGTCGTCCTTCGCATGGGCCACGAGGCCCAGGTTGTCGCTCATCATGTCCCGCTCTCGAGTGCCTAGACGACCGCGGTCATGCCGCCGTCGACGTAGATGGTCTGGCCGTTCACGAAGGCGCTCGCGTCGCTCGAGAGGAAGACGAGCGCGCCCACGAGGTCCTCGACCCTCCCCCAGCGGCCGGCGGGCGTGCGCTGCGCCACCCACGCCGAGAACTCGGCGTCGTCGACGAGCTTCTGCGTGAGCTCGGTGGCGAAGTAGCCGGGCGCAAGCGCGTTGACACTGATGCCGTGCGGCGCGAGGTCGGCGCAGAGACCCTTCGTGAGCATGACGATCGCGCCCTTCGTCGCGCTGTAGGGCGCGATCGAGGGCCTCGCGAGCTGCGACTGCACGCTGCCGATCGACACGATCCGGCCGGAGCCGCGGGCGATCATGCCGCGCGCGACGCGCCGGGACAGCAGGAAGGCGCTCGTGAGGTTCGTGGCGACGAGGTCGTGCCAGTCGGCGTCGGTGAAGTCGGCGATCGGGTTGCGCCGCTGGATGCCGGCGTTGTTCACGAGGATGTCGGGGGTGCCGAGCCGCGCCTCGACGTCGGCGATCCCGGCGTCGACCGCCTCGGCATCGGTGACGTCGAAGATCGCGACGTGCGCCTCGCGGCCCGTCGCCGCGGCGATCTCGGCCGCCGCGCGCTCCGCCTTCGCGCGGTCGCGGCCGTGCACCACGACGGTCGCGCCCGCCTGCGCGAGGCCCTCGACGAGCGCGCGGCCGATGCCCTGGCTCGAGCCGGTGACGAGGGCGGTGCGCCCGGTGAGGTCGAAGAGCGCGGGGCCTGCGGGCATCAGTAGAACTCCTTGGTCGACATCACGTTCTGCATGGGCTCGCCGTCGAGGAGGCGGGTCGCGTTGGCCGCGAAGAGCTCGGCGATGCGGCGCGGCTCCTGCACCGAGAGGGCGGCGGTGTGCGGACTGAGCAGCACGCTCGGGTGCTCCCACAGGCGCGACTCGGTCGGCAGCGGCTCGACCGCGGTGACGTCGAGCGCCGCGAAGCCGATGCGGCCGGCGTCGAGGGCGTCGAGCAGCGCGTCCTCGTCGACGACGGTGCCGCGGCCCACGTTGACGAGGATCGTGTCGTCGCGCACGGCGCCGAGCACGTCGGCGCCGATGAGGCCGGTCGTGTGCGCCGTGCCGGGCAGCGTCGCGACGATCGCGTCGACCTGCCCCGCGGCCTCGACGAGCTCGTCGATCGGCACGAGGCGATCGACGTGCTCCACGGGCTCGCCGGAGCGCGTCGTGCCCCACACGGTCGCCCCGAGCGCCGAGAAGCGCTCGGCGACGACGGCGCCGATGCCCCCGAGCCCGACGACGAGCACCGTCATCTCGCTGACGTGCCGCATGAGCCGCCGGCCGTCGCCCCACGTGCGCGACGCCTGGTCGGCCTCGAGCCGGCGCAGGCCCTTCGCCCCCGCGAGCACGCCGAAGACGGCCCACTCGGCGAGGGTGGTGGCGTGCATGCCCGCGCTCGTCGTGACGACGACGCGCTCGAGCTCGTCGTCGGTCAGCTGCGCGTTCCGCACCTGGCCGCCGCCGCCGGCCGCAGTCGTGTGCAGCCACCGCAGCCGCGGGTTCGCGCGGACCGTGCGGGCGAGCGCCTGCGGCGACACGTCCGGGAGCCCGAAGAGGGCGTCCGCCGAGTCGAGCATCGCCTCGAACGCCTCCTGCTGCTCGGGGGTGCGCTCCCACGAGGGGTCGCCCTCCCAGTCGCCCGTCCAGCGCCACGGGCGGGTGAGCGAGGGGTCGCGCAGCAGCTCGACGCGCGGCTCGAGCTCGCGGATGCGGTCGGCGCTCGCGTCGTCGATGCTCACCGCGACGGCGACCTTCAGGGTGGGACCGGGCATGGCTGTCTCCTTCGTTGCAAGGCTATCGATGCGGCGCGCGGTGCGCGGCGCGCAGTGCGCTCAGCGCAGGGGCGTCTCGAGCCGGAGCTCGCCGACCACGACCGAGACCGTGGAGCCCGCGGCCACCTCGTGGTTCGAGCGCGGCGCGCCGGCCATGATCACGTCGCCGGGCCCGAGCCGCAGCCAGCCCGCGACGTACGCGATCGACTCGCGCACGGGCACGGGCATGGCCTGCGCGCTCGTGTCGCGCACGACCTCGCCGTCGACCTCGAGCCGCAGGACGAGGTCGTCGATCGGGGCCTCCGTGTCGATCCAGGGGCCGAGCGGCGTCGAGCCGTCGCCGCCCTTCGACTCGAAGTTGCGCACGTCGAGCACGGCGCGGTCCGGGTAGGAGAGGTCGTTCACGGCGGTGACGCCGAGCACGAACTCGTGCGCGTTCGCCGCCGTGACGAGCGTCTCGGTGGGGTCGCCCGTGTCGCGGCCGATGACGACCGCGACCTCGGCCTCCGCGACGACGCGGCCGGCGTCGCGGCGCACGCGCACGGGTGCGCCGTGCGGCACGACGCCGCGGGGGCTCTTCAGCCACGCCTGCACCGGCAGCGGCGGCTCCGGGTCGGCGCCGCGGTTCTGCGCGATGCCGACGAGCACGGTCGGCACGGCCGGCGCCAGGAGCGTCGCGTGGCGACCGTCGACGCGCTCCCCCGCGTCGGCGACCGGCGTGCCCGCGGCGAGCGCGGCGTACGGGTCGTCGATCGGCACCCAGCCGTCGCCGTCCGCGCGGACGTGGAGCGCGCGGCCGTCGACGGCGATGCGGGCGATGCGCATCAGCGGGCCGCCGTCACGAGCTCGGCGTCGCGGACCGCGCCCTCGTCGGTCGAGACGTTCACGGCATCCTCGAGGCGCAGCAGGTCGCGACCGCGCGTCTCGGGCACGAGGAACGTCGATGCGGTCGAGATGAGCGCGAGCGTGGCCATGTAGATCGCCGGCAGCAGCCAGTTGCCGCCGGACGTGGCGAGCAGGTAGGCGCCCAGCACGCCCGCGAGCCCGCCGCCGAGCACCGCGGAGATCTCGCGCGCCATCGCGACGCCCAGGTAGCGGTGCCGGTTGCCGAACATCTCGGGCAGCATCGCGCACTGCGGGCCGAGCATGGTGTTCACGGCGATGCCGATGCCGAGCGCGATGACGACCACGACCGTCGCCGGGTCGCCCTGCGACAGCAGCCACCAGGCGGGGAACGCGTAGAGCAGCATGAAGACGGCGCCGAAGCGGTACACCGCGCGGCGGCCGAAGCGGTCCGAGAGGTGGCCGGTGAGCGGGATCGTGCCCATGCCGATGAGCGAGCCGATCGTGACGCCCCAGGTGGCGACGCCGCGGTCGACCGGGTTGGCGATGAACGTGCCGGCGACGAAGGCGAGCGCGAGGTTCTGGAACATGTAGGAGCCGCCGTTCTCGGCCATCCGCAGCCCGATGCCGACCACGACGCCCGGGAAGCCCTTCGTGAAGATGTCGCGGATCGGGCGCTCGGCCACCTGCTCGTGCTTCTCGAGCTCGACGAACGTCGGCGTCTCGCGCAGGCGCATCCGGATGAAGAGCGCGACGAGGATGAGCACGAACGACAGCAGGAACGGCACGCGCCACGCCCAGCCGAGGAACACGTCCTCCGGCAGCGATGAGAGGAAGGTGAAGACGACCGCGGCGAGCAGCGTGCCGAGCTGGATGCCGATGAAGGGCAGCGACGAGAAGAAGCCGCGGCGCCGCACCGGGGAGTACTCCGCCATCAGCACGGTCGCGCCGGCCTGCTCGGCGCCGGCGCCGAAGCCCTGCGCGAGGCGCAGCACCGTCAGCAGCACGGGAGCCCAGATGCCGATCTGCTCGTAGGTCGGCAGCAGCCCGATGAGGGTCGTCGCGCCGCCCATGAGCAGGATCGTGACGACGAGCACCCACTTGCGCCCGATGCGGTCGCCGATCGTGCCGAAGAAGAGGCCGCCCAGCGGCCGGGCGGCGAAGCCGACGCCGAACGAGGCGAACGCCGCGACGACGCCCATCGCCGGGTCGAGGTCGCTGAAGAACAGCGTGTTGAAGATGAGCGCGGACGACAGGCCGTAGAGGGCGAAGTCGAAGTACTCGAGGGCGCTGCCGACGCTCGAGGCGAGCGTCGCCCGGCGCAGGTTGGCTGCGTACTCCGGATCGTCGGTGTGTGCGGGGCGCTGCGGCACCGGATCCTGATGCGTCGGGTCCTGCTGCGCGGTGGTCTCGGTCACGGTCCATCTCCTTCGACAGTCGTGCAATGCGTCGTTGCACGGGCGAGCGTACCACTGGGCTGAACGCCGTACAACCCTCTGAACAGTCCGAGCGCGGCGCGCTAGGAGGCGGGACCTCGGAGCGGGTTCGACAGCGCGGCGACCGCGGCGCGCAGCGCCGCCCCGACCTCCGCCACCCGCGCGTCGTCGGCGTGCTCCGCGGGCAGCGCCGCGCCCATCGCGAGCGGCGGATCCGCGGGCGCCCACGGGTCGAGCGCGACCGCGACGCCGGTGATGCCGCCGAACGAGCCGCCGCGGTCGACCGCGAAGCCCCGCTCGCGCGCCTCACGCAGCATCGGCAGCAGCTCGTCGACCGTCGTGATGCTCGTGGCCGTCAGCCGCGGGAAGGGCTCGGCAGGTGCGAGGAGCGCGCGCACCTCGTCGTCCTCGAGGCGGGCGAGCAGCGCCACGCCGGTCGCGCTGAGCGGGGCCGGCAGCCGAGAGCCGAGCGGCGTCCCGAGCCGGTAGGGCGAGCGCCCCTCATGGCGCGCGAGGTAGAGCGCGTCGACGCCGTCGAGCATCGCGATCTGCACGACCTCGCGGTGCAGCTCGGGCGAGGCCGCGACGACGCGGTAGAACTCACGCACCTGGTTGAACTGCTGCGCGAACGCGCCGCCGAGCTCGGCCGTGCGGCGACCGAGGCGGTAGCCGCCGGCCTCGCGCTCGACCATGCCGCCCTCCTCGAGCGCCGCGCAGAGGTTCGCGGTCGACGACTTCGCGATGCCGAGCGCCCTGGCGATGTCGCTGAGCGTCATCGGCACGCCCTCGGCCTCGGCGAGCGAGGTGAGGATGCGGAGGGCGCGCGAGACCGCGGGCGCCGGGTCGCGGTCGGTGCGCTCGGTCGCGCCGTCGGGCGGCTGCGTCGCTGCGTGCTGGGCCATGGTCCGCTCCTTCGCGGTCGAGGTCGTCGCCGTCCACCCTAGGACGCATCCACGTCGGTGGACAGCGTCCGACATGCTGGCCACGACGCGCTCGCGGCCGTAGCCTGAGCGCATGGACACCGCAGTCTCCGGCGCAGCAGCCGACGCAGCATCCTCGGACGCCGCAACCTCTGGCCACAGGACCGGCGCGATCGGCGTCATCGGGCTCGGCGCGATGGGCGAGCCCATGGTGCGTCGCCTGCTCGGCGGCGGCAGCCGCGTGCTGATCACCGGCCGCTCCCCCCGGCCCGCGCTCGTCGAGGCCGGAGCCTCGTGGGCGGCGACCCCGCGCGAGCTCGCAGCCGGCGCCGGCGCCGTGCTCTCGATGCTGCCCGACCTGCCCGAGCTCGAGCAGGCGCTCGACGGACCGGACGGCCTGCTCGCAGGGCTCGGCGACGGCGAGCTGCTGCTGCTGATCGGCTCGACCTCCTCCGCCCCCGCGGTGCGGTCGCTCGCCGAGCGGCTCGCGACCGAGACGCAGGGGCGCGTGCGGGTGGTCGACTGCCCCGTGTCGGGCGGCGTCGACGGCGCGGAGGCCGGGTCGCTCTCGATCATGCTCGGCGGCAGCGCCGAGGACGCCGAGCGGGCCGCGACGCTGCTCGCGCCGTGCGGCCGGCCGGTGCACCTCGGACCGCTCGGCGCCGGCGAGGTGGCGAAGGCGTGCAACCAGCTCGTCGTCGCCGCGACGATCACCGCCCTCGGCGAGGCGACCGTGCTCGCGGACCGATCGGGCCTCGACCTCGACGCGCTCTGGACGCTGCTCGGCGGCGGCTACGCGGGCTCGAACCTGCTCGAGAGCCGACGCGACAAGCTCGTGCGCGGCGACGACTCGCCGTCGGGGATCGCGCGTTACATGATCAAGGACCTCGGCTTCGCGGCCGACATCGCCGCGGTGACCGGCACGAGCCCAGCCCTGCTCCCCGCGCTGCGGGAGTTCTTCGACGAGATCGTCGCGCGCGGCTACGGCGACCGCGACATCGCCGTCAGCCGCCGCGTAGTCGCCGAGCGCTAGGCCGACTGGCGCAGGCGCGGGCCCAGCTCGTCCTGGAAGAAGCCCATGAAGGCGTCGGGGTCGGTGCTCGCGTCCATGAGCACGAGGTGGTCGAAGCCCGCCTCGCGGAACTCCGAGAACACCTCGACGTGCCGCTCCACGTCGGGGCCGCACGCGAACGCCTCCTCCATGTCCTCGACGCGGATCGACTGGGTCGCCTGGTCGAAGGCCGTCGGGTCGGGCAGCTCGGCCAGCACCTTCCAGCCGAGCGGTCCGAAGCGGAACCGCTCGTGGGCGGCCTCCGCGCCGGCGCGCACGTCGGGCGCGAACGCGGTCGGCACCTCGCAGTAGCGCGGCCCGTCGCCGCCCGCGGCCGTCCACGCCTCGATGAGCGACGCATCCGGGTCGGTCGAGAACAGGCCGTCCCCGAGCTCGGCGGCGAGCGCGGCGGCCTGCGGGCCACCGGCCGCGACGACGATCTCGGGCAGCGTCTCCGGCAGGTCGTAGACGCGCGCGTCCTGGAGCGTCAGGAAGTCGCCGCGGTAGGAGTGCGTGCCGCCCGACCAGAGCAGCCGGATGATCTCGAGCGCCTCGCGGAAGCGCCGGTGCCGATCGCCGACCTCCGGCCAGCCCTGCCCGACGATGCGCTCGCTGAGCCGCTCCCCCGCACCGACGCCGAGCGTGAAGCGGCCGTCGGAGATGATCTGGAGCGTCGCCGCCGCCTGGGCGATGATCGCCGGGTGGTAGCGGATCGACGGGCACGTCACGCCGGTCGCGAGCCGCAGCGTCTCGGTCTTCGCCGCGATCGCCGACAGGATCGCCCACGCGAACGACGAGTGCTGGTGCTCGGGCAGCCAGGGGTGGAAGTGGTCGCTGATCTCGACGAAGTCGAAGCCGGCGCGCTCGGCCTCGACCGCTCGCCGGATGAGCTCCTTGGGTGCGACGTCCTCGGCGAAGAGCTTGTATCCGATCTGCATGCGTCGACGGTAGGAGCCCCACCTGGATGCCCGGTGGGGGACGCGACGGTCAGGCGGCGGCGGTGGCCGTCCGGATCCGGTAGACGCTCGTCGTCGCCGCGATCCACAGCCAGCCGTCGTCGCCGAAGCACAGGTTCGCGACTGTCTCGGGCACCGACACGTGGCCGATGCGCTCCCCCGCCGGGGTGATGACGTGCACCCCATCGGCGCTCGACGACCAGATCCGCCCCTCGGCGTCGATCGCGATGCCGTCGGGCGTGCCGGCGTCCATCGCGAACAGCCGGCGCCCGTCGACCGCGCGCACCTCGGCGCCCTCGCCCTCGAGCCGGTAGGCGCGGATCGTGCTGGCCTCCGCCGTCTCGTCCTCACCGCCCGACTCCGTGACGTAGAGGGTCGCGAGGTCGGGGCTGAAGGCGATGCCGTTCGGGCGCGCCATGTCGGTGATCACCGCGCGGAGCCCGGCGTCGGCGCTCCAGCGGAAGACGAACGATCCGCCGTACTCGCGCTCGCCCGGGTGGCCCTCCTCGGGCTTCTCGATGCCGTAGGGCGGGTCGGTGAACCAGATGGAGCCGTCGGGATGCACGGCGAGGTCGTTGGGCGAGTTCAGCCGCCGCCCCTCGAAGCGGTCGACGAGCACCGTCACCTCGCCGTCGACCTCGAGCTCGATCGCCCGCCGGCCGTGCGAGCACTGCGCCACGCCGCCGAGCCAGTGCCCGCGGCCGTTCGTGAACTCGACGCCCACGCGGTGCTCCCGCATGGTGCCGGCCTCGTCGACCTCGAGGATGCGGTCGCCGTGGATATCGCTCCAGCGCAGCACGCGCTCGTCGGGCAGCCAAAGGGGGCCCTCGCTCCACGAGGCGCCCGTCGCCATCCGCTCGAGGGTCGCGCCGGGCGCGAGCAGGTCGTGGTCCGAGCCGTCTGCGTGCATGCCGCCGATGCAAGCACCCGCGCCTGCGCGGCGCCTGGGCTCCGCGCGTCAGTGGCGGGTCGGCCGGTAGGTGAGCTCGAGCGCGCGCCCGTCGAACGTGCGCGATCCGACGAGCTCGAGGTCGAAGTCGTCGGCGCCCTCGAAGATGCGGCCGTCGCCGGTGCGGCCCGTGATGACGGGGAAGACCGTCAGCTGCACGACGTCGACGAGCCCGGCAGCCATGAGCGCCCGGTTCAGCCGCAGGCTGCCGTGCGAGCGCAGCGGCACGTCGGAGGCCTCCTTGAGCCGCGCCATTCCCTCGAGCACGTCGCCGCGCGCGATCGTCGCGTCCTGCCAGTCGAGCGGCTCCTCGAGCGTCGACGAGACGACCGTGAGCGGCATGCTGCGCATGCGCGTCACCCAGGCGTCCTCCTCCCACGTGCCGTCCGGCACCATCGCGACGAAGTCGCGGTAGGTGTTCGCGCCGAAGACCATCCGCTGCGGCGTGCCGAACAGCGCCTCGCGGTGCTCGAGCAGCTCGGGACCCTGCGTGCCCCAGTAGCCGCCCCAGTCGCCGTGGTGGGAGCCGTAGCCGTCGACGCTCGTGAAGACGTCGAACGTGTAGGTCGCGGTCATCGCGGTGCTCCTCGCCTCAGCGGGCCCATCGACGGGCCATCGACGGGCTCGGCTCGATGGTGCGGCGGATGCCGGAGCCTGTCAAGGCCGCAGGCCGCACCCGTCCGCGGCGGCGCATCCGCTGCTGGGTAGCCTTGCCTCAGACCCCCGAGCCGTCCAGGAGGACCTCCGTGACCACTGCCAACATCGCCGTCGTCGGCCTCGCCGTGATGGGTTCGAACCTCGCCCGCAACCTCGCGTCCCGCGAGGGCAACACCGTCGCGGTCTACAACCGCACGACGGCGAAGACCGACGACCTCATCGCCGCGCACCCGGAGGCGGGCTTCGTGAAGGCCGCGACGATGCAGGAGCTGGCCGACTCGCTCCAGCAGCCGCGCACCGCGATCATCATGGTGAAGGCCGGACGTCCGACCGACGCCGTCATCGACGAGCTCGTGTCGGTGTTCGAGCCGGGCGACATCATCGTCGACGGCGGCAACGCGCTCTTCACCGACACCATCCGCCGCGAGGCGGCCGTGCGCGAGACGGGCATCCACTTCGTCGGCTGCGGCATCTCCGGCGGCGAGGAGGGCGCGCTCAACGGCCCGTCGCTCATGCCCGGCGGCACCGCGGAGTCGTACGAGACGCTCGGCCCGATCCTCACCGGCATCGCCGCGGTCGCCGAGGGCGAGCCGTGCGTGACGCACGTCGGCACCGACGGCGCCGGCCACTTCGTGAAGATGGTGCACAACGGCATCGAGTACGCCGACATGCAGCTCATCGCCGAGGCCTACGACCTCATCCGCCGCGGCACGGGCAAGTCGCCCGCCGAGATCGCGGAGGTCTTCGAGGAGTGGAACCGCGGCGAGCTCGAGTCGTACCTCATCGAGATCACCGCCGAGGTGCTGCGGCAGGTCGACGCCGAGACCGGCCAGCCGCTCGTCGACGTGATCCTCGACGCCGCGGGCGCGAAGGGCACGGGCGCCTGGACCGTGCAGACCGCGCTCGACCTGGGCGTGCCCGTGTCGGGCATCGCCGAGGCCGTCTTCGCCCGCTCGCTGTCGTCGAAGCTCGACCAGCGCGCCGCCGCCTCCGACCTCCCCGGCCCCTCGGACGCGTGGCTCGTCGATGACGCGGACGCCTTCGTCGAGGACGTGCGCAAGGCGCTCTTCGCGTCGAAGATCGTCGCCTACTCGCAGGGCTTCGACGAGATCGTCGCCGCCGCCGAGGAGCACGACTGGGACATCCAGAAGGGCGAGGTCGCCCGCATCTGGCGCGCGGGCTGCATCATCCGCGCGCGCTTCCTCAACGACATCACCGAGGCCTACGCGACCACCCCCGAGCTGCCCGCCCTCATCCTCGCCCCGTACTTCCGCGAGATCATGGGCCAGACCCACGAGGCATGGCGCCGCGTCGTCATCGCCGCGGCGCAGGCGGGCATCCCCTCGCCGGCGTTCTCGTCGAGCCTCGCCTACTACGACGGCCTGCGCGCCGACCGCCTGCCGGCCGCGCTCGTGCAGGGGCAGCGCGACTTCTTCGGTGCCCACACCTACCGCCGCGTCGACAAGCAGGGCACCTTCCACACCCAGTGGTCCGGCGACCGCACCGAGATCGAGGCCGTCGACACGCACTGAGGCGTCTGCGCCGAAGGTGCGTCGGCGCCGCAGGTGCGTCGGCGCCGCAGGTGCGTCGGCGCCTCAGGCCGGCCGCGAGTACTCGAGCTCCGGCCGGCCCTTGGCGCCGTAGCGCGGGCTGCGCTCGACGTCGCCGCTCGCCGCGAGGTGCTCGAGGTAGCGGCGCGCGGTGACGCGCGAGAGCCCGAGCGCCGCGGCCACCTCGGTCGCGGAGCGCGCGGCGCCGTCGGCGAGCAGCGCCGCGACCGCGTCGAGCGTGTCACCGGAGAGCCCCTTGGCGAGGCCGGGCGCGTTCGTCGTGCGCAGCGCCGCGATCGCGCGGTCGACCTCCTGCTGCGTGATGCGGCCCGTGCCGCCCACGCGCTCGCGGTAGTCGCGGTACCGCTGCAGTCGCTCCGCGAGCGCCGCGAACGCGAACGGCTTGATGAGGTACTGCACGACGCCGACCGCGATGGCGTCGCGCACCGTCTCGAGCCCGCGCTCCGCGGTGACGGCGATGACGTCGACGAGGTGGCCCTCGGCGCGCATCCGCCGGCAGACGTCGAGGCCGTGCCCGTCGGGCAGCTGCATGTCGAGCAGCACGAGCTGCATCGGCACGCCCGCCGCGGCCGCCTCGCGCATCGCCTGCAGCGCGGCCGCCGCCGAGTGCGCGACGCCCGCGACCTCGAAACCCTCGCAGCGCTGCACGTAGGCGACGTGCGCCGCCGCGGTGCCGCGCTCGTCCTCGACGATGAGCACGCGGATCACGGCGCCGCCCCCGGTCGCGGCAGCAGCACCGTGACGACCGCGCCCGCCGCGGCGCCGCCTGCCCGGGTCTCCCCTGCGGCGACCTCGCCCGCCGTGATCTCCACCGAGCCGCCGAGCCGCTCGACCGTCTCGCGCACGATGCTGAGGCCGAACCCGCGCCCGTGGGCGCCGGCCGGCTTCGTCGACCAGCCCGGCACGAACGCGCGCTCGTGCTGCCCGGGCGGGAGGCCCGCGCCGCTGTCGCTCACCTGCAGCACGATCGAGCCGGCGTCCTCGTCGAGGTAGACCTCGACCCACGCGTCGCGGTCGCCCGCCGGCGCGCACGCGGCGCGCTCGGCGGCCGCGTCGATGGCGTTGTCGACGAGGTTGCCGAGCACCGTGACGAAGTCGACGGGGTCGATGCCGTGCGTGCCGGGCGCGAGGTGCGTCTCGACGTGCATCTCGACGCCCCGCTCGTGGGCCTGCGCGGCCTTGCCGAGCAGCAGCGCGGCGATCACCGGCTCCTCGTCGTCGCCGACCACGCGGTCGGCGAGGCGCTGCCCCAGGTCGCGGCCCGCCGTCGCGACTTCGAGCGCGCGGCGCGGCTCGTCGAGCTCGATGAGCGTCGCGACCGTGTGCATCCGGTTGCCGAACTCGTGCGTCTGGGCGCGCAGGGCGCTCGCGAGCGTGCGGACGGCGTCGAGCTCGCCCGTCATGCGCTGCAGCTCGGTTCGATCGCGGATCGTGAGCGTCGTCGTGCCCGCGCGCGCGGTGTCGTGCCGCGCGACGACGAGCCAGCGGCCGCCGACGAGCACCTGCCCGCCGTCGCCGTCGAGCACGCCGCGCACTCCCGCCGGGAGCGGCGCGTCGGGCGGGATCGGCGTCGCGAGCTCGCCGAGGCCGAGCATCGCGCGGGCGCGGTCGTTCGCGAGCACCACGGCCCCCGACTCGACGAGCACGAGTCCGTCGTCGACCGCGTGCAGCGCCGCCTCGTGGGCCGCGAAGAGGCGCGCGAGCTGCTCCGGCCCGTGCCCGCCGGTCGCGCGGTCGAGCCGGCGGGCGAGCAGCCAGGCCGCGAGCGCCGCGACGGCGAGCGTCGCGACGAGCAGCCCGCCGACGGCGAGCAGCCGCACGACGACGAGCGAGCCCACGCGCTCGATCGTGACGCCGGCCGCCACGAGGCCGACCACGCGTCCGTCGTCGAGCACGGGCGTCACGGCCCGCACCGACGGCCCGAGCGTGCCCTCGAAGACCTCGGTGAAGGTCGCGCCCGCGAGCGCGGGAGCGGTCGTGCCGAGGAACTCTCGGCCGATCTCGGCGAGGTCGGGATGCGTGTAGCGCGTGCCGTCCGGATGCATCACCGTGACGAAGTCGAGCCGCGTCGCCATCCGCACGTCCTCGACGTAGCGCTGCATCGCGCCCGTCGCCGCGGCGATCGCCGCGCCCCGGTCGTCCGGATAGCGGTCGAAAGCCTCGGCGACCGCCTGCCGCACGGTCGGGGTGGCCGCCATCGCGAGCGCGAGCTCCTGGCTCGCGAGCGCCGCCTCCCGCTCGCGCTCCTGCCGCGCGTCGACGGCGAGCAGCGCGAACGCCACGGCGGCGGCGAGCACGAGGATCGCGGCGGTCTGCGCGAAGACGCGGGTCGCGATGCTCGCCGAGCGCCACCATCCCCGCATCGCACCCCTCTCGCTCGCGCTGTGAACACTATGCACGAAACACGGGTGCCGAGCGCCGCCGGGCGCAGGCTGACTGCTCGGAAGCGTCGCGCAGGGGCGGCGCCCGATGCGAGGAGCACAGCATGGCAACGACGCCCAGCACCGCGGACGACCGCACGTTCGGAGCACGGCTCCGCAGGCTCGACAAGACCCACTGGCTCTACATCTCGGTGATCGTCGCCGTGGTCCTCGGCGTCATCGTTGGCCTCGTCTCGCCCGAGACCGGCGAGGCGCTCGCGCCGATCGGCAAGGGCTTCGTCGCCCTCATCAAGATGATGATCGCGCCGGTCATCTTCTGCACGATCGTGGTCGGCATCGGCTCGATCGCGAAGGCCGCCACCGTCGGCAAGGTCGGCGGGCTCGCGCTCGTCTACTTCCTCATCATGTCGACGTTCGCGCTCGCCATCGGCCTCGTCGTCGGCAACTTCGTGCACCCGGGCGAGGGCCTCAACATCGCGGGCGCGAGCTACGAGACCGAGGGCGAGGCGGAGACCACGACCGACTTCCTGCTCGGCATCATCCCGACGACGCTGCTGTCGCCCCTCACGGGTGAGTCGGTGCTGCAGACGCTCTTCGTGGCGCTGCTCGTCGGCTTCGCCGTGCAGGCGATGGGCGAGCGCGGCAAGCCGATCCTCTCGGTCGTGAAGCACTTCCAGGCGCTCGTCTTCCGCGTGCTGACGATGATCCTGTGGGTCGCGCCGATCGGTGCCTTCGGCGCCATCGCGGGAGTCGTCGGCTCGACCGGGTGGGGCGCCGTCGTGGCGCTCGCGACGCTCATGCTCGGGTTCTACGCCACCTGCATCCTGTTCATCGTCATCGTGCTCGGCACGCTGCTGCGGGTCGTCACCGGCGTGAACATCTTCCGGCTCATGCGGTACCTGGGCCGCGAGTACCTGCTCATCGTCGGCACCTCGTCGTCGGAGTCGGCGCTGCCGCGCCTCATCGCCAAGATGGAGCACGCCGGGGTCTCGAAGCCCGTCGTCGGCATCACGGTGCCAACGGGCTACTCCTTCAACCTCGACGGCACCGCGATCTACCTGACGATGGCGTCGCTCTTCATCTCCACCGCGATGGGCATGCCGATGTCGGTCCCGGAGCAGATCGGCCTGCTCGTCTTCATGATCATCGCCTCGAAGGGCGCGGCCGGCGTCACCGGCGCGGGCCTCGCGACCCTGGCGGGCGGCCTGCAGACGTACCGCCCCGACCTCGTCGACGGCGTCGGCGTGATCGTCGGCATCGACCGGTTCATGTCGGAGGCCCGCGCGCTGACGAACTTCACCGGCAACGCGGTCGCGACGCTGCTCATCGGCACCTGGACGAAGCAGATCGACATGGAGCAGGTGCGCGCCGTGCTGGCGGGCGAGCGGCCGTTCGACGAGCGCACGATGCTCGCCGACGAGCACGGCGCCAACGAGACCGGCGCGAACGAGCACGGTGCCAACGAGCACGGCGCACCCGACGAGGACCCGCGCGAGCTCGAGCCGGTCGAGCGCCGCTGACCCGCCCGAGACCGACCGACGGCCCGCGCCCCGGCGCGGGCCGTCGGCGTCAGCGCCGCAGGAGCTCGCGGGCGCCGAGCCCGACGGCGAGCCAGGCGGCGGCCGCGACGACGCCGGGCCACGGCAGCGTGACGACGACGAGCCCGCACGCGGCGACGCCGGCCCACGGCAGGGCGGCCGGCAGCCACTGCCGCGCCCCACGCCGCCGCATCCGGATCGCGGCGACGTGCGCGATCGCGTAGTAGGTCAGCACGCACGTCGACGAGACGGCGACGAGGCTGCCCGCGGGCAGCAGCAGCGCGCCGGCGATCGCCGCCGCGGCGACGGATGCCTCGGCCACGACCGGCGTGCGGGTGCGCGGCGCGATCCACGAGAGCCCGCCAGGCAGGTCGCCCTCGCGCGCCATCGCGAGCCCCGTGCGGCTCAGCCCGGCGAGGATGCCCATGAGCGAGCCGAGGCACGCGAGCGCGCCGGCGCCGAGCACGGCCGCGTGCAGCGCGGGCTGCGCCACGAGGTCGGCGACCGGCGTCACCGACGCAGGCAGCAGCGCGCCGAGCCTCGCGGTGGTCGCCCAAGCCACGAGCGCGTAGAGCACGAGCACGACGCCGAGCCCGACGACGATCGCGGTCGGCAGGGTGCGGCGCGGGTCGCGTGCCTCCTCCCCGAGCGTCGCCACCCGCGCGTAGCCGGCGAAGGCGAAGAACAGCAGCCCCGCGGCCTGCAGCACCGCGAGCGGGCCTGCGGGTGCCGAGAGCCCGAACGGCTCCCCGCCGACGCCGCCGATGGAGCCGAAGTCGCCGGTCCGGCCGCTCGGCGTCGTGAGCGTCGTCGCACCGCCTGCCGCCGCCCAGCCGAGCGCGGCCAGCACGACGACCAGCACGATCGCGACGATCGCGGCCGACGTCCACGCGGTCACCCGCACGCCGAGCATGTTGAGCGCGGCGAGCGCCGCGACCGCGACGGCGGCGACGATCGCAGCGTGCTCGGGCCACAGGTGCTGCCCGGCGATCACGGCGATCGCCGCGGCCGACGCGGTCTTGCCGGTGAGGAACATCCAGCCCGCGGCGAAGCCGACCCGCTCCCCCACCTCGGCGCGGCCGTAGGCGTAGGCGCCGCCCGAGACCGGATGCTCCATCGCGAGCTGCGCGGTCGAGAGCGCGTTCAGCACCGCGATCGCGCCCGCGAGCCCGAGCGCCGCCGGCAGCAGCGGTCCCGCGAGCGCCGCGGCAGGCGCCCACACCGAGAAGAGACCGGCGCCGATCATCGCGCCGAGGCCGATGGCGATCGCGCCCGGCACGCCGAGGCGCCTCGCGAGCTGGGTCATGCCGCCGACGCTACCGGCGCCGGGTGAACGGCCGGTAAGGAGCCGGCCAGCGCGGTGCCGGCGGTGCGGTCAGGCGCGCTCGAGCTCGACGAGCACCTCGGCGTGCGCGGTGTGCGGGAACATGTCGAAGACGCGGCCGCGGACCGGCCGGAGGCTCGGCATCGTCGCGAGGTCGCGCGCGAGGCTCGCCGGGTTGCAGCTCGAGTAGAGCACCCGACGCACCGCGCTCCGCTCGAGCCGGGCGGCGAGCTCGCCGATGCCGCGCCGCGGCGGGTTCACCACCACGAGCTCCGGCGCATCGGCGCCTTCGAGGTCGACGCCGGTCGCGTCGCCCACCGCGAAGGCCGCGTCGGCGCCGAGCTCGGCCGCGGTCTCGCGCGCGGCGTCGATCGCCTCCGCCGTCACCTCGACGCCCGCGACGCGGCGGCCGGGCCGCGCGGCGTGCAGCGCGAAGCCGCCGACGCCGCAGTAGAGGTCGAGCACGCTCGCGGGATCCGCGTCGTCGATCCAGGCGGTCGCCTGCCGGTAGAGCGCCGCGGCGACCGACGTGTTCGTCTGGAAGAAGCTGCGGGGCCGCAGCCGCAGCCCGATGCCGTTCACGCGCATCCGCAGCACGCCGGAGCCCGCGAGCAGCACCTCCTCGTCGCCCTCGAGCACCGCCTTGTGCTCGGGCTGCAGGTTGGCCGAGACGCTCGTGAGCGGCAGGCCGTCGAGCACAGCCAGGTGCTTGCGGATGCGCGGCAGGGACTCGCTCGAGCGCAGCACGAGGCGCAGCGCGAGCTCGCCGTCGGGCGACGAGGTGAGGATGAGGTGCTTGAGCTCGCCGCGCCGGCCCGGCACGTCGTAGGGCGTGAGCCGCGCCGCGCGCACGAGCGCCTCGAGCGCCGGCATCGCGTCGACGATCGGCTGCTCGTGCAGCGGGCACGCGCGCAGGTCGATGCCGGAGCCGTCCGCGGCGAGGATGCCGAGCGTCGGCGCGTCGACCGAGCCCGCGACGGCCATCTTGGCCTTGTTCCGGAAGCCGCCCACGGCGCTCGCGTGCGGCGCGTCCCACGCCATCGGCGGCAGCGCCGCCTCGACGCCCGCCTGCTGGTCGGCGAGCTGCAGGTCGTAGGCGACGTCGAGCAGCGAGCACGAGCGGCAGCGCCACGCGTCGAAGTACGCGCACGCGAGCGCGACGCTCGTCGTCACCCCGTGGTCAGCGCTCGTCGGATGCGTCGGGCGGCTCGATGGGGGCAGGCCCTCCGGCGTCCTCGATCTGCTCGGCGAGGAAGGCGTCGAGGATCTGGCTCCGGAGCGCGTCGACGCGGTCGCGGAGCCGCTTGAGATCCGCCTTGGGGCTGCCCGGGCCCAGCAGCTCGAGCGCGTGCTCGAGCCCGGTGAGCGAGGCCGCCCACCGGTCGGCGCGTGCGCGCTCCGCGTTGTCGTCCGCGCTGCGCCGCAGGTACTCGACCTGCTCGCGCATCGCCTTGAGGCTCTGGCGCATCGCGTCGGAGCTCTGCCCGCTCGAGCGCGTCAGCCGCTGCACCTCGCGCTGGATGCGGTCGGCGACCTGCGGGTTCTTCATGAGCCACGACACCGCCTCGGGGCCGTACTTCCTGCCGTTCTCGCTGAGGAACCTCAGTGCCGGACCGAACCATGCGGGTGTCGCCATGTCAACCTCCGAGACGAGACTACGCCGCCCCGTCGAAGAGGCTCGTGACGGAGCCGTCCTCGAAGACCTCGGTGATCGCGCGGGCGAGCAGCGGGGCGATCGAGAGCACCTGCAGCTTCTCGAAGCGCTGGTCGTCGCGCAGCGGCAGGGTGTCGGTGACGACCACCGTGTCGATGAAGTCGGAGTTCAGGAGCTCCGGCGCGGGGCCGGAGAAGATCGCGTGGGTGGCGGCGACGACGACGCTCGTCGCGCCGTTCTTCTTGAGCGCCTCCGCGGCCTTCACGATCGTGCGGCCGGTGTCGATCATGTCGTCGACGAGCAGGCAGACGCGGCCGTCGACCTGGCCGACGATCTCGTGCACCGACACCTGGTTCGGCACCAGCGGGTCGCGGCGCTTGTGGATGATCGCGAGCGGCGCGCCGAGCTTGTCGCTCCACACGTCGGCGACGCGCACGCGGCCCATGTCGGGCGAGACGACCGTGACGGTGTCCGGGTCGAGCGTCGCGCGGAAGTGCTCGAGCAGCACCGGCATCGCGAACAGGTGGTCGAAGGGGCCGTCGAAGAAGCCCTGGATCTGCGAGGCGTGGATGTCGATCGACATGATGCGGTCGGCCCCGGCGGTCTTGAAGAGGTCGGCGATCAGGCGGGCCGAGATCGGCTCGCGGCCGCGGCCCTTCTTGTCCTGCCGGGAGTACGGGTAGTACGGCATCACGACGGTGATGCGCTTCGCGGACGCGCGCTTCAGCGCATCCACCATGATGAGCTGCTCCATGAGCCACTCGTTCACGGGGGCGCCGTAGGACTGCATGATGAACGCGTCGGAGCCGCGCACGGAGCCCTCGTAGCGGGCGTAGATCTCGCCGTTCGAGAACGTGCGGCTGTCGACGTCCATCAGGTCGGCACCCATCTCGGCCGCCACCGACCTCGCGAGCTCCGGGTGCGACCTACCGGTGGCGAGCACCAGGTGCTTGCGGTTCTTCGCGACGATCGATCCCACTCGGGTGCCTCCTAGGCCTCAGGTGCCTGCGTGTCCGCCGCCGCTGCCGCGTCGGCTGCCTTCGTCCCGGGGCGATTCGTCGCGACCCAGCCCGCCATGCTGCGCTGCGGTGCGACCGAGATCGCCAGCGCGCCCGGCTCGACGTCCTTGCGGACGACCGTGCCTGCTCCAGTGTAGGCGCCGTCGCCGATGGTCACGGGGGCGACGAAGACGTTGTGGCTGCCGGTGCGCACGTGCGAGCCGACCGTGGTGCGGTGCTTCTCCTGGCCGTCGTAGTTCGCGGTGATGGTGCCGGCGCCGATGTTCGAGCCCTCGCCGACCACCGTGTCGCCGATGTACGACAGGTGCGGCACCTTGCTGCCCGCGCCGATCTGGGTGTTCTTCGTCTCGACGAACGTGCCGACCTTGCCGTCATCGCCGACGACCGAGTTGGGCCGCAGGTAGGCGAACGGGCCGACGGATGCGCGGGCGCCGATCACCGAGAGGGTCGCGTCGGTGCGCTTGACGACCGCGTCCTCGCCGACCTCGGTGTCGACGAGCGTGGTGTCGGGGCCGACCGTCGCCCCCGCGGCGATCGCGGTGGCCCCGTGGAGCTGCGTGCCGGGCAGGATCGTGACGTCCTCGGCGAGCGTGACGTCGATGTCGATCCAGGTCGACGCGGGGTCGGTGATCGTGACGCCCGCCATCTGCCAGCGGCGGATGATGCGGTCGTTGAGCTCGTGGGCCGCAGCGGCGAGCTGGACGCGGTCGTTGATGCCCCAGATCGCCCAGCTGTCGCTCGCCGGGACGGCCTGGATGCGACCGCCGGTCGACTGCATCGCGAGCGCGGCGTCGGTGAGGTACATCTCGCCCTGGGCGTTGTCGCGGCCGATGGTGCGGAGCGCCGCGCGGAGCGCTGCCGCGTCGAAGACGTAGATGCCGCCGTTGACCTCGTCGATGGCCCGCTCGGCGTCGCTCGCATCCTTCTGCTCGACGATGCGCACGAAGGCGCCGGCCTCGTCGCGCACGATGCGGCCGAGGCCGGTCGGGTCGCCGAGGTGCGCCGACAGCAGCGTCATCTGGTTGCCCTCGCGCTCGTGGCGGTCGACGAGCGAGCGGAGCGTGTCGGCGTCGATGAGCGGCACGTCGCCGGAGAGCACGACGACGTGGCCCTCGAAGTCGGCGATCGCGTCGAGCCCCTGCTCGACGGCGCGGCCGGTGCCGGGCACGTCGTCCTGGTCGGCGATGCGCACGTGCGGGGCGAACTCGAGCACGGCCTCGGCCATCCGGTCGCGCTCGTGCCGCACGACGGCGACGATCGCCTCGGGGTGCAGCTCGCCGGCCGTGTGGAGCACGTGCGCGATGAGCGGCTTGCCCGCGAGCGGGTGGAGCGGCTTGGGCGTGCGGCTCTTCATGCGCGTCCCCGCGCCTGCGGCGAGGACGATGACGGCGACCTGGGGCACGAGCTCTCCCATCGGGGGTGCGGTGGACTGCACTCAGGCTATCCGGGCTGCGGACCGCGACGCGGACGACCGGGCGGCACGACTACCCTGGATCGCGCCCTCCGCCATGGTGTAACGGCAGCACAGCGGCCTTTGGAGCCGTTTGTCCAGGTTCGAATCCTGGTGGCGGAGCGACGACCCGGTGGGTCGTCGCGACGTCACCAGTCGCGAGCGCAGCGAGCGAGGGCGGAGCAGGAGACCCGGTGGGTCTCCTGCGACGCCGCCAGTCGCGAGCGCAGCGAGCGAGGGCGGAGCGACGCTCGTCTGGCACCCTGTCGTGGTGCCCACCCCGCTCCTCACCGCCTCCGCGCACCCCCGCCGCCGCTGGGCCTCCCGCCTCGGCCGCGCGCTCAGCTGGCTCGGGGTCGTGATCTTCGCGGTCCTGGCGTTCGTCAGCGCGGGGTGGACGGCGCTCTTCGTCGTCGTGGTGGTGCTGAGCTCCGTCGTGCATCGCCGCACGCGGCTGCGGCGCTGGGAGCTCGACCAGCCGGGCGCCGACGCCCGCTTCCGGTTCGGCCCGCGCGCGTCGCGCAGCGTCCGGCTCGCCGACGTCGCGGGCATCGTGATCGTCGATGCGCCGGGCAGCTCCTCGCGCGGCATCCCGGTGACGCGCGATCACGAGCGGTGGTGGCTCGTCGACGACACCGGGCGGGCGCTCGGGCAGGCGAGCACGGAGGGCCTCGACCCGGCCGACGTGGCGCGGTTCCGGAGCGCGCTCGGCGTGCCCTTCGTGCCGCTCGTGCTCGCGCGCCGCGCCGGCGCGGTGCCGCAGGGCATGCCGTGGCACCAGGCGCATCCCGCGGGCGCGATCGCCGTCGCGATCCCCACGGCCGCCGCCGTCATGCTCCTCGTCGTGCTCGTGCCGCCCTACTGGGCGTGAGCCGGCCGATGCCAGGATGAGGGCATGACCGACGACGTCGACCGCATCATGGCCCAGTGGATGCGCGTGCGGCCCGACGCGGACGTGTCGCCGCTCGCGGTGCTGAGCCGCATGACGCGCATCTCCCGCCAGCTCGGCCGCGTGCGCGCGGAGGCGTTCCAGCTCGCAGGGCTCGAGCCATGGCAGTGGGACGTGCTCGCCGCGCTCCGGCGCGAGAACGGCCCGCTCAGCCCGAAGGACCTCATCGCGCAGACGATGGTGACGAGCGGCACGATGACGAACCGCATCGACAACCTCGTCGCATCCGGGCTCGTCGAGCGCGTCGACGGCTCCGCCGACCGCCGGGTGCGGCGCGTCGGCCTCACCGACGAGGGCATCGACCGCGTCGACGTGGCGCTCGACGCGCTGCTCGAGGCGGAGCGCCGGCTGCTGCGCTCGATCCCCGCCGACGACCAGGCGCGCCTCGCGGAGCTGCTCCGCGTGCTCGCCGACGCGATGCTCTAGCCGCGAACTTCCCGAGATCGCGCGGTTCGATCCGGAAACGCGCGATCTCGGGAAGTTCGGCGGGTCAGTAGCGGTAGTGCTCGGGCTTGAAGGGGCCCTCCACCGGCACGCCGATGTAGGCGGCCTGCTCGGGGCGCAGCGTCGTGAGGCGGGCGCCGAGCGCGTCGAGGTGGAGGCGCGCGACCTCCTCGTCGAGCACCTTCGGCAGCCGGAAGACGCCCAGCTCGTAGTCCTTCGTCGCGAGCTCGATCTGCGCGAGCACCTGGTTCGAGAACGAGTTCGACATCACGAACGACGGGTGGCCGGTCGCGTTGCCGAGGTTCATGAGCCGGCCCTCGGAGAGCACGAGGATCGAGCGGCCCGACGGCATCCGCCACTCGTGCACCTGCGGCTTGATCTCGATGCGCTCCGCGCCGGAGCGCTCGAGCGCCGCGATGTCGATCTCGTTGTCGAAGTGGCCGACGTTCGCGACGATCGCGAGGTGCTTCATGCCCTGCAGGTGCTCGAGCGTGATGACGTGCTCGTTGCCGGTCGTCGTGACCCAGATGTCGGCCTCGTCGAGCGCATCCTCGACGCGCGCGACGCGGAAGCCGTCCATCGCCGCCTGGAGCGCGCAGATCGGGTCGACCTCGCTCACGATGACGCGGGCGCCCTGGCCCTTGAGCGCCTCCGCCGCGCCCTTGCCGACGTCGCCGTAGCCGACGACGAACGTCGTCTTGCCGCCGATGAGCACGTCCGTCGCGCGGTTGAGGCCGTCGGGCAGCGAGTGCCGGATGCCGTAGCGGTTGTCGAACTTCGACTTCGTCACCGAGTCGTTCACGTTGATCGCCGGGAAGAGCAGGCGGCCGTCGGCGAAGAGCTGCTCGAGGCGGTGCACGCCGGTGGTGGTCTCCTCGGTCACGCCGCGCAGTTCCTCGGCGATGCGCGTCCACCGCTGCGGGTCGTCCGCGAGCGTCGTCGCGATGAGCGCGTCGATGACGCGCAGCTCGTCGGGGGCGCCGTCGGGCGTCACCGGTGCGCTGCCGGCGAGCTCGGCATCGCGCCCGCGGTGCACGAGCATCGTCGCGTCGCCGCCGTCGTCGAGGATGAGCGTCGGGCCTTCCGGGAAGTCGAAGATGCGCGTCGTGCACGCCCAGTACTCCTCGAGCGTCTCGCCCTTCCAGGCGAAGACGGGCACGCCCTCGGGCGCCTCCGGCGAGCCGGTGCCGACGACGATCGCCGCGGCGGCCTCGTCCTGCGTCGAGAAGATGTTGCAGCTCGCCCAGCGCACGTCGGCGCCGAGCGCCACGAGCGTCTCGATGAGCACGGCGGTCTGCACCGTCATGTGCAGGCTGCCGGCGATGCGCTGGCCCGCGAGGGGCTGCTCGTCGGCGTAGCGCCGGCGCAGCTCCATGAGTCCTGGCATCTCATGCTCGGCGAGCCGGATCTGGTGGCGGCCGGCCTCGGCGAGGCCCAGGTCGCGGACGCGGTGCTCGAAGGTCGTGGGCGCAGCGGTGTCGGTCATGCCGACCATCCTCCCACTCGCCCCGCGACCTCGTCTGCGCCTCACCCGGGGCCCAGGCCGTGCGCTCGATCGGGCTGAGCCGGTCGCCGAGCCCGAGGAGCGGCCCGCGCCGGTGTCAGCCCGATCCGTCTCGCTTCCGGGAGCGGTGCTGCCGGTCCGATCGGCCTCTGGCGCTCGCGGAGCGCGCGGCGGACGTCAGGCGGTCGGCAGCGCTCGCACGTACTCCTCGAGCATCGCGAACTGGTCGCGCGGCTCGAAGCCGGTCGACTCGAGCTTCGCGAGCCGCATCGCACTGTGCCGAGGCCGCGGCGCGATGCCGGTCTTCGTGGCGAAGTACGCCTCCGTCGACACCGGCGACACGCTCGCGCCGTCGTTCCCCGAGAGTTCGAACACGCGTCGGGCGATCTCGGCCCAGCTCACCGGCTCGCCGCCGTTGCTCACGTTGTAGAGGCCGTGCGGCGCCTCCACCCGCAGGAGGTGGTCGATCGCGCGCGCGAGCTCGCTCGCGAACGTGAGCCTGCCGACCTGGTCGTCGACGACCTGCGGCGCGACACCGCGGCGCGCGAGCGACGCCATGGTGGAGACGAAGTTCGTCCCCTCGCCGACGACCCACGACGTGCGGACGATGTAGTGCCGGGGCGCAGCGGCGACGGCCAGGTCGCCGGCCGCCTTCGTCTGCGCGTAGACGCCGAGCGGGCCGAGCGCATCCTGCTCGTCGCGCTCCCCCGCCCGGTCGTCGAAGACGTAGTCGCTCGAGACGTGCACGAGCGTGAGCCCGTGCTCGGCCGCGATCGATGCGAGCCTGGCCGGGCCGGAGGCGTTGACGGCCCAGGCGTCGCGCCGGCCGTCCTCGGTCTCGGCGGCGTCGACGGCGGTGTAGCCCGCGGCGTTCACGATCGTGTCGTAGGCCGACCAGCGGATGCCGTCGAGCGACTCCGGGCGCGCCAGGTCGACGCGGTCGCGCCCGGCGTAGTCGACGTCGTGCCGGTCGGCCCAGTGCGCGCGGAGCGCCACGCCGAGCTGGCCGTTCGCGCCGAGCACGAGCGTGCGCCGAGGCGGCATCGGCGTGACGTCGGCGAGCATCGGGTGCGCGCGGTCCTTGTCGCTCAGCTCGGCCTCGTCGAGCGGGATCGGCCAGGCGATCGCGGCGGTCGGGTCGGCGAGGTTGAGGAACGTGTACTCGCCCTGCGCCTCGGCCGACCAGTGGTCGTTGACGAGGTAGGAGTACGCGGTGTCGACCTCGAGCGCCTGGAAGGCGTTGCCGACGCCGCGCGGCACGAAGACCGCGATCGACGGGTCGATCTCGATGCTGAAGGTCGCGCCGAACGACGGCCCCTCGCGCAGGTCGACCCAGGCGCCGAAGACGCGCCCGGAGGCGACCGAGATGTACTTGTCCCACGGCTCGGCGTGGATGCCGCGGGTGACGCCGGGCGCGGCGTTGAAGGAGATGTTGTTCTGCACCGGGCCGAAGTCGGGCAGGCCGAGCGCGAGCTGCTTCTCGCGCTGCCAGTTCTCCTTGAACCAGCCGCGGTTGTCGCCGTGCACCGGCAGGTCGAAGACCAGGAATCCCGGGATCGGGGTCTCGCGCACCGCGAGCTGCTTGCCCGTCTGCATGGGCTCCGTCGTCACGTGCGCGGCCTCAGTGCCCGGCCTGGGCGTACTTCGCCTCGGCCTCGGCCTTCTGCGTGCGCCACCAGGGCTCGTTCGCGCGGTACCACTCGATCGTGTCGGCGAGGCCCGACTCGAAGTCGGTGAAGGCGGGCTCCCACTCGAGCTCGTCGCGCAGCTTGCTCGCGTCGATCGCGTAGCGCAGGTCGTGGCCGGCGCGGTCCTTCACGTGGTCGAACGCGTCCGGCTCCTGGCCCATCAGGCGCAGGATCGCCTGCACGACCTCGAGGTTGTTCTTCTCGCCGTCGGCGCCGATGAGGTAGGTCTCGCCGGTGCGGCCGCGCTCGAGGATGCGCAGCACCGCGCTCGAGTGGTCGTCGGCGTGGATCCAGTCGCGCACGTTCTCGCCCGCGCCGTAGAGGCGGGGCCGCACGCCGTCGATCACGTTCGTGATCTGGCGCGGGATGAACTTCTCGACGTGCTGGCGCGGGCCGTAGTTGTTCGAGCAGTTCGAGATCGTCGCCTCGAGGCCGAACGAGCGCACCCAGGCGCGCACGAGCAGGTCGGAGCCCGCCTTCGTCGAGGAGTAGGGGCTCGAGGGGTTGTAGGGCGTCTCGGGCGTGAACTTCGCCGGGTCGTCGAGCTCGAGGTCGCCGTAGACCTCGTCGGTCGAGATGTGGTGGAAGCGGGTCCCGCTGCGGCGCGCGGCCTCGAGGAGCGTGAAGGTGCCGATGAGGTTCGTGTGCACGAACGGCGCCGGGTCGTGGAGCGAGTTGTCGTTGTGCGACTCGGCCGCGTAGTGCACGACCGCGTCGGCGTCGGCGACGAGCGCGTCGACGACCTCCGGGTCGGCGATGTCGCCGACGACGAGCTGCACGCGGTCCTCCGGCAGGCCCGCGAGGGTCTCGCGGTCGCCCGCGTAGGTGAGCTTGTCGAGCACCACCACGTCGTGGTCGGTGTTGGCGACGACGTAGTGGACGAAGTTCGAGCCGATGAAGCCGGCGCCGCCGGTGACGAGGAGCTTGCTCATGTGCTCCAGCGTACTGGGCGGCGCGCGGCGGCCCGGCCCGCTCAGGCGCGGATGAGCGCCAGCACCTCGTCGCGGATCGCGACCATCGTCGGCTCCTGCTCGGCCTCGACGTTGAGCCGCAGCAGCGGCTCGGTGTTCGACGGGCGCACCGAGAACCACCAGGCGCCGTCGGGCGCCGTGACGGTGAGGCCGTCCATCTCGTCGAACTCGCCGCGGCCGGCGAACGCCTCGACCACGCGCGTGTAGGCGGCCGGCACGTCGGCGACCGTCGAGTTGATCTCGCCGGAGGCGGAGTAGGGCGTGTAGCGCGCCGCGAGCTGCGACAGCGGCTCCTCGTCGACGCCGAGCGTCGCGAGCACGTGCATCGCCGCGAGCATGCCGTTGTCGGCGCCCCAGAAGTCGCGGAAGTAGTAGTGCGCGGAGTGCTCGCCGCCGAACACGGCGCCGGTCTCGGCCATCCGGTCCTTGATGAGCGAGTGGCCGACGCGGGTGCGCACGGCCGTGGCACCGGCGGCCACGATGGCCTCGGGCACCGACCGGCTGGTGATGAGGTTGTGGATGACGACGACGTCCTGCTCGCCCTCGGCCTGCACGCGGCGGATCTCGCGCTCGGCGACGATCGCGGCGACCGCCGACGGCGAGACGGCCCCGCCGCGCTCGTCGATGACGAAGCAGCGGTCGGCGTCGCCGTCGAACGCGAGCCCGAGGTCGGCGCCGTGCTCGACGACGGCGGCCTGCAGGTCGACGAGGTTCTTGGGGTCGAGCGGGTTGGCCTCGTGGTTGGGGAAGGTGCCGTCGAGCTCGAAGTACATCGGCACGATCTCGAGCGGGAGCGCGGCGAGGCCCGCGGCGTCGCCGAGCACGGCGGGCACGGTCATGCCGCCCATGCCGTTGGCCGCATCCACCACGACCTTGAGCGGCCGGATCGACGAGAGGTCGACGAGCGAGCGCAGGTGCTTCGCGTAGTCGGCGAGCACGTCGAGCTCGCGCAGCGAGCCGGGCTCGGCCGCCTCGGGCAGCCCGTCGTCGAGGTAGCGCTGCGCGAGGTCGCGGATGGCGGCGAGTCCGGTGTCGAGGCTCACGCCCCGGGCGCCGGCGCGCGAGAACTTGATGCCGTTCCAGGCCGCCGGGTTGTGGGATGCGGTGAACATCATGGCCGGCGCGTCGAGCGAGCCGGAGGCGAAGTACGTGCCGTCGGTCGAGCACAGGCCGATCGCGATCACGTCGGCGCCGCGCGCCCGAGCCCCCTCGGCCGCGGCGGCGGCGAGCGCCGGCGACGACGGGCGCATGTCGTGGCCGATCACGATCGGCGCGGCCGTGCCCACCTCGTCGGCGAACGCGGCACCGAGCGCGCGCACGACCTCCTCGGTCAGCTGCCCGTCGACGAGGCCTCGCACGTCGTACGCCTTCACGATGTCCGTCAGCGCCATGGTTCCTCTTCGTGTCTGGGTGGGTGGGGCCGTCGCCTAGCGCGACGCCCGGTCGGGCTCGTGGCGCACGACCTGCCAGCCGGTGGGCCCGCTCGCGCGGTCGGCGTGCGGGTCGCACAGGTCGTAGCTGCCCTCGATCGCGCCCTGCCTGCTGGCCGCCTGGAGCGGGCCGACGACGAGCAGCTGCGCCGCGTAGTCGACGGTGACGGTCCGGTCGGCGTACCGGCGGCACCCGGGCCGTGAGCACATCGCGACATCCATCACCGCCAAGGGTAGCGGCGCCGGGGCGGTCCGCCGGGCGACACGTAGGATGTGGCCATGCACGCGCGCCAGCACTCCCGCGGCTCGCGCCACGGGCGTGAGATGCGATCGTCGGTCGCCGGCCCGGTGCTGCCGTTCCTGTCGTCGCGCGAGACGCGCTTCGAGGACATCGCGGCGGACGCGGCCGACTACGTCATGGGGCTGTGGCCGGCGGAGCTCGGCGACGTGCTCTTCCAGTGGGCCGACATGCCGCCGCGAGCGATCGCCGACCGCATCGACGAGGTGCCGGAGTGGGCGGTGGACGCCGCGCAGCGCACGATCACCATCTACCGGCTGCCGCTGCAGCGCCTGCCGCGCGTGCACATCGACGACCCGTGGCACCGCCAGGTCGCGATCGAGGGCGCGGTCTTCCGGGCAGCGGCCGAGCTCATCGGGCGGGACCCGTGGGAGGTCGCCCCGGACCGCTGGCGGCACCACTAGCCGACCAGCGAGGGCTAGTGCAGGACGCGCACGCCCTCGGCGGCCGGACCCTGCGGGCTCGCCGTGAAGCCGCCCACCTCGCCGTCGCTGCGGTAGCCCACGCCGATCACGAGGCCCTCGCCGACCACCTCGACAGAGCCCGCGTCGACCGCGCGCTCGATCGTGCCACCCGCGGCGAGCACGACCTCCTCGCCGTCGATCGTCACGCGCTGCTCCGCCTCGGCGGTGCTGGCGATGTGGAGCGTCGCCTCCGGGCCCTCCGGCACCGCGATCGCGGATGCGCCCGAGCGCGGCTCGCCGCTCGCGATCCAGTCGAAGTCGAGCCCGTCCGCCGACGTCGCGACGGCGCGCGCGCCCGCGACGACCGGCGCATCCGACGACACCCGGATGGCGTAGGTGCCGACCGGCAGGTCGCCGAGCGGGAAGTCGGTGACCACGCCCGCCTCGAGCCTGCCCTCCGACTCGATGACCGAGCCGTCGCTCGCACGGAAGGCCAGCTGCAGCGCGCCGCCCGTGGGTGACAGCACGCGCAGCACGGGCACGGTGTCGTCGAAGTCGGCCTGTGTCTCGAGGCCGGACGGCTCGTCGATTTGCACGGCGGGCAGCACCGCGGCGGTGCCGGCGACGACGGGGTCGACGACGTCGAAGCCGCCGCGCTCGAGCCCGCGCGTCGTCGTCTGCTGCAGGTGCGCCGCGACGGGCGCACCCGTGGATGCGACGCGCACGACCGCGTCGGCGACGCCGGGCGCGACAGCCGCGAGGTCGAGCACCGCCTCGGTGCCGGGCGGGACCGCGAGGCCCGTCGAGCCGACCGACTCGATGGGCCCCTCCGGGCCGTAGACCGTCACGTCGACGCTCGCCCCGACCTCAGACGCGTTCGCGATCGTGAGCACGGTCTGCCTGCCGGTGCGCGTCGAGCCGCCGACGAGCCACTGCTCGAGCCGCGTCTCGGCGCACTCGCTCGCCGCGAACCCGCCGACCGCGTCGACGTCGACGTCGAGCGACTGGGCGGCCGAGAGCGTCGACTCCTCGCCGCGCTGCACGACGGCGTCGCCGCCGCTCAGGTCGCCGGCGGTGGGCACGGCGAGCTGCGACTGCTCGACCTCGCCGCCCAGGCTGCCGACCTGGACCCGGGCATCGACGACGCCCGTGATCGCCAGGGCGTCCTCGCCGTCGGAGGTGCCAACGCGCAGCGCCGGGCCCGCGCAGACGCGCGACTGGAGCGGCGAGGCGGGCTGGACGAGCGTCGAGGGCGCCGACGCGGTGACGCGCACGTCGTCCGGCAGTGCGTTCGCCCCCAGCACGGCGCCCACGCCGAGCGCCGCGGCGACGAGCCCGGCGGCGGCCCGGCCGCTCCAGCGGGCGACGCCGCGGCGGTCGACGCGCCGCACCGCCTCGGCCGCGTCGTTGGCGGCTGCCTCGCGGTCGGTGAGCGCGACGTCGCGCGCGATGTCGCCGTCGACCGGCTCGTCGCGCGCGGCCGCCTCGAGCGCGAGCTCCTCGGCCGTCGGCTCGTGCTCGATCGGCGGCTCAGGCTCGCCGATGGGCGAGGGGTCGTCGAACTCCTGGGAGTCGTCGAGCGGCTCCAGGTCCCGGTCGCTCATCGCCACTCCCCCGCTCCCTCGAGCCGCTTCGTGCGCACGCGCGCCCCGCGCCGCAGCGACGGCAGCGCCGCGACCACGGCGGCCGCGAGCGCGACGAGCTGGCCGAGCAGCAGCCAGCCTGCCCACGCGGGACGCTCGATGGGCGGCGTCGGCACGGCCTCGAGCCGCTGCCACAGCAGTCCGGCCTCCGTCTGGCCGATGGTCTGCAGATCGCCGCGCGCGTCGAGCGACCGCTGCGCGCGATCGTGGAGCCCGGCGGCGCCCTCGCGCTCCTGCTCGAGCAGCACGAAGCGCACGCCCTGCGCGTCGAGGAGCGCGTCGACGTCGACGTCGCCGCCCGAGGCGAGGTCGACCGCGGCCTGCGCGAGCCGCGCGTCCAGGTCGCCCGGCGCCTCGCGCACGAGCTCGCCGGTGGCGAGGTCGTCGAGGGTCGTCCCCCGACCGCGCTCGAGGTCGACGCCGAGGTCGCCCTCGGCGAGCGGATGCAGCACGAGGGTCCCGACGCGCGGGTCGTCGGCGGTCGCCGCCTCCACGAACGCGGGCATGCGGCGGTCCGGCGCGGGCGTGACGATCGCGGGAGCGAGGAACGTCGTCGCGACGACGGGCACGGCGGCGACCACCGCGACGGCCGCGACGAGACCGCCGGGCAGGGCGGCGCGCCGGTCCTCGACGTCGGCCGCCGTGACCGCGAGCGCGATGAGCGCGGCGAGGGCGAGCGAGGCGCCGGAGCCCGCCCAGACGGTGATCGGGTCGCCGTCGACGCTCGTGAGCGCGAGCCGCGATGCGCCGACGGCGGTCGCGTAGCCCGCGAGCAGCAGCAGCACCCACGGCCACGCGCGCGTCGGCCGCAGCACGACGCCCGCGAGCGCCGCGAGCGCGAGCGGCGCGAGCAGCGCGAGCGCGACCCAGCGCGCGTCGACCCCCGGCGCCATCGCCGCGACCACGCCCTCGAGGGTCGTGAGCGTGCCGTCGGGCGAGAGCAGCGCCGCCTCGATGGCGGTCGGCGGCGCGGATGCGCGCGGCACCCCGGGATCGGCGAGCGCGGCGAGCGGCGTGCCGGCCTGCCACCGCGCGACGACGACGGGGCCGATGAGCGCGAGCGCCGGCAGCACCGCCGCGAGCGGCCGCAGCGGCGAGCGCCAGCCCACGCCGATGCCGATGAGCGCGAGCAGCAGCATCGCCGGCAGCAGCACCGGCGCGGCCGCGACGACGATCGCGAGCGGGATGGCGGCGGAGCCCGCCGCGCGCCAGGAGCGGTGCGCGAGCAGCATCCCCGCGGCGGCGAGCGGCAGCGCGATGTGCGCGAGCACCGCTCCCACTCGGCCGTCCACGATCGCCGCGAGCAGCGTCGGTGAGAGCGACCACACGGCCGCCGACAGCGCGGGCGCCCAGCGGGAGTCGGTCATCCGCCGCACCGCGAAGAACGCCGTGACGGCCGCGATCGCCGGGGCCAGGAAGAGCAGCAGCACGATCGCCGTCGACGGCTGCCAGAACGTGAGGGAGCCGAGCAGCGCGAGCAGGATCACGAACGGGTCGGCCGGCCCCTGGACCTCGCCGAGCGCATCCCTCGGCCCCGCGAGCGCGTTCGCCCACAGGTCGCCGAGCGAGTCGGAGAGGGGCAGCAGCGCGCCGCCCGTCGCCGCCGCGGCGCCGAGCAGCTGCGGGGACAGCACGACGCCCACGACGAGCGCCGCGACCGCGACCCACAGCCCCGCCCCCTCGACGAAGCCGACGCGCTCGTCCACCGAGCGGTGCATGCGCTCGGGGTCGCCGACCGCGCGGCGGTGCGACCGCACGGTGCGCCACGACGCGCGCAGCGGTCGCAGCGACGCCCAGCCGGCCGCGCGGGCGCGCGCGATGCGTCGGCGGGCGCGAGCGGTCGAGGGCACGGCGACGAGCGTCGCGAGCGTGGCCTGCCACTCGGCGAGCACGGCGGCCGGCCGCTTCGCGAGCAGGTGCGCGATCGAGCGCACGACGGCGAGCGGCAGCAGCAGGAGCCAGTGCACGACGAGCGCGAGCGGGTTCGCGTAGGCGAGGCGACGGTGCAGCTGCGCGCGCCGCGCGATCGCGACCCGCCCGGCGTCGCTCACCGCGCGCGCGGCGAAGTGCTCCGGCCCGCCCGCGCGCCGCACGCGCGCTCGCGGCTCGACGGCGACGCGATGGCCGGCGAGGCGGGCGCGCACGCCCAGGTCGAGCCCCGCGTCGATCGAGCGGAGGGCCGGGTCGAAGCCGCCGAGCGCGGCGAACGCGTCGCGGCGCACGAGCACGCCGGTCTCGGCGACGCCGAGGCGGTCGGAGTCGTCGTCGTGCTGCCCCTGGTCGAGCTCGCCCTCGTGCAGCAGCAGGCTGCGGCCGAACGGCGTCATCGACTGACCGAACTCGGCGAAGCGGTCGGGCTCGTCGGCGCGCATGACCTTCGACCCGACGACGGCGACGCTGGGGTGCGCCTCGGCGTGCGCGAGCAGCGCCTCGAGCGAGCGCGGGTGCGGCGCGGCGTCGTGCGCGAGCAGCCACAGCCAGTCGTCGTCCTCGGCCTCCGGCAGCGTCGCGACGCCCTTGCCGATCAGCGCGCCGTACGGCAGCCGCTGCGTGATGACGACGCTCGACGCCTGCGATGCCTCGAGCAGCGCGCGGGAGCCGTCGCGGGAGGCGCCGTCGACGGCGACGAGCCGCTCGGGCTGCGTCGTCTGCGCGCCGATCGCCGCGAGGGTCGCCGGCAGGTACGCGGCGCCATTGCTGGCCGCGAGCACGGCGAAGACCCTCGGATGCACCCGGCAAGGCTAGGCGGGATCGGCGCCGCGCCCCGGGTTGCCGCCGGTGTGCCGTGCGATCGACGTTCGAGCGGGCCGCTCGAGGGTGCGGGTCAGGCGCGGCCGGGCCGGACGACGCGCTTCACGGCGCTCGCGGCCCGGAACGCGGGGTGCTCGCGCACGAGCCGCAGCCGGGACTCCGCCGCGTCGCGCGCCGCGGCGGCCCTCGTCGCCTGCTCGCGCGCGTCGGCGAGCTGGCCCTCGAGCGCGCGCCGCGCGGGCGCGCCGGCCTCGAGGCCCGCGAGCCACGCCTCCTCGCGCTCCGCGGCGATGCGCGCCGCGAGGCCGGGGATGCCGTCGAGCGTCTCGCGCTCGAGCCGCAGCCGGTAGAGCTCGGTGTTGCGCGCGTCGAGCTCGTCGCGGAGCGCGACGATGTCGTCCTGCGCCACCTGGTCGAGCGGTGCGAGCAGCTCGGCGAGCGCGCGCAGCTCCTGGATCTCGCCGGTCGAGAACGGCGCGTCATCGGCGTCGTCGAGCACCGCGGCGAAGCGCGCGGGCAGCAGCGGCTCGAGCCGCTCGAGCTGCTCGACGAGCGACGTGTCCTCGCGCAGCCCCGGCGCGCGCAGCTCCTCGGCCGTCGGCATCCGGCGGGCGAGGAACGGCAGCAGCTGGTTCGCGCGCATGCGGCGCCAGTCGCGCATGCCGTGGTGGTTCGCGCTCGGTCGCAGGTCGGGGTTCTGCTCGTAGGCGCGCCCCATGTTCTCGGTCTTGCGCTCCACCTGCGACGACGAGCGCCATGGCAGGTGCAGCACCTCGAGCGCCGCGTCGGTCGGCGGCTCGCCCTGCTGCTCGATCGAGACGAAGTGGTTGCCGTGCGCGACCTCGACGTCGGCACTGCCGACGTGGATCGCGTTCGGGGTCGGATGCGCGTGCACGCCCGCGGCCCGGAGCGCCTCGAGGGTGCGCTCGTCGCGACGCACGAGCCGGCGGAGGCCCGAGCCCTGTCGCGCGATCGGCCCGACCAGGTTGACGACCTGCACCGTGAAGGCGCCGATCTCGCGCGGCGTGCGCGCGAGCGCCTCCGCCACGGTGAGCGCGGGGTCGACCGCGCGCACGAACTCGTCGGCGTCGCCGTTGATCACCCAGTCGGCGCCGTGCTCCTCGAAGGCGAGGCGGGCCATCCGCGTGACGACCTTCGCCTGCTGCTTGCGGTGCTCGGGATCGTCGAAGACGGTGACCGGAGCGACGGCCGCGTACTCGGCGAGGATCTCGCGCGTGCCGTCGACGGATGCGTTGTCGGTCACGAGGATGCGATCGATCCCCTGGGCGAGGTGGTGCTCGATCGTCGCGGCGATGATGTCCGCCTCGTCGCGCACCATCATGGTCATCACGACGGTCATGCGGTGAGCATATCGGTGCGTGAGCCTGGCTCAGCGACTGCTCGGCCGAGCCTGCGGATCAGGCGTGTCGGATCAGGCGAGCTTGCGCAGCTTGCGGCGCTCGCGCTCCGAGAGGCCGCCCCAGATGCCGAAGCGCTCGTCGTTCTCGAGCGCGTACTCGAGGCACTGCTGCCGCACGTCGCACGACTCGCAGATGCGCTTCGCGTCGCGGGTCGAGCCGCCCTTCTCGGGGAAGAACGCCTCGGGATCGGTCTCGGCGCACAGCGCGTCGGCCTGCCAGCCGAGCGGCTGGTCGTCGATCTCGCTGCGCACGCCCGGGACGCCGAGCATGACCGGGTCGACGAACCAGTCACCGGGCACCCCTCGGCGCAGCCCGCGATCGTCGATGGCCTGCGCTGCTGTCGTGCTGCGCTGCACTCCCTCTCGCATGGCGTTCCCCCGGTTCTGCAGGACCCCGGCCGGGCCTGCGCTGCACCAATTACACCGGTGTAGTTCGCCTCGCGTCAAGTCGGAGATTCTAGGAGTGTCGCGCCCTCTCGCCCGGGAGCGACGCGCCTACGGCGTGTCGAGCTCGAGCGCGAGCCACGCCTCCGCGGCGTCGATCTCGAAGGGCGCCGCGGCGTCGATCCACGCGGCCGCCGCGGGCGCGAGCGCGCGCGTCTCGCCGTCGACCGTCGCGGTGCCGCCGGAGACGGCGAGCAGCAGTCCCCTGCCGCCCTCGACGACGTGGGCGCCGGTGATGCGACGCAGCTCGAACGGCGCGGCAGGGCGGTAGGCGGTCGCGCCCTCGAGCGGCTCCGCGGGCAGCCGGGGGTCGTCGAGCGGCGTCGGGTCGACGACCGCGAGCAGCTCGGCGACGTCGACGTGCTTCGGCGTGAGCCCGCCGCGCAGCACGTTGTCGCTCGGTCCCATGAGCTCGATGCCGAGGCCGGAGAGGTAGGCGTGCAGGTTGCCGGCGGGCAGGAAGAGCGCCTCGCCGGGCGCGAGCGAGACGCGGTTCAGCAGCATCGCGACGAGGATCCCCGGGTCGCCCGGATGCGCGGCCGAGAGCCGCGCGATCGTGTCGGCCTCCACCGGGTGCGTCTCGGTCAGCGCATCCGCCGCGGCCACCGCGCCGGCGACGACCGGCGCGACCTCGGCGTCGCCGGAGAGCAGCCACGCGAGCGCGCCGCCGGCGGCGAGGTGCTCGAGCAGCGGCGCGACGCGCTCGTCGGCGGCCGCGAGCGCCTCGACGACCGCGCGCGCCTGCGCCTCCGGACGGAAGCCGCTGAGCGCCTCGAACGGCGTCACGGCGACGATGACCTCGGGCTTCGGGTGCGGGTCGCGGTAGTTGCGGTGCGGGGCGTCGCGCGGGATGCCCGCGGCGTCCTCCCGCTCGAACCCCTCGCGGGCGCGCGCCGCGTCCGGGTGCGCCTGCAGCGAGAGGGGCTCCGCGGCGGCGAGCACCTTGAGCAGCATCGCGGGCTGCCGCGCGCCGAGGGCCTCGAGCGCGGGACCGAGCGGGGTCCCCGCGTGCGCGCCCGCCGTCACGACGGCGGGGCACCCCGCGTGCGCGCCGAGCCACAGCTCGGCCTCCGGTGCGCCGGACGCGGTGCGGCCCAGGTACTCGGACAGGAGCGTGGTGCTCCCCCAGGCGTAGTCCCTCGGCTCATTGGCGATCGGCACAAACACAGCCGCGGTCTCCTTCCGCCGGTTTGGTCGAGCGTACCAACGGCCCGCCGCCCGGCCCGCGGGCGGCCGTAGCCTGACCGCGACGGCCAGGACGGCCGGGAGACTGAGGAGCAATGACGTTCACGCCGCTCACGAGCGACTTCTACGGGTTCGCCGCCGACCTGACCGACGCCGAGCGCGCGTCGCTCGCCGAGATCCGGGCCTTCATGGAGGAGCGGGTGCGCCCGGTCATCCTCGACCACTGGCACCGCGACGCGTTCCCGACCGACCTCATCCCCGAGCTCGGCGCGCTCGGCGTCGTCGGCGGCGCGTGGCCGGAGACCGCCAGGTTCGAGAACTCCGCCGTCTACCGCGGCTGGGTCGCGCTCGAGATGAGCCGGGTCGACGCCTCCGTCTCGACCTTCATCGGCGTGCAGAACGGCCTGGTCGCCGGCACGCTCGGCGTCACCGGCAGCCCCGAGCAGCGCGCCGAGTGGCTGCCGCGGCTCGCCGACTGCTCGGTGGTCGGGGCGTTCGGCCTCACCGAGCCGCTCTCGGGCTCCGACTCGGCGCAGGGCCTGCGCACGACCGCCCGCCGCGAGGGCGACGAGTGGGTCATCGACGGCGCCAAGCGCTGGATCGGCAACGCCACCCAGGCCGACATCGTGGTGATCTGGGCGAAGGACGCCGAGAGCGGGCGCGTGCTCGGCTTCATCGTGCCGACCACGACGCCCGGCTTCTCGGCGACCCGCATCGAGCGCAAGATCTCGCTCCGCATGGTGCAGAACGCCGACATCGTGCTCGACGGCGTGCGCGTGCCGGAGTCCCTGCGGCTGCAGGGCGCGAACAGCTTCCGCGACACCGCCCGCGTGCTGCGGCTCACGCGCGCGGAGGTCGCCTGGAGCGCGGTCGGCGTGATGATGGGCGCCTACGAGGCGGCCGTCCGCTACACGACCGAGCGCGTGCAGTTCGGCTCGCCCATCGCCGGGCACCAGCTCGTGCAGGACCTGCTCGCGAAGTCGCTCGGCCACATCACCGCGTCGATCGCGCTGTGCGTGCAGGTCTCGCGGATGCTCGACGAGGACCGGCAGGAGGACGCCCACTCGGCGCTCGCGAAGGCGTACGCGACGAGCCGCATGCGCGAGGTCGTCTCGTGGTGCCGCGAGGTGTGCGGCGGCAACGGCATCGTCACCGACTACGAGGTCGCGCGCTTCTTCGCCGACGCGGAGGCGCTCTACACCTACGAGGGCACCGCGCAGATGAACTCGCTCATCGTCGGACGGGCGATCACCGGGCAGTCGGCCTTCGCCTGAGCGGCGCCGACGGGGCGAATAGGCTGACCGGCATGGATGCGAACGCGCCGGACCAGCCCGAGCTCGAACGACTGCGGAGCGAGCTCTCGCGGCTCGAGCGCGAGCGCGCGACGGAGGTCGCCGAGCTGCGCTCCGCTCGCCACCGCATCATGGAGCTCGAGGCGCAGCTCGCCGCGAGCCGCGACCGGCTGCCCCACCCGCGGGCCATGGCCGTGCGCGCGAAGCGGGTCGCGCGCCGCGGCGTCGGCTCGCTGCTGCGCAGGCTGCGGAACCGCTAGTGCGGCTGGCCAACCTCGACGCGGTGCGCCGCGTCGGCATCTTCTTCTTCTACGACGGCGACGGCGTCGCCGACGAGACCGTGTCGACGCTGCTCGACGGCGTGCAGCCGCACTTCGAGCGCACGATCGTCGTCGTGAACGGCGCGCTCGACGAGGCGAGCCGCGCAGCCTTCGAGGCGCGGCCCGGCACCGAGCTGCTGCAGCGCGAGAACCAGGGCTTCGACTCCTGGGCCTACAAGACCGCGATCGAGCACATCGGCTGGGACGGGATCGCCGAGATCGACGAGCTCGTGCTCTACAACTTCACGATCCTCGGCCCGGTGGCGAGCGTCGACGCGATGTTCGCCGACATGGATGCGCGCGACCTCGACTTCTGGGGCCTCACCGTGCACCACGGTGCGCCCTTCGACCCGTGGGGCCTGCTCGAGACGCCGACATTGCCCGAGCACCTGCAGTCGCACTGGATCGCGGTGCGCGCGTCGATGCTGCAGTCCGCACCCTTCCGCCGCTACTGGGACGAGCTGCCCCCGATCCCCGACTACGCGCACGCGGTCGCGAAGCACGAGGCGCGCTTCACCCACCACTTCGCGTCGTTCGGCTTCCGCTGGGAGCCGTTCGTCGACACGGCGGACCTGCGGCAGACCACCTTCTACCCGCTCAACTCGATGCCGGTCGAGCTCATCCGCGACCGCGGCTGCCCGATCTTCAAGCGCAAGACGCTCTTCGCGGGCATCGACTCGGTGATCGACGAGCACGCGACCGGCAACGCCCGCGAGCTCTACCGCTTCCTCGCCGCGTCGGGCCGCTACGACATGGGCGTGCTCGACCGCCACCTCGCCCGCTCCGCCGACCAGCGTGACGTCTTCGAGACCATGCACGAGTGGCGCATCCTCGCGCCGTCCGCGGCGTCGCGGCCGTCGACCGTCGCGCTCGTCGAGGCCTCGGAGGGCTGGGAGCAGCGCGTCGACGCCGTGCGCGGCGCCGACCGGATCGTGCTCGCCGGGGCGCCCGGCACCCTCGCCGCGATCGACGCGGCCGCGGAGGTCGACCTCGACGGCGTCGAGCTCGTGAGCGTGCGCGCGCATCCGCTCGAGGCGCTCGCCGATGCCGAGGAGTCGCTCGCGGTGCTCGCGCTCGCCGACGGCATCCCGGCGGAGCTGCCCGGCCTCGACCGCGACGACCGCCGCGCCGACGCGCTCGAGTCGCTCGGACTGCCCGACCGGCTCGCGGATGCGGCCGCCGCGTTCGACGACGCCGCCGTCGGTGCGCTCGTGTCGGCGCCCGCGCTGCAGCGCGGCTGGTTCGGCGAGCTGGGCCACGAGGCGGACGGCGCCACGGCGCGGCTCGAGCTCGCGGCGAACCGGCTCGCGATCCGCGCGCGCTCGAACGCGCCCGTCGTGCCGCAGGCGGGAACCGCCATCGTGCGGGGCGCCGTCGCGGCATCGCTCGGCGCCCGGATCCGCGATGCGGCCGCCGAGCTGCCGCAGCTGTCGGTCGACGAGTGGGGGCGACTGCTCGCGCTCGCCGTGCAGGACGCCGGGCTGCGGCCGCAGGTGTCGATCTCGGCGCGGCTGGCGGAGCAGCGGCTCTCGGTCATGCAGCACCAGCTGCGAGGCCTCGCCGGCGCGGTCGGGCGCGGCGTGGGCGAGTCCTACACGCAGCTGCTCGGCAGGATCCGCTAGCGCGGCAGCAGCGCGCGCAGCTGCGCGGCGCGGCGGCCGATGCCCCAGCCCGTCACCTTCGTGAGGGCCTCGCCGATGATCGAGCCCGACATCTTCGACTCCCCGGCCTCGCGGTCGCGGAACTGGATGGGCACCTCGCTGATCGACGCCCCCGCGTCGTGCGAGCGCACCGTCATGTCGATCTGGAAGCAGTAGCCGCGGCTCTCGAGCGACTCGAGGTCGAGCCGCTGGAGCAGCTCGGTGCTGTAGACGCGGTAGCCGGCCGTCATGTCGTGCGCGGGCACCCCGAGCATGAGGCGGGCGTAGAGGTTGGCGCCGCGGCTGAGGACCTCGCGGCGCATCGGCCAGTCCACGACGCTGCCGCCGGGCATCCAGCGCGAGCCGATCACGAGCTCGTCGCCGGCCGCGGCGCGCTCGAGCATCGCCCGCAGCCGCTCCGGCGGGTGCGAGCCGTCGGCGTCGATCTCGATCACGTGGGTGTAGCCGCGCTCGATGCCGAGCGCGAAGCCGTCGAGGTAGGCGGCGCCGAGGCCGAGCTTGCCGGGGCGGTGCCGCACGGTGATGCGGGGGTCGGCCGCGGCCATCCGGTCGGCGAGCTCGCCCGTGCCGTCGGGGCTCGCGTCGTCGAGGATGAGCACGTCGAGCTCGGGCACGGCGGCGAGCAGCCGGTCGACGAGCACCGGGAGCGACTCGACCTCGTCGTACGTCGGGATGAGCGCGAGCGCCTTGATCATGGATGGTCCCTTCACGGCTCGCCCACGATCGAAGGGCAGTCGAGCACCAGCGCACGATTGTACGGGGCGATGAGCAGATCCTCCGGCGCATCGCCGCCCTCGCAGGCGGCCGCCTGCCGGTCGACCTGAGCGCTCCACGGCTCGACCCCGATCCGGTGGGAGCCGGTGTCGGGCGACTGCCAGGCCATCGCGCCGACGAACGCGGCGAGCCCGAGGGCGAGCACCGGCTTCGCGACGGCGAGCCACCGACCGCGGAGCCGCTCCACCGCGACCGACGCGGCGATCGGCACGATGGCGGCGAGCAGCACGCCGGCGGCGCCGCCGTAGCGCAGGTCGACGATCGCGGTCAGCCAGTCGTCGCCGCGGAACGACGCGTACTGGAACTGCTCGATCGGCGAGGCGAGCAGCGAGCCGCCGAACGACGACGCGGAGGCCAGCAGCACCACCGCTCCGGCGATGCGGGCGTGCCAGGAGCCCCAGATGATGACGACGAGCGCGGCGATCGTGAAGACGGCGAGGATCGGCGCGGCCGCGAGGGGGCCCTGCGCCGCGAACGCCTGGCGGATGCCCTGCTCGGTCGGCTGGAGCGTCGGCATCACGACGTTCGACAGCCAGCCGACGACAACATCCGGGATGCCGATCGGCACGCCGTCGTAGCCGCCGCGCGGGGCGAGCAGCCACGACAGCGCCTGGCCGCCGAGCCCGAGCAGGAAGCCGCCGATCACGGGCCACAGCAGGCGCCGGCGCAGGTGGATGCGCAGCAGCAGCACGGGGAGCATGAGCAGCAGCTGCACCTCCGTCATGGCCGCGACGAACGCGGCGACGGCGACGAGCCACGACTCGAGCCGCGAGGTCGGCATCGAGAGGGCGATCCAGACGCCGAGCCAGAGCATGAAGGTGTGGAGGTCGGCGAGGTTGCCGATGATCTCGGGCGCGATGAGGGGCACGACCACCGGCACGACGCCGAGCGCCATGCGCGCGGGGAGCCACGGCACCGCCCAGCGCGCGAGCGGGATCGTCGCCGCGCAGACGAGGGCGGCGACGATCGCGCTCGCCCAGAAGACGACGGCGGCGTAGCTCGCGAGCGGCGCGAGCGCGACGACCGCGCCCGCGAGCAGCCGCGGCAGCAGGTGCTGGTAGCCGGCGTAGGGCGCGAGGATCGAGCCCGCGGGATCCTGCAGCGCGCCGAGCAGGAAGATCGCGCCGTCCTCGGCCCAGACGACGTCGTGCTCGAGGGCCGGGATGCGCGCCACCTGGAAGGCGAGCGCGACGACGAAGACGGCCGCCGCGGCCGCCCACGCGGGCCAGCGACGCCCGCTCGAGGGCGCTCGATCCGCCGCCTGCTCCATGCGTCCAGCTCCATCCCGGAGCGCGTCCGCCCCTCGGCGAGACTACGACACGGCGGTCGCCCGTCCCCCGCGTGCGACAATCGCCACCATGCTCGTGCGCGCCCCTCACCGGCTGCTCGCGACCTTCATCGTGCTGCAGCTCGCGTGCGGCGACCTCGTGCGCAACCTGCTGGGCTGGCCGCTGTGGGGCGCGCTCAGCGGCGTGACGCTGCTCTGGGCGCTCGTCGCGCTGCGCCGCTCGGGCGCGAGCTGGCAGTGGCTGCCCGCGCCGCTGCTCGCCTTCATCGGCGTCGCCGCCGCGACGATCATCGTCACGCCGCATCCGCTCGCGACCCTGCTCGGCGTCGCGCTGCTGCTCGTGCACGTGATGCTCGCGGTGCTGCTCGCGACGCTCCCGCTGCACACCCTGCTCGAGGTGCTCCACCGCTGCCTGCAGGGCATGCTCATCGCCTCGCTCGCCTTCGAGGTGGGCATCGCCCTGTTCGTGCAGGGCCCGGTGTATCCCGTCTGGCTCGACAACGACAGCGGGCTGCCGATGATCCCGTGGTCGACCGGCGGCATCTTCTGGGGACACCGCATCCAGGGCATCACCGGCAACCCGAACCTCACGGCGATGCTCGCGCTGCTCGCGCTCATCGTGGCCATCGGCCGCCATCGCGCGGGCCTCGACCGACGGCTGTGGTGGGTGTGGACGGCGCTGCCCGTCGTCGTGCTCGCGCTCACGCGCTCGATGACGGTGCTCGTCGCGGCGCTCGTCGTGCTCGTCTCGTTCTGGCTCGTCTACACCTGGCGCCGCCGCCCGCGCGGCGCCTTCCGCCCGGCGGTCGTCGCGGCCGCCGGCGTGCTGGCGGTGGTCGCCGCGTGGGCGATCAGCAACTGGGACCGCGTCGTCGAGGCGCTCGGCCGCGAGGCGTCGATGGAGGACCGCTTCCAGATCTGGGCGGCCGCGCTCGACTGGTGGCGCGGCTCCCCGCTGCTCGGCAGGGGCTGGATGGGCTACTGGATGCCGTGGGTCGAGCCGTACGACCGGCTCGGCCTGCAGGACGGCATCGTCTACCTGCAGGCGCACAGCGTCTGGATCGACGTGCTCATGCAGGCGGGCATCCTCGGCGTGCTCGCGTGGGCGTGGCTGCTCGGCTCGACGCTCCGCGGCGCGGGTCGCGACCTCGCCGAGGCGCCGACCGGCGCCGGCCCGATCGCGGCGGTGCCGCTCATGATCCTCGTCGCCGAGGCGGTGCAGGGCATCGCCGAGTCGCGACCGCTCATCGAGCTCGGCATGGTGCTGCTCGTCATCTTCGCCGTGCGCCAGCAGCGCGCCCGCGTCGAGCTCGGCCGGCTGCAGACGATGGCCCTCCCGCTGCCCCTGCAGCGCGGCGGGTAGCATCGATGGCGATGGAGAACACCCAGACTGCGCAGCACATCCTCGTCACCGGCGCGGGCGGCTACATCGGACGGCACGTCGTCGCGGCGCTGCTCGACCGGGGTGCACGCGTCACCGCCGTGGTGCGCCACTTCCGCGCGTACCGCATCGACGAGCGCGCGACCGTGGTCGAGGCCGACCTGCTCGACCCGCACACCGATCTCGACGCGCTCATCGCCGACCGGCCGGATGCGGTCGTGCACCTCGCGTGGGAGGCGGGCTTCGCCCACAACTCCCCCGTGCACATGTTGCGGCTCTCCGACCACTTCCGCGTGCTGACGCACTTCGCGAAGGCAGGCATCACGCGGCTCGCGATCCTGGGCACGATGCACGAGATCGGCCGGTTCGAGGGCGCGATCACCGCCGAGACGCCGACGGCGCCCGCGTCGCTCTACGGCATCGCGAAGGACGCCCTGCGCCGCGCGGTGCTCGCCGACCTCGGCGACACCACCATCCAGTGGCTGCGCGCCTTCTACATCTACGGCGACGACCGCAACAACCAGTCGATCTTCACGAAGCTGCTCGAGGCAGCGGAGCAGGGCAAGCGCACCTTCCCCTTCACCTCCGGCAAGAACCAGTTCGACTTCATCCACGTCGACGAGCTGGGCAGGCAGATCGCCGCCGTCGCGCTGCAGGACGAGGTCGCCGGCGTCATCAACGTGTGCTCCGGCGAGCCGGTCGCGCTCGGCACCCAGGTGGAGCGCTTCATCGCCGACCACGGCCTCGACATCCAGCTCGAGTACGGCGCCTTCCCGGACCGCCCCTACGACTCGAAGGTCGTCTACGGCGACGCCACCGAGATCCGGGCCCTGATGGCGAAGCAGGCATGACGGAAGCCGGCGACCCGGACCGGATCGAGCTGCAGCAGCAGATCGACAGCCTGCGGGCGCAGCTCGAGCAGGCCGAGGCGCGCGCCGAGCGGCCCGACGCGTGGGACCCGAAGGTCTGGGCGTCGCGCGCGAGCCGCATCGGCTCGATGGGCGCGCGCGCCGTGCGGCGCGCGAAGGCCGCTGCGAGCGGGCCGAGGGCAAAGCGCGCGACCGACCGCACGCGGCCATCCTCCTTCCCGGCGTGGCAGCGGCGGCTCGAGGGCGCGCGCTTCGTCGGCTTCCCGACCCACTGGCGCGAACGCACCGGCCCCGTGGCGCCAGCACGGGTCGCGGTCGTGCTGCACTGCCACTACGCCGAGCTGCTCGACGAGCTGCTCGCGGCGCTGCCCGCGATCGGCGAGCCGTTCGACCTCTACGTCACGAACTCCTCCGGCCAGGCGATCTCCGCGGCTCGGCTCGCGGCCGCAGGCGCCGCGCACGCCGAGGTGCTGACGGTCGAGAACCACGGCCGCGACATCTGGCCGCTCGTGCAGGTGGTGAACGCGGGCATCCTCGACCCCTACGACGTCGTGCTCAAGGTGCACACGAAGCGCAGCGAGTGGCGCGAGGGCCACGGCGAGCTCGAGGGCTCCGGCGCCGACTGGCGCGCGGCGCTCGTCGGCTCGCTGCTCGGGCCGCACTCCCCCGGGGTGGTCGACGCGTTCCGCCGCGACCGCTCGATCGGCATCGTCACCGCCGACGGCAGCGTCGCCGGGCCCGAGCACTGGGGCTCAAACCTCGACCTCGTGCGCGGCATCCTCGAGCGGCTCTCGATGCCGCTCGAGCCCGGCGAGCTGCAGTTCGCGGCGGGCTCGATGTACTGGATCCGCGGCTTCCTGCTGCAGGCGCTGCGCGCCCTCCGGATCGATCGCGACGACTTCGAGGACGAGGCCGGTGACATCGACGGCACCGCGGCGCACGCGATCGAGCGCATCATCGGCATCGGCGCCGTCGAGGCGGGGCTCGACGTGCTCGAGCTGCGCGAGCTCGACGGCCGCGGCGACCGCGCGTCGGTCGACGGCCGGGTCGTCGCCTTCTACCTGCCGCAGTTCCACCGCACGGCCGAGAACGACCGCTGGTGGGGCGCCGGGTTCACGGAGTGGACGAACGTCGCGAAGGCGAGGCCCATCTACGCCGGCCACCAGGTGCCCCTCATGCCGGGCGAGCTCGGCTTCTACGACCTCGCGCTCGACGAGGTGCGGCAGCGGCAGCGCGACATGGCCGAGGCGCACGGCGTGGCCGGCCTCATGTACTACCACTACTGGTTCGCCGGCCGCCGGGTGCTGGGGCTGCCGCTGCAGCGGCTCGCCGACGGCGACGTCGACCAGCCCTTCTGCGTCATGTGGGCGAACGAGAACTGGACGCGTCGCTGGGACGGCCTCGACGCGAACGTGCTCATCGGCCAGGACTACGACCGCGTGCCGGCGACCGAGTTCATCGAGGACATCCTGCCGATGCTGCGCGACCCGCGGTGGATGCGCGTCGACGGCGCCGCGATCGTCGCGGTCTACAAGATCGGCACGGTGCCGGATGCCGCGGCGACGATCGCGCACTGGCGCGAGCGCGCGCGGCAGGAGGGCGCCGGCGAGCTGCACGTGCTCGCCGTCGACATCGGCGAGCAGATGGGCGGCCTGCCGCGCGACGAGCTCGTCGGGCTCGCGGACGGCACGCTCACGTTCGCGCCGCACAACCTGCCCTGGATCCCGTCGGACCGGGCCGGAGAGGCCGACGAGCGCTTCGCGGGCAACCTCATGGGCTACCGCGGTACCGCCGACGCGGCGATCGCGCAGCTCGACTCCCTCGAGGAGCACCACTACCCCGGCGTGATGGTGACGTTCGACAACACCGCGCGCAAGCAGTGGACGCCGATGGCGTTCACGGGCGCGAACCCGTGGACCTTCCGCCGCTGGCTCGCCGCCGCGCTCGACGCGCAGGCCGGCCGACCCGCCGAGCGCCGGATCGTGTTCGTCAACGCCTGGAACGAGTGGGCTGAGTCGGCCGTGCTCGAGCCGACCGACCAGTTCGGCCAGACCTACCTGCTCGCCTGTCGCCAGGTCTCGCCGCCTCGGTAGAGCCTGCCGGCCGAGCCGCACGGCCGCCCCGTCCCGCCTGACCGGCGGCTTGCCTGCCGGCGTCGGCTCAGAAGGGTGGCGGGTCGCCGGGTGGTCCGGTGGCGGCGGTGACGGGGAGTCCCCAGATGGGGTCGCGCTCGACGAAGAC
>Ga0213836_100223_pt1 | contig 52813 bp, 44 predicted proteins | sample SWPATP03_FD_160578 | JGI IMG/M metagenome (GOLD analysis project Ga0213836, IMG submission 160578) | Coastal seawater microbial communities from Marineland, Florida, United States - SWPA TP0 #3 | ecosystem: Environmental > Aquatic > Marine > Coastal | place: USA: Florida | collected 2016-08-05
GCCGGGGCATAACCGCCCGGCGGCGCCGCCCCCTCGCCAACCGTCGCAACGGCCCAAGCTCGTCGTCGCCGAAGCACGAAACATTCACGCGACAGCCTCTGCTCTGCACCTACCACCACCACGAGGTGCACGCCGGGCGACTGGTCGTCGAACGAGCGGGGCCGCGGCCGGGGCAGTGGCGCGTCGTCTCGCGGCTCCAGCCGGTCCGCCGCAGCGAGCGCTCGTGGACGAGCGCCGAGCCGAGCCCGGCGGGCTCGCTGGCCGCGGATGCCGAGGCTGCGCTCGCGATCCGCCTGCCGGATGCCGTCGGGCCGACCGCCGACATCGAGCCGCTGCGCGTCGAGCCGCTGAGGGCCGAGTACATCAGCACCGAGCCGCAGAGCATCGAGCACCGCGCACGGCGAGCCCTCGCCCGGCGTGGTCGCCGGCGAGCGCCGCTGCCCGCGGTCGATCTGCACCGCCCGCGAGTCGTGCTGCGGCCCTGAGCCTCGCCGGGCTACCGCTTGGCCGGCTCCGCCATCGCGACGGGCGCGGCCGAACCGGCCGCATCCTCGGGCTCCACGCACGCGAAGCGGCGGCGGTAGGCCGACGGCGCGACGCCGAGCTGCCGGGTGAAGTGATGGCGCAGCAGCGCGGCGGTGCCGAATCCCGACTGCTGGGCGACGACATCGAGCCCGAGGTCGGTCGCCTCGAGCAGCTGCTGCGCGCGCTGCACCCGCTGCGAGGCGAGCCATGCTGCCGGGGTGGTGCCGAGCTCCTCGCGGAAGCGGCGGGCGAAGGTGCGCTCCGACAGGCGCGCCCTGCGTGCGAGGGAGGCGACCGAGTGGTCCTCGTCGATGTGCTCCACCATCCAGTCGATGAGCGGGGCGAGGGTCTCTGCCCGCTGCTCGGCAACGGGCCCGACCGCGAACTGCGACTGGCCGCCATCGCGCAGCGGCGGCACGACCATCGAGCGGGCGATGATGCCGGCCACCTGCGCGCCCTGCAGCTCCCGGACGATGTGCAGCGACGCGTCGATCGCCGCCGCCGTGCCGGCGCTCGACGTGACCGGGCCGTCGTCGACCCACAGCGCATCCCGCTCGACCACCAGCTCGGGGAACTGCGCCGCCAGCTGGTCGGCGTGCCGCCAGTGCGTCGCGACGCGGCGGCCCTCGAGCACGCCGGACCGCGCGGCGATGAAGGCGCCCGTGCACATCGTGAGCACGCGTGCGCCGCGTGCGACGGCGCGCTGCAGCACCCGCGCGACGCTGAGCGAGCACTCGCCGTCGATGCTGCACTCGTCGTAGGGGGTGACGATGACGACGTCGGCCTCGTCGGCGAACTCGAGCCCCTCGCCGACCATCACCGGCAGGCTCAGGCCGCCGGCGAGGCGGATGGGGCCGGGTGTGGGCGTGACGACGCGGAAGTCGTTGCGCGGCACGCCGCGGTCGGATCGGTCGGTGCCGAAGACCTCGGCCGCGACCGCGAGCTCGAACACGCTCACGTCGTCATCCACGACGCAGGCGATCTTCAGCATGGGGCTCCTTCGACGGTGCGCTCGACCCGATCCGAACGTCGGAACCGGCCCAGCCGAGTCTGGCAGGATCTTGTCGAGCATTGACCATCCTGCCACTGGTGGCTGGATCTTGGCAAGCACAGACTTCCTGCCATGGACACCATCTGGATCATCGTCATCTCCGCCATCGCGATCGTGGCTGCAGCGAGCACCATCCGCGCCCTCATCGCCGAGCGCGCGCCCAGGGCCCCCGCCGATCCCGAGCGGCTCGCGCTGCTGCGCGACCGCACCGCCGACGACCGCGCGCGGCAGCGCATCGGGCAGGCGGACGAGCGGCTCGCGCAGGAGCGCGACGCGCGCACCGACGCGCCGCAGCGCCGCCTCCGCACCGACCGCGTCAGCACCGAGCGGCTCTGGGCGGGTGGGATGTGAGCTGCTCGGCGGTGCGCCTCTCGTCGGGGCACGCGCCCCGTGCACCGCCGTCGGGCTCGACATCCTGCTCTCCGGGCCGATGGAGCCGTTCGCCGCCACGCCCATGGAGCGCTTCGCCCTCGAGCGCATCACCGCAGCCTCGCTCGTGTCGCTCTCCGCACGCCGGGATCGCGCGGCAGAGGTCGAGGCGGACACCGTCCCGGCACCCTGACCCGGACCACCCAGGCCACGCGTCCCCGCCGCTGCCGGCCGGCGCATCCGGGCGCCGCATCCGGGTACTGGCGCGTCCGCCGCGACAGGCGGAGGATCGGGCCATGGACGGCACCTGGCTCAGCCACGTCCCGCTGGACGGCACGTGGATCCTGCTCCTCGCGACGATCGGCGCCCTCGGCGCGGTGGGCACGATCGTCTCGCTGCTGCGGCAGCGCACACCCCGCTCCCGCATCGACCTGGCACGCGTCGCGCGCAGCGGCTCGTCGGCACGCTGACCGGCCGCTGCGGCTCGCGCGCGTGGCGGGCGCGAGCGCGCGCTCGCCCCACAATGGAGGCATGCGCCTCGCGAACGCCCGCCTGCTCGACGGCACCCTCTCGGACATCGACCTGCTCGACGGCGAGATCGAGCGCGTGAGCCTCGCCGGCTCGACCGCTGCCGTGGGCGAGCGCCGCGACCTCGAGGGCGCCGTGGTCATCCCCGGCCTGTGGGACGAGCACACGCACATGGGCCAATGGGCCCGGCACCGCACGCGGCGGAGCGTGCTCGATGCCGAGAGCGCCGACGAGGCCGCCGCGATCGCCAGGCAGGCCGCGGCGACGCACCGCGGCACCGACCCGCTCGTGCTCGTCGGCATGCGCGACGGCCTGTGGCCCTCGCCGCCGACGCGCGCGCTGCTCGACGCGGCCACCGGCTCGGTGCCGACGCTCGTGGTGTCGAGCGACGTGCACTGCTCGTGGCCCAACACCGCGATGCTCCGCCGGCTCGGCGTCGAGCTCGAGGGACCGCTGCTGCGCGAGGATGCGGCCTTCGCCGCGCTCACCGCGATCGAGGGGATGCTCGACCCGGCAGCCCTCGACGGCCACGTCGTCGACGCGCTCGCCGCCGCGGCCGCGCGCGGCGTCGTCGGCGTGGTGGACCTCGAGTTCGAGGATGCCGTCGGCGCCTGGGCGAGGCCGGGTCGCGCGACGCCGACGCGCGTCGAGGCGGGCGTCTACCGCCACGACCTCGAGCTCGCCGCCGAGCGCGGCATCCGCTCCGGCGACCCGATCGCCGGTCGCGCGCGCGTCGGCCGGCTCAAGGTGATCTTCGACGGATCGCTCGGCACCCGCACCGCCTGGACGGCGCATCCGTACGGCTGGGGAGGGTCGCCGGCGACCACGGGCGTGCGCAACGTCGACGAGGCAGAGCTCGACCGGCTGCTCGCGCGGGCGGGCGAGATCGGCCTCGACGCGACGGTCCACGCGATCGGCGATGCCGCCGTCACCGCCGCCATCGACGCCTTCGAGCGTGCTGGCATGACGGGCGGACGGATCGAGCACGCCCAGCTCGTCGCGGGCGTCGACATACCGCGGATGGCGAGGCTCGGCATCGTCGCCTCGATCCAGCCGGAGCACGCGCTCGACGACCGCGAGCTGACCGCCGCCCTGTGGGCCGACCGCAGCCGCGACGCCTTCCGCATCCGCAGCCTGCTCGACGCCGGCGTGCCCGTCGTGCTCGGCTCCGACGCGCCCGTCACACCGCTCGACCCGTGGCTCGCCATCGCGACCGCGGTGACGCGCACGCGCGACGAGGAGTCGCCGTGGCAGCCGGAGGAGGCCGTCACGCTCGAGCAGGCCGTCGGCATCTCCGCGCGCTTCCGGCTCGCGGCGGGGGAGCCCGCCGACCTCGCGGTGCTCGGCGCGCCGCTGCCGCAGGGCGACGACCCGCACGCGGTCGCCGCGGCGCTGCGCGCCATGCCCGTCGCGCTCACGATGATCGAGGGCGAGACGGTGTTCGAGCGCTGACGCCACTTGATCTGCGCCTGACCCTGCCCTGCGTTCGGGCGAACTGGCAGGATCGGTCCTGGCGAAGGAGCTCTTGATGCGCGATCGGATCACGCTGCGGTTCATGGCCGCACCCACGGATGCCGCGCATGGCGGCGGCACCGTCCAGGCCGGCCGCGTGCTCGAGTGGATCGACAAGGCGGGCTTCGCGTGCGCCGCGGGCTACTCCGGGTCCTACTGCGTGACGGCCTACGTCGGCAACGTGCACTACACGGCGCCCATCCGGCCGGGCAGCCTCGTCGAGGCCAGCGCCGGCATCACGCACACCGGCCGCTCGAGCATGCACGTGTTCGTCACGGTCGAGGCTGCCGACCCGCGCACCGGGGAGTTCGAGGTGGCGCTCGACTGCCTGCTCGTGTTCGTGGCGGTCGACGAGCAGGGGAAGGCGAAGGCCGTGCCGCCGTGGCGGCCCCGCACGAGCGACGACGAGCTGCTCGCGCGCGGCAGCGAGGAGCGCATCGAGGCGCGGAAGCGCATCCACGACCTGCACACCGCGATCCAGTTCTCGCCGGCGATGACCGGCCCGTCCGAGACCTTCCGCTTCCTCGCGAACCCCACCGACGTCAACTGGGGCGGCAACGCGCACGGCGGCATCGTCATGCGCTGGATCGACGAGACCTCGACCGCGTGCGCCGCGGGCTACGCCGGCGCCGATCCGGTGGCCGTCTACACCGGCGGCATCCACTTCTACCGGCCGATCCACATCGGCCACATCGTCGAGATCGAGACGCGACTGCTGCACACCGGCCCGCGCTCGATGCACATCCTCGCCCGCACGCGAACGGGCGACCCGCGCACCGACGAGCTCGAGCTCGCGACCCAGTGCATGTCGGTCTACGTGGTGCGCGGCGCCGACGGCGACGCGATGGCGATGGCGCCGCTCGTGCTGCGCTCGGAGGCCGACCGCGTCGCCGACGCGCAGGTGCGCGAGATCATCGCAGAGCGCGCGCAGCTGCCGCCGCTGCCGGTGCCGCGGCGCGACTGAGCCGCCCGCGCGGGGTGCCTGTTCCGACAGCGGATGCGTCGGGCGGTTGTAGATGCGGCACAAGTGCCACCGGGCGGGTCCCTGGCCGTTCTGCGGGGGTGGCCAACGCCCGCGACGGACCCCGCGGGGCGCGCCTACCGTGGGGGCGCATCCGATCCGGAAGGGGGATCCATGGCCGACCGCACCGCAACCGCACGCCTCGACCGTCGCCAGCGCTCGCGCAGCACCGAGCCGCGACAGCACGCGCAGGTGGACGTCGACTGGCTCGGCCGCGACCTGCTCGGCGCGTGGCCCGAGCGCCGCCTCGCCGCCCGCGCGAAGGCCGCCGACCCGCGATACCAGCGCCTCGACGACCTGACCGTCGCCGCCCACCGCGAGCGCGTGATGGGCCAGATGCGCCAGCTGGTCGACGACGGCGCCGTGCTCGCCGCGTTCCCCACGCGCCTCGGCGGCCAGGACGACCACGGCGGCAACATCGCGGGCTTCGAGGAGCTCGTGCTCGCCGACCCCAGCCTGCAGATCAAGTCGGGCGTGCAGTTCGGCCTCTTCGGCGCCGCGGTGCTGCACCTCGGCACGCAGCGCCACCACGACGCCTTCCTGCCCCCGATCATGAGCCTCGACATCCCCGGGGCGTTCGCGATGACCGAGACCGGCCACGGCTCCGATGTCGCGTCGATCGGCACGACCGCCACCTACGACCCGGAGACCGAGGAGTTCGAGATCCACACGCCGTTCCGCGGCGCGTGGAAGGACTACCTCGGCAACGCCGCGCTGCACGGCCGCGACGCCGTCGTGTTCGCCAAGCTCGTGACCCGCGGCGTCGACCACGGCGTGCACGCCTTCTACGTGCCGCTCCGCGACGAGACCGGCGCCTTCCTGCCCGGCATCGGCGGCGAGGACGACGGCTACAAGGGCGGCCTCAACGGCATCGACAACGGGCGCCTCCACTTTACGCACGTGCGCGTGCCCCGCACCAACCTGCTCAACCGCTACGGCGACGTCGCGGCCGACGGCACCTACTCGAGCCCCATCCAGAGCCCGGGCCGCCGCTTCTTCACGATGCTCGGCACCCTCGTGCAGGGGCGCGTCTCGCTCGACGGCGCGGCGGTCATCGCCCAGCAGGCGGCGCTCGCCATCGCGATCCGCTACGGCACCGAGCGGCGGCAGTTCAACGCGTCGAGCGACGCGCAGGAGGAGGTGCTGCTCGACTACCGCCGCCACCAGCGCCGCCTCTTCACGCGCCTGGCGAAGGCCTACGCGCAGACCTACGCGCACGCGATCCTGCTGACGCAGTTCGACGGCGTGTTCTCCGGCCGCACCGACACCCCTGAGGAGCGCGAGGACCTCGAGACGCTCGCGGCTGGCCTCAAGTCGCTCTCCACCTGGCAGGCGCTCGACACCCTGCAGGAGGCGCGCGAGGCCTGCGGCGGCGCGGGCTTCCTGGGCGAGAACCGGCTCGTGCAGCTGCGCGCCGACCTCGACGTGTACGCGACGTTCGAGGGCGACAACACCGTGCTGCTGCAGCTCGTCGGCAAGCGCCTGCTCGGCGACTTCGCCAAGCAGTTCAAGGGCGCGTCGAAGGCCGACATCGCGCGCTTCGCGGCCGACCAGCTGTTCGACCGCGCGACCGCGCTCGTCGGCCTGCGGACGCTCGGGCAGGACGTGCGCGACCTGCGCCGCGTGCAGAACGCATCCGTCGCCATCCGCGACCGCGACTTCCAGCGCGACATGCTCGAGGACCGCGTCGAGACGATGGTCGCCGAGATCGCCGGCCGCCTGCGCCACGCGCCGCGCGACCAGGCGAAGGCGGCGGCGGCCTTCAACGCCGAGCAGCACGAGCTCATCGAGGCCGCACGCGCGTGGGTCGAGCTGCAGCAGTACGACGCGCTCGACGCGGCCGTCGAGCGGATGCCGGAGGCCACGAAGAAGGTCATGACGCACGTGCGCGACCTCTTCGCGCTCACGATCATCGAGGAGCACGCCGCCTGGCACCTCGAGAACGGCCGCCTGTCGGGCGCCCGCTCGAAGGCCGTCACCTCGACGATCGAGCGGCTGCTGCAGAAGCTGCGCCCGCACGCGCTCGACCTCGTCTCGGCGTTCGGGCTCAGCGACGCGCACCTGCGCGCGAAGATCGCGACCGGCGCCGAGGGCGAGCGCCAGGCGGAGGCGATCGCGCACCACGAGGCGCTGCGCGCGTCGGGTGCGATGCCCGTGCCCGAGAAGCAGGCGCGTGAGGCGGCAGGGGAGGAGCGGCTCGCCGGCGCCGGCGCCGCGCCGCTGCCCCCGGAGGAGGTCGTCGCGATCGACCACGAGCTCGGCGACGAGCGGGACGCCGACGCGGTCGAGGCAGCGGATGCGGAGGCGGCGACCGAGGTCGCAGCCCGCTGACGCACGGCCGAGGACCCGAGCACCCCTCCGGGCGCTCGGGTCCTTCGTCGTCCCGGGACGGGGGGTCGCGAAGGGTGGGGTACAGCGCATCCATCTGCGAGTCATAGGTCGCATGCGGCTGGCGGCATTGCGTACGGCATACGCTGAAAGCATCCGGGGTTCGGAGCATGGATGCTCCCGACCCGTATGGACTGGGAAGTCGCTGCAGAGCCCGAGAGGGGCACAATGACCACCACGATGACCACTGGAGCCCTCCGCTCCACGATCCCCGCGAGCGAGCGCGCCGAGCGCGCCGAGCGCGCGGACTTCCGCGTCGTCGCGAAGGCCGTCCGCGATGCGGGCCTGCTCGAGCGGCGCGTCGGCTTCTACGTCGGCGTGATGACCGTCCTCGGCGTCGCCCTCGTCGGCCTGCTGGTCGGCTCGTTCCTGCTCGGCGACAGCTGGTTCCAGCTGCTCATCGCCGGCGCCCTGGGCATCCTCTTCACGCAGATCGCCTTCATCGCCCACGAGGCCTCGCACCGCCAGGTGCTGAAGAACGGCCCCGCGAACGACCGCCTGGGACGCATCCTCGCCGCCGGCATCGTCGGCATCAGCCACCAGTGGTGGATGACGAAGCACTCCCGCCACCACGCGAACCCGAACCAGATCGGCCGCGACCCGGACATCGACATCGACACGATCTCGTTCCTCCCGAGCGACGCCAAGAAGGCCCGCGGCATCCAGCGCTGGGTCACGCAGCGCCAGGGCTGGCTGTTCTTCCCGCTGCTCACCTTCGAGGGCGCCAACCTCCACGTGCGCTCGATCATGACCCTGCTCGAGCGCCGCCCGGTCGTCGGCCGCTGGCTCGAGCTCGGCCTCATCGCCACCCGCTTCACGCTGTTCATCACCTTCCTGCTGCTCGTGATGCCGCCGCTCATGGCGCTGGCCTTCCTCGGTGTGCAGCTCGCCGTCTTCGGCATCGGCATGGGCGCCTCGTTCGCGCCGAACCACAAGGGCATGCCGACCGTCGGTCGCGACGTGAAGCTGGACTTCTTCACGAAGCAGGTGCGCACCTCCCGCAACATCCGCGGCTGGGGCATGAGCACGCTCATGGGCGGCCTGAACTACCAGGTCGAGCACCACCTGTTCCCGAACATGGCCCGCCCGCACCTCAAGGCGGCGAGCGAGATCGTGCGCGCGCACTGCGCCCAGCACGGCATCCCGTACACCGAGACGAACCTCGTCGGCGCGTACGGCTCCGTCATCCGGTACCTGAACCGCGTGGGCCTCGCCGCCCGCGACCCGTTCGACTGCCCGATGCTCGACGCACGCCGGTGACCGGAGGCCCCTCCCGGCCGCGGCTCCCCGTCCGCCACGCGCTCGCCGCCCTGCACTGGCGGCTGAGCCCGTGGCGGCTCGTGCGCGAGCAGCCGCCCTACGACGGCCCTCGGCTGCTCATCGGCGCGCCACACACCTCGAACCGCGACTTCGTCCTGATGCTCGCCATCTCGTGGGATGCGCGGCTGCCGGTGCGCTGGCTCGGCAAGCGTGAGCTGTTCCAGGGCCCGTTCGGCCGCGCCATGCACTGGCTCGGCGGCATCCCCGTCGACCGCGACGACCCGGCGGGCCTCGTCGACCGCATCGTGCAGCTCGTGCGCGACGACCCGCACGCGGCGATCGTCGTCACGCCCGACGGCACCCGCAGCTCGACGCTGTGGAAGAGCGGCTTCTACCGCATCGCCCTCGAGACGGGCATCGGCGTCACGCTCGGCTGGGTCGACAGCGCGACCGGCACGACGGGGCTCGGCCCGACCATGACCATGACGGGGGATGTGCCGGCCGACATGGACCGCATCCGCGCCTTCTACGCGGGCAAGGTGGGCATCAATCCCGACCGCACGACCGAGCCGCGGCTGGCCGACGAGGCCGGCCTCGCCGCGCGGCTCGCCGAGGAGCGCGGCCGGCGCTGACCGCAGCGGCGCCGGTGCGCCCCTGGTGCGCCAGCCCCGCCGGTGCGAGCATGAGCCCATGGACGAGAGCCCCGTGCACGAGATCAGCGAGGCGGAGTGCCGCAAGCTGCTCGCGGCCTTCGAGTTCGGGCGCATCGCGTTCCGGGTCGGTGACGTGCTCGAGGTGTTCCCGGTGAACTACCACGCCGACGGCAGTGCCATCACGTTCCGCACGTCGCCCGGCACGAAGCTCGCCGGGGTGCTGCTCGCCGACGACGTCGTGTTCGAGATCGACCACATCGGCGTGCGCGAGGCCTGGAGCGTCATCGGCCACGGGCAGGCCCGTCACCTCGAGTCGAGCGACGAGATCGCGGCGGCCGAGCGGCTGCCCATCCATCCGCTCATCCCGACGGTCACGCGGGAGTTCGTGCGCATCGACCTCGCCCGCCTCTCCGGCCGGCGCTTCCACCGCCAGGCGGCACCGGCGCCCGAGAGCGAGCCGGCGGCGAGCGCCACCGACTGACGGCCCGGCACCGGCCACGGGAATGCCGTGCCGGGGACCTCGCGTTGGATCATGGTGACGGGTCGCGGACGAGCGCGCCCGCAGCAGGGGAGCATCCGCATGACGCAGCCGGCCGAGTCCAGCACGAGCACGCTCGACGCCGATCGATCGAGCGAGCGCACGGACGGCGCGACGCTGACCCTCGGCATCCTCGGCGCCGGCAAGGTCGGCACGGCGCTCGCGCGGCGCGCGCTCGCGGCGGGGCACCGCACGCTCATCGCCGGCTCCGGCATCCCCGAGCGCATCCGCCTCATCACCGAGTACCTCGCGCCTGGCGCCGAGGCGATGACGGCCGCGGAGGTCGCCGCAGCGGCCGACGTCGTGATCCTCGCGCTGCCGCTCGGCCAGCACACCGCGCTGCCGGTCGAGGCGCTGGGCGGCAAGCTCGTCATCGACGCGATGAACTACTGGTGGGAGACCGACGGCATCCGCGACGAGTTCACCGACCCGTCTCGGCCGACGAGCGTCATCGTGCAGGAGTTCCTGCCGCGCTCGCGGGTCGTCAAGGCCTTCAACCACATGGGCTACCACGACCTCGCGGACTGGCCGCGCCCCGCAGGCAACCCGCAGCGGCGCGCGATCGCGGTCGCGGGTGATGCCGGCGACGACGTCGACCTGGTCGCGCGGCTCGTCGACGAGTTCGGCTTCGACCCCGTCGTGCTCGACTCGCTCGAGGCCGGGCTGCGGCTGCAGCCGGGCTACCCGGCGTTCGGCGCGAACGAGGACGCCGCGACGCTCCGCGCGCTCATCGGCTGAGCGCCCGGGTCAGAAGACCTCGATGCCCTGCCGGTCGGCGGCGAGCAGGAGCTCGTCGTAGGTCGAGCGCGTGCCGAACGCCGGGCACGAGTGCGTCGAGTCGCTGCGGGCGATGAAGCTGCCGCTCCAGGCCGAGCCGAGCGGGTAGTCGACGCGCACCTGGTCGAGCCGATGCGTCACGCGCGCGCCGTCGAGCAGCGAGAGCCGGCCGTCCTCCTCGATGTAGACGAGCGCCTGGTCGGGTCCGCGCTCCGGCCACACGTGCGCCTCCGCTCCAGACACGGCGAGGCTGAGGTGCGGCAGCAGGTGCCCCCCGTCCTTGGCGCAGCGACGCCCATCCGGATCCGTCTCGACGCACCGCGCCGGTGCCGCGGTCGCCTCGCGGCGGCGCGTCGGCGGCCGATCCAGCACGATCGATCTCAGCACCTCGACTGCTCGCATGTGCGCCCCCTCGCGTCGCGAACGACGTTACAGAACGCGGCGGCGGGTCCAGGGCAGGATTCGCTCAAGGCGAGGTGAGCACGTGCTTCGGGCGCCCGCTGCGGGAACGACGAAGCCCCCGCGCGGCGGGGGCTTCCGGTGTGGCTCCGACGGGCGTCGATCCCGTGACCTCACGATTTTCAGTCGTGCGCTCTACCAACTGAGCTACAGAGCCAGGCGGAACATCGTCCGCCCTTGCACGAGGCCCTCTCTCTCGAGAGGGCCAAGGGCAATGGCGACCCTGACGGGACTTGAACCCGCGACCTCCGCCGTGACAGGGCGGCGCGCTAACCAAACTGCGCTACAGGGCCATGCTGGTAGACCCATCGTACAGAACGAATCTGCCCTGAGTGACCCCAACGGGATTCGAACCCGTGCTGCCGCCGTGAAAGGGCGGTGTCCTAGGCCTCTAAACGATGGGGCCGGGCGCCGGAGCGCTCGACTACCGAGGGTAGACGCTACAGCACGCCGGAGGCTCGGTGCAAACCGGGCGAGGATGCCGCGTGTCTGCGCAGCGCGGGAGCCGGTCCACTGCGGTGATCCGGAGCGCGACCGGGTTCGTCGACACGCCATAGCGCACCGCGAGGAATCCAACCTTCAGCCGGAGCATGAATGTTGGTAGAGTTGCCCCCATTGTGTGCGCGCACCGCGGTGGCACGATGGACCTGAGCAGCGCCTGGCGCTGCCGAACGAGGAGTCACATGGCGAGGCCCGACCGGACCGGCGCTGGCGAGGCGACCGCCCACTGGCGCCGCCTGCGCCACGCGATCGCCACCTCAGCAGCGGTCGCGGGCATGGTGCTCGTCATGGTCGTGCCGGGCACGCCCGCCGCCGACGCCGTCGACGACTGGGGCTTCCCGACCTGGGCCGAGGTCGAGGCCGCCCGCGGCAACGAATCCGCGAAGAACGAGCAGATCGCGCAGATCCAGGGCCTCATCGCACAGCTGGAGTCCAACCTCCAGTCGGCGCAGGCCGAAGCCGAGCGACTCGCGGCCGAGGCCATCGAGGCCCAGACCCGCTACGACGAGGCGGTGGCGGTCGCCGAGCGCCTCCAGCAGCAGGCCGACGAGGCCTCGACCCGCGCGACCGACTCCGAGCGCGCCGCCGGCCAGCTCGCCGCGCAGCTCGCCCGCTCCGGGGGCACCGGCGACATGAGCGCCGAGCTCTTCGCCAACCCAGGCTCGGCCGACACGTGGCTCTACCGCCTCGACCTCATGGACCGCGTCGCCGGCACCGCCGACTCGCTCTACGAGCAGGCGCAGCGCGACGCGAACACCGCCCAGGCGCTGCAGGACCAGGCCGCCGTGGCGCGCGAGGCGCTCCTCGAGCTCAAGCAGGAAGCGGATGCGGCGTACATCGCCGCGCAGGAGGCCGCCACCGCCGCACAGGCCGCCGTGGAGCTCGAGCAGGCGAATCGCGTGCAGCTGGAGACCCAACTCGCGGTGCTCATCGAGAACCGCGTGGCGACCGAGGAGGACTACCAGGCCGGTCAGCGCTGGCAGGCCTACCTGGCCGAGCAGGAGCGCATCCGCCTCGCCGCCGAGGCCGCCGCCCGTGAGGCGGAGCGGCAGCGCTGGATCGCCGAGCAGCAGCGCCAAGCGGCAGCAGCGGCAGCGGCTGCGGCTGCGGCCGCGGCCGCCAACCAGGGCAACGGCGGCAGTAGCGGCGGCAGCAGTAGCGGGGGCGGCGGATCCGTGCCGGTCGCACCGCCCGCATCCAGCGGCTGGCAGACCCCGCACTACGGACGCGTGACCTCCGGCTACGGCTGGCGCAACGACCCGCTCGGCGAGCAGGCGCCGAAGCTGCATGCGGGCGTCGACATCGCCGCCGGCTGCGGCACGCCGATCTACTCACCCGCGGACGGCGTCGTGAGCCTGCGTGGCCGCGACATCTACGGTGCGAACATCCTCTACATCAACCACGGCGGCGGCGTGCAGAGCGAGTTCGCCCACATGAACGCGCCGGCCGTCGTGTACCCGGGTCAGCGTGTGAGCGCCGGCCAGGTGGTCGGATACGAGGGTCAGACGGGCAGGGTGACCGGATGCCACCTGCACTTCCAGACGCGCGTGAACGGATCGCTCGTCAACCCCGAAGCCTTCCTGAACTCGCGCGGCGCCCGGCTGCGCTGACCGTCGACGCGCGAAGAGGGGCGCACCTCGCGGTGCGCCCCTCTTCGCATGTCGTGTCAGGCAGTGACGTCGCGGCCGCCCTCGGGCTTCTCGACGCTCTCGCCGGACTGGTCGCCGTGAGCGGCGTCGAAGGCGGCGTAGCCGGCCTGGACGGTCGCCTCCGCCGCCTCCACGCCCTCCCACTCGCCGAGCTTGGCCCACTTGTTGGGCTCGAGGTCCTTGTAGTGCAGGAAGAAGTGCTCGATCTCGTCGCGCGTCTGCTGCGGCACATCCGTGATGTCCTGGATGTGCGCCCAGCGCGGGTCCTTCTCGAGCACGCAGATGACCTTCGTGTCGATGCCGCCGTCGTCCTCCATGTTGAGCTGGCCGACGGGGCGCACGCGCACGAAGACGCCCGGGGGCACCGAGTACTCGAGCAGCACCAGCGCGTCGACCGGGTCGCCGTCGAGGCCGAGGGTGCCCTCGAAGAAGCCGTAGTCCGTCGGGTAGACGAAGGTCGTGAAGAGCACGCGGTCGAGGTACACGCGACCCGTCTCGTGGTCCACCTCGAACTTGTTGCGGCTCCCCTTGGGGATCTCGATGACGACGTCGTAGGCGGCCAAGAGCGGCTCCTTCTCGTGGTGGTGCGGAATCGGCATAAGGTTACTTCATGCCCGAAAGCGACCGTCGACCGCGGCTGACGCCTGCCGTCGCCGACGTCCGTCGGGCCGTGCGCGAGTCGATCGGCGACCTGCCCGAGGGCGCGCTCGTGCTCGTCGCCCTGTCCGGCGGGCCCGACTCGCTCGCGCTCGCATCGGCCACCGCCTTCGAGGCCGCCCGGTCCGGAGTCCGGGCCGGCGCCGTGATCGTCGACCACGGCCTGCAGCCCGGCAGCGCCGACATCGCCGAGCGCGCCGCGGGCCAGGCGCGCGAGCTGGGCCTCGACCCGGTGCGCGTGATGCCCGTGCAGGTCGCGACCGACGGCAGCCCCGAGGCGGCCGCGCGGCAGGCCCGCTACGCCGCGCTGCTGCAGGCGCGCAAGGAGGAGGGCGCCGCGGCCGTGCTCCTCGGCCACACGCTCGACGACCAGGCGGAGACGGTGCTCATCGGGCTCGCGCGCGGGTCGGGCTCCGAGAGCCTGTGGGGCATGCACCCGCGCATCGGCTTCCTCCGTCGGCCGCTGCTGCAGGTGCGGCGCGCGACCACGCACCAGTCCTGCCGCGACCAGGGCCTCGAGGCGTGGAGCGACCCGCACAACGACGACGACCGCTTCCTGCGCGTGCGCGTGCGGCACCGGGTGCTGCCGATGCTCGACGAGGTGCTCGGCGGCGGCGTCGCGCTCGCGCTGACGCGCACCGCCGACACGCTCCGCGAGGACGCCGAGGCGCTCGCCCACTTCGCGCAGGAGCAGATCCTCGACCTCGTCGAGCACGCCGAGGGCGGCCTCTCGCTCGATGTGGGAGGGCTGGGCGCCAACCCGCCCGCGCTGCGACAGCGGATCATCCGCCTCGCCGTGCAGAGCGAGTTCCACGTCGCGCTCTCGCGGCAGCAGACGCTCGAGGTGTCGCGCCTCGTGACCGACTGGCACGGCCAGGGGCCGATCCACCTGCCGGGCATCCGCGTGACGCGCGACGGGCGTCGGCTCGTCTTCGTCGCGGCCTGAGCGCTGCCTCGTTGCGGGGTGTGACCGTCGCGCGCTGCCGGACATGTCGGGGTGGACGGGCGCGTCGCGCCCGCTGACCGGAGGAGCCACCTGATGCGTCCCCCACGCGACCGCGCCGCACGGGCGCTGCGCTCTGCCGCGCTGCTGCTGCCGCTGCTCGCGCTCGCCGGTTGCGCGCCGAGCCCTGCGCCGGCCGACGCCGCGCCGCCCGCGCCGTCGGCGACCGGCGATGCCCCGATGCCGACCGAGACGCCGACACCGTCCGCGGTGCCGACGTCTCCCGCGACCGCGACGCCGGCGCCTCCGGTCGCGACGGCGAGCCCCGAGTGGCAGCGCTTCGAGGCTCCCGACGGGCGGACCAGCTGGCGCATGCCGCCGGGATGGACCGCCGACATCACGACCGAGGTCGTCGAGGGCAACCCGGCGTGGACCGACCACCGCGGGCTGGTGCGCGACGACGCGGGCACACCGATGCTCCGGTTCGAGGCGGTCGCGAGCGGTGGCCAGTACGCCTCCGACTCCACGCCGTGCACGAGACCCGCCACCGAGGTGCTCGACGCGGCGCCGATGGGCGGCGCGGTGGCCTCCGCCGGCGCCGCGCGCGTCGCGGTCGCCTACGAGGGCTCGAGCGGCGTGATCTTCGCGGCCGGCATCTCGCAGAACGATCCGCACGCGGCGTGCGAGCCGGGGATCATCGCGCTCTACGACGCGGGATACGACTACCTCGTCTTCGAGATCGTCGACGACGGGGGGCTCGCGGCGCCGGTGTTCGGCAGCTTCGACGCGGCGCGCGCGTATGCGGAGACCGACGAGTACCGCGCCATCCGCGATGTGCTCGACTCGTTCGAGGTCGTTGCACGATCGTGATCGGCGCGCCGGTGCTCGGACAGCAGGTGGTCGCAGCCGTGCGATTCGCTCCAGGCAGTGCTTCGTGATCGAACCGTGACAGCACCTTCACCGCGCACGCCGGGCTGGCGACGTCGCCGGTGGGCGAGAGCGCGCCGGCGTCGACCGTCACCGACGGCGAGCGCACCGTGTCGTTCGGCGTCCGCGGCGAGTTCGCCGGCGAGGCGGAGGCCGTCGCGTGGCTCGAGAGCGATGACGTCACGGCGGTGCTCGAGATCGTCGCGACGCTCGACCTGACCGGCATCCCGGCCCCGGCGCTCCCATGAGGACGCGCGCAGTGCACCACGAGAGGACGCCGATGCACGGCGCCCGCGCGCGCCTGCGTCGAGACCGAGGAGCACGCGACGCTCGAGCAGATCCTGCTGTCGTTCGAAGCCCGGGTCCGACGCGCGAGCGCGATGCGACCGGCCGGTAGGTTGGTCGCACCGCCGACGCCGACCGCCAGGAGCGCAGATGGACTTCACGCACGTCGAGGGCGACCTCGCCAAGACCCTCATCACCGAGGACGAGCTGCACGCCAAGCTCGAGGAGCTCGCCCGCCAGATCGAGGACGACTACGACGGCCTCGACCTGCTGCTCGTCGGCGTGCTCCGCGGCGCGGTCATGGTGATGGCCGACCTCTCGCGCACGCTCCGCCGCCACATCGAGATGGACTGGATGGCCGTCTCGTCGTACGGCTCCGGCACCGTCTCGTCGGGCGTCGTCCGCATCCTCAAGGACCTCGACACCGACCTCACCGGCCGGCACGTGCTGATCGTCGAGGACATCATCGACTCGGGGCTGACGCTCTCGTGGCTCAAGGCCAACCTCGAGTCGCGCGGCGCCGCGTCGGTCGAGATCTGCACGATGCTGCGGAAGCCCGACGCGCTCAAGGTGCAGGTCGAGGTGAAGTACTGCGGCTTCGACATCCCCAACGAGTTCGTCATCGGCTACGGCCTCGACTACGCCGAGAAGTACCGCAACCTCCGCGGCATCGGCGTGCTCGCGCCGCACGTCTACAACTGACGGCCGGGCAGGGCCTGCCGGTCACGATCGTGACCGGATCGTGACCGCCCGGATGTGACGCGTGGGCGACGATCGGACATGTCGGTTCGAGGGGCCGCCGCGCCCGATGAACCCGAGGAGTCACGATGACCAGCACCACCGCCGCCGTCCGAGCGTCCGTCGCTGTCCTGGCGGCGCTGGCGCTCGCCGCATGCGCCCAGCCCGGCGCCGAGCCGACGGTGGCGCCCGACAGCCCGCCGCCCGGCGCATCCGCCACCGCGACGCCGACCGCCTCGCCGTCCCCGACGCCGATCGCCGCCGATGGCGAGGCGTCGCGGGTGTTCGAGGCGCAGGACGGCGCGGTGCGCTTCACGCTGCCCGAGGGCTGGTCGGTCGACGACCGCAGCGCGATGCACGAGGGGTCCGAGATGTATGACGACGGCCCCAGCTGGCTCAACGAGCTCGTCGTGCTCGACGAGGACGGCGACCGCATGCTCTGGTACCGCGAGGACTACGGCAACGACGTCGTCGCGTGCGACTTCGAGCCCCCGGAGCACGAGCGGATCGAGATCGCACCGCTCGCCTCCGCGGACTCGGGGACGACCTACGTGCAGGCGCAGGTCGCTGAGGCGCACGCGCTCGACGCGCGGAGCGATCCGGGAGCGTGGTCGGTGGCGATGGAGGTCGTCACGATGCTTCCCGAGGAGGACGGGTGCTTCCCCTTCACCGATGCGCTGTGGACCGGCAGCCGCGTCGCGTACATCGACGTCGTCGGCGACGCCGAGCGCGAGGACGGCATCCCCGACCCGACGATCGACTTCTCCGACGAGCAGTCCGCTCGCGCGTGGCTCGGGAGCGCCGAGCACGACGCCATCATCGGCGTCCTCCAGTCGCTCGAGCTCACCGATGCGCCGCTGCTGGACGCGGCGCCGTGACGCCGCCGTGGCACGATCGTCGCGCCGCTCGCACCGGCGCGCTCACAGCCGAACGTCCCCCGCGCTTTGGGATGATGGAGCCATGACGTCCCCCGCCCGGCTGCTCGCCCCGATCGCCCTCGCGATCGCTGCCTCGGTCCTCGTCGGCTGCTCCGGCGCGCCGTCGCCCGACCCCCAGCCGACCATCCCTCCGGGCATCACGGCACCGCCGCCCACCGTGCCGGCCACGCCGACGCCGACCGTCACGTCGGCGCTGCCCGCCGAGATCGCGGGCGTCGACACGAGCGGCTGGCAGCAGGTTCCCGTGCCGAGCGGCGCCGCCACGTTCCGCATCCCCGCCGACTGGTCGGTCGCGGAGGCCGCGGGCGGGCTCGACATCCTGCGCGCCGACGGCGAGCGGCAGCTCGGCTACGCCGAGGGCGTCTCGGCCGGCGACGGCAGCTGCGTCGACGGCTCCGGCACGCCCGTCGGGTGGCGCACCGCGGTGCTCGACCGCCAGGACGTCACCCTCACCGGCGCGGCCGGCATCGCCTTCGGCGCGGCCGCCCTGCAGCTGGGGGAGCAGTGGGTGGTGAGCGTCGGCCTCCGCCCCGCCGCCGACGCGCAGACGCCCCGCTGCCCGATCGTGAACGTGATCGAGACGCCCGCCGGCCTCATCAGCTTCGGCTCGGAGGTCAACGTCACCGGCGCCGGCGTCGGCGCCCCGTGGGCGGTCGACTCCGTCGCGGCCGCGGAGGAGTACCTCGGCAGCGAGGAGTACGCGACGATCCGCGCGATCGTCATGTCGCTCGAGCTGCTCGAGCCGTCCGCGCCCTGAGCGAACAGGCGGCGAGGTCGCTCACCGCCGGGGATAGCCTGGTGCCCTCCCGACCCAGAAGGACGTCATGAGCTTCAAGAAGTTCCTGCGTGGGCCGATCCCGTGGATCGTCCTCGCACTCCTCATCGTCGGAGTCGCGTTCAGCTTCTTCATGACGCCGCAGTTCCGTCCGGTGCAGACGGATGTCGGCATGCAGATGATCCAGGACGGCCGCGTGCAGCAGGCGCGCATCGTCGACGGCGAGCAGCGCGTGGACCTGATCCTCACGGAGCCCGACGCCGAGCTCGGCGCGCAGGTGCAGTTCTACTACGTCGCGCCCCGCGGCCCCGCGGTCGTCGAGGCCATCGCGGCCGCCGACCCCGCCGAGGGCTACATCGACGAGGTGCCGCAGGGCAACTGGCTGCTGTCGCTGCTCGGCATCCTGCTGCCGGTGCTGCTGCTCGGCGCGCTCTTCTACTTCTTCATGACGCGCCTCTCCGGCGGCAACAAGGGCGTCATGCAGTTCGGCAAGTCGAAGGCCAAGCTGATCACCAAGGACATGCCGCAGGTCAAGTTCGCGGATGTCGCGGGCGCCGACGAGGCGGTCGAGGAGCTCGGCGAGATCAAGGAGTTCCTGCAGGACCCGACGAAGTTCCAGGCGGTCGGCGCGCGCATCCCGAAGGGCGTGCTGCTCTACGGCGCCCCGGGCACCGGCAAGACGCTGCTCGCCCGCGCGGTCGCGGGCGAGGCGGGCGTGCCCTTCTACTCGATCTCGGGCTCGGACTTCGTCGAGATGTTCGTGGGTGTCGGCGCGAGCCGCGTGCGCGACCTCTTCGAGCAGGCCAAGCAGAACGCGCCCGCGATCATCTTCGTCGACGAGATCGACGCCGTCGGCCGGCACCGCGGTGCGGGCCTCGGCGGTGGCCACGACGAGCGCGAGCAGACGCTCAACCAGCTGCTCGTCGAGATGGACGGCTTCGACGTGAAGACGAACGTCATCCTCATCGCGGCGACGAACCGCCCCGACATCCTCGACCCCGCGCTGCTGCGCCCCGGCCGCTTCGATCGGCAGATCGGCGTCGACGCCCCCGACATGAAGGGTCGCGAGACGATCCTGACGGTCCACGCGAAGGGCAAGCCCATCGCGCCCCGCGTCGACCTGAGCGTGCTCGCCCGCAAGACACCGGGCTTCACCGGCGCCGACCTCGCCAACGTGCTGAACGAGGCCGCGCTGCTCACCGCCCGCAACAACGCGACGCAGATCACCGACGAGTCGCTCGACGAGGCCGTCGACCGCGTGATGGCGGGCCCGCAGCGCCGCACGCGCGTGATGAACGACAAGGAGCGGCTCATCACCGCCTACCACGAGGGCGGCCACGCGCTCGCGGCGGCGGCGATGCGGCACTCCGACCCGGTCACGAAGGTCACGATCCTGCCGCGCGGGCGCGCCCTCGGCTACACGATGGTGCTTCCCGTGAACGACCGCTACTCCGTCACGCGCAACGAGCTGCTCGACCAGCTCACCTACGCGATGGGCGGCCGCGTGGCCGAGGAGATCGTGTTCCACGACCCCACCACCGGCGCGAGCAACGACATCGAGAAGGCCACCGGCATCGCCCGCAAGATGGTCACCGAGTACGGCATGACGGCAGCGGTCGGCGCGGTCAAGCTGGGATCCGCGCAGGGCGAGCAGTTCTTCGGCCGCGACATGGGCGGCAGCCGCGACTACTCGCCGACGCTCTCGGAGGCGGTCGACCGCGAGGTGCGGGCGATCATCGAGCAGGCGCACGACGAGGCGTGGCAGGTGCTCAACCGCAACCGCGACGTGCTCGACCGCCTCGCGGGCGAGCTGCTCGAGCGCGAGACGCTCGACCACCTGCGGCTCGCAGAGATCTTCGCGGACGTCGAGAAGCTGCCCGAGCGCCCGCAGTGGCTCTCGCACCCCGATCGGCCGGTGAGCGACCGCCCGCCGATCGAGCTCCCCGTCTCGCAGCACGTCGACGAGGCCGTCGAGCCCGACACCGAGACCGTCGCCGAGGTCTGATGGCGGTCGACGGGGAGCGCATCGCCGCGGCGGTCCGCGAGCTGCTCGCGGCGATCGGCGACGACCCCGCGCGGCCGGGGCTCGCCGAGACGCCGCGGCGGGTCGCCGAGGCCTACGCGGACTACTTCGCGGGCGTCGGCGTCGACGCCTCCGCGCACCTCGACTCCGCGGACCTCGCGGGGGAGTCCGGCGAGCTCGTGCTGCTGCGCGACATCGAGTTCCGCTCGATGTGCGAGCACCACCTGCTGCCGTTCACGGGCGTCGCCCACGTCGCGTACCTGCCGAGCGACCGCATCGTCGGCCTCGGCCGCATCCCGCGCGTCGTCGAGACGATCGCGTCGCGGCCCCAGATCCAGGAGCGGCTCACCGACGAGATCGCCGACGCGCTCGTCGCCGGCCTCGAGCCGCGCGGCGTGCTCGTGGTCGTCGAGGCGGCACACGGATGCGTCGCCGCTCGCGGCGCGCGGCAGGCCAAGTCGTCGACCGTGACGATCGCGAGCCGCGGCACCCTGGCGGAGCCGATCGAGCGCGCCGAGATCATGGCGCTCATCGGGGAGCGGCGGTAGCGGTGGCGACGCAGCGCACCGAGGTCTGGGGCATCCTGAACGTCACCCCCGACTCGTTCAGCGACGGCGGCCGCTACATCGACGCGGGCGCGGCGATCGCCCACGCGCGGCGCATGCGGGCGCAGGGTGCCGGCGTGATCGACATCGGTGGGGAGTCGACCCGCCCCGGCGCCTCGCCCATCGATCCCGACGAGGAGCAGCGGCGCATCCTGCCGGTCGTGACCGAGCTCGTGCGCGAGGGCATCCGCGTCTCGGTCGACACCATCCACGCGGCGACCGCGCGCGCCGCGATGGCCGCGGGCGCCGAGATCATCAACGACGTGACGGCCGGCGAGCACGACCCCGACATGCTGCGCACGGTCGCGGAGGGCGGCGCGCGCATCGTGCTCATGCACTCCCGCGGCATCGACGTGACGCAGGACACGCACTACGACGACGTCGTGCGCGAGGTGGGCGAGCACCTCGAGCGGCGGGTCGAGGCGGCGCTTGCCGCGGGGATCGCGCGGCGCAGCATCATCGTCGATCCGGGATTCGGCTTCTCGAAGGGGGCCGATGACAACTGGCGCCTCCTCGCCGCCGTCGACGTGCTCGCCCGCGGCCTGGGCATGCCGATGCTCGTCGGGACGAGCCGGAAGCGCTTCCTCGGCGCGCTGCTGCCCGAGGGCGCGCCGGCGGAGGAGCGCGACGTCGTGACCGCCGCGACGTCGATGCTGGCGGCGGGCATGGGAGCGGCCGCGCTGCGCGTGCACGACGTGGCGGGGACTGTCGCGGCCGTGCGCGCGCTCGACGCCGTGCGGCAGGCGGGGCTCGCGTCCGGCCGGCCGCTGCCCGAGACCGCGCCGCCGCCCGTGCACGGCTCCATCGAGCTGCGCGGCATCCGCGCGACCGGGCACCACGGCGTGCTGCCCGAGGAGCGTCGCGACGGCCAGGAGTTCGTCGTCGACGTGCAGCTGTCGCTCGATATCCGCGATGCGGTGGAGCACGACGACGTGACGCGCACCGTGCACTACGGCGAGCTGGCCGAGCGCATCGCCGGGGCGATCGAGCGCGACCCGGTCGACCTGATCGAGACGCTCGCGCATCGGCTGGCGGCGCTGTGCCTCGAGGACGAGCGCGTCGAGCACGCGAGCGTCACGGTGCACAAGCCCGCCGCGCCCATCCGCGTGCCGTTCGACGACGTCGCCGTCACCGCGCACGTCAGCAGGACGCAGCCGGACTGGACGATCGCGTGAGGCTCTCGCTCGAGCGGCGGGCGGTGCTGTCGCTCGGGGCCAACCTCGGCGACCGCGTCGCGACCATCGACCGAGCCGTGCGCGCGCTCGACGCGATCGACGGCATCCGGGTGCTCGACCGCTCGAGCGCGTGGGAGTCGCCGTCGTGGCACCCCGACGGCGAGGGGCTCTCGCCCGACTACGCCAACATCGTCGTGATCGTCGGCACGGCGCTCGAGCCGCTCGAGCTGCTCGACGCGACCCGGGCGGTCGAGGATGCGCTCGGCCGCGTGCGCGAGGGGCGCTACGGCAGCCGGACGATCGACATCGACATCGTCGCGGTCGGCGCGCTCGAGCTCGACACCGACGAGCTGACGCTGCCGCATCCGCGCGCGCACGAGCGGCAGTTCGTGCTGCAGCCGTGGCTCGAGGTCGACCCGACCGCGACCCTGCCCGGCCACGGCTCGGTCGCCGAGCTCGCCGAGTACGCCGACGGCGACGTCTGGCGGCTCGCGTGAGGCGCACCTCCGCGACCGCGCTCATCCTCACCGCGGTCGTGGCGGCGGCCCTCGCGTGGATGGCCGAGGCGATGCTCGTCATGAGCGGCCGCCCGGCGGTGGTGCCGACCGTGACGCTCGGCATCGCGCTCGCGCTGCTCGGCGGCGTGCTGCTGCTGCTCGCCTGGCCGGTGCGGCAGGCCTCGCGCGGCAAGCGGCGCGTCGACTACCGGCACGCGACGAGCGTGCTGGGCTTCGCGAAGGCCAACGCCGTCGTGGGCGCGCTGCTCACCGGCGCCGCGCTCGGTGCGCTCGCCTTCTTCGCGACGCGCGCGGTGGTCGCCGGCGACGCGGTGCTCGCGGTGACCGTGATCGCCGTGGGCGCTGCGATCGAGCTCGCCGCCGGCCTGCTCGCCGAGCACTGGTGCGTGCTGCCGCCCGACGACGAGGATGACGCTCCCGTCACGGGGTCCGCGCCGGAGCCGGCCTAGTCGATCCCCGGACTCAACGCTCCGCGGCGGGCTCGAACGTCGACATCGAGTCCTGGTCGAAGGCCTCGCGGATCTCCTCGACGCCCTCCCAGTTGACGTAGACGACCGACTGGTCGCCCTCCATGCCGGTTCCGAGCGTCGGCATCGTGAAGCTCTGGATGCGCGTCGAGTCGAGCTGCGCGAGCTGCGGCCCGAGGCCGAGCGCGACGGGCAGCGAGAAGGTGTCGGACGTGGCGAGGTACGGCGTCACCGTGGCGAGCAGGTTCGCCATCCGCTCGGGGTTCGTCAGGTTCTCGCGCGTCATCATCTGCTCGATGGCGCCGCGCAGCAGCGCGCGCTGGTTGTGCGAGCGCTGGTAGTCGCCGTCGGAGAAGGGGTAGCGGGCGCGCACGTAGGCGAGCGCCTCGTCGCCCGAGACGGTGATCTCGCCCGCGGGGAAGTCGTAGCCGCGGTCGCTGAAGGCGATGTCGTTCTGCAACGTCACGCCGCCGAGCGCCTCCGTCACGCCCTTGAAGCCCTCGAAGTCGATGACCGCGACGTGATCGATGCGCTGGTCGATGATGCCCTCGACGGTCTGCACCATGAGCGGCACGCCGCCGAGCGAGAGCGCCGCATTCACCTTCTGCGTGCCGTAGCCGGGGATCTCGACCCACGAGTCGCGCATGATCGACATGATCTGCACCGTCTCGCGGTCCGGCGGGATGTGGGCGACCATGATCGTGTCGGCGCGGTCACCGAGGCTCGTGAGCAGCGACCCGTCCACGGCGCGCGCGTCGCTGCCGAGCAGCAGGACGTTGATGGGGGAGCCGGACTCGGTCGCCTGCTGCGTCGGGCGCAGCGACTCCTCGGGGAACGCGGTCTCGATCGTCTCGACCTGCTGCACCGAGGGATTGATGCGCAGGAAGTACCAGCCGATGGCCGCGAGCAGCGCCAGGACGATGACGCCGACGATCGACACGGCGATCCATCGGCCTGCGTGCCGTCGTCGCGGCTGGGTCTCCGAAGTCACGAGGGCAGTATCGCAGACGGCCCGGTCAGCGCCCTCGGGCTAGCCTGGAGCCCGGCCGCCGAGGGCCGCCGGCGATCGCCGGAGAGCAGTGGAGGAACCCCGTGGCAGAACGCCTCGACGTCACCGGCGCCTGGCAGCGCATCAGCATGCGCTACGCGGTGGTCGAGTCGATCGGCTCCGTGATCGGCTGGGTCATCGTCGGCGTGGGCGTCACCGTCCCGCTCTGGCTCCTGCATGACGGCGACATGCCGCTGTGGGCATGGCTGCCGCTCATCGGCGCGGCGGTCCTCGCGGTCGTCGGCGTCGTCTGGTCGTTCCTCCGCACCCGCACGATCGGCTACCTCCAGCGCGACGACGACCTGCTCGTGCGCCGAGGCATGCTGTTCCGCCGCTTCGTCGCCGTGCCGTACGGCCGCATGCAGATCGTCGACATCACGCAGGGCCCGATCGAGCGGATGTTCGGCCTCAAGTCGCTCAAGTTCGTCACGGCGGCCGCGTCGAGCGCCATCACGATCCCTGGCATGCCGGGCTCGACGGCGGATGAGCTGCGCGACCACCTCGTGGCCGTCTCCGAGTCCCGACGGGCCGGTCTGTGACCGACGCGCCCCGCCCGCCGCAGGCACCGGGGGAGCGGCCGCCGGCGCAGCAGTGGCCGCAGCCCCAGCCGCAGCCGCCCGCCGGCGCGGGCGACGCACGTGCCAAGGCGATCGAGCTCGTCGACGGCGAGTGGCACCGCCTGCACCCGGCGACCCCGCTGCTGCGCGGCGGCCTCGCGCTCATCATCGTCCTCGGCATCATCGTCTCGACGTTCCGCGACCGCCTCATCGGCATCGTCGTGCCCGAGGAGTGGAACGAGTTCGAGCAGGACCCGTTCGGCGACTTCATCATCGACCAACTGCTGTGGGTCGCGCTCGGCACCGTCGGCCTCGTGCTGCTCGGCATCCTCGTCTTCTGGCTGAGCTGGCGCGTGCACCGCTTCCGCATCACCGGCGACGCGGTCGAGGTCCAGCAGGGCATCCTCGTCAAGCGGCACCGCCGCGCCACGCTCGCGCGCATCCAGGCGATCAACATCCAGAAGCCCTGGTTCGCGCGGCTGCTCGGCGCGTGCAAGTTCGAGGTGCAGCAGGCGGGCAACGACGCCAACGTCGACCTCAACTACCTGAGCTCGTCGGTCGCGGATGCGCTGCGCTACGAGGTCATGGACCGCGCCTCCGGGCGGTCGGCCGCCGACGCCCAGCGCATGGCGACCGAGCGCGCCGGCACCGCGGGCGGCGTCGTCAACGAGTTCCTGCGGCCCGACGCCGAGATCGCCCACCTCGCGCCCCACTCGCTCGTGCGCATCCCGCTGGGCCGCATCGTCGCATCGTCGCTGCTCGACGGCTGGATCGTGTGGGCGGTCGCCTACGCGATCGGCACGCTCGTGCTCATCATCGGCTTCCAGCAGTTCTGGGCCGTGTTCGCGCTGCTGCCCGGCGCGATCGCCTTCTTCGCCGCAGGCATGCGCTCGCTCGGCTCGAAGCTGCGCTACTCGATCGCAGCGACGCCCGACGGCATCCGGCTCGCCTACGGCCTCGCCTCGACGACGACCGAGATCCTGCCGCCAGGGCGCATCTTCGCGCTGCAGGTGAAGCAGCCGCTGCTGTGGCGGCCGTTCGGGTGGTGGCAGGTGACGTTCACGCGCGCCGGCAAGTCGAAGCCCGACGGCTCGGGCCAGGGCGGGCAGAGCAGCCAGATGGCGAGCTACCTGCTGCCGGTCGGCGACCTGCGCGACGTGCGCACGGTCGTCGGGCTCGTGCTGCCCGAGCTCGCGCAGTCGCCGCTCGTCGACGCGGGGCTCTTCGGGCAGGCGCCCGACGCCTTCGTCGTGAGCCCGCCGCGCGCTCGCGCGTTCCGCTGGTTCTCGGTGCGCCGCAACGGCTTCCACGTGCACGATGCGGCGTTCCTGCTGCGGACCGGCCGCATCTGGCGCTCGCTGCAGCTCGTGCCGCAGGCCCGCGTGCAGTCGGTCGCGCTGCAGCAGGGGCCGATCTACGGGCTCGCGCGGCTCGGCCGCGTGCAGTTCCACGTGCCCGACACCGTGCTCTCGCCCGGCATCGGTGCGATCGACCAGGGCGACGCCCGCATCCTCTTCGACCACGCGATGCGCACCGTGAAGGTCGCGATCGATCGGGATACGTCGGAGTCGTGGGCCGCGTCGCTCTCGCGCAACGCCGTGCTCGAGACCGCTCCCGCGGTGCAGGACGGCCTGATGTCGCCGCCGAGCCCGCCGGTCGCGACGCCATGGCAGCAGGTGCAGCAGCAGCCGTGGCCGTCGCCGCCGCGGCAGCAGCCGTGGCAGCAGCAGCCCCCGCAGCAACAGCCCGCATGGCAGCAGCCGCAGCACTCGCAGGAGCGCCCGCCGCGCGTGCCGCAGCAGTGGGCACCCTCTGGGCCGCCCGCCGCGCCCGGCCAGCAGTGGACCCAGCAGCGCCCGCCGGGCCAGCACGCGGCACCGCCGCAGCCGTGGCCCGCGCAGCCGCAGTCGTCGCCGCAGTCGCAGCCGCCGCAGCCGTGGCAGCAGCCGCGGCCGCCGCAGCAGCCGCAACCGCAGTCGCAGCCGGCGCCGCCGGCATCGGCGCCGCAGCCCCCGGCCCAGCCCTCTCAGCAGCACCCCGACCCACGCTGGCAGCGGCCGCGGGACGAGTCGTGAAGCCCGGCAGGCTCGGCGTCGGCATCATCGGCGCCGGCCGCGTCGGCCCCGTGCTCGGCGCAGCCCTCGCGGGCGCGGGCCACGCGATCGTCGGCATCGACGCCACCGGCGAGGACGCGATCGAGCGCGCCGAGGCCGTGCTGCCCGGCGTCGAGCTGCTCGACGTGCCGACGATCGTCGAGCGGGCCGAGCTCGTGCTGCTCGCCGTGCCGACCGCCGAGCTGCCGGGCCTCGTCGCGGGGCTCGCGGCGACCGGCGCGTGGCAGCCGGGTCAGCTCGTGGTCCACACGGCGGCCGAGCACGGGGTCGCGGTGCTGCAGCCCGCGGTCGCCCGCGGGGCGATCCCCATCGCGCTGCACCCGGCGATGACGTTCACCGGCACGTCGCTCGACCTCTCGCGGCTGCTCGACGCCACCGTCGCCGTGACCGCGCCCGGCCCCGTGCTGCCGATCGGGCAGGCGCTCGCGGTCGAGATGGGCGCCGAGCCGATCGTCGTCGACGAGGCCGACCGGCCCGCCTACGCCGAGGCCGTCGGGGTGGCGGCCGGCTTCGCCGACGGCCTCGTCGCGCAGGCGATGCGGCAGCTGCACGAGATCGGCGTCGAGCGGCCCGCGCGCGTGCTCGGCGGCGTCGTCCGCTCGGCCGTCGAGTCGGCGCTCGCCCGCTACCCCGACCCGCCCCTCCACCCCTGATCTCAACGTCGCCGGTGGTTGCTGACGGCCGTATGGCGGATGCGCGACCACCGGCGACGTTGAGATGGACGGGGGAGGGGCGCGCCTAGGCTTGCGTGGTGCCCGACGCCATCCAGACCCTGACGACCATCGACGCCGCTCGCGCGCTCGTCCGCGCCGCCCGCGCCGAGGGCAGGCGCATCGCGCTCGTGCCGACGATGGGCGCGCTCCACGACGGGCACGTCGAGCTCATGCGCGAGGCCCGCGAGCACGCCGACCTCGTCATCGCGTCGGTGTTCGTCAACCCGATGCAGTTCGGACCGCACGAGGACCTCGCCCGCTACCCCCGCACGCCGGAGGCCGACACCGACCGGCTCGCGGAGCTGGGCGTCACCGCCGTCTTCATGCCGACCGTCGAGGAGATGTACCCGGACGGCGGCCGCTCGTCCACCGTCGTCACCGCCGGCCACCTCGGCACGGTGCTCGAGGGCCGCAGCCGGCCCGGTCACTTCGACGGCATGCTCACCGTGGTCGCGAAGCTGCTCGCCATCGTGCAGCCCGACGTCGCGGTCTTCGGCGAGAAGGACGCCCAGCAGCTCTTCCTCGTGCGGCGCATGGTGCGCGACCTGAACGTGCAGGTCGAGGTGCTCGGCGTGCCGACGGTGCGCGAGCCCGACGGCCTCGCGCTCTCGAGCCGCAACCGCTTCCTGCAGGCGGGGGAGCGGGCGGATGCGCTCGCGCTGTCACGCGCGCTCGAGGCGGCGGGTGCGGCATCCGACCGCGGCGTCGAGGCGATGCTCGCCGCCGCGCAGGGCGTCATGCAGGACGACTCCGGCGTGCGCCTCGACTACCTCGCCGTGGTCGACCCGCGCACCTTCACCGGGGCATCCGAGCACCACCGCGGCCCCGTGCAGGTGCTCGTCGCCGCCCGCGTCGGGACCGTCCGGCTGATCGACAACGCCACGTTCACGATCGGCTGACCGCGCGGGCACGGTCGGCTGACCGCGGCGGCGCCGCCCCGGCTCGGTAGGATCGATGGTCGTGACCGAGTCCCAGCAGCCATCGCCCGAGCCCGCCATCGAGCACGAGCGCGCCGACTGGGTCTCCCGCCTCGCCGACGAGGTCATCGCCGAGGCCGCGCGACGCGGCACCCGGCCTGTCGCCGCATCCGGCATCTCGCCCTCCGGGCCCATCCACCTGGGCAACTTCCGCGAGGTGATGAGCCCGCACCTGGTCGCCGACGAGCTGCTGCGCCGCGGCATCGACGCCGAGCACCTGATCTCGTGGGACGACTACGACCGCTTCCGCAAGGTGCCCGCCGGCATCGAGGGGGTCGACGAGACGTGGGCCGAGCACATCGGCAAGCCGCTCACCAGCGTGCCGCCGCCCCCCGGCAGCACCGCCGACTCGTGGGCCGCGCACTTCCGCGGCGCCGCGGAGGCGTCGTTCGCCGAGGCGGGCGTGCGCTACCGCGGCATCAGCCAGACCGAGCAGTACCGGGCGGGCGCCTACACCGAGCAGATCCTGCACGCCATGCGCCACCGCCGCGAGATCGACGCGATCCTCGCGCAGTACCGCACGCTGCCGGCCGCGAAGGACGAGGACGAGGCGCTGCAGGCGGCGCTCGACGCGGGCTCCGGCGCCGCGGGCGAGGACGACGGCTCGGCCGGCGCGCAGTACTACCCGTACAAGCCGTACTGCACCTCGTGCGGCAAGGACCTCACCACCATCGAGGCGTACGACGACGACTCGACCGAGATGACCTACTCGTGCCAGTGCGGGCACCGTGAGACGGTGCTGCTGCGCGAGTTCCGCTCGGGCAAGCTCGTGTGGAAGGTCGACTGGCCGATGCGCTGGGCGTTCGAGCGCGTCGTGTTCGAGCCCTCGGGCGTCGACCACCAGTCGCCAGGGTCGTCGTTCCAGGTCGGCCTCGAGCTCGCGCCGGTGTTCGGCTGGGAGCGGCCGCTCGGCCCGATGTACGCGTTCGTCGGCTTCGGCGGCGTCGCGAAGATGTCGTCGTCGCGCGGCGGCGCCCCCGTGCCCGCCGACGCGCTCGCCGTCATGGAGGCGCCGGTGCTGCGCTGGCTCTACGCCCGCCGACGCATGAACCAGTCCTTCGACGTCGCGTTCGGATCCGAGCTGCAGCGCACCTACGACGAGTGGGATGCGCTGCTGCGCAAGGCCGCGGCCGGTACGGCGCAGGCGGCCGAGCTCGCAGCGCTCGAGCGGGCGACCGCCACCGCGCTGGGCGCGCTGCCGCAGACGCCGCGCCGGGTCGCGTACCGGACCCTGGCATCCCTCGTCGACATCACGTTCGGCGACGAGGCGCAGATCCTGCGCATCCTGCGCGGGCTCGACGCCGAGGACCCGATCCTCGACCTCGACCCGCTGCGCCCCAGGCTCGACAGGGTCGAGGCATGGGTCGCGACGCACATGCCCGCCGACGAGCACACGACGGTGCGCGAGGCGCCCGACAGGGAGGCGCTCGACGCGCTCACCGAGGTCGAGCGCGAGGCGCTCAGGCTGCTGCTCGAGGGCGGGCTCGGGCTGCCGCCGATCGAGGAGGCGTGGACGCTCGACGGGCTGACGAATCAGACCTACGGGGTCGCGAAGGTGCAGCGCGGGCTCGAGCCGGATGCGACCGCCAAGGGCGACAAGGAGCTCTCGGCGGCGCAGCGGGCGTTCTTCGCGCTGCTGTACCGGCTGCTCGTCGGCCGCGAGACCGGCCCGCGCATCCCGACGCTGCTCCTCGCGATCGGGTCGGAGCGCGTGCGGATGCTCCTGACCGTCTGAGTGGGCACGCGGATGCGGGGCAGGATGAAGGGATGACGATGCAGACCGCCCGTGCGTGGCGCGTGCTCGTCGTCGAGGACGAGGAGCCGTTGGCCCGGTTGGTCGCGGCGTACCTCGAGCGCAGCGGGTTCGACGTGCGGACCACGGGCGATGGCGCTGAGGCCATAGCCGTCGCTCGCGAGTGGAGCCCGGACGTCATCGTGCTCGACCTCGGTCTGCCCGGCGCCGACGGCATCGAGGTGTGCCGGGCGGTCCGGATGTTCTCCGACTGCTACGTCGTGATGCTCACCGCTCGAGCAGAGGAGGTCGACAAGCTGGTGGGGCTGTCGGTCGGCGCGGACGACTACATCACCAAGCCGTTCAGCCCCCGCGAGCTGGTCGCCCGCGTGAGGACGATGCTGCGCCGACCCCGCGGGCCCGCGCTGCCGGAGGCAGGGTCGCCGCTGACGCTCGGCGCGCTCACGCTCGACGCCGCGAGCCGAGAGGTCTCGGTCGACGGTGCGCCGGTGCGATTGACGAAGACGGAGTTCGACGTCCTGACGGCGCTCGCCAGCCGCCCAGAGCTGGCATGGTCGCGGCGGCAGATCATCGATGCGGTCTGGGGGCCGGAGTGGGTCGGGGACGAGCATCTGGTGGACGTCCACATCGCGCATGTGCGCCGCAAGCTCGGCGATGATCCCGCCGCGCCCGACTTCATCAGCACCGTGCGCGGTGTGGGCTACCGCATGGGGGCGGGCCGGTGACCGGCTCGGTCCTGCCGGGTCGCCGCGCGCGTCGGCCGGCGCCGGGGCTGCGAGCACGGCTGCTCGCCGCGATCGCGATCGCGGTGCTCGCCGGCTCGCTGACGGCGTGGGGCGTGGCATCGGCGGTCGGACCGCCCATCTTCCACGCGCACCTGCTCGAGTCCGGCACCGCCGACCCGGTCGTGAACCGGCACGCAGAGGAAGCGTTCGGCGCCGCATCCGGGTTGAGCCTCGTGCTGGCGCTGGTCGCCGCGGCGGTCACCTCGATCGTCGTCAGCGCGTTCCTCGCCCGCCGGATCCAGCGCCGGCTCGCCGGGGTCCGTCTCGCAGCGGAGCAGGTGGCGGTCGGCGACTACTCCGCTCGCGCTCCGCTCATGGGCATGGGGGCTGAGTTCGACGAGCTGGCAGGGGCGTTCAACACCATGGCGGCCGACCTGGGCGGGATCGAGGCTGCCCGCACTCGCATGCTGAGCGAGCTGGCGCACGAGATGCGGACCCCTGCCTCTGTCCTGGAGGGCTACCTGGAAGCCATCCGCGACGGCGTCGAGCACGCCGACGAACCGACCATCGAGATGCTGCGTGCGCAGGTCGCGCGCCTCACCCGCCTCAGCCAGGACATCACGCTCGTCACCACGGCGGAGGAGGGACGGCTCGCCATGCGGCGGACACGCGTGCCCGCACGCAGGCTCCTCGACGACGCTGCCGCTCAGATCGTCGGTCGTGCTGCCGACGCCGACGTCGGCTTCAGCGTCGAGGTGGCATCGAGCGCAGCGACTGCGCTGCTCGACGCCGATGTCGATCGGTTGGGCCAGGTACTCACGAACCTGCTCGACAATGCCCTGCGGCACACGCCGCCGGGTGGCCGCATCGAGCTGCGTGCGGCACGCGTCGGCGACCGGCTTCGGATCACCGTGCGCGACGACGGCGAGGGGATACCGCCGGAGCACCTGCCGCGCATCTTCGATCGCTTCTATCGCGTCGACACCGCGCGCGACCGGGCTCACGGCGGCTCGGGGGTCGGCCTCTCGATCGTCCGCTCGATCACGGAGGCCCACGGCGGCTCCGTGAGCGCCCAGAGCGACGGGCCCGCGCGGGGAACCGCGATCGTCGTCGAGCTGCCCGCGGTGACCGACCGCTCGGCAGCGCCCGGGGCTGACGCGTCAGCATCATGAAGGTTCCGTGAAGGTAGCGACCTCGGGCACCGCTGGCAGCCCGATCCCCGATAGACATGAGGGTGAAGGCCGGTGTGGGCGCTCGCGGCCATCGGCCGGGGGCTCCAGCCGACCGATCCGCTGTGCGGCTCGGTCGCGCCCGCTGCCGGCACTGCGAACACTCGAGGAGAGATGAAGTTGATGAAGAGCATGCGCAAGCTCGGTGCCGTCGCAGGCACCGCGATCGTGGTGTCCCTCACGCTCGCGGCGTGCAGCGGCGGGAGCGGAGCGCCGGGCACGGCCCCCACGAGTGCCGGATCGACCGCGCCTGCAGGCGAGGCCGTCGCGACCAACAACGATGCCGACACCATGTTCGCCCAGATGATGATCGTGCACCACGAGGGTGCCATCGACATGGCCGACCTCGCGGTCGAGCAGGCGGAGAGCGAAGAGGTCCGTTCGCTCGCGGAGGGCATCTCTGCGGCCCAGGGGCCCGAGATCGAGAAGATGACCACCTGGCTCGAGTCCTGGGGCGAGGAGATCGCTCCCATGGGCGGGATGGACCATGGCGGCATGGACATGGACGGCATGAGCCAGGACGAGGCGATGACCGAGCTCGAAGGCCTCTCCGGAAGCGACTTCGACCGTCGGTTCCTCGAGCTCATGATCGCGCACCACGAGGGTGCCGTGGAGATGGCTCAGACGGAGCTCGAGGACGGCCAGGACCCGGAGGCGCTCGCGCTCGCCGAGCAGATCGTGGCCGACCAAGAGGCCGAGATCTCGGAGATGCAGGACCTGCTCTCGACGCTCTGAGTCCCAGTGCCGGCCTCCGGCCCGGCGCGACCCGGTCGTGAGGTCGCGCACGGCGCAGCAGTCGACCGTTTACAGGCGGCTGCTGCGCTGGCACACTCAGGATCGGGGCGTCAGCCTCGAGTGATGCAGTGCCGAACTCCGGATCGCGGAGGGAACGAGACGCCATGAGCGAGCAGACGCAGACCGCGGTGATGGCGACGGCGGGGGTCCACTGGGCGTCGTCCAAGTCGGTCGCAGAGGCCAGCCTGTCCCGCCGACCGGGTGTCGTGCTCGTGGAGGCCAATCCGGTCGCGCAGACCGCGAACGTCACGTTCGACCCCGCGGTGACGTCGGTCGCGGAGCTGGCCGAGTGGATCCGCGACTGCGGCTACCACTGCTCCGGCCAGTCGGTGCCCGACCACATCTGCGATCCGATGCAGGAGGGCACCGGTGCTGCGCACGCCGACGCCGACGCCGACGCCGGCTCCGGTGCCGCTGCAGGCCACGCAGGCCATGCAGGCCATGCCGCCGGCGCAGGGTCGGGCGAGCCCGCCGCCCGGGACGCGCAGGAGGTCATGGGCCACGGGGGCGGCCACGGCATGTCGATGGCGTCGATGATCCGCGACATGCGCAACCGGTTCCTGCTCGCCGCGATCCTCTCGGTGCCGATCACCCTGTGGTCGCCCATCGGTCGCGAGGTGCTCGGCTTCACCGTCCCCGCCCCGTTCGGCCTGCGCGACGACGTCTTCATGCTCATCCTCTCGCTGCCGGTGATCTTCTACTCGGCGTGGATCTTCTTCGACGGCGCCTACCGCGCGCTGCGGGCACGGACGCTCGACATGATGGTGCTCGTGGCCGTCGGGGTGGGCGCCGGATGGGTGTACAGCCTCATCGTCACGCTGACCGGCGGCGGCGAGGTGTTCTACGAGGCCGCCACCGTGCTCGCGACCTTCGTGCTGCTGGGCCACTGGGTCGAGATGCGGGCGAGGGGCGGGGCCAACGACGCGGTGCGGACGCTGCTCGAGCTGGCGCCTCCGAAGGCGCTCGTGATCCGCGACGGCGAGACCATCGAGCTCGCCACCGCCGAGGTGCTGCCGGGCGATCTCATGCTGGTGCGGCCGGGCTCCAAGATCCCCACGGATGGGGTGGTCGAGTCGGGCGAGTCGGAGATCGACGAGTCCATGGTGACGGGCGAGAGCCTGCCGGTCTCCAAGGCACCGGGAGCCGACGTGATCGGCGCTTCGGTGAACACCACCGGGACGCTGCGGGTCCGGGCGACCAGGGTCGGCGCGGAGACCGCACTCGCCCAGATCGTCGCCCTCGTGCAGGAGGCGCAGAACTCGAAGGCGCCGGGTCAGCGGCTCGCGGATCGGGCGGCGTTCTGGCTCGTCTTCGTCGCGCTGATCGGAGGGTCGGCCACCTTCCTCACGTGGTGGCTCGCGGGTGCGGGCGTTCCGCAGTCCATCCTCTTCGCCATCACCGTCGTGGTCATCACCTGCCCCGATGCCCTGGGCCTTGCCACCCCGACGGCGATCATGGTGGGCACGGGTCTCGGCGCGAAGCGCGGCGTGCTGTTCAAGAACGCCACAGCGCTGGAGACTGCGTCCGGCATCGACACCGTGGTGATGGACAAGACGGGCACCCTGACGAAGGGTGAGCCGGAGGTCACCGACTTCATCGCCCACGACATCGACGAGGACGAGCTGCTGGCACTCGTCGCCGCGGTCGAGCGCGAGTCCGAGCATCCGCTGGCCGGCGCCGTCGTCGAGTACGCCACCGCGCGCGGGGTCCGGTCGACGACGGCCACCGCCTTCCGCAACGTTCCCGGACACGGCGCCGGGGCGACCGTCGACGGCCGGAAGGTCGTCGTCGGCAACCGGAAGCTGATGGTCGCCGAAGGCATCGATCTGGCACTCGTGGCCGAGGAGCGGGAGGCTCTCGCCTCGACGGGCCGGACGGCGGTGCTCGTCGGCGTGGACGGCAAGGCTGTCGGCGTCATCGCGCTGGCCGACGCCGCGCGCGAGACCGCCGCCTCCGCTGTGGCTGCCCTGCACGAAGCCGGCATCGAGGTCGTCATGCTCTCCGGCGACAACGAGGCGACCGCCAATCGGATCGCCGCCCAGCTCGGCATCGACACCGTCATCGCCGAGGTGCTGCCCGGCGACAAGGCCGCAAAGATGCGGGAGCTGCAGCAGGCCGGCAAGCGGGTGGCGATGGTCGGGGACGGCGTCAACGACGCGCCGGCGCTGGCCCAGGCCGACCTCGGCATCGCCATCGGCGCCGGCACCGACGTCGCCATCGAGACCGCCGACGTCGTGCTGATGCGCTCCGACCCGCTCGACGTCCCGATCGCGCTGACGATCGGCAAGGGCACGGTGCGCAAGATGCGCCAGAACCTGGCATGGGCGATCGGCTACAACGTCATCGCGCTGCCGATCGCGGCAGGGGTCTTCTATCCGGCGTTCGGGATCATGCTGAGCCCCGAGATCGCCGCGATCTCCATGTCCGGGTCGAGTGTGATCGTGGCTGTGAACGCGCTGCTGCTGAAGCGCTTGCGCCTTCCGCGCCAGGGGGGAGCGCTCGACGGCGCGAAGCGCGAGCAGCCGCTCGCGGCCCCCAGCGGCGCCCGTTAGCCGCCGCCCCGCCGTGATGACCGGATCGTGCAAGGGACAGGAGCCCCGATGAACGCAGTTGGCCAGGACCCGGTGCCCGTCCTCGATCCCCAGCAGCTGGATCGCATCCACGCCTGGTGGCGGGCCGCGAACTACCTCTCGGTGGGACAGATCTACTTGATGGACAACCCGCTGCTGCGCGAACCGCTGCTGCCGGAGCACGTCAAGCCGCGACTGCTCGGCCACTGGGGGACGACCCCCGGGCTGAACTTCATCTACGCGCACCTCAACCGAGCGATCATGGAGCGCGACCTCGACACCATCTACGTCATGGGCCCGGGGCACGGCGGACCCGGCCCCGTGGCGGCGGCGTGGCTCGAGGGCACCTACACCGAGACCTACCCGAACGTGCCGCAGGACGCCGTCGGGATGCAGCGGCTGTTCCGGCAGTTCTCGTTCCCCGGCGGCATCCCCAGCCACGTCGCCCCTGAGACCCCCGGCTCGATCCACGAGGGCGGGGAGCTGGGGTACGCACTGTCGCACGCCTACGGCGCGGCGTTCGACAATCCGGACCTGATCGTCGCCGCCGTCGTCGGGGACGGTGAGGCCGAGACGGGTCCGCTCGCCGCGAGCTGGCATTCGAACAAGTTCATCGACCCGGCACGCGATGGCACCGTGCTGCCGATCCTGCACCTGAACGGCTACAAGATCGCCAACCCGACGGTGCTCGACCGGATCGACCGGGATGAGCTGGACAGCCTGCTGCGCGGCTACGGCCACACCCCGCACTTCGTGGAGGGCGACGATCCCGCACACATGCACCAGGAGTTCGCGAGGACCCTGGACGGCTGCCTCGACGAGATCGCGGAGATCAAGCGCCGAGCCCGCGAGGACGGCAGGAACGAGCGTCCTCGCTGGCCGATGATCGTGCTGCGGTCCCCGAAGGGGTGGACGGGGCCCGCAGAGGTGGATGGCAAGAAGGTCGAAGGGTCCTGGCGCTCCCACCAGGTGCCGTTCAGCGCGGCGCGCGAGAACGACGACCACCGGCGAGTGCTCGAGCGCTGGCTGCAGAGCTATCGGCCGGAGGAGCTGTTCGACGAGAGCGGTGCTCCGGTGGAGGCGATCCGCACCCTGCACCCGGAGGGCATCCGCCGGATGAGTGCGAACCCGCACGCCAACGGCGGCGTGCTGCTGCGCGAGCTGCGGATGCCGGCGTTCCGCGACTACGCCGTTCCGGTGACGGAACCGGGCACCGGGGCGGTCGAATCCACGCGCGTGCTCGGCGAGATGCTGCGGGACGTGATGGCGCTGAACTCGGACAGCTTCCGCGTCTTCGCGCCCGATGAGAACAACTCGAACCGGCTGGGCGCGGTGCTGGAAGCGACGGACCGGACGTGGAACGCGCGGACGCTGCCGGAGGACGACCACCTGGCCCGAGACGGCCGCGTCATGGAGATCCTGTCCGAGCACACGTGCCAGGGCTGGCTCGAGGGCTATCTGCTGACCGGGCGGCACGGGTTCTTCTCGTGCTACGAGGCGTTCGTGCACATCGTCGACTCGATGTTCAACCAGCACGCCAAATGGCTCGACACCACGAACGGCATCGCGTGGCGCCGACCCGTCGCGTCGTTGAACTACCTGCTGACCTCCCACGTCTGGCGGCAGGACCACAACGGGTTCTCGCACCAGGATCCCGGCTTCATCGATCACGTGATCAACAAGAAGCCAGAGGTGATCCGCGTCTACCTGCCGCCGGACGCGAACACGCTGCTGTCGGTCGCCGACCACTGCCTGCGGAGCCGCCAGTACGTCAACGTCATCGTGGCGGGCAAGCAGCCGCAGCTGCAGTACCTCGACATGGACTCCGCGGTCGTGCACTGCACCAAGGGGATCGGCATCTGGGACTGGGCCAGCTCCGACGCGGGCGCCGAGCCGGACATCGTGATGGCCTGCGCCGGCGACGTGCCGACGATGGAGACCCTCGCGGCCGTCGACATCCTGCGCACTCGCTTCCCCGACCTCCGCATCCGGGTGGTGAACGTCGTGGACCTGATGCGGCTGCAGGATGACGCCCAGAACCCGCACGGACTGCCCGATCGCGACTTCGATGCGCTCTTCACCGCCGACGTGCCGGTGATCTTCGCGTACCACGGCTACCCGTGGCTCATCCATCGGCTCACCTACCGCCGCACGAACCATCGCAACTTCCACGTGCGCGGCTACAAGGAGGAAGGGACGACCACCACCCCGTTCGACATGTGCGTGCTCAACGAGATCGATCGCTTCAACCTGGCCATCGACGTCATCGACCGGGTGCCGCGGCTGCGCGACACCTCCGCCCACGTGCGGGAGGAGCTGAAGGACAAGCTGCTCGAGCACCGTCGGTACATCCGCATCCACGGCGAGGACATGCCCGAGATCACGGACTGGCAGTGGTCGGCCGCCTCCGGCCCCGACGTGCAGCAGTCGGACGAGCCGCAGGGGGAGCCCGAGTAGCATGCCGCCGCCCAGCCGAGCCGGTGACCCGAGCGAGCCAGCGCGGGCAGCGCATGAGGCCGCGGTGCCGTTCGAGGCGGTGCTGTTCGACATGGATGGAGTGGTCACCCAGACGGCGACCGTGCACGCGACGGCGTGGAAGCAGCTCTTCGACGAGGTGCTCGAGGATCCGCGACTCGCGGGGGCCGAGGCGATGCAGCCGTTCGACGAGGATGCGGACTACCGCCGCTTCGTCGACGGCAGGCAGCGCGAGGATGGCGTGGTCGCCTTCCTGGCCTCGCGCGGAGTCCGGCTTCCCGTCGGCAGCCCGGGCGACGCGCCGGGGGAGTGGTCGGTCCACGGGCTCGGCGCACGCAAGAACGCACTGTTCCTCGAGGCGGTGCGCCGCGACGGCGTCGCCCCCTATCCGGGAACCGTGGCACTGCTGGAGCGGCTGCGGTCCGGAGGGGTGCCCTTCGGTCTCGTCACGGCCAGCCGCAACGCGCTCGCCGCGCTCGCCGCTGCGGGGCTCGAGGTCGAGTTCGACGTCATCGTCGACGGGCAGATCGCTGCGGAGGAGCGTCTGCCGGGCAAGCCGGATCCGGCGATGTTCCTCGAGGCCGCGCGCCGTCTGGGTGTGCCGGCGCGACGTGCGGCTGTCGTCGAGGACGCCGTCTCCGGCGTCGAGGCGGCCCGCCGCGGCGGCTTCGGCCTGGTGGTCGGCATCGAGCGGACGGGGAACCGCGAGCAGCTGGAGCTCGCCGGCGCCGACATCGTGCTGGGGGACGTCTCGGAGCTGGACCTGGGCGCGACCCGAACCGAGCCCTGGGTGCTGGTCTACGAGGGCTTCGATCCGGCGCACGAGGGTCACCGTGAGGCGCTGACCACGCTGGGCAACGGCTACATGGCCACGAGAGGCGTGCGCCCGGAGCACCGCGACGATGGCGTGCACTATCCCGGCACGTACGTGGCAGGGGTCTACAACCGGGCGATCGGCGTGATCCACGGGCAGGAGCTCGAAGAGGAGCACCTCGTCAACGTGCCGGACTGGCTGCCGCTCGACATCCGCATCGGCGATGGCCCGTGGTGGTCGTCCGGGCGGCTCCCCGTCACCGGCGAGCGGAGCGAGCTCGATCTGCGCAGGGGCGTGCTGACGCGCCGCGCGACGCTCGCCGGGCAGGACGGAGCGCGCGTCAGCGTGGTCCAGCGCCGCCTCGTCTGCATGCACAGCGCGCACCTCGCGGCCCTGGAGACCACCATCACGGCCGAAGGCTCCAGCGGCATCACCAGCGTCCGGGCGGGCATCGACGCCGGGGTGGAGAACGGCAACGTCCGCACCTATGCCAGCACCCGGCACCTGACCGATCCTGTCTTCGTCGAGTCGGGCGGCGACACCGTCCTGTGCGAGGTGGGCACCCGCCAGAGCCGGATCGGCATCGCCGTCGCGGTCCGGACGACGTTCGACGACGCCGCCGCGGTGACGCCGCACGCTGCCGAGCGCGTCGGCAGCGCTCACGTGCGGCAGTACGACCTGCGGCTCTCCGATCGGCAGTCGATCACGATCGAGAAGACCGCGGCCGTCGTGACCTCCCGCGACAGTGCCATCACCTCTCCTGGAGCCACCGCGCTGACGGAGCTCTCGCGCCACGACGGCGGCTTCGACGCGCTGCTCGCAGAGCACGAGGCGACATGGCGGCGGCTGTGGGGCCGATTCGAGGTCGCTCTCGATTCCGACCGCCAGTCCCGCCTGGTCCTCAACCTGCACGTGTTCCACCTGCTGCAGACGATCTCCGCGCACAGCGCGGCACTGGACGCCGGCGTGCCCGCGAGGGGACTGCACGGGGAGGGCTATCGCGGGCACATCTTCTGGGACGAGCTGTTCGTCGTGCCCGTCATCGGTATGCGGTGCCCGGAGCTGAGCCGCGCTCTGCTCGAGTACCGGTGGCGGCGCTTGGGCGCCGCACGCTCCGCCGCCCGGGCGCACGGCCTCGAGGGGGCGATGTTCCCCTGGCAGAGCGGCAGCGACGGACGAGAGGAGACGCCGGTTCGGCTGTACAACGCCCGCTCCGCCCGATGGATGCCCGACAACTCCACCCGTCAGCGCCACGTCGGACTCGCCGTCGCCTTCAACGCGTGGCAGCACTTCCAAGCCACCGGCGACCGCGAGTGGCTCGCCGCCCGCGGTGCCGATCTGATCGTCGAGGTCACCCGCATGTTCGCGTCGGCGGCGGAGTGGGATCCAGCCGCTCACCGGTACCACATCGACGGCGTGATGGGACCGGATGAGTACCACGACGGATACCCGCACGCACCCGGCGAGGGCCTCCGGGACAACGCCTACACCAACGTGCTGGTGTCGTGGCTCTGCGACCGCGCGGCCGACGTCCTGCGTGAGCTCGAGGGTCACCCCGGCGACGAGCTCGCCGACCGGCTGCGCATCACCCCGGAGGAGACCCGCGAGTGGTCCCGGCTCGGCAGTCGTCTCGCGGTGCCCTTCCACGCCGACGGCGTGATCAGCCAGTTCGAGGGGTACGAGGATCTGCTCGAGCTCGACTGGGCCCGCTATCGCGCCGAGTACGGCAACATCGGGCGGCTGGACCTGATCCTCGAAGCCGAGGGCGACATGACCAACCGGTACAAGCTGTCCAAGCAAGCGGATGCGCTCATGCTGATCCACCTCCTCGGGCCCGCGGGCGTGGTCGACCAGCTGGCTCGGCTCGGCTACCGCTCCAGCGAGCAGGACCTCGAGCGCACGGTCGCGTACTACCTCCCCCGCACCGCCGACGGCTCGACGCTCAGCCGTGTCGTGCACGCCTCCGTGCTGGCTCGATTCGACGAGGTCCGAGCCTGGTCGACCTTCCGCGAGGCGCTCGTCGCCGACCTCGACGACACGCAAGGGGGCACCACACGCGAGGGCATCCACCTGGGGGCGATGTCGGGGACGGTCGACATCGTGATGCGCGCCTTCGCCGGGCTGCGGACGGAGGCGGACGCGCTCACCCTCGACCCGAGGCTGCCGACCCACCTCGGAAGCGCAGGCTTCCAGGTCGGGTACCGGGGACATCGGATCGATGTCTGCGTGCGCGGCGACAGCCTGTCGCTCTCCCTGCGGCCGTGCAGCGCCCCGCCCATCCGGGTCACCGTGACGGGTCGCTCTGCGCTGCTCGCGGGCGGCGACGCACGCGAGTTCCCCCTGGCTCTGCGCGAGCGGCGCACGGCAGGGTCGGCGAGCAGACCTGAACGAACCGACGAGCACCATCAACGGAAGGGAAGCCGATGAGCACGACCAGAGTGGCCGTCAACGGATACGGAGTCATCGGGAAGCGCGTCGCCGACGCGGTGAAGCTGCAGCCCGACATGGAGCTGGTCGGCATCGCCGACGTCGCGACCGATTGGCGCATCAGGGCCGCGGCGGGGAGGGCGCCCCTCTTCGGTGCGACCGCGGAGGCCGCGGACGGCATGCGCGGCGTCGGGCTCGACGTCGCCGGCACGCTCGAGGACCTCATCGACGAGATCGACCTCGTGGTGGACACGACGCCCAAGCACGTCGCGGCCGGCAACATCGAGAGCTACCGGCAGGCCGGCGTCAAGTTCGTGCTCCAGGGCGGTGAGTCGCACGAGACGACCGGCCACTCGTTCGTCGCGCAGGCGAACTACGACAGCGCGCTCGGCCGGGAGAGCACCCGGGTGGTGTCGTGCAACACCACGAGCATCGTCCGCGTGCTCGGGGCGCTGCGGGATGCGGGACTGCTCGCCAGCGCTCGAGGCGTGCTCATCCGGCGCGCCACGGACCCGTGGGAATCGCACCTGGGCGGCATCATGAACACGATGGTCCCGGAAGCGACCATCCCCTCGCATCAGGGACCGGACGCGCAGACGGTGCTGCCCGACCTCGACCTGGTCACCATCGCGGCGAAGGGCGCGCACACGCAGACGCACAACCACTACTGGACGATCCGGCTGACGAGGGAAGCGAGCAGGGCAGAGGTCCTCGACGCATTCCGTGCCGCGCCGCGCATCGCGTTCATCCGGATGTCGGACGGCCTCGTCGCACTGAACTCCACGATCGAGCTCATGCGAGACCTCGGCCGACCACGAGGCGACATGTGGGAGGTGGCGCTCTGGGAGGACCTCATCACCGTGGTCGGCGACGAGGTGTACCTCACCTACCAGGTCTTCAACGAGTCCATCGTCGTGCCGGAGACCATCGACGCCATCCGTGCGCTGACCAGGAGCGCACCCGACGCCGCCACCTCGATGCGGATCACCGACGCCACCCTGGGCATGCGGCGAGACTTCCTGAACCCGCCGCCTGGACAGCCGGAGTGAGCGGAGCGTCAGCGCTCGACGCGCCCGCCACGCCCGCCGCGCTCGAGCGGTCGGCCAAGCCGTCGGCCGAGCAGTCGGCCGAGCGGTCGGCCAAGCCGTCGGCCGAGCGGTACCCTTGACGCATGCCTGAGAGCTGGTGGGGGAACGCGATCTTCTCGCTCGTCCCGACGATCGTGCTCGGGCTCATCTTCTGGATGGTCATGCGGATGATCATCCGCGGCGACCGCACCGCCCGGCTGAAGTACGACCAGATCGAGGCCGAGGAGCGCGCGAAGGCCGGCCTGCCGCCCCGGGTGCAGCGCGCGAGCGCTGCAGGGGCCACGTCAGCGGACGTCGACGCGTCGGCCGAGACCGCCGCGGAGCAACCGCCGGCCGCGAGCGGGTCGGGCCCCGACCGCAGTCCGGCGTAGCGCCGCGCCTCCGCGCATCGTCGCACCTCCGCGTGGCACGGCGCAGGCGCCGGCCGGGGCGGCGCGCCGTGCGCGCACGGTCAAGTCCTTTTGAGTGGTGTATCGGTTTCGTGATCCTTCGGGGCTTGCTGGGTCAGGCGGTTAGGGCGTGGAGGTCGGGGCCGGTCACCTCCTCGGTGTCGGTGTCGGGCTGGCCGACGCGGTGTGCGGCGGCGAGTGCGTCGAGGCCGAAGTAGCGGCGTTGTTCGGCCCATTCGTCGTGCTGCTCGGCGAGCACGGCGCCGACGAGGCGGATGATGGAGTTGCGGTCGGGGAAGATGCCGACGACGTCGGTGCGTCGTCGGATCTCGCGGTTGAGGCGCTCGTTGGGGTTGTTCGACCAGATCTGCCGCCAGATCGACTTCGGGAAGGCGGTGAAGGCGAGGATCTCGTCGCGGGCGGCCTCGAGGTGGGCGAACGAGGCTGGCAGCTTGTGCTCGAGCGCGTCCAGGACGCGGTCGAACTGGGCGTGCACGGCGTCGGCGTCGGGCTGGTCGAAGACCGTCTGCAGCAGCGTCTTCACCCACGGCCAGGACGACTTGGGTGTCACCGACATGAGGTTCGCGGCGTAGTGGGTGCGGCAGCGCTGCCAGGCGCCGCCGAGCGTCGCTTCGGCGGCCGCGACCAGGCCCGGGTGCGCATCGGAGGTGATGAGCTTCACGCCCGACAGGCCACGTGCCTTCAGGTCGCGGAACAGCGCCAGCCAAGCGGCGCTGTCCTCGCTGGTCGCGACCTGCAGGCCCAGGATCTCGCGGTAGCCGTCGCCGTTCACGCCGGTCGCGACCAGCACCGCGACCTTCACCACACGGCCGCCTTCGCGGACCTTCATCACCAGCGCGTCCGCGGCGACGAACGCGTACGGGCCGGCGTCCAGCGGCCGGGTGCGGAACTGCGCGACGTGCTCGTCGAGCTCCTTCGCCATCTCCGACACTTGCGACTTCGACAGGCCGGTAATGCCGAGCGTCTGCACCAGCTGGTTCATGCGGCGGGTGGAGACGCCCAGCAGGTAGCAGTTGGCGACCACGGTCGTCAGCGCCTGCTCGGCGCGGCGGCGCCGCTCGAGCAGCCAGTCGGGGAAGTAGGAGCCCTGCCGCAGCTTCGGGATCGCGACGTCGATGGTGCCAGCGCGGGTGTCGAAGTCGCAGTGGCGGTAGCCGTTGCGGCGGTTGATGCGCTCCTCAGAGACCGCGCCGTAGGCGGCGCCGCAGACGCTGTCCGCATCGGCCGACAGCAACGCGTTGATGAAGGTGGTGAGCATCTCCCGCAGCAGGTCCGGGGAGGCCTGAGCGAGGTGCTCGTCGAGGAAGCGGGCAGGGTCGATACTGGGTACGACGGTCATCGTCGGGGTCCTTTCGAGACGGATGTGAAGAGTTCTCTCGAAGGATCACGCGGTGACCGTCGCCTGCTCAGACGACACGCTCACCGGGAGCCGTACACCACTCTGCCGGACGCCACTGCGCGCACCGTCCACCTGCGGGACCCGTTCCACCGAACGGGACCTGGTGCACCGGGTCCCGCCGGGTAGAGGGGGTCCCGTTCGGCGTGTCCGACCGGGCCTCCGCTCAGCGCGAGGCCGCTCAGCGAGCCCCGACCGGCGTGGGCTCGGCCGCCTGCTCGGGCAGCGGCGCACGCGGCAGCAGCAGCTCGGCGCCGGGAGCACCGATCGTCGAGCGCTGCTCCTTCGCGAGGAAGAAGTGCACCGCGAGGTAGGCGGCAGCGAGCGCGAGCGCGGTGATGCCGAAGGAGAGCCAGTCCTCGCCGGCGACCGGCTGCGCCGAGGCGAACGCCGAGGTGCCGGTGAGTGCGAGCGGCACCATGATGAACACGTTGTTGGCCGTGTGCAGCACCGAGGCCGCTTCCAGCCCGCCGGTGCGGTAGGTCAGCATCGAGCACGTGAACCCGACGAGCGAGAGCTGCAGCGTTGCCGAGATCGACGGGTGCGTGTGCAGGGCGCCGAACAGCAGCCCGGTCGCGAGGCCCGTCCAGATCGCGTTGCCGAGCCGTCCGCGCAGCACCCACGGGCCCACGGCCGCCGAGAGCAGCGCGAGCATCGACAGGTACCAGGTCGCGGGCTGCAGCGTGATCACGGCGAGCACCGGCAGCGCCATGACGAGCATGGGCACGTAGCGGTGGCGCAGCCAGCCGCCCATGAGCTGCGGCAGCAGCCCCCGGAAGGTGAACTCCTCGCCGGTCGCCTGGAGCGGCGTCGTCAGCAGCACCACGGCGACGAGTCCCCAGTTGGGATCCCACCGCCACTCCATGCTGGGGTCCATCGAGAGCGAGATGCCGATGTAGATCGCGAAGATCGGCAGGATCACGATCGCCGAGCGGCCGACGGCACCCCAGCGCCAGTGCCCCACCACGCTCGACACGAAGCCGGCGGCGCCCTTGCCGAACGCCGCTGTCGCGACGATGGCGCCGGGGATCATCGCGGCCCACGCCATGTTGACGCCCGCCATGCCGAGCGGCGTGGCGAGGATCTCGCCGAGCATGTCGGCGGCCATGTCGGGGTCGGCGGCGGCCGCCGGGTCGAGGGTGGAGAAGAAGCTCACGAGACCCGGCATGAGCAGCGCGAGCGAGACGACCTGGCCGCCGAAGAAGAACCCCAGCGCGATCGCCCAGGCGATGAACCACCGCCCGACCCGCTGCTCGAGCGGCTGCAGCGTCATCGCATAGGAGCGCGCAGGGACCGGAAGGGCCGCGGGCAGCAGGGCGGGCTTCTTCGGCGGCGGCGCGAACCCGGGCGAGCCGTAGTGCGCCGGGGTCGCCAGGTGAGGGGTGCCCACGCCGTACTGCCCGTGCTGCGGCTGCCCCTGCTGGGGCTGCCCGTACTGCGGCTGCCCGTACTGAGGCTGCTGCCCGTACTGCGGCTGCCCGTACTGAGACTGCTGCCCGTACTGCGGCTGCTGCCCGTACTGCGGCTGCCCGTTCTGCGGCTGCTGCCCGTACTGCGGCTGCCACTGCTGCGGCTGCCCGTGCTGCGGCTGCCACTGACCCGATGGGCCCTGCGGCGTCCCTGCGACGTCCTCGCCGCCCTGCTGCGGCTGCTGCGGCCCGCTCCAGCTCATGTCCTGCGCTCCTCGTGTCCCTGCGTCCCGCCGAGGCTATCCGGGGTTCCCATGCGTCACCTTCGGATGCGTCGCGGGACCGCGGCCGGGCATCCGCGCCGTCGCGCCGACAGCGAACACGGCCGCGTCGTCCGCCATGCCGCGACTACGCTCGCAAGCAAGGAAGGGAGCCAGCGATGTTCGAGAGATTCACCGACCGCGCTCGCCGCGTCGTGGTGCTCGCCCAAGAAGAGGCGAAGCTGCTCAACCACAACTACATCGGCACGGAGCACATCCTGCTCGGGCTCATCCACGAGGGTGACGGCGTGGCCGCGAAGGCCCTCGAGCAGCTCGGCATCTCGCTCGATGCTGTGCGCGCCCAGGTGCAGGACATGATCGGCACGGGCAGCCAGCAGACGACGGGACACATCCCGTTCACGCCGCGCGCCAAGAAGGTGCTCGAGCTGAGCCTGCGCGAGGCGCTGCAGCTCGGCCACAACTACATCGGCACCGAGCACGTGCTGCTCGGCCTCATCCGCGAGGGCGAGGGCGTCGCCGCGCAGGTGCTCGTCAAGCTCGGCGCCGACCTCAACCGCGTGCGCCAGACGGTCAACCAGCTCCTCGCCGGCTACCAGGGCAAGGAGACGACGGCCGTCGGCGGCGAGCAGACGCAGCAGACCGACGCCAAGGGCTCGCAGATCCTCGACCAGTTCGGGCGCAACCTCACGCAGGCTGCCCGCGACGGCAAGCTCGACCCCGTCATCGGTCGCGAGAAGGAGATCGAGCGGGTCATGCAGATCCTCTCGCGCCGCTCCAAGAACAACCCGGTGCTGATCGGTGAGCCCGGCGTCGGCAAGACCGCCGTGGTCGAGGGCCTCGCGCAGGCGATCGTCAAGGGCGAGGTGCCCGAGACGCTCAAGGACAAGCAGGTCTACACGCTCGACCTCGGCTCGCTCATCGCGGGCAGCCGCTACCGCGGCGACTTCGAGGAGCGCCTCAAGAAGGTGACGAAGGAGATCCGCACGCGCGGCGACATCATCACCTTCATCGACGAGATCCACACGCTCGTCGGCGCAGGTGCAGCCGAGGGCGCGATCGACGCCGCCAACATCCTGAAGCCGCTGCTCGCCCGCGGTGAGCTGCAGACCATCGGCGCGACGACGCTCGACGAGTACCGCAAGCACTTCGAGAAGGATGCCGCGCTCGAGCGGCGCTTCCAGCCCATCCAGGTGCAGGAGCCGTCGGTCGCGCACACGATCAACATCCTCAAGGGCCTGCGCGACCGCTACGAGTCGCACCACAAGGTCACGATCACCGACGGCGCGCTCGTCGCGGCCGCCAACCTGGCGGACCGCTACGTGCAGGACCGCTTCCTGCCCGACAAGGCGATCGACCTGATCGACGAGGGCGGCGCCCGACTGCGCCTCTCGATCCTCTCGGCACCGCCCGAGCTGCGCGAGTTCGACGAGCGGATCGCCGGCGTGCGCACGCGCAAGGAGGCGGCGATCGACGGCCAGGACTTCGAGGCCGCCGCTCGACTGCGCGACGAGGAGAAGGAGCTGCTCGGCGAGCGGCTCCGCACCGAGAAGCAGTGGCGAAACGGCAACGGCGGTCCGACCGGCGTGCTCGACGAGGGCGTGATCGCCGAGGTGCTCGCCAACGCCACCGGCATCCCCGTGTTCAAGCTCACCGAGGAGGAGTCGGCTCGGCTCATCTTCATGGAGAAGGCGCTGCACCAGCGCGTCATCGGCCAGGACGAGGCGATCAGCGTGCTCGCCAAGACCATCCGCCGGCAGCGCGCGGGCCTCAAGGACCCCCGCCGCCCCTCGGGCTCGTTCATCTTCGCCGGCCCCACGGGCGTCGGCAAGACGGAGCTCGCGAAGGCGCTCGCGGAGTTCCTCTTCGACGACCAGGATGCGCTGATCTCGCTCGACATGTCGGAGTACAGCGAGAAGCACACCGTCTCGCGGCTCTTCGGCGCCCCTCCCGGGTTCGTCGGCTTCGAGGAGGGCGGCCAGCTCACCGAGAAGGTGCGCCGCAAGCCGTTCTCGGTGGTGCTCTTCGACGAGATCGAGAAGGCGCACAACGACATCTTCAACTCGCTGCTGCAGATCCTCGAGGAGGGTCGTCTCACCGACGGCCAGGGCCGCGTCGTCGACTTCAAGAACACCGTCATCATCATGACGACGAACCTCGGCACGAAGGACATCTCGGGTGGACCGGTCGGCTTCGTGCTCGAGGGCTCGACGCACGGCGACTACGAGCAGATGCGCGCGAAGGTCCGCGAGGAGCTCAAGCGCAACTTCAAGCCGGAGTTCCTCAACCGCGTCGACGAGACGATCGTCTTCCCGCAGCTCAGCAACGACGAGCTGCTGCAGATCGTCGACCTGTTCATCAACCGCCTCAAGGAGCGACTGCTGGACCGCGACATGACGATCGAGCTCACCGAGGCGGCCAAGAAGCGGCTCATCCAGGTCGGTCACGACCCGGCGCTCGGTGCCAGGCCGCTGCGTCGCGCGGTGCAGCACGAGATCGAGGACGTGCTGAGCGAGAAGATCCTGCACGGCGAGCTCGGATCGGGGGAGCACGTGACGGTGGACTTCGCCGACAACGAGTTCGTCTTCACGCACACGAGCCCCGAGTCGCACCAGCCGGAGCTCGCGCCCGCCGACGCCTGATCGACGCGCGACGCACAAGAGGGGGCCCCGACAGGCCCCCTCTTCTGCGTGTGCGCCACCGTCACCGGCTGTTCACCTCGCTGCAACGATTGGGCCTCGCGATTCGGTCTCCGACTTCATAGGCTCACCAGTGGCGTGTCCTGCTCGCCGTCTGGATCCCTTCGCATCGGAGAAACACCCGTGATCAAGCACATGAAGCGCAACCTGGCGGCTGGCGCCGCCTGCGCCGTCGCCATGGGGCTGCTCGTCGCCCCGCAGGCGGCGGTCGCCGCTGGCGCCGGCACCGCCGACGTCGGCGCCGCGGCCGCCACCCCTGGCCTCGTGAACCTCCTCCACTTCAACGACTTCCACGGTCGCCTGCAGGCGCCGGCCGGCACGTCCGCCGACCCGACGCCGCGCGGCGGCACGGTCGGCTTCGCCGGCACGATCGAGCAGCTGCGCGCCCCGTACGGCGATGACGCCTCGCTCCTGCTCTCCGGCGGCGACAGCATCGGCGCCTCGCTCTACGCATCCGCATCGCAGCAGGACACCCCGACGCTGGAGGTGCTGAACGCGCTCGAGGTCGACGCGTCGGCCACCGGCAACCACGAGTACGACCGCGGCATCGACGACCTGCAGGGCCGCGTCCGCGACACGGCCGACTTCCCCTACCTCGCCGCGAACGCCACGCGCGACGGCGTGCCGATCGACCAGGGCTACGAGCTCTTCGAGGTCAACGGCGTCACCGTCGGCGTCATCGGCGCGGTCACGTTCGACACCCCGACGCTCGTCGACCCATCCGGCATCCCGGGCGTCGCCTTCACCGACCCGGTCGACGCGGTCAACGCGATCGCCGCGCGGCTCTCCGACGGCGACGCCGCCAACGGTGAGGCCGAGCTGCTCGTCGCCGAGTACCACGAGGGCTCGCAGGCGACGCTCGCGCTCAACGCGCCGCAGGACGTGCAGGCCGCCGCGCTCGAGGCGTCGATGGACTCGTCCGAGGCGTTCCGCTCGATCGTCGAGGACACGGCGCCTGCTGTCGACGTGATCTTCAACGGTCACACGCACAAGCCCTACTCCTGGCTCGCGCCCGCTCCGGAGGGCAGCGACCAGGACGTGCGACCGGTGGTGCAGAGCGGCCAGTACGCCGAGAACGTGAGCCAGGTGGTCGTCGTCATCGACCCCGCCACCGGCGCCGCGAGCTTCCCGACCGTGCAGAACGTCGCGCGCACGACGGCGCCCGCGTCCGAGCTCATCGCGGCGTACCCCCGGGTCGCGGCCGTCGACACGATCACGACCGCGGCGCTCGAGCAGGCGGCGGTCATCGGCCGCGAGCCGCTCGGCGAGATCACCGGCGACATCACCACCGCGTTCGTCGGCGACGCCCGCGACGACCGCGGCAGCGCATCCACGATGGGCACGCTCGTCGGCAACATGCTGCGCGACCAGCTCTCCGCCGAGAACCGCGGTGGCGCCGAGATCGGCATCACGAACCCGGGCGGCCTCCGCGACGAGTTCTACTTCGAGGCCGCCGACGGCGAGTCCGAGGACGGCATCGTGACGGTCGGCGAGGCCGCCGCGGTGCTGCCGTTCGCGAACAACCTCTGGACGACCACGCTCACGGGCGAGCAGCTCCGCGTCGTGCTCGAGCAGCAGTGGCAGCGCGCCGCCGACGGCACCGTGCCCTCGCGCGCCTACCTGCAGCTCGGCTTCAGCGACAACTTCGAGTACACCTACGACTCGACGCTCCCCGAGGGCTCTCGCATCACGGGCATCTGGGTCGACGACCAGCAGGTCTCGGCGGCCGACGCGTTCCGCGTGGCCGTGCCCAGCTTCCTGCTGTCGGGCGGCGACAACTTCCGCGGCTTCATCGCCGGCACGGACGACCGCGACTCCGGTCTCGTCGACTCCGAGGCCTTCGAGGCGTACCTCGAGGCGCAGTCCCCGATCTCTCCCGACTTCTCGAGGCGCCAGCTCGAGGTCGTCGGCCTGCCGACCGCCCCGGTCGCCGCGGGCTCCGAGGTGACGCTGACCGTGAACGAGATCGACCTCACCTCGCTCGGCACCCCCGAGAGCGCTGAGCTCGACCTGTACTACGGCGAGGAGCTGCTCGGCTCGTACCCGGTCACCGACGACTCGGCGACCGTCACGTTCGACGTGCCGCTGCTGCGCGGCGACGACCGCTTCGAGCTGCGCACCGACTCGGGGACCGCGGTGCCGCTCGCGATCTCGATCGCGTTCGAGTCGGACCGCGTCGCGGGCGACGACCGCTTCGCGACCGCCGTCGAGCTGTCCGCGAGCACGTACGCCGACGGCGCCGACGTCGTCTACGTCGCGAGCGGCGAGAACTGGCCCGACGCGCTCGCCGCCGGCCCGGCCGCGGCACACGAGGGCGGCCCGCTGCTCCTCGTCCGCAAGGGTGAGGCCCCGCAGATCGTGCTCGACGAGATCGAGCGCCTCGGCGCCGACCGCGTCGTGATCGTGGGCGGCGAGCCGACGATCAGCACGGCGACGCAGGGGCAGATCGACGCGCTCGCATCGGTCACGACGGTCCAGCGCCTCGCGGGCGACGACCGCTACGAGACCGCGCAGCTGGTCGCGGACTACGCCTTCGAGTCGGCGACGGGCGCCTACGTGGCGACCGGTCGCAGCTTCCCCGACGCGCTGTCGGCCGGCGCGGCTGCCGGTCACCTCGACCAGCCGCTGCTGCTCGTCGACCCGGATGAGCGGATCCCCGCCGCGACGCTCGGCTCGCTCGACGCGCTCGGCGTGGACCGCGTGCGGGTCACCGGCTCGATCGTCACGATCCCGTCGGCGATCGCCGGCGAGCTCGTCGACGCCGGCTTCACCGTGAGCCGCCTCGGCGGCATCGACCGCTTCGCGACGTCGGCCATCATCACGGCCTCGGCGTTCGACGCTCCGGTCGAGATGGCGTACCTCGCCTCCGGCGAGAACTACCCCGACGCCCTCGCGGGCGCCGCGGTGGCCGGCGCGACCGACGTGCCGCTGCTCATCACGCGCGCCACGTGCGTGCCGGAGCGGGTGCACGACGAGCTCGAGCGGCTGCAGGTGTCGAGCGTGTCGCTCATCGGCGGCGAGCCGACGCTGCACCCGGCGGTCGCGTCGCTGACCGTCTGCGGCTGATCGGCTGATCGGCACGGAGGGGCGGGGCTGCGGCTCCGCCCCTTCGGCGTCGGCCGGCTCATGGCCCCGCTCTCGGCTCGAGCGCGCGTAGGCTCGATGACCGTGACCACCGACGCAGTCCCCACCGACGCGCCCGCAGCGGGCGCATCCGCCTTCGACCCCTCGGCGCTCGTGGTCCGCCGTGCCCGCACCGGTGACGTGCGGGCGATGCGCGACCTGATCGAGCCCTACGTCGAGCGGCGCATCCTGCTCGGCAAGGAGCTCGTCACGCTGTTCGAGGCCGTCCAGGAGTTCGTCGTCGCCGAGCGCGACGGGCAGATCGTCGGATGCGGTGCGCTGCACGTGCTGTGGGAGGACATCGGCGAGGTGCGAACGATCGCGGTCGCCGAGGGAGCGCTCGGCCATGGCGTCGGGCACGCGATGCTCGAGGCGCTCGAGCAGCGCGCCATCGACCTCGGCCTCTCGCGGCTCTTCTGCCTGACGTTCGAGACCGCGTTCTTCGGCCGCCACGGCTACATCGAGGTCGCGGAGCAGGTCGTGAGCCCCGACGTGTTCGCGGAGCTCGTCCGCTCGCCCGACGGCGGCATGGCCGAGTTCCTCGACCTCGCGCACGTGAAGCCGAACACGCTCGGCAACACGCGCATGCTCAAGCGGCTCTGAGCCGCCGCTCGCCTACCCTGGATCGATGAGCAAGGCACCCACTGCGAAGCGCCGCGCCGCCGTGCGCCGGCGACGCACGCTGCTGGGCCTGCTCGCGATCCTCGCGGTCCTCGCCGTCGTGCTGCTCGTGTGGCGCCCGTGGCAGGCGCCGGGGGCCGTGGTGCCCGCGCCGAGCGGCAGCGCCGCGGCTCCGGTCGAGAGCCCCGCTCCGAGCGAGACGCCGACGCCCACGCCGACCGGGCCATTCACGCCCGTCGGGGGCAGCGACGAGACCGGCGAGCCGACCGAGCCGTGCGCGGCGGAGCAGATCGCCATCACCCCCTCGGTC
>Ga0213836_100226_pt1 | contig 52589 bp, 41 predicted proteins | sample SWPATP03_FD_160578 | JGI IMG/M metagenome (GOLD analysis project Ga0213836, IMG submission 160578) | Coastal seawater microbial communities from Marineland, Florida, United States - SWPA TP0 #3 | ecosystem: Environmental > Aquatic > Marine > Coastal | place: USA: Florida | collected 2016-08-05
TTTTCGGGAGACTCTCCCAACTTCCGACTTCTGAAAACCGCCGCATTTCCAACTTAACCAGGAAACTGTTATGTGGGTAGGTGATATGAGAGTAACTCTCCCAACTGGTGACTTTCCGTTTTCGGGAAACTCTCCCAACTTCCGACTCCTGAAAACCGCCACATTTTTAAGTCAACCGGAAAACTGTTATGTGGGTAGGTTATATGAGAGTAACTCTCCCAACTGGTGACTTTCCCTTTTCGGGAAACTCTCCCAACTTCCGACTTCTGAAAACCGCCACATTTTTAAGTCAACCGGAAAACTGTTATGTGGGTAGGTTATATGAGAGTAACTCTCCCAATTTCGGACTTCTGAAAACCGCCACATTTTCAAGTCAACCCGGAAACTCTTATGTGGGTAGGTGATATGAGAGTAACTCTCCCAACTGGTGACTTTCCCTTTTCGGAAAACTCTCGCAACTCGTGACTTTCCCTTTTCGGGAGACTCTCCCAACTTCCGACTCCTGAAAACCGCCACATTTTTAAGTCAACCGGAAAACTGTTATGTGGGTAGGTTATATGAGAGTAACTCTCCCAACTGGTGACTTTCCCTTTTCGGAAAACTCTCGCAACTCGTGACTTTCCCTTTTCGGGAGACTCTCCCAACTTCCGACTTCTGAAAACCGCCGCATTTCCAACTTAACCAGGAAACTGTTATGTGGGTAGGTGATATGAGAGTAACTCTCCCAACTGGTGACTTTCCGTTTTCGGGAGACTCTCCCAACTTCCGACTTCTGAAAACCGCCGCATTTCCAACTTAACCAGGAAACTGTTATGTGGGTAGGTGATATGAGAGTAACTCTCCCAACTGGTGACTTTCCGTTTTCGGGAAACTCTCCCAACTTCCGACTCCTGAAAACCGCCACATTTTTAAGTCAACCGGAAAACTGTTATGTGGGTAGGTTATATGAGAGTAACTCTCCCAACTGGTGACTTTCCGTTTTCGGGAGACTCTCCCAACTTCCGACTTCTGAAAACCTCCACATTTCCAACTCAACCAGAAAACTGTTATGTGGGTAGGCGATATTTGAGTAACTCTCCCAATTTCGGACTTCTGAAAACCGCCGCATTTTCAACTCAACCAGAAAACTGTTATGTGGGTAGGCGATATTTGAGTAACTCTCCCAATTTCCGACTCCTGAAAACCGCCACATTTTCAAGTCAACCGGAAAACTGTTATGTGGGTAGGTTATATGAGAGTAACTCTCCCAACTGGTGACTTTCCCTTTTCGGGAAACTCTCCCAACTTCCGACTTCTGAAAACCTCCACATTTCCAACTCAACCGGAAAACTGTTATGTGGGTAGGCGATATTTGAGTAACTCTCCCAATTTCGGACTTCTGAAAACCGCCACATTTTTAAGTCAACCGGAAAACTGTTATGTGGGTAGGTTATATGAGAGTAACTCTCCCAACTCGTGACTTTCCGTTTGAGGGAGAGTCTCCGAGTTGTGACAGTTGAAAAGATGAAGTGATAGAGGTTTAGGGTGATGCTTTAAGCTGGACAAAAATAGTTTTAGCTGTTTCGGTGTCTAAAGCGACCCGTGAACGTCCTATTTTGATAACATAGGAGGGAAAACGTTGCTCTAATAATAGAGGAACTCCCGGCATAACTCCCATAGCAAAGAGTTTATGTAGGATAGTGTCCTGCTGGGTTTTAATATCCACAACGATCGCATCTACCCTCAGATCCAAACTCACGAGAGAAATCATTAAAAATTTACCCCAACCAGGTCAAGTAAAAAATTCGCCCCGTATCCCATTGTAAAAGCAAAAGGGATAATCAATGCTACCATAATCAAAGTAATTTTCAAACCTTGCTCTTTAACCATTACCTGAAACTGGGCTACACAGGGAAGAAATAGAGTCAAAACTATGGCGGTAACGACTAATTGATTACCTGTTAATATACCGGTTTGAGTTAAATCAAAAAGTCCCGCCGCGCCATAATCACGACGAAAGAAACCATAGAGGAAAATAGGTGCGACTTCTCTAGGGAGTCCCAAGGCTAAAGTGATGGGCTCTAATAACCCAACCAACCAGCTAAAGACTCCGGTTAAATGACCAATCCAAATAAACACGGAAACCCAAATAAATAGGGGTACTATTTCCCAAAAATATCCCTTCATACGCAGATAAGTTTTGAGGAGAATATTCTGTAACTTGGGTATTCTCAAAGGGGGAACTTCCATATAAAATTCGGATCTATTTCCGGGAATAATCCGAGAAGTAAATGCGCCGACTATTAGAAAAACGGAGAGGATAAATCCTCCCCAAATTAATAGGGCTGTTGGTTTCATAGAAAGTAGCCCTAAAATCACGCCCCACTGGGCGGCACAGGGAACGGCTAGGGCGAGGAGAAAGATGGTAATCATCCTTTCCCGACGAGTTTCTAGGGTGCGAGTGACCACAGTTGCCATAGTATCACATCCTAAGCCTAATACCATGGGAATTACCGCCCTTCCTGATAAGCCGATAATCTTAAATAACTGATCCAGCATTAGGGATAGACGGGGTAAATATCCACTATCTTCTAATAGGGAAAACATGAGAAAATAAGTCCCGACTACGGGTAATACAATAGCGATCGCATAACGAACTCCCAGGGTAATAATACCATAGTCATTAGCCAATAAATCCTGGAATATCTCTAGGGGAATGACGGCGGCTACAAAAGCATCTACTTTGGGATTAATATAGGTTTCAAAACCGCCCTCAATTAGGTCTACGAGAATACCAGCGCCAAATTCCCCGACAAATTTATAAACCCCGAAATATAGGATGATTAAAAGTAGGGGAAACCCGGTAATCGGATTAACTGTAATCTGGTGCAATTTTTCGGCTAGGTCTGAGGTTTCGGAGGCTGATTCGGTTAAGACTTCTTTCTCAATATTCCCGGCTTTTTCTTGTCTGGTAATGGCGATCGCACGACTAATAGGAACATCAAGACTGACCTGGGCTGACCTAATAGCGAGATCATATTCTTCCCGATAGGGGCTGGTTTTTATGGTCTCCCAAACTTGAGGATCTCTCTGCAAAATTAGCAGGGCTAAACTTCTATGGGAGAGGGTATATGAGGGGAAACTATTATCTTTCAATAACAGAGATTGGATCTGGGCGATCGCTATTTCTATCGGTTGATAATAAACTACTGGACTCAACATAATCTACTACCTTGGTTTTTAATTCTTGAACTCCAATATTATGCGCCGCCGCCATTAATACTACGGGAATACCTAGCCTTTCCTGTAAGTCTTTGGCATTGATTTTAATACCAAGATGGTCGGCTTCGTCAATGAGATTAACTGCTAATAAAACTGGTAATCCTGCTTCTAGTAATTGTAGGGTTAAGTTTAGCATTCTCCCTAAATGTTGGGCATTTACTACATGAATGACTAAATCTATCCCCCTAGTCATTAATAGGTCTCGCCCGACTTTTTCTTCTTCGGTAATCGGTAAGAGAGAATACATCCCTGGTGTGTCTATAATGGCGATCGCTTTGTCTCCAATTATCATGTCTCCTGTGGTAATATCTACGGTGGTTCCCGGATAGTTGGAAACTGTGACATAATGGCTGGTTAGGGCATTAAATAATACGCTTTTTCCGACATTGGGAGAACCTACTAGGGCGACTGTAGGCTTATTGAACAACGCCGGGGTATGGCGATCGCTTTTCGGCTTAAACCACTTCCACCACGGTCTCGGTGAGCTAGAAGTTTTACTTGAACAGTTTTTAGAGCAGTAATTACAACTCATGTAGATTATTAGTAATAATTCACTTTTATTTAATCCCTAAATTATAGAATATCACTACAATATCGTCAATAACAACAATTCCCTGTTTAGGGCCCCAAAAGATAATTCATGGTTATCTAAATCTTGGTTTTTGATACAAACATTAAATAAATCGGAAAATTTTTGTCTGATAATGGTTCTCATTCTCGCCAAAAATCACACGAGAGAATCAGTGCTTGACAGGGATAGATGTTAATGATAGAGTGGAATCTATAGGTTATGCTCCTATTGGTGTGGGTTATATCAGCTACGAGAGAGATTATAAGAACCCAAAGCCAGTAAAGCCGTACTGACACTGACCAATTTCGGGCATAGAGACTCTGGAAGATTTCGCCGCGATGCACGAGTATTTTTTGGGCCAAAATTAGGGGGGTTGACAAAATTCCACATTTATGCTACTCCCCGTCAGGATTGAAGTTGTTAGTAAGTAGATGTTTTGTAATTAATTCCGCCGCCAATGCGTTTCCAGCGATATTCCAATGGCTGTCATTAGGTCGGTAGAGTCGGGTGGTTTGGGAAACCTGCCTAAAATCATCTAATAAGTCGATATATTGGATATTGTATTGAGAAAGGCGATCGCGTAGGAGACGATTAGGGTAATCAAAATCCAAGCCTTGGGGGTCATCAGGCTTGAGGATATCAATAACTTGGGATTGTAATTGTTTATTGACTTGTACCTCGGTAGGGATAATCACAATGGTTAGGTCAATATTTCGAGAATCACAAATCTCCTTAATGCGGCGAATATCAGCCATAGCGTCTTCAAAAAACCCTAAGAAAATGCCATCGTTTGTCCTGATATTAAACATACGACTTAGGTTAGAAACCTGGTCAAGATAGGACTCATCAGTTAAGGTGGGGTGGTCGTCTTGATATTCGAGGTTATTGGGGTTATAGACAGTCCCTTCAAACTGGGTCTGGAGTTTAATCAAAGATTGTAAAAAGGCGACGGTATAGAAGGTTTGCTTTTTTCTGTCTAGGGAAGTTAGGTAATTATCGATAAAATCATTCCCAATATAAAAGGATAGGAGGACTTTATCAGGATTAAGGACTAAACCTTCATTAATCAATAAGGCTAAATAGGCGGCTGGTCCTAAGCCAGGAATTCCCATATTGATCACTTCGATATTTTGACCTTGGCTGTTGAGCTGTTTCTCAATCAAGGTTAAATAATTATAGTGATAGGGAACTATTCCAAAGGCGAAGGAATCACCAATTCCCAACATTCGATAAATCCCTTCTGGTTTTTCTTGGGTAAATTCCACATCTTTAAAGCCATGGGAGTTTAGTTGAAAGTCAAAATCTTGGGCGTGGGGTCTTCCTCGCCAACGATTATATGAACGGTTATAAAAAACAAATGTGGGATTGATTCTGTGGTAAATTCTGAAGGTAGCCTCGGTTAGCAAAAAGGTAATTCCGGCGATGATTAAGGCTTGGCTCAAAAATTTATAAGCTGGGTTATTAACAATGGCTTTTATGGGTAATTTCCGGGAAATTTTTAACTTGTTTTGGTTCATTTGTCCGGGGTGGTGAATACGGAGTCGGTAATTTTAACTAAATGTTCAAACAAGATATCTTTAGCTAGTTGGTTTCCGTGGGAGTTCCAATGGGGTTCTTGGAAGAGATAGAGATGGCGGTTTTGTTGTTCTACTCTAAATCTAGGAGTGAGGTCAATATAGGGAATGTTGTTTGACTCCAAATATTCGATGAGGATATTTTGCTGACAGGTAATGTCATAATCATCTAAATTTAGGTAAAAGGTGGACTGGAGTTGATGTAACAAGTCATCGTTAACCTGGTACTCATCGGGGTAGATAGCCACGATAAACTTAATGTTCCGGGCTTTTAAAATGGCATTCATTTCTGAGATGCTATCCAAGATATAGTTAATGTTAGCATCACGATCGCCATTTTGTAGCTTCTCGATATTGCAGAAACTCATCCGACCACGTTCTACATCCAGAAATTTCTCAAGGGACAGAATACCTGGGGATTTTTCGGGTTCATCTAATGCGATCGCCTCAGTAGTCGCGACTAACTGATTCTGGGGGAGTTGATAGGACTGTTGAAACTTCCTGGCTTCTCGAAAGATTTTATATTTTTGTTGAATAAACAGTAAAAGTCGTGATTTGGGAATAATCGGATAACCAAATATGATTAGCTCTTGACGGGGGTCAATATCAATGTAAAGGTCATTGACAATAATTCGTTTTCGATAGGGGTCAGCATCAACAAAATCATTCCCGACAAAAAAACCTAAGACGACTAAATGGGGATTATACTGCAATCCATATTTTTTCAATAATGCTAGTTGTTCGGCGGTATGGGTTCCTGGATATCCTGCATTAATGACATCGACTTGATGCTGTCCGTAATGTTCCCGAAATTGGTTTTCTAATAAGGCGGTATAGTTGCCTTGTTGACCGCCAGCCCAATTAAAAGAGTCGCTGATAATGAGCATCCTAAAAATATCGGGATCTGGTTGGAGGGGATAATCTCGGTCATTGAAGCCAAATTGATTATTACCATTAGCATGACCTCGAATTTTAAACCCCATATCAGGATCGTATTGATAGAGTCCGCGAAATAAGTAGGGTTCCCAGACAATCATGATTACTTCTACTAAGAAGAAGGGTAGAATTGTCCAGCAACAGAGTAGGAGTAAAATTTGCCGCCAGGGGGGTAATTTTACAGATGGTAATAATTTTTTCATGAAGTATTATCGATTTACTTCCTCGGATGATTGATTAGGATAGCAGTGCCGACGGATATTGTCCATACCTATCTCTCATTGATAACAGGGAATAGGGAGGGGCGTGGTTTAGGGGTATAAATACTTGATAATAGTGTAATCAAAAGGCAGAAGGGACAATGGGCGGATGGTGTGGAGTTGATAAATAGGCAATCAGGGTAAGCCAGGGGAAATCAGAGAAGTTGCCGTTAAAATAGCCCAAAGGTTATAGAATATAAAAATATTTCGTTGTCAGCCGACTAACTTATGACCTTTTCTGCTGTAGTTCGGGCCTTGGGGCGATCGCCTCTAATGGCTGAACTGATCACCAAACTGAACCAACAGCAAGCCCTTCACCTTAACGGTCTTCCCCGTGTCCCCAAGGGACTGGTGGCTTCAGCTTTAGCCCAGGAAGCGGGGTTAAATCTATTGGTGGTGACAGCTACCTTGGAAGAGGCTGGTAGGTGGTCAGCCCAGCTAGAAGTGATGGGGTGGCAGACAGTACACTTTTACCCCACCTCGGAAGCATCCCCCTATGAACCCAGCTATAGCGAAGAGATGGTCTGGGGACAGATGCAGGTATTAGCGGACTTAGTGACAAGAAACGGAGGGAAAGCCGACCGGGTGGCGGTGGTAGCCACAGAGAGGTCTTTACAACCCCATCTACCCCCGGTGAGTGACTTCCAGAGTTATTGTCTCCCCCTGAAGTTGGGGATGACCTGCGCCGGAAAAACTATAGACCAAAAACTAGCCCAGTTGGGATATCAACGGGTGACAGTGGTGGAAACAGAGGGGCAGTGGAGTCGCCGGGGGGATATTGTAGATGTGTTTCCGGTGGCTTCAGAACTTCCGGTGCGTCTGGAATGGTTTGGGGATGAATTAGAAAGGATGCGGGAACTTGACCCGGTGACACAGCGATCGCTTGATCGGGTTGATCAGCTAATTCTCACGCCGACCCATTTTAGTCCGATTATCGAAGGGAATTTGTCCCTATCTACGGAGACCCTGGAAACTCTCAAATCTGAGGATATATCCGACAGCAAAACCGGACTATCTCACCTATTAGGATTAGCCTATCAAAAACCGGCTTCTTTAATTGATTACCTACCGGAATTAACTTTAGCGGTAATTGATGAACCTGACCAATGTGCAGGTCATGGCGATCGCTGGTTTGAACATATTGATGAACAGTGGCAAAATGAACAAGGTAAGCTAGTAACAGCAGAAGGGATATCCCTAGAAATTCCGGCAATTCATCAATGCTTCCAGGAGTCCCTAGCGGCGGTTGAACATCGTTTTGATAGGCTGTATCTGAGTGAACTGAGTGATTATAAATCGTCTCTGATTTCCCCTTCCACAGCATCGATAAACTTAGCGAGTCGTCCCGTCCCAGTGACTCCCCACCAATTCGGAAAAATTGCCGAAATGATTCGCGAACAACGCGATCGCCAATTTAACGTATTTCTAATTTCCGCCCAACCTAGCCGGTCAGTGGCTTTGTTATCGGAACATGATTGCCCATCTAAATTTATACCCAACCCCCGCGACTATCCAGCCATAGACTCATTAATCCGTAATACCCCCATTGCTTTAAAATATACGGGACTAGCCGAATTAGAAGGGTTTATTCTCCCCACCTTCCGTTTAGTAATTGTCACGGACAGAGAGTTTTATGGTCAACACGCTTTAGCTACTTCTGGTTATATCCGCAAACGCCGCCGCGCCGCCTCGAAACAGGTAGACCCGAATCGACTGCAACCGGGAGATTATGTGGTTCACCGCCAACATGGAATCGGTAAATTTGTGAAGTTGGAAAGCCTGACCATTAGTCAAGAAATCCGGGATTATTTAGTGTTACAATATGCGGATGGAACCCTAAGAGTGGCGGCGGATCAGGTGGGGACTTTATCCCGTCTAAGGCGGTCAGAGTCGAAGGTTCCCCAACTCAATAAGTTGACGGGTAAAGCCTGGGAAAAAAATCGGGAAAAAGTCCGTAAGTCTGTTAAAAAATTGGCGGTTGATTTGCTGAAACTTTACGCCGAACGTTCCCAAAAAACGGGGTTTAGCTATCCCCATGATACACCTTGGCAGCAGGAAATGGAAGATTCTTTCCCCTATAAACCGACTCCCGACCAACTGAAATGTAGCCAAGATGTGAAACGGGATATGGAAAGCGATCGCCCTATGGATCGCCTGGTTTGTGGAGATGTCGGTTTTGGTAAAACGGAAGTGGCAATTAGGGCGATTTTTAAAGCAGTGACGGGGGGTAAACAGGTGGCATTTCTCGCACCGACAACGATTCTCACCCAACAACATTATCATACCCTAAAGGAACGTTTTGCGCCTTATCCTATTGAAATTGGATTACTTAATCGCTTCCGTAGCGCTAGTGAAAAAAAGTTAATTCAACAGAAGTTGATAACCGGAGAAATTGATATTATTGTGGGTACGCATTCGGTGTTATCGAAACATATTAAATTTCGGGATTTGGGTCTGTTGGTAGTGGATGAAGAACAGCGTTTTGGGGTGAATCAAAAGGAGAAAATTAAAGCCCTAAAAACTCATGTGGATGTTTTGACTCTGACGGCTACTCCGATTCCGAGGACGCTGTATATGGCGTTGTCAGGTATTCGAGAAATGAGTTTAATTACGACTCCACCTCCCTCTCGTCGCCCAATTAAAACCCATTTAGGACCCTTAAACCAGGAAACTATTAGGGCGGCGATTTGTCAGGAATTAGACCGGGGAGGACAGGTGTTTTATGTGGTTCCCCGCATTGAGGGTATTGAGGAGAAGTCGGCGGCGATTCGAGAAATGGTCCCCAGTGCTAGATTGGCGATCGCTCATGGTCAAATGGAAGCTGGGGAGTTGGAGTCGATCATGCTCACTTTTAGCGCCGGAGAGGCTGATATTCTCGTCTGTACGACGATTATTGAGTCGGGCTTAGATATCCCCCGTGTTAATACTATTCTGGTCGAGGATGCCCATAAATTCGGGCTAGGACAATTGTATCAGTTGCGCGGTCGTGTGGGGAGGGCGGGAGCTCAAGCCCACGCTTGGCTATTTTATCCGATTAAAGGTGACGGACAGGCGGCTTTAACAGAAGATGCGGTTAAGCGACTGAGGGCGATTAAGGAGTTCACCCAGTTGGGGTCTGGCTATCAATTGGCGATGCGAGATTTGGAAATTCGCGGCGCTGGGGATATTTTGGGGGCGCAACAGTCGGGTCAAATGAATGCGATCGGTTTTGATTTATATACCGAAATGCTACAGGAAGCTATCCAAGAGGTGCGCGGACAGGAAATTCCCCAGGTTGATGATACTCAGGTGGATCTGATTTTGACGGCATTCATCCCGTCGGATTATATCACAGATTTAGACCAGAAAATGAGTGCTTATCGGGCGGTGGCATCTTGTCAGGATTCGGAAGAATTAAGTAGAATTGAGGAAGATTGGAGCGATCGCTATGGTACAATTCCCGCACCAGCCCAACAGTTACTCCGGGTAATGGAGTTAAAACAAATTGCTAAAAAGTTGGGTTTTGCTCGCATTAAACCCGATGATTCTAAGCAGAATATTATTTTAGAAACACCGATGGAAGAACCCGCATGGAATTTATTAAAGCAGAATTTACCTGAACATTTACAACCTCGCTTTATCTACGGTCGCAAACAGGTAAAAATTCGTGGTTTGGGGGCCTTACATCCTAGTAAGCAGCTTGATTGTCTGATTCAATGGTTGCAAATTATGCAGGAGGGGCTTCAATCATAATTAATAATTAGGTAGGGGCGGGTTCGGCTGTGAATTATGAATGTCTGACGACCATCTTAATAAACCCGCCCCACCGACTATAATTGATAACCGACTATAATTGATAACCGACTATAATTGATAACCGACTATAATTGATAATTAGGTAGGGGCGGGTTCGGCTGTGAATTATGAATGTCTGACGACCATCTTAATAAACCCGCCCCACCGACTATAATTGATAACCGACTATAATTGATAACCGACTATAATTGATAACCGACTATAATTGATAACCGACTATAATTAATAATTAGGTAGGGGCGGGTTCGGCTGTGAATTATGAATGTCTGACGACCATCTTAATAAACCCGCCCCACCGACTATAATTGATAACCGACTATAATTGATAATTAGGTAGGGGCGGGTTCGGCTGTGAATTATGAATGTCTGACGACCATCTTAATAAACCCGCCCCACCGACTATAATTGATAACCGACTATAATTGATAACCGACTATAATTGATAACCGACTATAATTGATAACCGACTATAATTGATAACCGACTATAATTGATAGTTGATAATTGATAATTGATAATTGATAATTGATGACTATTGACCAATTGGAAGATAGACGGCGTTTTGATGAAGCGATCGCATGAGTGAATCTAATTGCAGTATAAGAGTTGAGAACCTGACGTTTAGTTATTCTGGGGAAAAACCAATTTGGCGAGAAATTTCCTTTAGTGTGAACCCAGGAGAACGTCTAGGGCTTTTGGGACCAACGGGGACGGGTAAAAGTACACTCATGGAAACCCTAATTGGCTTAAAAACCCCCGACAGTGGCAAGATTTGGATTCAGGGAACCCTGGTAGAACCGTCAACCCTGCGACAGATACGCCGCCAGATAGGTTTTGGTTTCCAAGACCCTAACGACCAGCTATTTATGCCGACCATTTTTGAGGATGTCATCTTCGGCCCGTGTAATTATGGGGTTAGTAATGACCAAGCCTCAGAAATCGCCCATCAATTACTAGCCCAATTTGGTTTAGCTAAATTGGCTCATCGGTCTGTCCATGAACTATCAGGGGGTCAGAAACGTTTAGCCACCTTAGCGGCCATTCTAGCCCTAAATCCTAGCATTTTGATTTTAGATGAGCCGACCAATGGACTGGACCCTTGGTGGCGGCGTAATTTAGCGGAAATTTTAGTTAATTTACCTATCGAAGTCCTATTGATTGCTTCCCACGATCTACAATGGGTAAGCCGAGTAACAGAGCGATCGCTAATTTTGGGATTGGGCAAAATTAAAGTAGATCGACCCACTCAAGAACTATTACAGGATAGAGACACCCTGGAAAAATGCGGTTTACCGGATAATTGGGCTTAATGCCTAGCCCGGCGCAAAGCTGATCTAAAAGTGATTCAATTGTAGGAATACATCCGCAATACCAGGCGGAATTTCTTCTGGAAACTAGCTGACCGTCTCTGTGATAGGGTAGGGGTGATATTCGTGCCAAAACTCAACTTCAAGGCGTGGACTTGCAGCCGTGGGGCACACGGTGAAGATGCTTGGCGAGGGGTTAAGTGCCGACTCCCCGATGACCCAAGAATCCCCGTCCTTTTAGGGCTGGGAGTGTCAATAGCGATAATTGTGTATTAAGTCGAAGGAGATTTAACATGGTAGAACCTACCAAAAGTGCCAACCCTACCACCACTTCCCTACCAGGAGGAAGTATGACACCCACCACAGACGAGGGACCCAGTAAAGAACAATTTGAAGAAATCAAAGAGAAAGTCGTTGTCTTTTTGTCGGAATTACCGGGTTATGTTTCCAAGTTTTTCGGGGAGTATCAAAAACCTATTGTTACTATCCTGTTAATTGTGGTGGCATTGGTGACAATTAAGGTGTTATTTGCGGTAGTTGATGCCCTCAATGATATTCCCTTTGTGGCTCCCACTTTTGAGTTAATTGGCATGGGATATGCGGCTTGGTTTGTTTACCGTTACCTGCTGAAAGCATCCACCCGCCAGGAATTAGTACAGGAAGTTAACTCCTTCCGCCAACAGATTTTTGGCAATAAATCCTAACTAGAAAACCGCAGATTTGCATTGGGCGCAATAGCGCCCTATTTTTTAACTCAAGGTTTGATGGCAATAATAGTTCGATGACGGGGGTCAGTTTCCACAGTGGTTTGATAGTCAAAGCCGGATTCTGATAAGGTGGTTTCTACGTCAAAGGTATAGTAATCATCCGTCCAGGGTTCTGTACTTTTCATTAAAGTAAATAGCACCGGCGGCAGATTTTGAATGACGGCAGATTTGGGGTTATTATCAACTATGGCTAAAACACCATGCGATCGCAAAATTCGTAAGGCTTCTTTAAATATGTTCCGCGTCGCTGTTCGTGGTAATTCATGAATCAAAAATTGTAAAGTTACCACATCAAAAGAATCATCAGCAAAACCCGTATTCTCAGCGTTAGCGTGTTTCCACTCACTAATTTTTCCTTCAGTATCCCGCATTTTCGCCACCGATAACATATAGGGAGATAAATCTAACCCTACTGTTCGGATTGAGGTTTCTTGTCTGTGTTGATAATAGTTATGTAAGGCTTGGGTAGAGATTCCCACCGAACAACCTATATCTAAAATATCACGAACTGGGTTAGGGCTATAATTTTCTAAAACCTGATGAAAACTGTGGCGCAACCTTTCCTGGGCTGTTAGCCATGATAAATCCTCTTTTGGCCATACTCGCAAAGCCATGGAATAGGTAGCAGACTCCGCCTCAAAAGCAGCTTTCCAGCAAAGATTTCCGTCATCATAAGCATGAAAGGGAACTTGATAATAGTCGGGGTAAACTACTGTGGTATCAGTGATTTCTGGGAGTAAGGCTTTCACGTCAGACCCTTCGAGTTGCTGATAAGTTTCTCGCCAGGGAATACCTTTCTTTTCGGCGGTTTTAATTAACACCCGTCTAGCCTGATATTTCATGACGCTGAAAATCGGCTTAGTTTGGATAAGAAGATTGACAAATTGGGAGAGGAAATCACCACCAGCCCAGTCGGGTTTGATTTTATCACTTGTATTCATCAGACGGACATTATAATCATCAACAGTTGATTATCTCATAGTCTCAGCCTCTGTGTTACAGTTAAGCCATAAGTATATCCCAGGGGAAAAAATCATGAGTCTTTGTTTTAATCCCGTCTGTCGCCACGAAAACCCCAAGGATATTGTATCCTGTGAACGCTGCGGTCAGTCATTAAAGTTAGGCGATCGCTATCGAGCATTGAGAGAAATTGGGTCTGGGGGGTTTGGAACTACCTATTTAGGGATAATAGATGAAAGCGAAACTAATCACCCCCCCTGTGCGATTAAACAATTTTCCCCCCTTCTGACTAATGATGCTCAGGTCTCCTCTCGCCTCTTCCGTCGAGAAGCTCAAAGTTTGCAGGTAGTTAATCATCCCCAAATCCCCAAATTTTTGGCATATTTTGCCATAGATGAACAACAGTATATTATCCAGGAATTTATCCCCGGAGAAACCTTAGCACAAGAACTCGCAGAAACGGGGATATTTGGGGAAAGCCAAATCCGAGATATCCTCAATCAAATTTTACCAATTTTACAATATCTACACGCCAGAAACCTAATTCATCGGGATGTTAAACCCGCTAATATTATCCGTAGACAAAGCGATAAACGTCTCTTTTTAGTAGACTTTGGGGCGAGTAAACTCCACACGGGAACTAACCTGGCTAAAACGGGAACTAGCATCGGAACTGCTGAATTTGTAGCCCCGGAACAATTGCGAGGAAAAGCCGTTTTTGCTAGTGACCTGTATAGTTTAGGTGTTACCTGTATTCATTTATTAACGAATACATCACCGTTTAATTTAGTTGATGGTGATAATAATTGGGTATGGCGAGACTGGCTTGGCAAAAATCCTGTTAGTCCTCAATTAGCGGAAGTTTTATATGGTCTAATTTCGCCACGTCTAAGTAACCGTTATACATCAGCTTCAGCCGCCTTAACAGACCTAAATCAGCCCCGGAAAGCGAAAAATATATATCGCAATTATTTGTGGTTTGGGAGTGCGATCGCCGCTTCTATTGCCTTTTTCTCTGTGTTGAAAACCACCCAACAATCAGCAAAGATTGAAGAAACCCCCACCTCACGAGATACCCCTACCTCACGAGATGAGCCGATTATTCGCCCCAGCAATTTAGAGGTAATTAAATCCCTATCTACTTATATGAATATTCAAAATGAAGCCTATTTAGACACTGGTAAATTTCCTCAAGAACTATCACAATTAATTGCTCTACCCACCCATTATTTTGATGTGCAAGTTATTAATAATCATGGAGTCCAAATAGCCGCCATTCCTCGCCAAAGTGATAGTTATGGTTATGTGGCGGTTTTATGGGGGGGTAAAATGTCAGATGCCGATACCAAACGCCAACAAAATTGGCAACCCAAAGACCCCACAGACTGGGGAACTTTTAGCCTGCCTAGTTTTCGGAAAACCCCCTCTGATTATATCACCAGAGTTAACTATTGTGAAAGCATCCAAACTACCACAGAGCCCCCATTATTATCAACGGTAGGGGAATCACTACCTCTTTCCACAGATGAATTACCCTGTCCCCCAGGTTATGCTTTTTCCCTGGGAATAATTGATGCGATGGGTCGATTATCCGCCGAAAGTTCACCAACCCATCTTCCGTAGAAATTAGCGCCAAAATTATGATCAAATCTCTTGGCGCTATAACCTGGTAAATATAGCCGTGATTTCAACTATTGACTAATCAGGTAGTAAAACAATCCGATAGCGGGCTTGATTAGCGGCTACCTTATCCATGGCTTCATTGATTTGACTTAATGGCATAGTTTCAATCATCGGTTTAATCTGATTCACCGCCGCAAACTCCAGCATTTCCGCCATAAACCGCCGACCGCCGACAACGCTACCCACCACAGCTTTTTGACCAAAAATCAAAGGAATTAGGGGTATATTTAAAGTCGAAACTGGGATACCCACAAAACACAAAACCCCGTTATTAGCTAACAAGCTAAAAGCCGCATCCCAATCAGTTTCTGAAGAGATAGTAGAAAGCACTAGATCAAAACTTCCGGCGATCGCCTTCATTTGTTCAGCCGTCCCCCATTGTTGGAAGTGATGAGCGCCAAATTCTGTAGCTTGTTCTTGTTTATTTAGGGAAGTAGAAAACGCCGTAACTTCAGCCCCCATAGCCCTAGCAAACTTAATCGCTAGGTGTCCGAGTCCGCCAATTCCCATCACCCCAACTTTCATCCCAGGATGTTTTATATAGGTCCGCAAGGGCGTATAAACAGTAATTCCGGCACATAATAGGGGGGCGGCGCTGGCGGAGTCTAAAGCATCGGGTATTTTATAGGTAAAATCTGCGGGAACCCGTAGGCGGTCAGCAAACCCCCCATAATGACCGACAATCAGACCTGTGTAGCCCTCACGACAGATATTTTCTTCTCCTTGTAAGCAATGGTCACAAGACCTACAGGAATTTCTAATCCAGCCAACTCCTACGCGATCGCCTTTATGCAGAAAAGTCACTTTTTCCCCAACTTCCGTAACTTCTCCAACCACTTCATGACCGGGAACCAGGGGATATTGACTGACATTCCAATCATTATCTCTCATGTGAAGATCCGTATGACACAAGCCATTGTGAGTGACTCTAATTTCTACTTCATCAACCTGTAGAGGTTCTGGTTCATATTCCCAAGGTTGCAATTTTTCACCAGGATTTAAAGCCGCATAAGCCTTAACTTTAGTGGCTGTAGTCATATTAATATTTTCCTGATTATTAGCATTGCCTTGTATTGTACAATCCCCTTTAATAACCCCAGTCAAAATTAACATTTTTTTAACTTTTGGGCGGGTGGCATTTTCAGCAATAGCCAGATAGTTGGGGAGAATTTGGTCAAGTGATGATTACTCAAAACAGGTCAACCAAATGGCGATCGCAATAGCGATCGCCAAAAACCCAAAGTTAAGTAAGTTTGATGGAAATATCTGCCATTAAATCGGATTACATAACCCCAGTTTTCCACCAAGCATCATTTAACCCGATTAACGTATCCTTATCCAGGTCGCCAACAGCCATAGCCGACTCACCACCTTGACAATACTTTTCAATCATGTTTAGATATTCGGCTTGTTGAGTTTTCCGGCTTTCTTCTGGCTGACATTCTGGGTGAATTGGTGCTTTTTTAACAGCCGGTTCATGATAAGCAGTAGCGTACAAATTCTGCAAATCACCAATTAACGGATAACGGGGGTTAGCAGCAGTACATTGGTCATCAAAAGCCTGGTTAGCCAAATTAGGTAAGTTACTCATAAATTCCTTTTCTTCGATGTCTAGTGATTGTTTAATCGTCGGTGGAATCTCAATTTGTTGCTTGAGGTATTCCACAGCTTCTATCAATTTTTCTACCTTCTCATCAAGGGTATTTCCGCCTAATTTTAGGTAGTCAGATATTTCTGCATAACGCTGTTTAGCTTGGGGGTATTCATACTGCGGAAAAATCGCCTGTTTAAAAGGAGCATCCGTAGAATTATACCGAATCACATGGGAAATCATTAAAGCATTTGCCAAGCCGTGAGGTAAATGGAAAGTCGAACCTAATTTGTGTGCTAGGGAATGACAAATACCTAAAAAAGCATTCGCAAAAGCCATGCCAGCAATAGTGGCAGCATAATGCACCTGTTCACGCGCCTTCGGGTCTTTTGCGCCATTTTGATAAGCAGAAGGCAAGTATTTAAACAGTAACCCTAATGCCTCTAATGCCAGTCCATTAGTAAACTGTGACCCACAAATTGAGACATAGGCTTCTAAGGCGTGAGTCACCGCATCAATACCACCATAAGCCGTTAGTTTCTTCGGCATATTTAAGGTTAATTCCGGATCAACGATCGCCATATTTGGGGTCAGCGCATAATCAGCCAGAGGATATTTAATCCCCGTGCGATCGTCCGTAACCACAGCAAAAGGTGTCACCTCAGAACCCGTCCCAGAAGTAGTAGGAATTGCCACCATAATAGCTTTATTTCCTAGTTCTGGTAAAGCATAAACCCGCTTCCGAATATCCATAAATCGCGTCGCCAAACCGTCAAACTCAATTTCCGGATGTTCGTACATCAGCCACATAATTTTAGCCGCATCCATGGGGGAACCGCCACCAAAAGCGATGATAATATCGGGCTGATAACTATTCATAAGTTCCACCCCTTTATTAATATTAGAAAGTTTCGGGTCTGGTTCCACATCATAGAACACATAATGGGGTACTCCTATCCGGTCTAACACCTCCGTAACTTGCGTAACTAATCCCATATCAAACAGAGGTTTATCCGTCACAATAAAAGCCCGTTTTTTACCCTGTAACTCTCCCAGGGCTACTGGTAAACATCCCCCCTTAAAGTAAATCTTGGGCGGCACTCGGAACCACAACATATTTTCCCGACGTTGCGCGACATTTTTAATGTTTAATAAATGGTGAGGTTCCACATTTTCGCTAATCGAATTACCCCCCCAACTACCGCATCCTAAAGTCAGAGAAGGAGACAGTCGGAAATTGTAAACGTCGCCAATAGCCCCCTGAGAAGAAGGAGTATTAATTAAGACCCGCCCAGTTTGCAAGCGACTTTCAAAATATTTGATATGTTCGCTATTCCCAGGATGAGTATACAAAACAGATGTATGTCCTTTACCACCAAAAATAATTAACTTTTGGGCGGTCTCAACTGCTGCGGGGAAACTACTAGCCCGATACATTGCCAAAATTGGCGATAGCTTTTCATAAGATAGAGGTTCATTAACCCCAACTTTCGTCACCTCCCCTATCAGAACTTTAGTATTTTCTTGTACTTGAATACCTGCCATTTCTGCCAATTTTTGCACCGACTGACCCACAATTTCTGGATTTAATCGCCCATCTTTGAGAATCAGTTGTCGGATGGCTTCTTTTTCCTGCTGTTTCAGAAAATAACCGCCCCTAGCTATCAACTCCTGCTTAACACTGGTATACACCTCATCTTGAACAATTACTGCTTGTTCAGAAGCGCAAATCATACCATTGTCAAAAGTTTTGCTAATTAAGATAGAAGAAACAGCCATTTTTAGGTCTGCAGTTGCATCAATAATCGCCGGAGTATTCCCAGAACCCACCCCCATGCTAGGATGTCCAGATGAATAAGCAGCCTGCACCATTCCCGGTCCGCCTGTTGCTAAAATTAGGCTGATATCAGGATGCTGCATCAACTCTTGAGACCATTGGAGAGTTGGGTTATCTATCCATCCAATAATTCCCTTTGGTGCGCCAGCAGCTACCGCAGCATCTAGGATAATTTTGGCAGCTTTAATCGTGCATTCTGTGGCTCTGGGGTGAGGAGAAAAGATAATACCATTGCGGGTTTTGAGGGCTAATAAGGCTTTAAAAATAGCCGTAGATGTCGGATTAGTTGTCGGGATAATTCCCGCCACAATTCCTAGGGGTTCAGCGATTTTTTGCCAGCCATAATGGGGGTCAGATTCGATAACATCACAGGTTTTTTCGCCTTTGTATTTGTTGTAAATGTATTCAGAAGCAAAGTGATTTTTGATTACCTTGTCTTCTACTACTCCCATTCCCGTTTCTTCTACGGCCATTTGAGCCAAATTAATCCGGGATGCGTTGGCGGCTAAAGCAGCGACTTGGAAAATTTTGTCTACCTGTTTTTGGCTGTAAGTGGCGTATTGGGCTTGAGCATCTTTGACTTGTTGGATTAAATCATTTAGGTGAGTTTCTTGGCTAATTCTCATGGTTTAAACTATCCATAGTTTATACGATTTGCTAGGCTACATTTTGCCAAGAATATGCTATCAAATATGGTAATTGCCATACTCAGCCCCGACGATGATATTTAATCATTGCCAGCAATTATAGCCTATTCAGGCGATGTGAAAATAGATGCCATTTAGTTCAAAAAGGTAGGTATGGTTAGCTGTTACACATTGGTTTTAACACATACCTACATATAGACGAACTCTGATTACAAAAGGATTTCAGTATGTAATCTGGACTGATTAGTTATTGGTAGCTAACCTTTAACTCTGCCCACCTTCATTTATAACAAACTAAATTCTCTCTGTCAGCAGCAAAAAGTAGGATTGTGTATCTACTTTTTTCGGAAAATCTCGGCTTGCGGGCCGCGAAATGGTAGGCAAAAGTTTCCCAAGTCGGATAAAGTTAAATAAAGTTCGATTAAGTAGCATGGAGTAATAGCAAGTGGGATAACGTAGTTTAAAGTAGTATTCAGTTGTCAAAAGTTGTCAAAAGTTGTCAAAAGTGGTATAAAATTCTCATAGGTAAGGGACCACTACTAGACATTTTCCAAATATATAACATATATATAGGACAGCCTCAAGGATTCTATGCCGTCTGTTACCTGTCCCTGGTCTCCTCCTCAACTCAGATAGTTGTTTTCAGTCACAGGTTGGGAGTTATGAGATCACAGATATATGGGCTCTTTTTATCTGTGATGCGGTGTTATTAGTCAAGAGTCCCTTATCCCCCGATCACGGATCGCTACTGGTGAAGATGAGACAATTTGAATAAGTAATAACACTTATTAGTATTATGGAAGTTCAACAAATTATCGAATGGGCTGACGGTCTAGTGTTGATCCAAACTGGAAAACACCTAGATGACCTGGAAGCGGCTATTTTGCTGGGGACTTACCAAAATCAAAAATACTCGGAAATTGCTGCTGGCTACAACTGTAGCGAACCCCATGTCAAAAAGGTGGCTTATCTGCTATGGAAAACCCTTTCCCAAGCGTCGGGAGAGGACATCAATAAATCTAATCTGCGATCGACTTGTCAGAGGCTACAACTTCCGACTTTGTCCAATAGTGAGGAATTTGTGGCCATTGATGCTGTCACTCAAACCAATTCCCCACCTCCCCAGGGTGACACTACCCCCAAACTATATAGCACTGAGTCCCTCAGGCGCATCGATCGCACTGATATACCTGATGGGGATTATTTTTGCGATCGCCAAGAAGAAGTGGCTACTCTCAAAAATTGGATACTAGAAGATCGCAGTAATTTAGTCTCAATTTTGGGCATTAGTGGTATAGGTAAAACCGCACTCGCCCTGCGTCTTTTGCCAGAAATTCAAGATAATTTTGATTGTGTGATTTGGCGCAGTTTACGCACCCTACCTTCCCTATCTTCAATCCTAACTTATTTAACCCAATTTTTGCCTCCCCCAAACCCAGATATCCGACCCCTTACCATCAGTTACTATTCCACAGTTGCAGAAGCTCAAAACCCATCCCACCAATTAGCAGAACAATTATCATTAGTCATGGAATGTTTCCGACAACATCGCTGCTTGCTAATATTAGACGATGTGCAGGCGATTTTAAATCCTCATAACCTGGTGGGAGGCTATAAACCCGGTTACGAAAGTTATCGATTACTCTTTAAAACCATTGGCGAACTATCCCATAATAGTTGTTTGATTATGAATAGTTCAATTATGCCTCAAGAAGTAATCGAATTAACTAATAATAACCATCGGGTTAAATGCTTAACATTACCTGGTTTGATTTTGGAATCCGCCCAGGATATTTTGAGTTCTGCGAGTTTATTAGACGCTGATAATTGGCAAGAATTGATGAATATATATGGTGGTAATCCTGGATTTTTAAAAATTGTATCCCGGACAATAAAGGATTTTTTTGGTGGTAGCGTCCAGCAATATTTAGCCAATAAATCAATCTTGGTATTGCCAGAAATTAAGCATATATTAGATAATTTTTGGCAGCAATTATCGGATTTAGAAAAGCAGGTAATGGGTCGGTTGTCGGAATCAGAATCTGGTTTGTCTATGACGGATTTGCTAGAGAATATAAACCATAACAGTTCGGAGTTATTGTTAGCGGTTCAATGCTTACAAAAGCGGTTTTTAGTGGATAATATCCAACAGGAACAGCAAACATTATTTACCCTGATTCCGGTAATTAGAGAGTATACCAGACAATGTAGATGATTGGTAAACCCGTGCTGATAGACAGTTGCAGCTAGTCAATAATATTGGATATTCTCGCCTATATAATAAGGTTTAATCTCCCCTAATTCCTGTTAAGAATTAAGGAAGATTTAGGGATTATCAAGATGCAAGTTTATCGTTGGGGGAATAGTTGATAATGACTAACTATCACTAATCAATAATGAATCATCAATTAGTCCCCCCGTCACCATTCCCCTAGAGGAGTAGCGATTAGTTACCAATCCCAAATACACGGATATAGAATTGAAACTCATCTTCTAAGGCTTTCTGAATATTCTCAGCTTTACGGAAGCCATGTTGTTCATCAGCAAAGGTGACATATTCGACGGTTAAGCCTTTAGCTTGGAGGACTTGCACCATTTTCTCAGCTTGGTTAGGGGGAACGACTTTATCCTCAAGTCCTTGGAAAAAGATGATTGGACAGTTGAGGCGATCGCTATGATGAATGGGCGACCTGGCTATATACAAATCGCGACCTTCTGGGTAAGGTGCAATCAAGCCATCAAGATAGCGAGACTCAAATTTATGGGTATCGGTAGCTAAAGCCTCCAAATCACTAACGCCATAGTAACTAGCGCCAGCTTTAAACACATCATGAAAAGTCAAGGCGCACAGAGTAGTATAACCCCCTGCACTACCGCCCGCGATCGCCATGCGATCGCCATCAACCAACCCTTGCGCCGCCAGAAACTTAGCACCATTAACACAGTCAGCCACATCAACAATTCCCCAGTTACCCTGAAGACGTTGGCGATAGTCTCGACCATAGCCAGTGCTACCACCATAGTTAACATCCAATACGGCAAAACCGCGACTGGTCCAATACTGAATTTTCAAATTGAGACTGCTAGAAGTGGCCGCCGTGGGTCCGCCGTGGCTTTTCACTAGCAGAGGCGGTTTTTCGGTCTCAGAAGCCACATAGTCTTTATTTTGGGGGGGATAAAAGAAGCCGTAGGCGGTTTGGTCATTTTCGGTAGGAAACTCAATAGGTTCTGGGACTGATAAATAACCAGGGTCTAGGTCGATTTCCGTCGAAGATCGCAGAACATTCATTTCCCCAGCATTAAGATCCAATTCCACCAAGGCGGTGGGTTCAGTAGCGGAAGATGCCAACATCAAAATACTATTGTTTTGAACTGTGACGGAGGAAATGTAGGTATAGGAAACATCAAAGGAACGTAATTGTTGAGTTTCTGGGTCTAAAGTGGCTAAGGACCAAATACCATTTTGAGTATAGGCACAACAAAGCCGCCGTTGGGAGATGAAACCGAATGTAGACATCCCAAAGACCCATTGAGGTAGTCCAAATTCGGCCGGGAGGGGAAATAATGGCTCAATTTTCTGATCACGAACCCGGTAGAGGTTCCACCAGTTAGCGCGATCGCTTACAAAATAAAGAGTTCCATCAGGAGACCATTGAGGCTGAAAAATTGACTCTTCGACTCCCCCCGCGACCCGTTTTTGTTGGTCTAAGGTTCCATCTTCGGTAACTTCAGCCACCCATAATTCTGTGCCATCCCAAGGCATATTGGGATGATACCAGCAAATCCAACAGAGACGGGAGCCATCTTTACTGAGGTTAGGGGAGGCGTAAAAATCGGCCCCTGTGGCTAATATTTGGATATCTTCAGGGTTGTTGAGGTTAAGGCTAATGAGGGTATTAACGGGTTCTCCTGACTGGCTGTGGTCTTCGCGCACACAAATCAAGCGTCCCCGGCGGGTATCTATGAGCAAATCAGCATAGCGGAAATTTCCTTCCGGGGTGATAGGTTCGGGTAAAATTTCGGTGGGTTGAGCAACTGAGGCGATCGCCTGACGGTAAATGCGTCCATCAGCAAAATTAGAAAAATATACCGTCCCCTCACTGACGGTATAAGCTCCCCCCCCATACTCATGTACACGGGTACGAGTATTAAAAGCGGCAGGAGTGCAATCAATGCGATCGCCTTTGGGGGTTAGGCGCACAATCACATTGCGTCCCCCTTCAGAGGGTCGTCCCTCAATCCAATATATATCATCTCCATCCCAGGCAGGACTTGCCAACCCGACTGCCCCTTTAATAATTAAGTCGGTAGTGATGGCCGATTGCCAGGAGCCATAGGGCGCAACGCTTAAACTCATAGTTTCTATCTCTATAACTCCAGTGGATTCCCGTACAGGGAGATTCTAGCTAAAATATCAATAAAATACCTCTATTATCCACTGGGATGCAATAGATAGGGCAACTCATACTCTGGTCGCCCTGAAAATTAACAACCGACTTCAATCCCTGACCAAGGTGGGAGAACATTGCATAAAAGCAGATTGAAAATCCCGATTTGCCATAATTTCCTGTTGAGTTGTCAGATTACTTAGCGCCAAGAATTTGTCATCTGGCAGTTTACTTAAACGCTCTAAGGTACAATTACAAAAGGCTTCTCCTCTTTGGGGGGAAATCTTCTCAGCCGCCATTCCGGCTCGGCATCCTTGCAGATAATTGGTCTGAAATTCCTGGCGCTGTTGTGGGGTCAACGCTTGCGCCGGAAACATGGCAGTTATGGTGCCGCTAATTAGTGGGAACACCACCAGAAATTTAGACACAGTTTTGGGGGGGGAAATTCTCATAATATTGTAACTTGCTAACCAGATGATTACTTCCCAATCATACGACTAATTCAACTGCGATCAGCAAAATTTGAGCCAAAGATGATGAGCGCCATTATACGTCAAGAGTTATCAATTATGAATTAGATGGTAATTGATTTCTCATGGTCAGGACTGGTCAGGTGGGCAATAAGTTCCACAAATTTGGATCCGGGTACTGATTGGGGTAAAATATATTGGAAGTCATTGGGCGATCCAGGTCATCTTAGAAAATTGATGTTTTAGACGAGAGGCTATTATTGTATGGCATACGATTATGATTTGTTTGTGATTGGTGCAGGTTCAGGGGGGTTGGCTTCGTCGAAACGGGCGGCTTCATTAGGGGCGAAAGTAGCGATCGCAGAAAATTCCGTGGTTGGGGGAACCTGTGTGATCAGGGGTTGTGTCCCCAAAAAACTGATGGTCTATGCTTCCCAGTTTTCCCACCTATACAAGGACGCGGTAGGCTATGGCTGGAGTGAGGTGGAGAGTAGCTTTGATTGGCAAAAACTCACCCAAGCGGTTGATACGGAAGTTAAACGGTTAAGCCAACTGCATATCAGCTTTTTGGAAAAAGCCGGAGTGGAACTTATTGATGGATACGCTAAATTTATTGATGCCCATACACTAGAAGTAGGCGATCGCAAAATTACGGCCGATAAAATTCTGGTGTCAGTGGGAGCGAAAGCGGTGCGCCCAGAGATTCCCGGCATTGAACATAGTATAGTTTCTGATGATATGTTTTTGCTGCCGGAACAGCCCAAACGGTTCGCAGTTTGGGGTGGTGGCTATATTGCGGTAGAATTCGCGGGTATCCTCAATGGTTTAGGTTCCCAAGTGACAGAAATTATCCGGCGCGACCTGATCCTGCGGGGATTTGATCAAGACCTGCGGAGCCATATTCAAGAGGGTATGACCAAGCATGGGGTGAATTTCCGCACTAATACCACCATTGAAAAAATCGAAAAAGTGGAGGAAGGTCTGAAACTAACCCTAACAGGTGATGATACAGAACCGTTGATTGTAGATGCTCTGTTGTGTGCGACAGGTCGCCAGCCTAAACTGGATGGATTAAACCTGGAAAACGCGGGGGTAGAAACGATTAAAGGGGCGATCGCCGTAACTCAAGACAGCCGGACGACTCAATCTAATATTTTTGCGGTGGGAGACTGCACAGACCGGGTCAACCTCACCCCAGTAGCGATCGCGGAAGGTCGGGCTTTTGCAGATACGGAATTTGGTCATCTACCCCGCTCCATCAGCCATGATAACATCGCTACAGCGGTGTTCTCCCAACCGGAGGCGGCGACAGTAGGCATGACAGAAGCCCAAGCCCAAGAAAAATTCGGTGATTCGATTAAATGCTATCGGGCTGTGTTCCGACCCATGTTCCACAGTCTGACGGGGGCTGATGAAAAGGTATTAATGAAGTTAATTGTTGAAACCAATACCGATCGCGTTTTGGGGGCTCACATGGTGGGTAAAGACTCAGCCGAACTGATCCAAGGAATTGCGATCGCTGTTAACATGGGAGCTACCAAAAAAGATTTCGACAACACAATGGGTATTCATCCCAGCAGCGGTGAAGAATTTGTTACCATGCGCTAGTTTCTGATTCCTGATTGATACCTAGAAGGGTAGGTAGGGGCGGGTTGATTAAAATTGTCGTCGGGGACTTTAATTAATTGGGGAACCCGCCCCCACGAATTGATTACCCTCTCTTTCGGCTTTACCTATATCTTGGCATCAAAATATGAAACGGAATTATATAACCCGTAAAATTAAACTCTGGAAGCCTCTAACTCGTTGGCTTTCCCTCGCGATAGCGATCGCCTTGTCAGTGGTTGCTGTTTCTATCATCTTCACCCCCATTGATACCAATGCCACATCCCTGAGCGAAGCCATTTTAGGCATGGATCATCGTTTTCAAGCAGTATTTGAGGATCATTTTGGTCGAGAACTACCCGGCACCAGTGACCCCCCAGAAGTGATGGCAGAAACCCTGTCCTTGCTGGCTGAAAAAACCGGAACCAAACCCGCAATTTTATGGGTGAGTCCCCGCATTGACCATTTACACCTAGTCCTAATTAATCCCGGAGGAGAACCCGTAGTTGAGGATCTCTATGAAGTTCCCCAAGAATTACTGAATCAAACCGCTCGCGAGTTCCGCCAAAATATTACCCGTCTGCGTCCTCCCTTACAACTAGGAGCCGCCCAACAGTTATATGAGTGGATTATTAAGCCATTAGAGCCACAATTACAAGCTGATGATATTGATACCCTGCTTTTTTGCGTAGGAGAAGGACTCCGAGGCATCCCTTTCGGTGCTTTATACGACGGCGAACAGTTTTTAATCGAAAAATATAGTTTGTCTCATATTCCCGCCTTTAATCTGATTGACAGAGACTATAAGCCTATTCAAGCTGATCGGATTTTAGCCATGGGAGCCTCAGAATTCCAAACACTGGAACCTCTCCCGGCTGTACCTGTGGAATTATCGGCTATCACTTATAAAATTCCCAACCTGTTAATTCCCCAATCGGCTATCGAGGGACAATTTTTGCTCAATCAGGATTTTACCACGGAAAATCTACTAGCCAAACTAGCTAATCAAGATTTTGATATTATCCATTGGGCTACCCATGCTGAGTTCAATCCCGGAAATCCAGATAATTCCTATATTCAGTTTTGGGATAGTCAACTTACTCTCAGCCAGTTATCACAAATTCCCTGGAATTCACCGCCGGAATTATTAGTCCTCAGTGCTTGTCAGACGGCTTTGGGAAACGAAGAAGCAGAGTTAGGATTTGCGGGTTTAGCACTACAGGCTGGAGTCAAATCGGCTGTGGCTAGTCTTGGGAATATTAGCGATTTGGGGACTTTAGCCCTAATGTCGGAGTTTTATCTGCAACTAGCCAAAAACCCCACGAAAGCAGAGGCACTCCAACAGGCTCAAATTAATCTGTTGCGTGGTGATGTATACTTTGATGGCGATCGCCTGTTCTTATCTAACGGTGTGATGCCTTTACCGCAAGGTTTAAACGATTTAGGCGGTTCTGGTCTCCGCCATCCATTTTACTGGGCTGGTTTTACTATGATTAGTAGTCCCTGGTAAACAGCTCACACCAATAGGCGATCGTCTGCCAGAAGTGTAATTAATAATTAATAATTGATAATTAATAATTGTACGGGCGAGTTCGGTTGTCAACTCAACTCCCGACGACTATATTATAAACCCGCCCCAGTCCACAAGGTAATTAGTAAACAGGGAGGAGAGGCACTTTTAAAGCCTGTTGTATGATTACTGAAATGACTGTATCAATATTAACTGAAAATTGACCAATGATTAAACAATTAGCTATTTCTCGCCGAAGTGTCAGAATTAAATGGCTTTCGGTATTATTGGCAATAGCAGGAGCATTGCTATTTGTTGGGGTGAGCATAATTCCGGCGATCGCGATAACTCAAGGGGATTTGACCATTGATTTTGCCACCTCTCAACCTGGTGTTAAATCTATGAGTGGTTTTCTCTATGGAGTGGAGGAAGATGAACCGCCAGACCATCTAATTCAACCCCTGCAACCGAGACTGTGGCGGACATCTCGCCTAAACCTTTATCCTCGCTTAACTGGATTTGGGGCAACATTTCAGTTGTTACTGAGTGATACTTGGGGATATGGAAGACCACGGGGGTGGCCCTATGATGACTATACCCGCTGGGAAAACCATGTTCGGAATTTGGCTAGAGAACATAAGGGAAAAAAGATGCTCTGGGATATCTGGAATGAACCAGATTTGCGCGATCCGTTTTGGCATGGCACTAGAGAACAGTTTTTTGAAACCTATAAAAGGGCTTATCGGGTTTTACGGGAAGAGTTAGGCCCTGATGTGATCATTGGTGGGCCGAGTATTACTAAGTATGATAAGGGTTTCTTGACGGCTTTTTTAAACTATTGCCGAGACAATAATCTTGAGGTGAACTCGTTATCTTGGCATGAACTTAATGATCAGACTATTAATGCGATCGCATCCCATATCCGAGATGCTAACCAGAGTTTTCGACAGAACCCAGCTTATCGCAGTCTGAAAATTCAGCGATTGGATGTTAACGAAATCATTGGACCCACTGCCCAATATCGACCTGCTGAAAATTTAGCCTATTTGTATTATACAGAACAGGGAGGCGTTTCCGCCGCCGCCAAAGCCTGTTGGGAACCAAAAGCGGGCGGTAGAAATAACTGTTTTAACAAAAGTCTTGATGGTTTGGTACAGCCGGGACCTTTTGCACCTAGGGCGGTTTGGTGGGTTTATAAAGCCTATGCCGATGGCTTTGAAACTAGGGTGAGGACTCAGGGAAATAACCCCAGAGTGATTGGTTTGGCGAGTCGGTCTAATGGTGGAAATCAAGCCCAAGTCCTGTTTGGTTATTTTGAGCAAGGTCGAGCGCCCCGTCAAGCTACTGTTACCCTGACTCTCAGAAATCTTCAGCTGCTTGACTTGGTAAGGCCTGGACAGCCTTTAAATTTGACTATCTCCCGAATTCCAGACACTGGCGAAGCGGTGGTTAAGGATTTAGCGATCGTCAAACGGGAGCAAATTACGGTCACTAATCAAATAGTCCGATTGACTGTTCCCAATATTCGCATCCATGAGGCTTATATTTTGACTATCGGCTAGGTAGCGCACCTTGAGTGATATCTTGGTGAGGTTAAGGGCGATCGCCTTGGTAAATTTACTCTAGGGGGGTACCGTCTAAACAAGCGCCATCAAGACAAGCGCCGCCCCATTGTGTATTTTCCACAATGGCACAAAGTAGGTTAGCCTGTTGCAAATTCGCCCCTCGCAAGACTGCGCCACTCAGGTTAGCCTCTTCCAAATCAGCTTGGAAAAAGTCCACTCCCGAGAGGTTAGCATTTCTCAGGTCGCAGCCCTGCAAAATTGCCTGAGATAGACTCACACCCCGCAAATCAGCCGAATGTAGACTAACACCACTCAAATCCAGATTACCAAATACCGCCCCAGTGAGAAAAGCCCCTGCAAAAGTAGCCTCTCGCGGGTCTGTATCTAATAAGATAGCACCCCGCAGGTCAGCATTGCGAAAATCTGCCTGTATGAGGTTAGCCCCGGTCAGATTAGCGCCTCGGAGGTTAGCCCTAACGATCGCCCTAGCCAAATTCGCCCCCGACAAATTCGCCCCCATTAGCTTGGCTTGGGACAGGTCTGCGTCAGCCAGATCAGCCCCCGACAGGTCAAGACCCGATAAATCAGCATTAACTAGGTCTTTGATTTTACCATTTCTAATGTCTTCGATATTTAGGGATGCAGTTTGATTATTCATAATAGTTTATTAATGTGTAATTTATGGAGATTATTGATTAGCGGGATTAGTGCTTTCTTCTAGCCAAATATTCGGCAGTTGGGTGGGCTGAGTTGGTAACTGCATTAAACCCACTTCAGTTAACCTAATTACTGTGGCTAAGGAGTTGACTAAAGCCGGATCAAATCTAGTGCCGCTGTATTTTTGACATTCATTTAGGGCATCTGTTAAAGTCAAAGCTGGGCGACTTCCCCGGGGCTGAGTTAGTTCTTGAAAATAGCTAACTAGCCCTAATATTCTGGCTTGGATGTTGATTTGTTCTCCTTTTTGACCATCAGGGACTCCGCTACCATCCCAATTTTCCAAGTGGTGATTAACGACTTTTTGCACTACGGTTAATTCTGGCATAGATTCCAATAATCTACCACTAATAGAAGCGCGATCGCGCCAAAATTTTTGGGTGGCTTCATCCATTTCTTCAGGAGTTTTTAAAAACACTTCTGGGGGTGCAGATGCGAGACCGATACGATGCAGTAAACCCGCTAATTTCAGCCGTCGCAGTTTCAGGGTGGGTAGGTCTAAAATCTGACCTATGGTTTCGCATAAGGCGGCGACTTGTAGGGAAGCGCAAGGGTTAAAGGGGTCACGTTTATCTACTTGTTGCGCCATGCGTAATAAGGCTTGCAGTTTGTTAGCGCTCAAATTGCGGCTAACTCGTTTGGCTTGTCCTTCCCATTGCCAGAGTTGTCTATTTTGGCGATTAACGGAGATTAATTCTTGTTGTGATGATTGTAAATATGTAACAATCCGAGAAACTACCGTGCTGAGGTCGGGAAATGTGGGGTTAGGGGTAGCAGTAATATTTTGATAATATTCCCAGAGGCGATCGCCTAATTCCAGGTTATACTTACGGAAGCGATTAATTAATATTTCGGCAGTTTGGTCTACTATGGTTTGCTCAAAAGTCCAGAGTCCATAAAATTTGCGTTCGGTGTCAATGGTAGGTTTCGCATTAACCAAGTATTCAGACTCTGATAATTCCTGACAGAGAACCATCGCCCTATATCCAGGTGCTACAATTAAGAGGTTCCACTCTTCCACTAGGCCATCAGATGGTTCCAGATTAATTAAGGAAACATTATCTAATTGACCTGTGGGATGTTCGGAAAAGCCACTATCAGGCACAGCGCTAATGGCAATATGGTGGCAAAGTTTGGCGATTTCAAAATAGCGATCGGCTTCTTGAAGATACCATTTTCCTTGTTGAAAAGTCACTAAAACCAGGGGTTTTTCTCCGGTAGCTTCACCTATTTGTAAAAGATGGTCTTCTAAAGCGTGACAAAGTGCGACTAGGGTATTTTTAAAGTAAACGCCAAAACTAGAGGGCAGTTTACCATCAGGTAAAGAGGCTTTAAGTAAGTTTAGTGTCGATTCAGGATTCATATTATTTATAGGAATTTTAACAGGGGACAGACCAAGGTAGCCTCGACAATTAATTAATAATGATTAATTATGAGCTATTTACTGCCCCCTGTCTAGTATCTACTGTTAATTTTGGGCAAGTTGGTTGGGTGGGTCAATGCGGTTAGCGATCGCCGCCACGATAATCATAGGTAAACCTACCAGGAAACAGGTTAACCATTGTTGCAGGTCTAGGGGCGCGGTGCTGAATAAGGTATTCATGAAGCCTACCTGACTAAAGAGTACCTGTAAAACCATGGTAACAGCAATACCAATCCAAATTACTGGTACTTCCGCGATTTCGGTATCTTTCCCCCGTAGTTTGGAGGAGATAGTTTCGCCAATTTGACTGAGACTAATTAGGTAGAATACGCGCCCAAATACGAGGGCTTGAATTGCCATGGTCCGGGCGATCGCATCTTCTTCGGTAGTCATCCTCGCCCATTCAAACATTCCAAAAATCAGCACCCAGTTAAAGACAGAAATCAACAGAATTCGCAGGAGTAGTGGCTTATTTAACAGGGGTCGATTAGGGGAGAGGGGGGGTTGTTCCATCACCTGTTTAGACTTAGGTTCAAAAGCCAGAGGAACCGTCATAGCGATGGAGTTAATCATATTTAACCACAAAACTTGTAGGGAGAGAATAGGTAATAATCGGTTGAGGAGGACACTAATAACGATGGTCATGGACTCGCCGCCATTGACAGGTAAGATAAAGGCGATCGCCTTGATCAAATTACGGTAAACCGTGCGCCCTTCTTCCACCGCCGCCTCAATAGAAGCGAAATTATCATCGGTCAAAACCATATCGGAGGCTTCTTTAGCCACCTCGGTCCCCGTTTGTCCCATAGCCACACCAATATCAGCCTGTTTAAGGGCGGGTGCATCATTGACCCCATCCCCCGTCATGGCGACAATATCTCCCCGAGACTGTAAGGCTTCCACCAGGCGCAATTTTTGTTCCGGGGCGACCCGCGCAAATACTACGCCATCTTCAGCGGCCTGAATAAACTCTTGCTGATCCATCTGGCTAAGGTCTTCTCCGGTGAAAGCAATAACTCTCCCCGACCGTTTAAGGCGCATTTGGGAGGCGATCGCACTAGCGGTGATGATATGGTCTCCCGTAATCATTTTCACTCTAATACCAGCGTTTTTACAGGCGGCTACGGCCCTAATTGCTTCTTCGCGCGGCGGGTCAATCATTCCTTGTAAGCCGAGAAACTCTAACCCCTGTGCAATATCCTCATGGTCTAGGGTGGTTTGCTGGGTGGGTTTTTTGGCGATCGCTAATACCCGTAACCCAGAAGCTGCCATAGTTTCAGCCTGTTGATGAATTTCTGCAGCATCTACCGGAATAACTTGCCCGTCAGAGTCTAACATTTGATCGCAGCGGGAAACAATAGCTTCCACCGAACCCTTCACATAAATTACCAACTGTTGGCGATCGCTAGATTCATGCAAAGTCGCCATATATTGATATTCTGACTCAAAGGGAATCACATCTTGACGCGGCATTTCTGCCTCTAATTCAGCCAGAGTAAATCCGGCTTTGCGGGCGCTAACAATTAAAGCCCCTTCCGTCGGGTCTCCCACAATTTTCCAGGTGTTTTCTTCCTGAATTAAATGGGAGTCATTACACAACATCCCCCCTTGCAAACATTCTATAAGCATCGGGTGATCAGCTAGGTTAATAGCTTGATCTGCTGAGGATATCTCCCCCTCTGGTGTATAACCACTACCGGAAACCTGGTAATTTTCACCCCCAACATAAATCTGCTGGACGGTCATTTGATTTTCAGTTAAAGTTCCCGTTTTATCAGAACAAATAACCGTCGCACTTCCCAGAGTTTCCACAGCCGGGAGTTTCCGAATAATAGCATGGCGGTTAGCCATCCGAGAAACCCCAATAGCTAGGGCGACTGTTACCACTGCTGGTAAACCTTCGGGAATGGCACTAACTGCTAGGGCGATCGTCGCCTCAAAGACTTCGTTTAAACTCTGACCATATCCTAACCCTACCGCCAACGTCAAGGCTGCCACTCCCAGGATAATATAAAGCAGTTGGCGGCTGAATTTACTAAATTTCCGAGTTAGGGGAGTAATCAGATTATTTTGGTTTTCCATTAACTGAGAAATGCGCCCAGTTTCCGTGTTTTTTGCCGTAGCGATAACTATGCCTCGCCCTTGTCCTGCAGTCACAAAACTGCCAGCATAACCCATGCTTTTACGGTCTCCCAGAGAGGCATTTTCCTCTACCGGATCTGGGCGTTTCTCCACAGCCGTTGATTCTCCGGTTAGGGCGGATTCATTAACTTGTAAATTCTTGGTTTCTACTAGGCGTAAATCAGCAGGAATTTTATCACCTGAAGCTATAAAGACGATATCCCCAGGCACTATTTCCGATGAGGGAACCTTGTTTTTTTCTCCGTTTCTATATACGGTGGCTTCCGTTTCTATGGACGATGACAGGGCGGCGATCGCATTTTCCGCTTTAGTCTCTTGGATAAAGCTAACTATAGCATTAATCAGAACGACCGCCCAAATTACCCAACCATTAGCACTTTGCCATCCTTCTAAGATAAACTTAATCCCCCCAGCAATAATTAGAATATAAAGTAGGGGTTGATTAAACTGTTCTAAAAATCGGATAATCGGATGTGTTCCCCCTTTACTTTCCAGGCGATTTAAGCCAAATTGTTCCTGTCTTTTTGCCACTTCTTCCGAGTTTAAGCCTGCTTCTAGGTTAGCCCCAACTTCAGCAGCAGTGTCGGCGATCGCTAAACAATGCCAGGGTTTGGGTGGTAGAGATTTAGGGTCATTCATAATGTCAATTTTGTGATGGTCAAAGGGTTAACCATAGCCCCAGAAAATATAGCTATAGGGGAGGGGGTAGCCATGGTTAAGGTTATCGAAACATTAAGATGTCGGCACAGAAAAGGTTAGTCATCCTCACCAACCAGGATAAGTGCTTACATCCCCATTAGGATAATATGTATCATATCTAACAATCGTGTATTTTCCAAGTGTTTAGCTGGTGGATGTAGTTAAATGTCAATTCTACTTACTTCGCGAGACTGTAGGGATAGGTGATGATTGATGAGAAAATTGCGGGGATTGTGTGTAAAAATTGCCAATATATGATATAATACACCCTGCAAATATCGCTAATCCGATAGCAGGGAGATGGGATTTTAATGGTTAATACTCAACCGATTGTTTCCCCCGAATGGTTACGCGAAAATCTGAATAATCCCCAGGTGAAAATTGTGGACTGTCGTTTTGCCTTGGCTGATCCAGCTTGGGGACAACAACAGTATCAACAGAGCCACATTTTGGGGGCTTTTCATCTCGATCTAAACCGGGATCTGTCTTCACCAGTGACTAAACATGGTGGCCGTCATCCCTTGCCGAATATTGATGAACTAGCTGATAAATTAGGCACAATGGGGATTGAATTTGGGGAAACCCATGTGGTAGCCTATGACCATGCCCGGTTTGGCTTTGCGGGGAGGCTGTGGTGGCTGTTACGATATATGGGTCACGATCGCATTAGTTTACTCGATGGTGGCTTTAACAGTTGGCAGGCGGCGGGTTATCCCGTCTCTGAAGAGTTGCCAAGTTCACAACCGGCTAAATTTACCCCGAAATTGCGATCGGATTGGGTGGTAAATTATGAACAGGTGAAAACCCGCAAGGATCAGCCCGGCGTGGTTTTAGTTGATTCTCGTGACTATGACCGCTATCTAGGCAAACATGAACCCATAGACCCCATAGCCGGACATATTCCCGGCGCGGTCAATTTACCCTGGCAACAAGTCACCGATGATCAAGGTTTTGTTAAATCTACACAACAACAGCGGTGGGCGGACTATCAGGACGCTGAAGAAATTATCGTTTACTGTGGGTCAGGAGTCACAGCCTGTACTAATTTGCTATCCCTGGAATTGGCAGGCTTATCCCAGGGAAAATTGTATGCCGGAAGTTGGAGTGATTGGTGTTCCTATCAACTAGACCCGGAAGCCTGAAGCCTAACGACACCCCAGGGAGTAGCGGGTATCAACTCCCGTCGTCGAGTTGACTCCTTCTGCCCTCAGACAGAGTTGGCGCAACTGTTCCCGATCAAAAATAGCATCGGTGAAGTCTGCGCCAGTGATTTTGGTATCAGCAAAGGTAGAACCTAAAAACAGGGCTTCCGTAAAAATCGAATCGCTGAGGTCTGCTTGGGAAAAGTCCACCTGATCGAGCATAGCATAGGTGAGGTCGGCTTTTCTCATGGTCACGCCCAGCATAATTGCCCGACTGAACACAGAACCCCGCAATTCGGCTTCGTCAAAGTTAGCATATTCCAGATTGGAGTTGGCAAATTCGGCGGCGGGTAGTTTTTGGTTGGAAAAATCCCGGTTTTGCAGCAAGCTGTGGTTAAAAAACAGGTGGGAGGGGTTCTCAGCTAGGGCTAACCCAGGCCCAATAATTAATATTAGCCCTACCCATAAGGCGATCGCTAATGATTTAATCATCCTCTTCATTGCTAAAAGTCCCATACAAATATCTCTAATAACCACAATCTATCTCCAGGATAGCGAACTACAGCAACCTTTTCACTACAATGGGAAACCAAAGACCACGTTAAACTGTATTGATGATTAATTTTTTCTTGACTTGGCTGTTAGCAGCCATTGCGCTGTCCATTACCGCTTATTTAGTGCCTGGTTTAACTCTGGAGGGTTGGCAGGCTGCTGCTGTAGGGGCGATCGTTATGGGGTTGGTAAATGCCATCATTAAACCAATTTTAACTATCCTCACCCTACCCTTAACCCTATTAACCCTAGGTTTGTTCCTGTTTGTCGTTAACGCCATTTCCCTATCCCTCGTCGCCAAATTTACCCCCGGTTTTACCATTAATGGATTTTGGCCAGCCCTATGGGGTTCTATTGTCCTTTCCTTAGTTTCCTGGGGTATGAGTCAAATTGCCAACAAAACTGATGTAGATGTTTAGATTGTTCAGATTTTCCCGACTCTAGGTTAAGGCGGTGGGTTATTCCTGGCAATATCAACCCCCGCCTTTTTTATCCCAAACTTCCATTACAGCCTGTTCAGAAATCATCTGATCACCTCTCAAAGTCCCTCTCCCTCTCTGGGAGAGGGATTTAGGGTGAGGGCAATGTATTAAGCGACTGGTGAACAAGCTGTATAAACTATTGACCTACATTCAACATCAAAAAGTCATCATTCTTAAATATCAACTTATCCACAGACTTCCTCTACCACCAGGAATCTCACGAATCTTCATATCCGTCATCTCTAAATGTTTGTAGGACATCCACCCTATTTGTCCATTCAACCAATTTTGTTTATCTGCAGTACATAAAGCGCGACCACACCACCATATCCCTAGATTTTGATTAACATAAGTCGCATCAAATATCTCAACGAAAGTTCCTAATGGTAGCTTTTCGAGAATGTTGTTACTATCGTTAGGGTTAGGGGATCTTCTCAAATTTAACCCCTCAGTTTTCACCTTAGCAATAGATTCAAATATATCAGCATGAACCCTGGGAATATACCAGAAATCACGACGATTTTGTTCTCCTGAACCCAAATAGGAATATATAATCATCTCATAATGTCCGTCTTCCAAATAACGACTATTATTCCGAGCGATAAAACTAGCGCCCGCCGGAACTTCGATTTTTTCATGACTAGGTAATTGATTAGCCGGGAGAGGTTTCGCTTTAAAAATAGTGGGGGTATGCACAAAAACTTTCATGATTAGTTCCCTCAGTAATAGAGATAGTTGATTTGAGACATATTAGGCACTAAAATACTTAGCCGCCGGGTGGTAAGTGATAATCGCAGTAGTCAGAATTAGACATCAAAAAGTCATCATTCTTAACTATTAATAGATATCGTGAATCTTCAGATCCGTCATCTCTAAATGTTTGTAGGACATCCACCCTATTTGTGCATCATTAAACCAATTTTGTTTGTCTGCAGTACATAAAGCGCGACCACACCACCATATCCCTAGATTTTGATTAACATAAGTCCCATCAAATATCTCAACAAAGGCTCCTAATGGTAGCTTGTCGAGAATGTTGTTACTATCGTTAGGGTTAGGGGATCTTCTCAAATTTAACCCCTCAGTTTTCACCTTAGCAATACATTCAAATACATCAACATGAACCCTGGGAATATACCAGGAAGTAGAACGATTTTGTTCTCCTGAACCCAAATCGGAATCTATAATCATCTGATAATGTCCGTCTTCCAAATAACGACTATTATTCCAAGCGATAAAACTAGCACCCCCCGGAACTTCGATTTTTTTATGACTAGGTAATTGATTAGCCGGGAGAGGTTCGGCTTTAAAAATGGTGCGGGTATGCACAAAAACTTTCATGATTGATTGCCTCAATAATAGAGATAGTTGAGTAGAGAGATATTAGGCGCTAAAATACTTAGCCGCCGGGTGATAAGTGATAATCGCAGTAGTAGACTGTTCTGGGTAAAGCTGTTCACTTTCATCCATATATAAACCAATTACCTCTGCTTTCAACAGATCTAACTGTTTATATTGGTCTTGCATATTCGGACAAGCCGGATAGCCGAAACTGTAACGGGAACCTCGATAACGCTGCTTCAGGATATCGCGAATATTATCAGCATCCTCCCCACCAAAACCTAACTCGCGGCGAATGCGGGCGTGTAACCATTCTGCCATGGCTTCAGCCGTTTGTACTGCCATACCATGGAAATACAAGTAATTCGTATAATCATCAGCAGCAAATAGCTTCTGGGCGTAATCTGTCGCGATTTGTCCCACGGTGACGGCGTGCATCGGAAAAACGTCGATTTTACCGCTATCTTTAGGGGCGAAAAAGTCAGCAATACAGAGGCGACGACCAGACCGCTGGCGGGGAAATTCAAAACTGGTAATTGGTTCGGAAATTTCTCCGGCCTTAATTTTTTCGGGGTCATAAATTAACAGCGTGTTCCCTTCCGACTGACAGGGAAAATAGCCATAGACGGCGCGGGGTTGGAGTAAGTTTTCGGCAATAATTCGCTGTTTCCACTCTGCCAAAATTGGATAAACTTTAGCTTCTAAAAACTGGTTATATTCCTCCCTGGGTTGTCCTTGGGGTTTACGGAACTGCCATTGTCCGGCGGTTAAGGCTTGTAAATCTAAATACCAGAATAATTCATCAAAGGGCATATCCACAGGTTCGAGAACTTTCACCCCCCAGAATGGCGGCGTAGGACGTTCTATATCTACTGCTACGGCTTCGGAACGTCGGGTATCTACTACTTTTGGGGTGTCAGGTTCTGGCTGGTCTGTTTGGGGTGGTGACTGTTGACTCTGACCGTTAGTGGTGATGGTTTCATCTTGGACAAATTCATCTAAAAAGCCTTTGAAATCTTCCCATTTTCCGGCTTTCTTGGCGGGCATTAATTTATCCATAAAGGTGAGGTCGGAAAAGGCATCTTTCCCATAAATTACCCGACCTTTATAGGTGTTCTGACAGTCTTCATAGACAAACTTGGAGGTTAAAGCAGCACCCCCTAAAATGACGGGAACGGTAATTCCCTCTTGATTGAATACCTCTAAGTTATCTTTCATAAAGGCGGTGGATTTAACCAGTAAACCACTCATGGCGATACAGTCGGCGTTATGTTCTCGGTAGGCGGAAATAATATTATCAACGGGTTGTTTAATGCCTAAATTAACGACTTTATAACCGTTATTAGATAGGATGATATCAACTAGGTTTTTACCGATATCGTGAACATCTCCTTTGACTGTGGCAATTACAAAGGTTCCTTTGGCATTATTTCCCGATTCGGATTTTTCCATAAACGGCTCTAGGTAAGCAACCGCCGCCTTCATGGTTTGGGCGGACTGGAGAACAAAGGGTAGTTGCATTTGACCAGACCCAAATAGTTCGCCGACAACTTTCATCCCGTCTAATAGGAAAATGTTAATAATATCTAGGGGGGGATATTTTTTGATGGCTTCGGCGAGAGCATCTTCTAAGCCTATGCGTTCCCCATCAATGATATGCTGTTTGAGGCGTTCTTCAATTGGTAAATTAGCATCACCACTGCGATCGCGTTTAGTAGTTTTACCTTCAAATAGGGTAGTTAATTTAGTTAAGGGATCGTAGGTACAAACATCCCCATCAAACTGTCGTTGGTCATAAATCAAATGGTGGCAGACTTCTTGATGTTCGGGTTCAATTTTAGCCAGAGGTAGGATTTTATTAGCAGTCACAATAGCGGCATCCAAACCCACGGCCATGGTTTCGTGCAAAAACACTGAATTTAACACCTGTCGCGCCGCCGGGTTCAAACCAAAGGAAATATTAGATATCCCTAATAAAATATGGCATCCGGGGAGTTGTTGGCGCATTTGATGAATGGCTTCAATAGTGGCTTTCCCATTTTCGCGGTCTTCTTCAATTCCGGTAGAAATAGGTAAAGCTAGGGGGTCAAAAAATATTTCTGTGGCGGGGATACCAAAGGCGATCGCATCATTATAAGCCCTTTGAGCGATCGCAAACTTTTTGGCGGCTGTCCGCGCCATTCCCTCCTCGTCAATAGTTCCCACCACCACACCAGCGCCGTATTTTTTCGCCAATTCCAACACCTTATAAAACCGAGGTTCCCCGTCTTCATAGTTAGTAGAATTAAGTAAACATTTCCCCCCAGCGACCTTTAAGCCAGCCTCCATTTTTTCCCATTCCGTAGAATCCAACATCAAAGGAAGATTAACATTAGTCACCAGCCGAGATACCAACTCGTGCATATCTCGGACTCCGTTACGCCCCACATAATCAACGTTCACATCAAGAATTTGCGCCCCTTCTTTCACCTGTGTTTTAGCGAGGGCGACCAAACCATCCCAGTCTTCTGCATTGAGTAAATCCCGGCATTTTTTCGACCCGCTGGCGTTGAGTCTTTCACCCACAATTAAAAACGAGTTTTCCTGTTCATAACTGATGGTACTGTAGATAGAAGCCGCCGAGGGTGTAATCTGAGGATGGCGAGGTTTTGGGGTCAAGGTTTGGGCAATTTCCGCCAAGGCTTTAATATGGTCAGGACGGGTTCCACAACAGCCGCCAATCACCTGTACTCCCAAATCTTCTATAAAGTGCATTAAAGCCATTTTTAACTCTAGGGGGGTGAGTTTATAATGAGCTTGACCGCCGACATTTTCCGGTAAACCAGCGTTAGGAATACAGGAGACCACAAAGGGGGAATGTTCTGATAAATAGGCGATGTGTTCCTTCATTAAATCGGGACCCGTGGCGCAGTTAAGTCCCAAAATATCGATTTGATAGGGTTCGAGAATAGTTAGGGCGGCGTTAATTTCGGAACCGACTAACATAGTTCCAAAAGCCTCCATAGTTACGGATACCATAATTGGTCGCCGTTCCCCTTTCATTTTAAATACTTCTTCGATACCATTAAGGGCGGCTTTAATTTGCAGGACATCCTGACAGGTTTCGACAATAAACAGGTCTACCCCACCATCAAATAAGCCTTCTGCTTGTTGACAAAAAGCACGTTCTAGGGTATCAAAATCGATATGTCCGAGGGTGGGGAGTTTAGTTCCCGGTCCCATTGAACCTGCCACAAAGCGAGGTTTTTCGGGGGTAGAAAATTCAGCGGCGACGCTTTTGGCGAGTGTGGCGGCGGTTTGATTGAGTTGATAGGCTTGGTCGGCGAGGTCGTATTCTGCTAATACGATAGAAGTCCCCCCAAAGGTATCGGTTTCAATAACATCAGCGCCAGCTTGCAAAAATTGGCGGTGGACGGTGGCGACGGCTTCGGGTTTGGTATGGACGAGGTATTCGTTACAGCCTTCGTATTCTTTCCCCCCAAAGTCTTCGGCGGTGAGGTTTTGGACTTGTAGGTTAGTTCCCATTGCGCCATCAAAGATGATCACGGGGCGTTGGGGACTGTGAAGGCGTTGTAAAAATAGGCTTTCCATAGGGGATTTAAAGATAGATTTTTTTTTAGATCGATTGGATATTATGGTTAAGATGCGATCGCAGCTATCTACTATTTTTACACAATTTTTGGCGAGATTCACCCCCAATTATTTACCGAGTGATTTTGAGGGGGGTTGGCTAGGGTGTACACTTGGGTTTCAGATGCGATCGCATTTCGTAGGTAGGTAGGGTTCTGAAATAATCCTAACAGCGTTTTTCCGTCTAACATCCTTAACCCTCCCTTCGTCTGGGTAGCTAATAACTGATTAACTGATTCCGGGTCAGGTCGGGAGGAAATTGGTTGTTTAGATGCTAACACAAACCCCCAAGGTTCTCCAAAACTGGGAACATCACTGCTATAGCTTTGGATATGGGGAAATACTTGATTGATGGTATGGGCGACTTTCGTATGAAACCCCAATCCAGCTAAGGCGGTTGAGCCAGCTTGTACTACTAGGAAACCATCGGGTTTCAGGACTCGCGCCATTTTGCTAAAATATTCTTGGGTAAACAGTTGAAAAGATGGTCCTGACTCTACCGGGTCGGACAGGTCAGAGATAATCACATCCCACTTTTGAGATGTGCTATCTAGGAAGTTAATGGCATTGTCAATATTAACTGTGGTGCGGGGGTCATCAAAGGCGCGATCGCTCATTTCTGGCAAATATTTTTTAGAGGCTTCTACCACTTCTTGATCTAGGTCTACCATCACTACTTCTTCCACGGTATGCCAGCGCAAGACTTCCCGCACAGTCGCACCTTCTCCACCTCCTAATATCAGAACTTTTTGGGGGTTTCCATGATAAATTAAGACGGGTTGCACTAAGGGTTCATGATATAAAAATTCATCAACCATACATGATTGCAGTTTCCCGTCCAAAACCAAAACCCGACCATAGGACACGGTTTCTAAAATCTCCATTTTCTGATAGGCAGTCTGCTGAGAAAGTAGAACCCTGATCACACCATGAGCATAAATATCCCAAGATGTTATATAATCATTAAGCCACAAGTCGGCTGCTATCCGACTACCCACCATGAGTTATCCTCCTTGTCTATGGGTAAAATCCTACAGTAATTATAAATCATCTGGTTTCGGTCTTGTGGTTTAATGGTCCAATCATAGGGCTAGATCAGCCTGGGTATTTTCGGTTATGAATAGTGATTGATAGCATGGGGCTATCTATCCCACCAGTCCCTAGGTAACGGTGAACTTCAGGCGATATTATGACCATAGATATATGTCATCATCTCAGGTTTTATTGACACCTAAAAAACCCGGCTACAGAATGACTAAATTATCTCGATGTATGACAGTTTCCGCCCCCGCATAACCGAGAATTTCGGGTATTTGTTCAGAGTGACAACCTTTAATTCTCAGCATTTGGGAACTACTATAGTTAACTAAACCCCTGGCTATTTCTTGATGGTTATTATCACATAATTGCACAGAATCATGGGGGTTAAATTCTCCCTCAACCTTGATAACTCCTGCTGCTAGGAGAGACTTTCCCCCCTCTTTAATAGCTTTAATTGCGCCGGAGTCAAGGTAAAGTTTACCCATGGGAACTAAGACATTAGCGATCCAGTGGCGACGGGAATTTACGGGGCGAGATTGAGGTTCAAACTGAGTCCCGATCGCCTCTCCGGTGAGAATTTTTTGAAGATTAGCAGGATGTTTACCATCAGTAATGACAGTACGCACCCCGGAAGCGGTAGCGATACGCGCCGCCTCAATTTTAGTAATCATCCCCCCAGTCCCCCAACTGCTGCGGGAAGAACCCACGTCAACTTGAAATTCTTGTAACTGTTGAATATTAGTAACTAGATGAATAGGTTTAGCATGAGGATTACTGCGAGGGTCGGCGGAATAAAGGCTTTCGACATCAGTTAACATAAATAGCCAATCTGCCTCTACTAAACTAGCGACTAAAGCTGATAAAGTATCATTATCCCCAAACCGTAATTCATCGACAGCGACGGTATCATTTTCATTAACAATAGGAATGACACCCAATTTCAGCAGTTGTTGAAAGGTATTATAAGCGTTGACATAGCCGCTGCGTTGTACTAAATCTCCGCGAGTTAGCAGGACTTGGGCGATGGGTTGTTTGAGGGTAGTAAATAAATCATCATAAACCCTAATCAAGCGCCCCTGTCCGACGGCGGCGACGGCTTGTTTAAGGGCGATCGCCCTAGGTCTTTCGGTTAATCCCAGGCGATCGCGTCCTACACCCACCGCACCAGAGGACACTAAAACGACGCGATTTCCGTTCCTTCGTAGGTCGGTTAAAGTCTCTACCAGAGTCGCCAAGGTTGACAGCGCCAAGTGTCCAGTTTCCGACTGGGTTAAACTGGAGGTACCAATTTTCACAACAATAGTACAGGTCATAATTGGTATTGGGGGGGTCGGAAATGGGTTGTTAATTTTTCAAAACAGCGCCGAGGAGTTTAGATATCCAAACTTCGATAGATCGAGTTGAAAAAGATGTACCAGTTTGCATGGGGTCAACCATTGGTTCCACTAGAATTGTAAACATTCCCAAACGGTTTCCCGCCAGAACATCGGTAAATAGGCGATCGCCAACCATCGCAATTTGAGCGGTGGGGATATCCATAGCATCGACGGCTTGACGAAGTTTGCGGCGGGAGGGTTTAGCCGCCGCGTTAATGTATGGTAAACCCAGGGCGTTAGCAATACCACTAATGCGAGTCTGGCTGATATTGTTGCTAACTAACCAGAGGGAAAATAGGGGTCTAACATTTTCTACCCACTCTCGCAACTCATCAGAGACTTCCTGGGTGGTTATAGGGACTAAAGTTTCATCGACATCTAACACCAGTCCTTTGAGATCATACTGATGAAGGATATCAGGTATAAGCTGCATAATCGAGTCGCCCAGAACCAGATCTGGTTCTAAAAGTTTTCCCCAGGACATAGCTGATTGTAGAGTTTAACTCTACTATCCTACATGAAAACAGAGTAATTCATCACATTTTTATTGATTAGCCAGTTGTCGTTCGACTTCTGCGATCGCCGCCTGATGTTCTTCTCCGGTGCGGCTAAAGATATGAGTACCATCATACCGAGCCATAAAATAGAGGTAATCTGTTTCGGCTGGATTTAGGGTAGCCTTTAAACTAGCCACACCTGGGGAGGCGATCGCTGTTGGTGGGAGTCCCACATTCAGATAAGTATTGTAAGGTCCCGGAGTTTCCACCTGTCTAAAAGTGAGGGGTTGGTCAACAGTTTGGCGAATCCCCAAGCCATATTCTACGGTAGGATCTGCTGCTAATGGCATTCCCATTCTGAGGCGATTATGAAACACCCCAGAAATCAAATCCCGTTCATCAGCCACCACCGCCTCTTTTTCCACAATACTAGCCAGTGCTACCCATTCATTAAGATCAAGATTGTGTCTGTCTCGGCTTTGTTGGTAAATTGGTAGCGCCACCCTTTCAAATTGAGTTAGCATCTGGTTAATCACGGTTTTGGGCGTAATCAAATCACTAGCCACCACATAGGTATCAGGATATAAATATCCTTCCAGTAGGGGTAATCCTTGCGGCAACCATGGATATTGATCTAATGGTATTTGTTGAGCTTGTGCGATAAACTCCTCGGCTGAAAAGAACCCTTGTGCTTGGAAATATTCGGCCATTTCCCGAATCGACCACCCCTCTGGAATGGTAAAGCTGGTTTGCATCACTTCCCCAGTCCAAATGCGATCGGCAATGTCACCGAGGGACTCCGTAGGGGATAACTGGTAATTTCCCGCTTTAAATTCTCCATCTGGGTCTCGGAAAACCAACCACCTAGACCATAACCGCCATGCTGTCGATGATCTAATCAAGCCAGCGCTTTCCAAATCGAGGCCAATTTGTTGGCTGGATGTTCCTGGGGGAATTGAAATCTGGATAGCAGTTTCTGCGGCCGCATTTTCCCCGATCGCATCTCCATCTATGTGAGGAGAACTAGCCCAACTCCACCAACTCCATCCTTGCCAACCACAAAATCCCCACACTAATGGTACTATGGCGAAATAAAAAATACCTTTAGAAATCCGTCCCATAACCTATTCTATCAATCACTAACAACTACTTCTGCTTAATTAGCAGTTCGGCTTTTAACTAAAATCTCCAAATAGTTTCTCCTCAATCATCGGTAGTAGTGGTTCAATTTTATCTAATTCTTCAGAAGACAGCAATTGTGGCTCACCTTTCGGATTCCTACGAGCCAAAATAAAAAATGGATCGAGGGGGGTATAAATGCCGTATTCTTGTTCTTCATGATAAAAAGTTGTGAGCATCAACAGTTCCTCATAATCTTCCTCGTCCCCCCCACCAGAACCATTACCGTCTACATCATTATCAAAAATGTCCTCTGGTAATTCCCCAGCGACAGTCAAGGTGACTGCTGTACGTTTCAGGGTGAGGTTCTGTTCTTCCAGAACTACTTTCGCGGTGGCGAAAATGCTATCGATGACGGCTTCTGACTCTACCGGAACTGCCACCTCTTCATCCTCATCATCAGACCAAGTGAGGATTTCCACGGGGGTATCGAGGGGAAGCAGCAAAATATATTCTTCCCCGTCTAAGCTAAAGGATGACTCAATGGTGCATTCAATGGATCGCCCTTGTTCATCAGTTAGGGTAGTGGCCTCTGGTTCGGGGATATTCTCGTCGGAAAATTGGGATGGCATGATTTTTGAAAGTAGTATGGTTGCTCAAAAAAATAAGGCAATCAGAATTATACCAATGGGTACAATTGATACAGATCCACTTGTACCAGAAAGAATAACATAACAGTGATCCCTTAACCCCTAGGATTTGTGGCGGCGTTGATCGAGCCACTGTTGCAGAATCAAGGCGGCCGCTTTGCGGTCAATCAGGGCTTTATTCTCAGACAGGGGGATTTTTTGGCCTTTTAACATCTCTTCGGCCTCAATGGATGTTAAGCGCTCATCAAAATATTCTACGGGTAGAGCCAGGGATTTTTGCAGTCGTCGGGTATATTTTTGGATCTGACGGGCTTGGGTTCCTAACTCTCCATTGCTCAAATAGGGTAAACCGACGACTAAAATTTGCACCTGGCGCTGTTGGATTATGGCCTGAAACTGGGCTAAGTCCGCCTCAAAGTGGGTGCGGACAATGGTAGTTAATCCGGTGGCGATTAAGCCGGTACCATCACAGCCAGCTACTCCAATGCGACGGCGACCAATATCTAAGCCTAGGGCTGATATATAGCCTTTGGGGGTGATATCATTCATTGCTCGCGCCTGGTTTAATTTGGGTCTGATGCACCACTCTCGGCGATGTTTTGGGGTTGCATTTTGGCGGAGGAATCAGCAGTGCTGGTCTGACCTGGATGGGTATGATGGCGATCCATTGGTCCTAGCCATGACATTCCCCCCGGAACTGGCTTTCTCGATGGTTGCAAACTTTGGAGAACTTCGGACCATTGGAGAGGTTCGGCGATCGTTTTTGACTCACGCAATTTGTGCCAAACCGATCGCGACATTAGCAGGGTGTGTTCCACGGGCTCGGCTCCGACTTTTTGTAAATAGGCTTCGCGTTCGGGTTGATAATCCACGGAAGCCAGTCGCAGGGACTGAGGCGGAAAATCTTGGACTAATTGAGCCATTTGACATAAAAGTTCGGGGTATAACCAAGTATAGGCGGGATGAACGGTTAACTCGGCTTGATGGGGTTGGCGACCATCTCGACACAGTTGGATTTGAAAATAACCGATCGCCGCCTTGCGTTGAGGTTCAAACACATAACCGCTGACCTGTTCGACTCCATCAAGCCATTGTCGCACTCCATCGGCGATCGCTCTGATCACATTAGTTTGAAAATCGAGAATATGGCGATCGAACACCTGTCGGACTTGAGGTGGCATAGAAACCGTATCTAATTGATACAACAATTGAGCATCAGCATTACTGACCGGAAGTAGATTAGGGACATCCGCCACAGATTGGGCTAAATCAGCCAGCAATTCAGGTTCTACGGACCAGTAAGTGATTTTAGCCAGGGGTTGGAAGCCATTTTGTCGATACAGCGCCAAATCATCTTTATCGTTAACATTGACCTCCAAAACCCAGGTTCTGGCTTCCCAAATAGTTTCAAAGCAGTATCGCAACAGTTGGGAACCAATACTACCGGAATTAGTGGCCGGGTCTACGGACACTCGCTGAACCCGCCAGGTGCTACGGGTACGGTTGAAGGGGGAAACTCTGATCACTCCTTGAACCTGTCCCCCCTGTTCGGCTACATAGGTATTAAATAGGTGCTGACAGGGGTTGGGAAACCAACTCAGAAATCGGAGTAAGCCATACCAGAGTCGAAGTTGTTTGATTTCCGGGTCGATGGCGGGGTCTTCGCGCCATGGCTCATCTACCGGGCGCGTGAGCTGAGACAAACGCTCAAAAGCCTCTAAATCGCGATATTGAAAGGGGCGAATTGTCGCCTGAGTTTGATTGGGAGAAGGAAATAAATTCATGTACCTCCTGGGGTTTGGGGGTGTTGGTAGATCATTATTCAAGGCTTTGATCAGATTCGGGACGGATCAGAACTAATGGGGTGCGCTCATCAGCATTTCCGGCGGGATTGCTTCTGAGCGATCGCTCCACTAAAGCCGTAGATAAACCAGAAGTCGCTGCCAATATTTTAACGGCTTTCAAGTCGTTAACGTCTACAATGGCTGCTTCTAGTCCCGTGGCTTGGCGAATACGGTTAACTACTCCTTCAGGGTCTTCTGGACCCAGGACAATAAATTGATCGTAAGGTGGTAGGGTTCCGGTAACATCATCAATAAGGCGTGCTTGTTCCCCGGCTAATTCGTAAAACCCGCCCCGATGACCTAATACTTTGCCAATCGCACCTCCGACAAAGGCTCCCAAAACCCGCACCGGACCGACTATATCCACTAGGGTTTGCAGTCCGCAGGCGGTGGCTAGGCTGGAGGTGGGCATAAAAAAGTAACAAACTCGGCGGGCTACCCATCCGGGTTTGACTTCGGTTGGGTGGCGGAACTTACCTTGAATTAAGGCTAGGGGAGTTTCTCCCATTGTAACAATATCTCCGGGTTTGGCGTGTGGCATCACATAACGCTGCACTACTTCGACGGGATCATCTAGTTGGGCCAGGAGATGGGTGCGGATCGGGAATACTTGACCGCCGCCTTCTACGGGGCGAGGAGTGGGGGGAATTTGCGGATCTGGGTATTGCATGGGAATCACCAAATGGCGGACTTTGGGTATTCTGCCTTGGGGTCCGTAGGTGACGTAGCGAATTTGTACCCAAGCTGACTGGAGTTCCTTGATGTTTGGGCTTTGAATGTCGATAATTGCTTGGAATCGGGTGATTTTACGCGCTTTGACGATATAGGCTAACCAGTAATCATCGGCTCTCGGTTTGGTGTCTTCATGGGCGGCAATGATGCGGGTGTTTACCCTGGTATGGGCTAAACTGCCATCGGATAGGAGTTTGACTTTGGCTGTGACCTCCGGCACCATTATTTCTAGGGTCTTGGTCCGGTTATATAGTTCAAATTCTCCTTTGAGCAAGAGTCTTTGGGGTTCTGTGAGTGTCTTTTCCCAATTGATGGCTCTTAGTTCTAAGTCATTACCCGGACGGTTACGATGCTGCCATTCTAAGGCAATTAAAATGATGGCGATCGCTACTACCATGGCGATCGCTAACGATAAAATCAGATTTACAATAATCACACCAGCCCCCCAATAAAGCTATCAAACATGAATGAACTAGGGGTCGAGAATAGAGTCGCCTCTATCCCCTCCCATTCAGAACCGGACATGAGACTTTCACCTCATCCGGCTCTAGTGGTGCTTCCACATCCCGATAATTGGCATAGACACGAAAAACTTCATGATGTGACGCACGCGCAGACTGTTCCATTGTTAAGGACACAGCGTTAGCCTCATCCAAGGCTGTCTTATCATCGTGACAATGGCGGTGTAGTAGTTGAAGGTTTTTGTACTCATCCTTTCCGCCTTGACTTCTGGGATGTATGTGGTCAACTTCAACTAAATCTGATGGGGTAAAGTATTGCCCGCACCAGTTACACTTACCTTTTTGCTTTTTGAGTAGTTTTGCTACCCTGTTTGGTGTTCCAATTGCCTGTTCTTTCCTGGTTGCCCAGTAAGTCCAGTTTCCGTCATAAAGAAGTGTTGCTTCCGGGCGGATTAGGGTGTGTCTGACAATCGAGGTGTAGCTATGTTTCCATAGCGTTTTCCCGTCCTTAGTCTGGAATAACCAGGTCTCATGTCTTTCTTTCCCATTACTGAGCGCTACCTTTCCAGGTCTGAAATAATTACTCAGTTTTTCATAACTTGCCTTTCCACATCTTGTAACTGTCCATGCCCTTAACATTTGCCAGATTACACAGTCTAGTTTGTTGAAGGTTTCTAATGAAACTACCCCTGAATAGTAATTATACCATCCTCGGATAATCGGGTTTAGTTTGCTAATCAGGGCTGATTGGGGTGCTGTTTTATGTTGTTTAATCACACCCTTAATCACTTCTGTATGGGCTTTAACTGCTTTCTTACTGGGTTTTATGTGGGTTTTGTATCCCAACACCTTTTTTTGTGCACTTTTCCCAGATTTATGTTTTCCCACAGGATACTGCCTGATGTTGAATCCTAAAAAGTTGAACCCTGGTTCTTCTGTTTTTCCGTCATATTCGTTATGGTCGAAAGGGAAGTCGCCTTCCCCAACTCCACTTCCAAACCGTACTTGAGACTTTCACCTCATACGGCTCCTGATGTCGATACCCCTTTTTTCATTAGGAACAGGGCTACAACCCCCTGCTTTCGTACTTCAACTTTCAAAGCTATATGCCTGCGTTAGTCTTTAAACTCGCTGCCATTAAACTCCTACTAATCGCAGTATCTATATCCACACCGTGACTAGTGGGCATATCCTAACCATTACAGTTAGGCATTAGCTTTCAGTCACATCCTTTCCCCTTCAAGGCATACGCTTACACTTTTCACGCTCTGCCGTGGGGCAGAGCCAATGAGGGGTTTAAACGTTCCATCTATGCGGGCATTCCATCTTTAGATTCGTCCTGTCCACCGGGGTACTTTAAAGGTCTGTGCACAACTCTCGTTGCTTTTGGGTAACTCAGTTAGACTCCCACTTTTCCCCTTGCCCTTTTGAGCGCAGCGTATCAACCTGTTTTCGCTACTCACTCATTACGATGGTTCAAGTCAGACATTCGGTTTCCCTAATCATGGATGATTGGCAGTGGTCGCGTATGGTAGTAGGTTCTACTTCACGCCTTCCGTTCCCCGCTTCAATCTGACGGGTGTGAGCCTTGAAACTGGGGGTGGCTACCGCCGTTACTCTCAACTTCCTGCTGTACATAACACCAGCGTTCAGCCTTGACCTTGAGTCTCTTAGCCTTTATCTGATTCTAAATCCAATTTAGCCCAGATAATTGGAACACATAGATAGTTATGGGATGGTCAGGTACGCTCACCTTATATTCTACCAAGGGGTAGAAGTCCCACTAGGAGATGATTTCAGGCATTGCAGCCCTATTTCACTCCTAAACGTCTCGCACACCGCCGTTACTCTCAACCTTACGTTATACTCAAGGGTTCACAACTTCCCTCTTTCTTTCGCTTAGTCTTGACCTTGAGTCTCTCTGCCTTATCTGGTTGTCGAAGCCAGATGTTGAGACACATAGATAGTTATGGGATGGTCAGGCGAGCACTCCTTATATCCAACCAAGGGGTTGGAGTCCCACTAGGAGGTTATTTCAGGCATTGTAGCCCTATTTGGTCTCCTAAACGTTTCGCACAATTGGATTGAGTGTGTGACAGATTCGAGTTTTTTCAGGTTTGATTTCTAGTCCTACAGGTTTTAGCCATTCGGAAATAGCAGTTTTGCACTGTTCAATGATGTCTAGTGAAGGTGATATCACTACAAAATCATCGGCGTATCTTATGACATTGGCTTGCACCCTGTTCTTTTTCTTGGGATACATTGTTTCTATTAACCTAACCATTCCCAACAGTGCGATGTTGGCGAGTATTGGGCTTATTACCCCTCCTTGGGGTGTCCATGCTTCTGTATCCTCGAATACGCCATTATCTAGCACACCTGCTTTTAGCCATTGTTTCAGGTCTCTTTTCAAGCTGCTTGGACAATGAATTGTGGACAGTAGGTAATCATGGTTAATTCTATCAAAGCATTTCGCTATATCCGCATCAAGAACATAGTATTGTCCCTGATTAATGGCAGTGTAAATCCTGCAAATTGCATCGTGGGTTGACCTACCAGGTCTAAACCCATAGCTTGTGCCTTCAAATCTCGCTTCCAATTCGGGTTCGAGTGCCGATTTAACCAAGGCTTGCCTGGCTCTATCTTGGATTGTAGGAATCCCTAGCGGGCGTTTTTCATCCCTACCAGGTTTTGGTATCCATACTCTCCTAAGTGCTTTTGCTTTGAGGTTTCCTTTGATTTTCTCAGTCAGTTCAAACCTTTGTTTAGGGGAGATTGTGATAGCCCCATCAACTCCAGCCATTCTTTTTCCTTGACCCGCTTGGGGGGCGGGTTTATTAAGCTGACTGTTGGGAAGCATGGCTGACCGTGGAACCCGCCCCTACAGCCGCACTACTAAGAGTCGGGCATAGTATGATTTCACCAATAGACGTTGCAACCTTCTAACCTTTGCATCCTGTCCCGATTTAGCTGCTTGATATGTCCTCTTTTGGAGTTTGAAAACTTTTCGCTGGACTTTCGCCCATGGGATAGCTTTCCATGCGTTTTTCGTAGTCTTGATTGGTCTGGACTTGCCAAAGCCGTTCTTTAAACTCGCTTGCGCCATTTGTGCTCCTACTTGACTCTATTCTTACAATCAAACCGTGACCCGTTAGCATATCCCTGTCATTACAGCCGGGCGTTGGCTTTTGGTCACATCTCACACCCTCTAGGACTTGCGGTTACACTTTTCCCTACTGAGGTATCGACCATACTCTCAGAGTCCAGGAGGGCTTAAAACGTTCCGTTTATATGGGCATTCCATCTTTAGATTTGTCCTTTCCACCGGGGTACTTTTAAAGGTCTGTGCAGGTAGCTCGATAATTATCCTGCTTTTCCCCTTGCCCTTTTGGACGTAGCGTATCACCCCTCTTTCGCTGCTGAATAATTACGGTGGTTCAAGCCAGACATTCGGTTTCCCTAATCATGGATGGTTGGCGCTTAATCTCGATTCTGGTGTTGGGGTACACCTTCGAGTTCTTATTCCCCGCTTCAATCTGACGGGTTGTGAATCCTGAAATTGGGGGAATCGCCGTGACCCTCATCTCTGTTTCGTTACGTTTCCGTTATGTTAAGAATTGTTACGAATTGTTACAGAGTGTATTGACCTTGGGTTTCCTGCCTTAATTGGGTATCGTATGATACAAATTTTTGGTACATATAAACAGTTATGGGGATGGTCAGAAGTGCGCTTCTTATATCCAACCAAGGGGTTAAAGTCCCCATCAGGCGGTTATTTCGGGTGTTTTAACCCTATTTCATGCCTGAACGTTTCGCACTATCGAGATTATTCTAGGTTATCCTTGCCAGTTCCACATAATCAATAGTGTTTCTGATAACTATGGGGTTCAGCAATTCTCATTTTGGCGAAAACCTGTTCAAGTCCCCAGCATCCCTGTATCGTAATGACATCCAAGAAACCCAGGAGCGCCAGAGCCGTTGAAAAAGCCAGGTGGCTTTGAGACTCTAGTCGGT
>Ga0213836_100227_pt1 | contig 52448 bp, 56 predicted proteins | sample SWPATP03_FD_160578 | JGI IMG/M metagenome (GOLD analysis project Ga0213836, IMG submission 160578) | Coastal seawater microbial communities from Marineland, Florida, United States - SWPA TP0 #3 | ecosystem: Environmental > Aquatic > Marine > Coastal | place: USA: Florida | collected 2016-08-05
TTCTTCGAGGTTTGGGGCCCTAAAGATCCGGCTACGATTTCCGGGCGCCGTCGTCTTTCGTCGATCCTGTTCTCCTGATTGTGTTGCCGATTGATCGCTAAGCCGGATCGCAGCCTTGCGTTCCGGCGACGATGCCCCACATTAGTTTTATAGGTTTGGCTGAACGGCCAGGTTTGGACAACGGCCAGATTCGGACAGACATTTTTGTCCGGTGAATGTGGTCTGGGAGGTATCGGACCAATGCATGTGGGAAACGCGCGCTATCTGAAGCGGGAGGATCTGCCGGAAACGATCCCGGTCTTTCCGCTGACTGGGGCTTTGCTCCTGCCGGGAGGCCAGCTTCCTCTCAATATCTTCGAGCCGCGTTATCTGTCCCTGTTCGATGCAGCGCTTGCGGGCGACAGGTTGATCGGCATCGTGCAGCCATCATTGATGGAACCGGATGAGCCGCTCGGCGGCGGGCGCTCGGCGCTGTCGTCGATCGGTTGCGCCGGTCGGATCACGTCCTTTGCCGAAACCGGCGATGGCCGCTACATCATTTCGCTCAGCGGGATCTGCCGCTTCAGGCTGCTCGATGAGATCGGTGGCGGCCATCCGTTCCGCAAATTCAGACACGCGCCGTTCCTGTCCGATCTGACCGACGAGGATGACGAAAAAGCCGTCAACCGGCCGGAACTGCTGCGGGTCTTCAAGGCCTATCTCGACGCCAACAAGCTGGAGGCGGACTGGGAAAGCATCGAGCGGGCCGGAAACCGGACGCTGGTGAATTCGCTGTCGATGATGTCGCCCTTTGGCCCTGCCGAGAAGCAGGCGCTTCTGGAGGCACCGGATCTGAAGAGCCGGGCTGATACGTTGATCGCAATCACCGAGATCCTGCTTGCGCAGGGATCCGGGACAGCGAACGTGCTGCAGTAGGGCAAAGGCCGGTCATGGACGAAAAACTCAGCAAGGTGGACCCGAAACTGCTCGATCTTCTCGTCTGTCCGCTGACCAAGGGCAGGCTGTCACTCGATCGCGAAAACAACGAGCTCGTGTCGCAAGGCGCGCGCCTTGCCTATCCGATCCGCGACGGGATCCCGATCATGCTCATGTCGGAAGCCCGCAAGCTCGAGGACTAGCCTTCAGATCGAGCCGTGAGCAACCTTCAGATCGATCGGCCGCTCAGCAGTTTCGGGTTGTCCTTCACCGTCGTTCCGGCGGCCTGACCGATGAAGAAATCCTTGATCTTCGGAAGCCGCTCCACGACGCCCAAGCCGAAATCGCGGGCGATGCGGATTGGCGTGACGTCGTTGGAAAACAGCCGGTTCAGCACATCCGTCGTCACACCCATCCGGAACGTATCGAAACGCCGCCACGACTGGTAGCGCTCGAGCACATTGAGCGAGCCGATCTCGAGGCCGAGGCGATCCGCCTCGACGACGGTCTCGGCAAGCGCTGCTACATCCTTGAAGCCGAGGTTGAGGCCCTGGCCGGAGATCGGATGGATGCCGTGGGCGGCATCGCCGGCAAGCGCGAAGCGCGGTGCGATAAAGGCACGCGACAGGGTGAGGCTGAGCGGATAGGCCTTGCGACCGCCGACCAACCGGATTTCGCCGAGCTTGTGGCCGAAGCGCCGCTGCAGTTCTTCCTCGAAGATCAGGTCGTCCGACGCCATCAGGCGCTCGGCGGCATCGGTGCGCTCGGTCCAGACCAGCGACGAGCGGTTGTTGGTGAGCGGCAGGATGGCGAAGGGGCCGGACGGCAGGAAATGCTCTTCGGCCACACCCTCGTGGTCGCGTTCATGGGCAACCGTCGCGACGATGCCGGACTGGTCGTATGTCCAGTTGACAGTGCGGATACCGGCCATGTCGCGCAGCTTCGAGCGCACGCCGTCGCACGCAACGAGAAGGCGGGTTTCCTCGGTCGAGCCATCGGAAAATTTCACGGTCGTATGCGTTGCGGTCGTCTCGAAGCCGGTGGCGGAAAGGCTGTGACGGATCGATACGCCGAGCCGTTCGGCGGCACCGCGCAGGGCGCGCACCATCGCGACGTTCGGCACCATATGGGCAAACGGCCTGCCTGCCTGGATCGTGCCGTCGAAGGTGAGAAAGACCGGGCGGACCGGATCGGATGTCCGGCTGTCGGTGACGATCATCCGATTGATCGGCTGGGCGTGCGGCAATATTTCGTCCCAGGTGCCGAGGATGTCGAGCATCTGGCTGGCGGCCGCGATGATCGCGGAGGCTCGCTCGTCCTTTTCCCAGACACCGGCCGGTGCGGCCTCGACGACCTGGACCTCCAGATGCGGCGCCGCCTGCTTGACCGCGACCGCCGCCGCAAGGCCCACATAACCACCACCCACAACCAGCATGTCCAGCATTGAAAAACTCCCGAGCACGTCAAACACTTCGTGGCGTTTCCATTTGAGCTCGAAACGCTTAGCCTTAGATATAGATCATCAAGTGCCCGCTTCCTACCGCCGGAGTCCGTCTTAATGTCGAGTTCTTCTACCCCGATCGATCCCATCAGCGCACTGCTGACAGTACTCGACCTCGAAAAGCTGGAGGAGAACCTGTTTCGCGGCAGGACCGGCCCCGACACGGGATGGCAGAGAGTGTTCGGCGGACAGGTGATCGGCCAGGCGCTGGTTGCGGCACAGCGGACGGTCGCCAGCGATCGCTTCGTGCACTCGCTGCATGCCTATTTCCTGCGGCCTGGAGATCCGCTGGTGCCGATCATATACCAAGTGGAGCGTATCAGGGACGGGTCGAGCTTCACCACGCGACGGATTGTCGCCATCCAACATGGTCATGCCATCTTTTCGATGTCCGCTTCGTTCCAGATCGACGAAGGCGGTTACGACCATCAGATGTCGATGCCGCCCGTCGCAATGCCGGAAGAGCTGATGCCGGAAAGCGAATTCAAGCAGATGTTCCTCAAGCACGGCTCCGAAGCCGTCCGACGCTACTGGTCGCGCGAGCGTCCGATCGAGATGCGGCCGACATCGCTTGCGCATTATCTGTCCAAGGAGAAGCTGGAGCCGCGCCAGGATATCTGGGTGAGGACCACCGGCCCGGTGCCGGACGACCGGACGATCCAGGCGGCGTTGCTTGCCTATCTCTCCGACATGACGCTTCTCGATGCATCTCTTTATCCGCACGGCACCTCGATCTTCGATCCAACCATCCAGGCCGCGAGTATCGACCATGCGATGTGGTTCCACCGTCCGATCCGTTTCGACGACTGGCTGCTCTATTCGCAGGACAGTCCCAGCGCATCCGGCGCGCGCGGCATGACCCGCGGCGCAATCTACAGTCGATCCGGCGAGCTCGTCGCATCCGTCGCGCAAGAAGGTTTGATTCGTAAAAGAGCAAATGAATAATATTTGGGCATTTTGAGAAAACTGCACAAGTTTTCGCCGTAATTTGGCCGACGCGTTGCCCGTTATTTGGCGACGTTCTGAAAGGGGCATTCTTATCAATAGCTTAATCTGGCTTCTCAAACTGGCATGACCCTTGAATGTGTCATGTCAGTCGCTGCTCTTGATCAGGCAGTGATCCAGGAGAATCGGCCCCGAGCCGAGCAACAAAGGATGGGAAGCCAGATGAAAATTGTAATGGCCATTATCAAGCCATTCAAGCTGGATGAGGTGCGCGAAGCCCTCACCGCTGTCGGTATCCAGGGCCTTACCGTGACCGAAGTAAAGGGCTACGGACGCCAGAAGGGACACACGGAAATCTACCGTGGGACGGAATATGCGGTCAGCTTCCTGCCGAAGCTGAAAATCGAGATCGCGGTTCCGACCGACCTCGTCGAAAAAGCCGTTGAAGCAATCGCCTCTTCCGCCAAGACCGGCCAGATCGGCGACGGCAAGATCTTTGTCTATTCGATCGAGCAGGCCGTGCGCATTCGCACCGGCGAAACCAATACTGAAGCGCTGTAAGAACGGCTGACAGGGGAGTCTTCAAGCTATGCAATTTACCAAATTTTCCACTCTCGGGCGTCTCGGTGCCGCGGCTGCGGCCTTCGCCGCGCCCGCCGTCGCCTTTGCGCAGGACGCTGCCGCACCGGCAGTCGCTGCCGCGGCTGCGGCCCCGGTTGCCGACAAGGGCGACACCGCGTTCATGTTCATCTGCACGCTTCTCGTGCTGTTCATGCTGATGCCGGGCATCGCCCTGTTTTACGGCGGCCTCGTCCGCACCAAGAACATGCTGTCGGTCCTGATGCAGTGCACCGTTGCCGGCGCCGCCATCATGATCATCTGGGTCACCTACGGCTATTCCTTTGCCTTCGGCGGCAGCACCTCCGCCTTCTGGGGTGGTACGGCGAAAATGTTCCTGTCGGGTGTCAACATGGACTCGACGGCTGCAACCTTCTCCGACGGCGTGGTCATTCCGGAATTCATCTTCGTGATGTTCCAGATGACCTTTGCGGCTCTGACGCCTGCACTGATCATTGGCGCGTTCGCCGAGCGCATCAAGTTCTCGGCTTCGATCCTGTTCTGCATCCTGTGGGTTACCTTCGTCTACTTCCCGATCGCCCACATGGTCTGGGACGCAAATGGCCTGATCTTCGGCTGGGGCGCGCTTGACTTTGCCGGCGGCACCGTCGTTCACATCAATGCAGGTCTTGCAGGTCTGATTGGTGCGATCATGGTCGGCAAGCGTACCGGCTACGGCAAGGACATGATGGCTCCGCATTCGATGACGCTGACGCTCGTCGGCGCTGCAATGCTCTGGGTCGGCTGGTTCGGCTTCAACGCAGGCTCCAACCTCGAAGCTTCGGGCGGCGCAATGCTCGCAACGGTCAACACCTTTGTTGCAACCGCTGCAGCCGTCCTCTCCTGGTGCGTCGTCGAAACCTTCACCCGCGGCAAGGCTTCGCTGCTCGGTGCTGTCTCGGGCATGATCGCCGGTCTCGTCGCCATCACGCCGGCTGCCGGCATTGCCGGTCCGATGGGCGCCATCGTCATGGGCCTGATCGTCTCGCCGCTGTGCTACTTCTTCGTTGCCGTCATCAAGAACAAGTTCGGCTATGACGACACGGCAGACGTGTTCGGCGTCCACGGCATCGGCGGCCTGTTCGGCGCTCTTGCCACGGGCATCTTCGCATCCGCCTCGCTCGGCGGTATCGGCTATGCCGAAGGCGTCACGATGGGCGGTCAGTTCATGACCCAGGTCTATGCCGTTCTCGTCACCATCGCGTGGTGCGGTATCGGCTCGCTGGTCATCTACAAGATCGTCGATCTCGTCGTCGGCCTGCGCGTCACCGTGGAAGCAGAACGCGAAGGTCTCGATCTCGCCTCGCACGGCGAAGCTGCCTACCACTCGTAAGAGGGTGCAACTGCCTCTCGAAGGCAGCGTCAATCTCTGATGACCATCACTCAAGCCCGGGCCTCTGGTCCGGGCTTTTGCGTTTTGCCAAGCGAATTCCAGCCGATCAATCTTGGTTAAAGTCGCGTTAACCATCGCGGGGGTATTCTGCCTGGAATTGCGTGACCGGCCGAAACCTGCCGGTTCATGAAACAGGCGGTTTTTCAGGACGGCGGGCAGACAAGATGGGCAGAAGCAGTTCGGCGGCTATGGCAAATCGATCCACCCGCCTGGTACTCACAGCCTTTGTCTGGCGACAGGCGCTTGCGCTGACAGGCTTTGGCATTTTCACGCTGCTGGCGCTGGCGGTGGCAGCCCTTGCCACGTGGAATGTCGCAGATCCGAGTTTCTCCTACGCCACCGACAACCCGCCTGCCAATATCCTCGGCTTTTCGGGCGCAGCCTTCGCCGACCTGATGATGCAGTTCCTCGGACTTGCGAGCATCTTTGCGCTGCTTCCAATCCTTGCCCTGGCGCTCGCTCTGATTTCCGGGCGTCGTTACGATCGCATTCCGGCGCGGCTTGCAGCATGGGGCGGCGGTACGCTTCTGGCATCGGCAACGCTCGGCTGCTTTCCTGCGCCGGCGACCTGGCCTATCCCGAACGGCATCGGCGGCGTCATTGGCGACATGATCCTGCGCTTCCCGGCTCTCTTCGTCGGCGCCTATCCGACCGGCATGGTCGCAACCGTGCTCGGCTGCATCTTTACCATTCCCTGCATCTGGCTGATGCTGTTTGCCTCAGGCTTTGTCGGCGAGGCCGTCGAGACGGAAAGCGATGACGACGATGCGCCCGTGGCTGCCGTCTCCGCGCGCAACCGTCAGGATGAGGACGATGACGGCGACGACAATGGCCTCTTCGGGGGCTTCCTGGCGTTCGGCGCATTGGCCCATTACTGGTATATCGCTCAGGCGCGCCTGCGGCGGCTGACTGGCGCAAAGCCCCGCGCCCGTGTCGGTTTCGACCAGCCCTACGATTTCAACGACGACGAATTCGGCACCCTGAACGAGCCGGTTCGTGCCAAGCAGGCGTCTGCCGGTGGCAGAAGCCGGATGGAGCCGTCGCTCGATGGCGCACCGGAGCGGGTCCTGTCGCCACGCCGGATCGTATCTGCGCCGCCGATGTCCTCCAATGACGCGGATGACGACGATGATTCGTCGCTCGATACGGCAGACAATCCACGTCGCCCGGCCGGGATCCTTGCCGACCACGATGAGGATTTCGCGGCCGCGCGCGGGTCGAAATCTGCTGGCAACGGCTCTCCGCGCGTCGTCCCGGCGGCACCGCCTCCCAAGCCCAGCGCCCGCGTCGGTCGCGATGCGCAGGGCTCGTTCATCTCTGCCGACGGGTTCCAACTGCCCTCCGTGCACCTGCTTGCCGAACCAAAGGCGATTGCCCGCGATGCTTCGCTGTCGGCTGACGCGCTGGAGCAGAACGCCCGCATGCTGGAAGGCGTGCTGGAGGATTTCGGCGTCAAGGGCGAGATCATCCACGTCCGCCCGGGCCCTGTCGTGACACTCTACGAACTGGAACCTGCGCCGGGCATCAAGTCGTCCCGCGTGATCGGACTTGCCGACGATATCGCCCGCTCCATGAGCGCCATCGCCGCCCGTGTCGCGGTCGTTCCCGGCCGCAACGCGATCGGGATCGAGCTGCCGAACCGAATTCGCGAAACCGTCTATCTGCGCGAAATGATCGGCTCGAAGGATTTCGAAACCAGCAAGGCAAAGCTTGCCATGGCACTCGGCAAGACGATCGGCGGCGAGCCTGTTGTCGCCGATCTCGCCAAGATGCCGCATCTTCTCGTGGCCGGTACCACCGGTTCTGGTAAATCCGTCGCGATCAACACGATGATCCTCTCGCTTCTCTATCGTTACACGCCGGAGAAGTGCCGCCTGATCATGATCGACCCCAAGATGCTCGAGCTTTCCGTCTATGACGGCATCCCGCATCTCCTGTCTCCGGTTGTCACCGATCCGAAGAAGGCTGTCGTTGCGCTCAAATGGACCGTCCGCGAGATGGAAGAGCGCTACAAGAAAATGTCGAAGATCGGCGTGCGCAATATCGACGGGTTCAATTCGCGCGTCGAGCAGGCGATGGAACGCGGCGAGGTTCTGACCCGTACCGTCCAGACTGGTTTCGATCGCCAGACCGGCGAGGCGGTTTACGAGACGGAAGAGTTCGACCTGCAGCCGATCCCATATATCGTCGTCATCATCGACGAAATGGCCGACCTGATGATGGTAGCGGGCAAGGATATCGAAGGCGCTGTCCAGCGTCTGGCGCAGATGGCGCGTGCGGCCGGCATCCATGTGATCATGGCGACGCAGCGCCCCTCGGTCGATGTCATTACCGGCACGATCAAGGCCAACTTCCCGACCCGTATCTCTTTCCAGGTCACGTCGAAGATTGACAGCCGTACCATTCTCGGCGAACAGGGTGCCGAACAGCTGCTGGGTCAGGGCGATATGCTCTATATGGCGGGCGGCGGTCGGATTCAGCGTGTCCACGGGCCTTTCGTCTCCGATACCGAGGTCGAAGAGATCGTCGCCTACTTGAAAACTCAAGGGTCGCCCCAATATCTCGAAGCTATCACGGCTGATGACGACGAGGATGGCGAGGGCGCAGGACCTGCCGGCACTTCCAACCTCTCCGACTCGGACGATCCTTACGACCAGGCGGTGGCGGTTGTGCTCAAAGACGGCAAGGCCTCCACATCCTACATCCAGCGCCGTCTCGGCATCGGCTACAACCGTGCGGCATCGCTGATCGAGCGGATGGAGCAGGAGGGCCTGATCGGCCCGGCCAACCATGCCGGAAAGCGCGAGATCCTCGTGCCGACCGAAGCGGATGTGCTGGATCGGTAAGGCCGGTAAAGCGGTCTTCAGGGGTTCGTGATCCGGCGCAAGCGGCCATCAAGACGCCGTGTTTCCACAACAGAAACACGGAAGGAGACCAGAATGACAGAACAAAAGACCACTCTTTCCAAAAGCATGACCGGACTTCTCGGCCGTCGCCAGTTCTCGCTCGGCCTTGCCGGCGGTGTTGCCGGACTGCTGGTTGCGGGAGCGGCCAAGCCCGTTCTGGCGCAGGCCGCAGCCGGTGCCTCGGCTCAGCGGATCGCCGACCATTTCTCGTCGGTGAAGACGATGATGGGCGAGTTCGTTCAGTTCGGGCCGCGCGGTGAACAGACCGGCGGCAAGTTCTTTATCGAACGCCCCGGCAAGCTGCGCTTCAACTTCGAGGATCCGTCGCCGCTGCGCGTGATTGCCGATGGTCGCAACGTCGTCGTGGGCAACGTCAAGCTCAAGACCTGGGATATCTACCCGCTGTCGAAGACGCCGCTCAGCCTGCTCTTGTCCGAGCGCATCGATTTGACATCCGCGACCGTGCGCAGCGTGCGTGAAGAAACTGACCTGACGACGATCGTGCTCGGCAACAAGTCGATCTTCGGCGATTCGACCATCACCATGATGTTCGACACCAAGACCTTCGACCTTCGCCAGTGGACGATCACCGACGCCCAGAACAAGGATACGTCCGTGATGGTCTATAACGTCCGCAACGGCGTGGCGATGGACGAGCGAGTGTTCACCATTCCCTATGATCAGGTGAAGTAAGACCCATCTGCCGAGACGGATCGCTTTTGGAGGGCTGCGGAAACGCGGCCCTTTTTGCTTTTACTGCTATCCGAAATTGCCTAGAGGTGATGCCCAGCAGCGAGGGCAGGCATGACATTCTCCATCACCACCTGGAACATCAACTCGGTCCGGCTTCGGATGCCGATCGTGCAGCAGTTCATTACCCGCAACCAGCCGGACATTCTCTGCCTGCAGGAGATCAAGTGCCAGGAGCCTGAGTTTCCCTACCAGCCGCTGAGAGACCTCGGCTACGAGCATATCATCGTGCATGGCCAGAAGGGCTATCACGGCGTCGCCATCGCCTCGAGGATCCCGCTGTCGGAAGATCACCGCCAGAATTACTGCAATGTCGGCGATGCCCGGCACATCTCGGCGCTTTTCGGGATGGGTTCCCGGCGGATCCGGGTGCATAATTTCTACGTGCCTGCGGGAGGCGACGAGCCGGACCGGACGATCAATCCGAAATTCGGTCACAAGCTGGATTTTGTCGAAGAGATGAAGGTTTTGCAGGCCGATGCGAAGCCCGGCATTTCGTCGATTCTCGTCGGCGATCTGAATATCGCACCGCTGGAGCACGATGTGTGGTCGCACAAGCAGCTTCTGAGGATCGTCAGTCACACGCCGGTCGAAACTGAGGGCATGAAGGAGATCATCTCCAAGGGCGGCTGGCTCGATCTGATGCGCCAGTACACGCCGGAGCCGGAAAAGATCTATACCTGGTGGAGCTACCGCGCCAAGGACTGGGAAGCCGCCAACAAGGGCCGCCGCCTCGACCATATCTGGTCGTCGCCGGACCTTGGCCCGTTCCTTGACCGGATCGAGGTGCTGAAGGAAGCCCGCGGCTGGACCCAGCCATCGGACCACGTTCCGGTGACGGCAGTGTTCAAGTTCTAAGGAGCAGTCGTCTCAGCGGAACCGGTGCTGCATGGCGAGTGCTGCCTTGGCGAGGCTGACGATGTTGTCGCGGATCCGGTTTTCGATCAATCGCCCCACCTGAGGGTATTCCTCCAGCAGGCGTTCGAACAGCGAGCGGCCGATCCTGAGCGTTTCGGAATCCTCGGCGGCGATTGCCGTGAACTTGCGCTCGACCATGGTCACCAGCGCGAGCTCGGATAGAAGCGTGCCGGCCCCGACCGTCTTGTCGAGACGAACGGTGCCGTCGCGGGTGGTCGAGTAAAGGTCGAAACTGCCTTTGCAGACGATGAAGGCGGATTCGGCGGGGGAACGCTCGCGAAACAGCTCTTGGCCGCCGGATGTCGAGCGTCGTTCCGCCCCGAACGCAATCAGCCGCAGCTGGTCGCCATCCAGTTCCCTGAAAAGCGGCACTTGCGACAGAAGCCGGATATCGTCGGACAGTGCCATTTTGCGGGTTTGCGGTCTTCGGGGTTAAGGAACGATCTTGTATCCACCGTTTTCCGTCACCAGAATCTCAGCATTCGAGGGGTCGCGCTCGATCTTCTGTCTCAGACGATAGACATGGGTTTCCAGTGTATGCGTTGTAACGCCGGAATTATAGCCCCATACTTCTTCCAGAAGAATATCGCGTGTGACGACCTTCAGCCCGGCGCGATAGAGATAGCGGATGATCGCCGCTTCCTTTTCGGTCAAACGGATCTTTTTGCCATCGTCCGTGGTCAGAAGCTTCTGGCTCGGCTTGAACAGATAGGGGCCAACGGTGAAGGTGGCGTCTTCGCTCTGTTCGTACTGGCGAAGCTGGGCGCGGATACGCGCCAGCAGAACCGCAAAGCGGAACGGCTTCGTCACATAATCGTTGGCGCCGGCTTCGAGGCCGAGGATCGTGTCGGAATCGGTGTCGTGGCCGGTCAGCATGATGATCGGGGCCTTGAAGCCGTTCTTGCGCAAAACCTTGACCGCCTCGCGGCCGTCCATATCCGGCAAGCCGACATCCATGATCAGAAGATCGACTTGGGTCGCCTTGGCGGTATTGACCGCCTTGGTTGCATTGGCTTCCTGCAGGATCGAGAATTCGTCGTAGAAGCCGAGCTGCTCCACAAGGGTCTCGCGCAGATCATCGTCGTCATCGACCAGCAGTATCGTTCTCGCCATGCAGTTCTTGCCTTCCGTAGCGCCTATTGCGTTTGTAAGACGTATCTAGGGATCTTCGATGTAAAACCCAACCCGCTATGAATTCAAACGAAATCATATTCAAAGCAAAACCTTGTGAGTGAAATGCATCGTTTTCGCGAGAAAGATCACAAAACCGGACCCGTCGTCGTGGTTCGTACCGCGCCGCGTGACCGCCGGCGTGCCATCGTGACATGCGGCGGGATCACCGTTCAGGCAGCACTGGGGCGATCCGGAACGACCGCCTTCAAGCGCGAAGGCGACGGAGGAACGCCGATTGCCGCGATGCGGATCATCAGCGGCTTCATCCGCGGCGACCGTCTTTCGGTGCCGGCCACGCGGCTTCCGCTTCGCCGCATCGGCCGCGACATGCTCTGGTGCGACGAGCCGAAGCACCCGGCCTACAACCGTCTGGTGAAGGCCCCGTTCAAGCCCAGTCATGAGGAGATGAAGCGGGCCGACGAGCTCTACGATATCTGCCTCGTGCTCGACTGGAACATCACCTCGCGCAAGCGCCACGGCGGCTCGGCCATCTTCTTCCACCTGATCCGCCCAGGCTACCAGCCGACAGCCGGCTGTGTCGCGGTTCACCCGCGCGACATGAAGCGGCTGCTGCCGTTTCTGCGCAAGGGGACGCTTGTAAGGGTGATGGGGTGAGGGTCGTCTGAGTTACTGGCCGATGGCAATCGCACCGGCCGCCACGATGAGCCCTGCCACGATGCGCTTCGGTGTGAGTGTCTCGCCGAGGAACAGCCTACCGATGATCATCGCGAAGACCACGCTCGTTTCGCGGATGGCGGTGATAGGGCCGGCAGGTCCCATGGAGTAGGCGATGATGACGACGCCATAGGCGATCAGCACGAAGATGCCGGCCAGCAGGGCCTTGCGGGTTTCCCGCTCGCGGATGTCCAGGCGCAAGCGGCCCCGCATCAGCGTATACGCGACAATCAGAAGCACGCCATAGGTGAACAGCACCCAGGCGGCATAGGCACCCGGATCGGCCAGATAGCGTACGCCGATGGAATCAACCGTCGCGTAGGTGGCGATGATTAGGCCGGTCAGCAGCGCCCACAAAATGGACGTGGTCGGCGCGCGCTGGCTGCCGGTCGAGAGGCTCATGATGCCAGCCGCTACCAGGATGACGCCGAGAATCTGGGAAGAGGTGAGCGTTTGTCCCATCATCAGGAAGCCGCCGAGTGACACCAGAAGCGGCACGGAGCCGCGCACGATCGGGTAGACCTGTCCGAGGTCGCCCAGCCGGTAGGCGAAGACGAGGAAGATGCTGTAGGCCACCTGCAGCATCGATGAGGCGAGGATAAACCCGAGGCCTGCGGCCGTCGGCCATGGAAACCACAGCATGACCGGGAGAGCGGCGAGAATGCCCGTGATGCCCATCACGGTGATCGACCATAGCCTGTCGGCGCCCGAGCGCAGGAATGCATTCCAGCTGGCATGCATGACGGCGGCGGTGAGCGCCAGCGCGATGACGGTCGGGCTCATTGCTTGGCGATCCTTCCGGCCCGCGGCAAAAGACGAAGCGGGCAGACAGGCATTGCCGTACCGTTCTCCTTAAAAAGTCTACCGTATTGGCGCATCCCGAAAGGTCAAACGTGTTTTCCTGAACCGGCTGTGAGCGCTGCTCATCGCAGCAAAAAGCCGCCGGATGCTTTCACATCCAGCGGCTTCGCTTGTCTGGCATGAAGAGCCTTCAGCCTATTTCCAGTCGCGGATATCCACGAAGCGGCCGGCGACGGCGGCGGCGGCGGCCATGGCCGGTGAGACCAGGTGGGTGCGGCCCTTGGAGCCCTGACGGCCCTCGAAATTGCGGTTCGAGGTCGAAGCGCAACGTTCATAGGGGTTGAGGCGGTCGTCGTTCATGGCAAGGCACATGGAGCAGCCCGGCTCGCGCCAATCGAAACCGGCTGCCTTGAAGATCTGGTCGAGGCCTTCGGCTTCCGCCTGTTCCTTGACGAGGCCAGAGCCCGGAACGACCATGGCCGACACCGTCGGCGCCACGGTCTTGCCGTCGACCATCTTTGCCGCAGCGCGCAGATCCTCGATGCGCCCGTTGGTGCAGGAACCGATGAAGACGCGATCGATGGTGATGTCGGTCATCTTCGTGCCCGGCGTCAGGCCCATATATTCGAGCGCGCGCCATTTGGAGGTGCGCTTGTTCTCGTCCTTGATCTGGTTCGGATCGGGCACCGTGCCTTCGATCGTGGTCACGTCCTCGGGCGAGGAGCCCCAGGAAACGATCGGGGGCAGGGCGGCTGCGTCCAGCACCACGACCTTGTCGTAATGAGCGCCTTCGTCCGTATGCAGCGTCTTCCAGTAGTCGACGGCCATATCCCACGCCGTGCCCTTCGGCGCGCGCGGCTTACCCTTGATATACTCGAACGTCGTCTCGTCAGGCGCGATCAGGCCGGCACGGGCGCCGCCTTCGATCGTCATGTTGCAGACGGTCATGCGGCCTTCCATGGAGAGCGACCGGATCGCCTCGCCGGCGAACTCGATGACGTGTCCGGTGCCGCCGGCCGTGCCGATCTCGCCGATAATCGACAGGATGACGTCCTTTGCCGTGACGCCGGCGGGCAGTTTGCCGTCGACGCGGACCAGCATGTTCTTTGCTTTTGTCTGCAGCAGCGTCTGGGTGGCCAGAACGTGCTCCACTTCCGATGTGCCGATCCCGTGCGCCAGCGAACCGAAGGCGCCGTGCGTCGAGGTATGGCTGTCACCGCAGACGATCGTCATGCCCGGCAGGGTAAAACCCTGTTCCGGCCCGACGATATGGACGATACCCTGGCGGACATCGCTTTCGGAAAAGTATTCGACGCCGAAATCCCTGGCGTTTTCCGCCAGCGCCTCGACCTGGATGCGGCTCTCCTCGTTCTTGATCCCGAGGTGACGGTCAGGCGAGGTCGGCACGTTGTGGTCGGCGACGGCGAGCGTGCGCTGTGGCGAGCGCACCTTGCGTCCGGCAAGGCGCAGGCCCTCGAAGGCCTGCGGGCTCGTCACCTCATGCACCAGGTGACGGTCGATATAGAGAAGACAGGTATCGTTTTCATCGCGGGAGACGACGTGGTCGTCCCAGATCTTGTCATACAAAGTACGAGGTGCGCTCATGGCTGCGGTCCAATAAGATTGAGAATGGGTGGGGAAATAGAGGCGGCATCTTAGGCCGCGCCGGACATGTCTGCCCGGTCAGCTAAGTCGGCTGCATAGAGCGCCGGATACGCGCGCAAAAAAGCGTGACGGCAGACGCTTGTGGTCCTGCAGCACGATCATGCGGTTCGCGAGACATCCGAATTTCGATCCCATGGCAAAGGGTGTAGCAGTTTTTTGAATTCTCGGCAATTGCCTCCAGAAAACGTACATGCGAGAACGCTACTAAAGGAACCCCCTCATCGGGGGCCGGTCTGCAGCGCCTCCCGGGCCTGAAAGAGGAGACGAGAATGGCTTTGCCAGCCCAGCTTCCCGACAACGAGGCTGAACGCCTGCTCTCTGTGCGGGCCCTGATTTCCGCCGACGGACCCTCCACGCCGGAGCTCGAGGCGCTTGTGAAGCTTGCCAAGGATGTGTTCACGACGCCTTATGCGGCCGTCAACATCGTCGACGCCGATTGGCATCGGGTGGCCTGCCAAGTTGGCATTCGAACGAGCGAATGCCCGCGCGACATCTCGATCTGCTCCCGTGTCGTGTTCGACAACGAGGTCGTGGTGGTTCCCGATCTTGCCCGGCATCCGGAACTGCGCGATCTTCCTTATGTGCTGGGCGAGCCGGGTTTTAGGTCCTATGCCGGTGCGCCGGTCGCGCTGGAGCCGGGTCTTCCTGTTGGTGCCTTCTGCCTTCTCGATACGGAGCCGCGCGAATTCAGCGACCGGGAGATTGCCAATCTCATGCATTTCGCCGAGGTGGCGAGCGGTCTTTTGCGGCTGCAGAAGGCAAATCATGTGATGGGTTTTGCCGAGGAAAAGCTCCGGCTGGCCGCAATCACCGATCCGATGACCGGGTTCTACAATCGCGCGGCGCTGGTCTCGATCGTCGACGGCATGCTGGCCGATGCATTTTCGGCGCAGCAGACGGTCGGCGTTCTCTACATGGATATGGACGGGTTCAAGACGATCAACGACACGCTCGGCCATCCCGCGGGCGATGACGTGCTGAAGCAGGCGGCGCAACGCATTACCGAATGCCTCGGTGTCCAGGAAATTGCCGTCAGGATGGGTGGCGACGAGTTCGCCGTCTTTGTTCCGAACCTTGCCAATGCCGATGCGCTGGCCGGTCTTTCGGAACGCCTCGTGAAACGGTTCCGCAGCCCGTTTGCCGTGGGCAGGCATATCGTCAATGCACGTCTGAGCGTGGGTGCTGCCCTTGCGCCGCATGCAGGGTCGGATCGCCTCAGCCTGTTGCAGGCCGTGGACGAAGCGCTGTACGAGGCGAAGGCATCCGGCCGCGACAGGTTCGTCCTCAGGTCCTCCTGACGGCTCGCAAAGGAAACGTCCTGCGCCGCACTATCGGCGGCTTGCCTTTCTGATCCCCTGTTCCCGCATCTTCTTTTCGACCTGCCGCAAGGCGATCGACAGGCCGATCGTCAGGATCAGGTAGATATAGGCGACGATCGAATAGGTCTCGAAAAACCGGAACGAGCCGGACGCATAGATCTTGCCGGCCTGGCTGATATCGGCGACGCCGAGAACCGAGACGAGGGAACTGTCCTTCACCATGGCAACGAAGTCGTTCGAGAGCGGCGGGAAGATCACCCGTATCGCTTGCGGAAAGATGACGAGGCGAAAGCGCTGACCCCGCGTCAACCCGAGCGCCATGGCCGCTTCGACCTGGCCGCGATCGATGGACTGGAAACCGGCGCGAAAGATCTCGGCGATAAAGGCGGAATAGCCGATCGTCAGCGCAATGATCGCACGCCACATCAAAGAGAGATCACGGACCTGCATCGGCTCGAGAAAGCCGCCGTCGACCAGCGGCGCGATCAGGACATTGTAAAAACCGACGATCGCCGGTGCGCCGGCAAAGGCAATGTAGAACAATAGAACCAGGATGGGGATGCCGCGCACGACTTCCACGTAGAATCGCGCCGCTTGCCGGAGCGCGAGGCGATCGGAAAGGCCCGCAAGGGCGATGGCCAGCCCCAGAGCGGTGGCAAGCACGAAGGCCGTGACCGTCACGAACACCGTCACCCAGATGCCGCGCGAGACGGTGGCGAAAACCTGGGCATAGAGATCGTTGACGACGATCACGGCTGCGATCGCGAGGCCTATGACGACGACTGCTGCGAGCCACCACGGACGATCACCATCGCCGCCCGATGTCGGCAGGGTCTGGAAGTTCATCAGGTTTCGACCCTGTCCGCAGGGACTGCCATCTTGGTGGTCACTGGCCCATCTTGTAGTCGAGGAACCATTTCTTGTTCAGGGCATCCAGCGTGCCGTCGGCTTTCAGCGCGGCGATCGCGGCGTTGACGGGGGCGGCCAGATCCGATCCCTTCTTGAAGATGAAGCCGAAATCTTCGGCGCCGAGCGGGCCGCCGATCACCTTCAGCCCGCCGTTCGACGCGTCGACATAGCCTTTCGCCGCAACGCTGTCGGTCAGGACGAGATCGACATCGCCGCCTTTCAACGCCTGCACGGTTGCGCCGAAGGTTTCGAACAGCTTGATGCGCGGGTTCTGCTCGTTGCCGTCGAGGATGCTGTAGACGGCTGTATAGAAGGGCGAGGTGCCCGGCTGGGCGCCGATCAGCGCGCCGTCTACGGCCGCAAAGGCCTTTTCATCGGCAAAGCGGGTTTCGTCGCCACGCACCAGCATGAACTGTTCGGAGCGCAGGTAGGGATCGGAGAAGTCGACCTGTGCCTTGCGTTCATCCTTGATGGTGATGCCGGTCATGCCGATGTCGTACTGGCCATCGGACACGGCCTGGATCATCGCGTCCCAGCTGACGTTCTGGTACTCGACCTTGAAATTCAACCGCTTGGCGATCTCGTTCATCGCATCATACTCCCAGCCGATCGCCTTGCCCGTCTTCGGATCGACGAACTGCAGGGGCGGGTAGGCGTTTTCGGTGACGACGACGACCGATCGGGCCTTCAGGTCCGGCAGGTTTTGCGCAAAAGCAGTGACCGGTGCCAGGCTTGCAACTGCGAGGGCGGCAATGACAAAACGTCTTTTCAGCATGGGGCGATCCTCAAGAGAAATATCTCAGCCAAATCTCACCAATTTCTGCGGGAAGACAAGCACAACCATTCCTTCAGACGAAGATCGCTGGGTTTGGCTTTGCAGACGCAACTGCATGGGATCGATATCAATGCCCGAGGGCAATCGCAGGCAATAAAAAAGGCGGCCAACCGGCCGCCTTTTCTCATCCCATGAAGGGAAATCTTATTCAGCAGATGCTGCTTCTGCAGCCTTTGCTTCTTCCGCAGCCTTCGCTTCAGCGGCTTCTGCTGCTGCCTTGTCGGCGGCGAGAGCCTGTGCTGCTGCGATCTTTTCAGCTTCGATGCGTGCCTTTTCTTCGACAACTGCAGCGCGCTCGGCTTCGTTCAGCTTGCGTGCACGCGTGCCGGTGTTCTCGACGATACGAGCCGACTTGCCGCGACGATCGCGCAGGTAGTACAGCTTGGCGCGACGGACGCGACCGCGGCGAACGATTTCGACGCCTTCGACGAGCGGCGAGTAGACCGGGAATACGCGCTCGACGCCTTCGCCGTAGGAGATCTTGCGAACGGTGAAGCTTTCGTTGATGCCACCGCCGGAACGGGCGATGCAAACGCCTTCATAGGCCTGTACGCGGGTACGGGTGCCTTCCGTCACGCGGACGTTGACGCGGACGGTGTCGCCCGGGGAAAATTCTGGAAGCGAGCGCTTGGCTTCGATCTTGGCGACCTGTTCGGCCTCAAGCTGCTGGATGATGTTCATGTGTCAAACCTCAGGTTTTTCTGAAACAGCCAGAGCGCTCTTAGGATCCGTTGGTCAAAGCCTCTGGATCTGCCTTGCGGCAGAGCGTTTCGCCATTCTTTGTTGCTGGCAGACGGGACAGTTTTCCCATTTCCGTTCGCGCCATTACACGAAAGGCATGCGCTTGTCATCGGGCATGCCGCAATTTTGTGGCGATCGGTGGCGTTTTCGCCGCTTGCTGCCTCTCTATAGCAGGTCTAAAGGCTGACCGAAAAGAATTCGGGAGGATTCATGTCGATCACCATGGTGGTGCTGTTGGCCGCTGCCGGCTTTTTCTCGGGCGCCGCCAACGCGATTGCCGGCGGCGGGACGTTTCTCGTCTTCGGCGCCTTGACGCTTGCCGGCGTGCCGCCGATCTCGGCCAATGCAACATCGTCGATCGTGCAGTTTCCGGGCTATGTCACCTCGACGCTTGCCTATCGCCGCGAGATTGCCAGCCACTGGCGAAGTGCTTTGGCGCTCGCAATCGTCTCCGTCATCGGCTCGATTTTGGGAGCGCTGATCCTGCTGGCGCTCGACAATGACGCGTTTCGCCAGGTCGTGCCGTGGCTCCTGGGCGCCGCGACCGCCGTGTTTGCGGCAGGCCCATGGCTTAAGCCGAAAGCCTCGTCCGAGCGCCCTGCCAACTCGCCGCTTTCGGTCATCGGTCAGTTCCTGACATCGATCTATGGTGGGTTCTTCGGGGCCGGAATGGGGATCATGATGCTGGCGGTGCTGGGTATGACGACCGGCGGCAGCTATCACCATCTCAACGCGCTGAAGAACATGCTGGCGGCGCTGATTGCCGGCGTCGCGATCGTCGTCTTTGTCGGCGGCGGCGTGATTGCCTGGCCGGAAACGATCATCATGATGCCGGCCGGCGCGCTTGGCGGCTATTGCGGCGTGTGGCTCGCACGGCGCGTTCCGCAGGCAGTGCTGCGCTGGTGCGTGGTGGCGGTCGGCGCAGGCCTCACCGTCTACTATTTCGTGACCGGCTAGCTCTCGTTCAGCAGGTCCGGGCGGCGTTCCCGAGTAAGCCGCAGCGACTGTTCGAGCCGCCATTTCTCGATCGCGGCATGGTTGCCGGAGGTCAGAATAGCGGGGATTTCCCGGTCTTCGAAGACCTGTGGGCGGGTATAATGCGGATGTTCGAGCAGGCCGTGCTCGAAGCTTTCGTGGGTGCCGGACAGGGCATTGCCCATCACGCCCGGCAGAATGCGCACGACGCTATCGAGCAGGGTCAGGGCTGCCGGCTCGCCGCCCGAAAGGATATAGTCGCCGATCGACACTTCCTCGAGCTGGCGTGCATCGATCACCCGCTGGTCGACGCCTTCGAAACGTCCGCAGACGATCACCACGCCCTCGCCATCGCCAAGCTCGCGAACGCGCTTCTGGCTGAGCGGCTTTCCGCGCGGGCTCATCAGCAGGCGGGGGCGGCTGTCGTCCGCGAGGGAATCGATCGCCTTTGCCAGAATATCCGCCCTCAGCACCATGCCGGCGCCGCCGCCGGCCGGCGTGTCATCGACGGTGCGATGCTTGTCCTCGGCGAAATCACGGATCTGCATCGCTTCAAGCGACCACTGCCCGCGTTCCATTGCCTTGCCGGAGAGGGAAAAGCCGAGATGGCCGGGAAACATTTCCGGATAGAGGGTCAGCACCGTGGCGCGAAACGGCATCGCGGTCACTTGTCCTTGCGGGGAAAGTTCGAGTTCGCGCCGTCTTCGTCGGGGTTTTCGATGAGGCCTGCAGCTTCGGGATCAATCAGGATCTTGCCGCCTTCGAGATCGATCTCCAGAACGGCTGCCTCGGTAAACGGAATGAGCGACGGACGACGGCCGGGGCCTTTCAGCTCCAGGAGATCGCCGGCGCCGAAATCGAACACGGCGCTGACCGTGCCAAAGCTCTTGCCGTCCTTGTCGACGGCTTCCAAGCCCTCGAGGTCGGCGTAATAGAATTCGTCGTCGTCCAGTTCCTCGTCCGGCAGGTTGTCACGGTCGACGAACAGCTCGATGCCGTTCAGCGCTTCTGCATCCTCGCGGCTGTTGATACCGCGGAAGCGGACGATGACGACTGTTTTCGCTTCGCGGATATCGAGGATCTCGAAGACGCGGCCGTCGGCTGTGTAGAGATTGCCGTAGTCGCCAAGCGCTGTCGGATCCTCGGTAAAGGATTTCACCCGCACCTCGCCCCGCAGGCCCTGGGCAGCGCCGATCGTTGCCATCAGAACTGGGTTTTCGAGCTTGGTCATGCGGGAAGGCTCCGGTTTCTTCGCGCCCATTTAAGCGCAACACAGTGAAATGAAAACAGTCTCGGCTGAATGAAAACAGCAAAACGGGCGGTGCGTTGCCGCACCACCCGTCGAAGTAGAAGAGGCAGATCTTATTCCGCGGCAGCAGCTGCCTTGGCGTCTTCGATCTTCTTTGCGCGCTCGGCAGTGCGTTCCTGAGCCTTCTTGCCCGGCTTTGCCTTTTCCGGGTTGCTCTTGGCATCGCGCTGGCCAACGCCGGCTTCTGCCAGGAAGCGCAGAACGCGGTCGGTCGGCTGTGCGCCGTTGTCGAGCCAATGCTGAACGCGCTCTACGTTGACTTCAACGCGCTTTGCGTCGTCCTTGGCAAGCATCGGGTTCCACGAACCGACCTTTTCCAGGAAGCGGCCGTCACGCGGCGAACGGGCGTCAGCGACGACGATCGTGTAGTAAGGACGCTTCTTCGAGCCACCACGGGCAAGACGGATCTTCAAGGGCATTGTATTCACTCCTAGGTTTGTCTGGGCCGCCGTCCCGGCGGGCCGTGTCGTTATTGGTTTAAGCTGTTTCCTTACCGCCGTGTTCGGCGGCGATGGCTTCATGATGCCGGATGACTTCCTTGATGACGAAGTTCAGGAACTTCTCGGCGAAATCCGGGTCCAGATGAGCGTCGTCGGCCAGGCGGCGAAGGCGTTCGATCTGGTATTCCTCGCGCGCCGGGTCTGCCGGCGGCAAATCGTATTGGGCTTTGAGGACGCCCACTTCCTTGGTGCAGCGAAAGCGTTCCGCCAGCATATGCACCAGTGCCGCATCGATATTGTCGATCGACTGGCGGTAGCTCGAAAGCTTTGCCTTGATTTCAGGGTCAACCATCGTGTGCTCCCCTCACTTCTTCTTGCCAGGCAGGCCGGGCAGACCCGGGAAACCGCCGAGGCCGGGGAGCTTTCCTCCGCCGAGGCCCGGCATTCCGCCACCGAGACCCGGCATCGAGCCAGGCTTCATGCCGGCAGCTTCGGCCTGCTTCTGCAGGGCTTCCAGCTGCTTGGGATCGAGCTTCGAAAGATCGGGCATGCCGCCCATTCCACCCATTCCGCCGCCCATGCCACCAAGACCCATCTTGCCGGCAAGGCCGCCCATCATCTGCTTCATCATGCCGCCCTTGCCCTTGCCGCCCATCATTTTCATCATGTCGGCCATCTGGCGGTGCATTTTCAGCAGCTTGTTGATTTCGGACGCGTCCGTGCCGGAGCCGGCTGCGATGCGTTTCTTGCGGGAGTGCTTCAGCATATCCGGGTTGGCGCGTTCGGCCTTCGTCATCGAGCCGATGATGGCGATCTGGCGGTCGAACATCTTGTCGCTCATGCCGGATGCGGCAAGCTTGTCCTTCATGCCGGCCATGCCGGGCATCATTCCCATGATGCCGCCCATGCCGCCGAGCGATTTCATCTGGCGCAGCTGGTCGGCAAGGTCGTTCAGGTCGAACTTGCCCGACTGCATCTTCTTGGCCATCGCCGCGGCTTTTTCCGCATCGATGTTTTCAGCTGCCTTTTCGACGAGGCTGACGATGTCGCCCATGCCGAGAATACGGTCGGCGATGCGGCGGGGATGGAACTCCTCGAGTTCGTTCATCCGTTCGCCGACACCGATCAGCTTGATCGGCTTGCCGGTGACGGCGCGCATCGAAAGTGCTGCACCGCCGCGGCCATCGCCATCCATGCGGGTCAGCACGAGGCCGGTAATGCCGACGCGTTCGTCGAAATTGCGGGCCAGATTGACGGCGTCCTGGCCAGTTAGTGAGTCGGCGACCAGCAGGATTTCATGCGGATTGGACTTCCGCTTGATTTCCGCCATTTCGGCCATCAGCGGTTCGTCGATATGCGTGCGGCCGGCGGTGTCGAGGATGACGACGTCGTGGCCGCCGAGCTTTGCAGCCTGCACGGCGCGCGCGGCGATATCGGTCGGCGACTGGCCGGCGATAACAGGCAGCGTATCGACGCCGGTCTGGACGCCAAGCTGGCGCAACTGTTCCTGAGCTGCCGGACGTCGCGTATCGAGCGACGCCATCAGCACCTTTTTCTTTTCGCGGTCGGTCAACCGCTTGGCGATCTTGCCTGTGGTCGTGGTCTTACCCGAACCCTGCAGACCGACCATCATGATGACAACAGGGGCCGCGGCATGCAGGCTGATGCCGACGCCTTCGGTCCCGAGCATTTCGACCAGTTCGTCATGGACGATCTTGACGACCATCTGGCCGGGCTTGATCGATTTCAGAACCTCGGCGCCGACGGCCTTTTCGCGAACCTTGTCGGTAAAGGCGCGCACCACTTCCAGCGCCACGTCGGCTTCCAGAAGCGCACGGCGAACCTCGCGCAGGGCGGCGGATACATCCGCTTCGCTCAATGCGCCACGGCCGGTCAGTCCATTCAGAATGGAGCCAAGACGGTCCTGGAGGTTTTCGAACATCGTGTATTCCTTCTTCGTTTCCGGGTGCCCAAAAACGTCGGTTCTTTCGCCGGCAAATACAAGGCACCAAGGAGTACGCAAAGCCAAATAGCACCCGAGGGCGCCACGCGCTGTCGGGTGTTGACCTCCGGGTTTCCGAATAGTTCGGCTCCCGGTCGGCGGCTCCAAGTTCTCGGACTTGTCAGCAGATTGCCGGGCTTAAACAGGAAATGGGGGTGGAAGTCAAGGCGCGCCGGGGTTTTGCCGCGGGCGAGGGCGTCCGCTGACGAGATGCCGGAGATCTGATGTTGCCGCAAGCTTCCGCCCGTGCGCGAATTGCCGTATTCTATAGGGGATATATGCGAACCTAGATAGAGGTGGCCTTGATGGCGCAGCTCTTGCAAACCCTGGTGATCGAACAGACCTCATGAAACGTCGCAATTTTCTCAAATGGTCCGGGATCGGCGCAGTGGTAGCCCTTGCCGGCGGGTTGACCGCAAGAGGTGCCATGGCAGCCAACAGCTATTATTCCGGGCCGGTATCCGATCACTTCGACGGAACGCATTTCTTCAATCCCGGCGGAGAGGAGCCGCGCGGAACTCTCGATCTCCTGCGCTGGAAGTTCGGCAACGGCAATATTCCCTGGCCGGACACGTTTGCCAGCCCGTTTCCGCAGGCCGTGCCGGAGACGCGCGTGACCGGCAATCGTCTTGTCGTCACCATGGTCGGCCATGCGTCGCTGCTGATCCAGGTTGCCGGCGTCAATATTCTGACCGATCCGGTCTGGTCGGAGCGTGCCAGTCCGGTCTCCTTCGCCGGGCCCAAGCGGGTCAATCCGCCGGGTATCCGCATCGGTGATCTGCCGCCGATTGATATCGTGCTCGTTACCCACAATCACTACGACCACATGGATCTGGAGACGCTGTGGGTGCTTGAGGGACGCGACAAGCCGCATTTCATCACCCCGCTCGGCAATGATGCGATCATCCGCTCGAAGGTTCCGGATGCGAAGATCACGGTCATGGACTGGGGCGGCAGCGAGACAGTCGCGCCCGGCGTCGTGTTTCACTGCGAGCCTTGCCATCACTGGTCGGCGCGGGGGCTCGGCGACAGGCGTAAGGCATTGTGGGCGGCCTTCGTGTTTGAAACGCCGGCCGGCAAGGTCTATCATGTGGGCGATACCGGATTTCACGAGGGCGTCAACTATCGCGCCGCGGGCAGTAAGCATGGTCCGTTCCGCTTGGCGAACCTGCCGTTCGGCGCCTATGAGCCGCGCTGGTTCATGAAGGCGCAGCATCAGGATCCGCAGGAAGCCGTCGAAGGGATGCAGCTTTGCGGAGCCTCCTTTGTTGCCGGGCATCACTGGGGCACGGTCAAGCTGACGGACGAGGGCATCGACCAGCCGGTCGAGGCGCTGTTTGCGGCGCTCGACAGTCGTGGTATTGCGCGTGAACGATTCCGGCCGATGCGGGCAGGTGAGGTTTTCGACGTTCCGGCGTGACGGAGCTTGACGAGCCGCTCCACAGTTTGCTTGATGCGGAAACATGAGTGAATGGGGCAAGATATGCAGATCGAACTGGACCGCCTGACGGACGCTACCCGCATCCAGCGCCTCAAGGCGCAGACGGCGGGTACGCATGATACGCTCGACAAGCGGATCATGCGAGCGGAGCCATTCGCCAATCGCGAGCGCTATGCCTTGTTTCTCGACGTCCAGCATCGGTTTCACGCCGATGTCGCGCCGCTTTACGCGGCCGCCGAACTCAACCGGGTGCTGCCCGGCCTTGCCGAGCGTTGCCGGCTGGAAGCGCTTCGCCATGACATCGCGGATCTCGGCGGCGTGCCGGAACAGCTGGGATCGACGACCGGCCCCCTGAACCCTGCGACCGCGCTCGGCTGGCTCTACGTCGCCGAAGGCTCCAATCTCGGGGCAGCCTTCCTGCGCAAGGAAGCGGCCAAGCTCGGGTTGTCCGACGATTTCGGTGCGCGGCATCTGGCCGGCCACACGGACGGCCGCGGCCTGCACTGGCGCAACTTCGTTTCGGCCTATAACGAGCTTCTGCTGACCGAGGCAGAGGAACTCGAGGCAGCAGAAGGCGCCAGGGCGGCATTCCGCCGGGTGCATGCGCTGGTCGACCAGATCTTCGGATGACACGATCGGAGAATGGCGATCGCCGCACAAGTTGGGCGCGCTACTGGCAATTCGTGGCGATTTCCGCCATATACGGCCGATGACCGGTAATTTACCGCACGGGTTGGCAATCATGGCAGAACAGGTCGAATTTGCGCGCATGAACGGGCTTGGCAACAAGATCCTGGTCATCGACATGCGCGGTCGCGCCGACAAGGTCACGCCGGAAGCAGCCGTTGCGCTCAACGCTGATGCTGCGACGCAGTTCGACCAGATCATGGCGATCCACGATCCGAAGATTGCGGGTACCGACGCGTTTATCGACATCCTGAACTGCGACGGCAGCAAGGCCCAGGCCTGCGGCAACGGCACGCGCTGCGTCGTGCAGGCCTTGAGCTCCGAGACTGGCCGCAAGGTTTTCACCTTCCAGACGGTTGCCGGCATCCTCAATGCCCGTGAGCACGAGGATGGCACGATCTCGGTCGATATGGGCAAGCCGGCCTTTGCCTGGGACAAGATCCCGTTGTCTGAAGAATTCTACGATACCAGCCGGATCGAGCTGCAGATCGGCCCGATCGATGCGCCGATCCTGCATTCGCCGTCCGCAATGGCGATCGGCAATCCGCATGCGATCTTCTGGGTCGACCGCGACCCGATGGATTTCGATCTGGAACGGTTCGGACCGCTTCTCGAAAACCATCCGATCTTTCCGGAAAAGGCAAATATCACGCTGGCGCAGGTGACATCGGAAACGTCGCTGCGCACCCGCACGTGGGAACGCGGCGCGGGTCTGACGCTTGCCTGCGGTTCCGCCGCCTGTGCCGCCGGCGTGTCCGCTGCGCGCACCGGCCGCACGGGTCGCACCGTGACAATCGATGTTGCCTCAGCGCCCACCCGGCAGCCGCTTGTCATCGAGTGGCGTGAAGACGATCACGTTGTCATGACCGGCCCTGCGGAATGGGAATGGTCCGGCAAGGTCGATCCGGTCACCGGTGAATTTTCGCGTGACGGGGAATTGGGGCAGGGCGCTTACCAAGGGGCGCAGGTCCATTGAGTGGCGTCGAGGTCATCACCTTTGGCTGTCGGCTGAACACCTACGAATCGGAAGTGATGCGGGCGGAGGCCGAAAAGGCCGGGCTCAACAATGCCGTGCTGGTGAATACCTGTGCTGTGACCTCGGAAGCGGTGCGCCAGGCCCGCCAGACCATCCGCCGCGTGCGTCGTGACAATCCTCATGCCCGCATCGTCGTCACGGGTTGCGCCGCCCAGACCGAGAAGCAGACGTTTGCCGACATGCCCGAAGTGGACATGGTGCTCGGCAACGAGGAAAAGCTGAAGAGCCAATCCTACCGCGCGCTTCCGGATTTCGGCGTGTCGTCGGAAGAGAAACTTCGCGTCAACGACATCATGAGCATCAAGGCGACGGCGCCGCAGATGATCCGCCATATCGACGGACACGTGCGGGCCTTCATCCAGGTCCAGAACGGCTGCGACCATCGCTGCACCTTCTGCATCATCCCTTATGGTCGCGGTAATTCCCGTTCGGTGCCAATGGGCGCGGTCGTCGAACAGGCGCGCCGGCTTGTCGAAGGCGGGTATCGCGAGATCGTGCTGACCGGCGTCGATGCCACCAGCTACGGCGGCGACCTTCCTGGCGAGCCGATGCTCGGTCTTCTTGCGAAGACGCTTCTGAAGCAGGTGCCTGATATCCTGCGGCTGCGGCTGTCGTCGATCGACAGTATCGAGGCGGACAATCACCTCTGGGATCTGATCGCCGACGAGCCGCGCTTCATGCCGCACCTGCACCTCTCGCTGCAGCATGGCGACGACATGATCCTGAAGCGGATGAAACGCCGCCACAGTCGCCGCGAAGCCTTGGACTTTGTCGAGCAGGCACGGCGCCTGCGGCCCGAGATCGCATTCGGCGCCGACATGATCGCCGGATTTCCGACCGAGACGGAAGAGATGTTTGAGAATTCGGCGACGCTTGCGCGAGGCGCCGGCATTTCCTTTCTCCATGTTTTCCCCTATAGCCCGCGTCCCGGAACGCCGGCCGCGCGGATGCCGCAGCTCGACCGGGCACTGGTCAAGGAGCGCGCCGCGCGACTTCGTGCAACGGGTGAAGCGTTGCATAATGCCCATCTCGACCGCATGGTGGGGACCGAACAGATCGTCATCGTCGAAAACAACGGCCTGGCGCATACCGAAAACTTTTCGCTGGTCGCCGTGCCGGGGCTGGTTCCCCGGAACGTCCAGCGCATTATGATAACTGGCCATAACGGCAAACATCTCGACATGCGGGTCATGGCCGCTCCCGCCACAGAGCGGGCGGCCTGACCGGAACGGATTTCTTATGGCACTGAGTTTCATCAAACGCGTCTTCACCTTCGGCGACGTACCCCCCGAACATCCGGTCGAAGATCGCGCTCCGGCACCGATCACCGAAGCGGAATCCGTTCAGGCGGAGCTTGAACCAAAGACGCGCGCGGAAGACCTGCCCGTTGCAGCTGTCGATCCGGTTGCCGCGATCGAGATCGAGACCGCCGGCGGTCCGGTGTCGGATGCGCCGGCCGACATGGCTGACGTCGACGAGCCGGTTTCCGAGGCTGCCACCGAGAACGACGCTGCTATTCTCCCGGGTGTCGAGGAAACCTCCGAACTCGGCATCGTGCCGTTGTCCTTGCTCGAAGCCGAAGCGGCGGCAGACGTCACGTCCGCCCCGATCGAGGCGCCGGTTCTGCCCAGGGGCTTTTCCACCGCCAGTGCGGCACCGGAGACGGTCACCATCGTGCCGCCTGCCAAACTCACCTGGTTCCAGCGTCTGCGCGAAGGCCTGTCACGGACCTCGTCGCAGCTGACCGGCCAGATCGCGGCGCTGTTTACCAAGCGCAAGCTGGACGACCAGACGCTCGAGGATCTCGAGGACCTGTTGATCCAGGCCGATCTCGGCGTCGAGACTGCAATGCGGATCACCGGCACGCTGTCTTCCGAGCGCTACGGCAAGGACGTGACCGGCGAGGATGTGTCGCGCATCATGTCGGCGGAGATCACCAAGGTGCTGACGCCGGTTGCCAAGCCGTTGCAGCTCGATCTCAGCCACAAGCCGCATGTCATTCTCGTCGTCGGCGTCAACGGCACCGGCAAGACGACGACGATCGGCAAGCTTGCGGCGAAACTTTCGGGCTCCGGGCTGAAGGTGATGCTGGCGGCCGGCGATACGTTCCGTGCCGCTGCCATCGAGCAGCTGAAAATCTGGGCCGACCGGACGGGATCGCAGTTCATCGGCACCAAGCTTGGCGCCGATGCGGCAGGCCTTGCCTATGACGCTTTCGAGCAGGCGCGTGCCAACAAGTCGGACGTGCTGATCATCGACACGGCCGGCCGGTTGCAGAACAAGACCGAGCTGATGGCGGAACTCGAAAAGATCGTTCGCGTGCTGAACAAGCTCGATCCGGACGCGCCGCATACGGTGCTGCAGACGCTCGATGCGACCACCGGCCAGAACGCGATGAACCAGGTCGAGATCTTCCGCAATATCGCCGGCGTCAGCGGTCTGATCATGACCAAGCTCGACGGCACCGCGCGTGGCGGTATCCTCGTCGCGATCGCCGCCAAGCACAAGCTGCCGGTCTATTTCGTCGGCGTCGGCGAAGGGGTCGACGATCTTGAGCCTTTCGAGGCCAAGGATTTCGCCGAAGCGATCGCCGGGCTGGCGCCCGCGCCGCATTGATGACACACAGAAACGAATTTGCTCCAGGCAATCACTGGCTTTGAAGTTGGACCCCATGCAGACGATTGAAAGCGACACCAAGCCGACCAAGGAAGAAAAGCAGCATCCGGGCCTGAAAATGGCGCTGGAGCTCGGGCCGCTCCTGGTGTTCTTCTTCGGCAACCTGCGCGGCGAATGGCTGGTGCAGAAATTCCCGGCGCTTTCGGCCGTCGGCGGCCCGCTTCTGGTGGCAACCGCGCTGTTTATGGTCGCCACGGTGATCTCGCTGGTGATCTCCAAGATCGTCTTCAAGCACCTGCCGGTCATGCCCTTCGTCTCGGGCGTGGTGGTCATGGTGTTCGGATCGCTGTCGATCTGGCTGCAGGACGAGACCTTCATCAAGATGAAGCCGACCATCGTCAACACGCTGTTCGGCGTGGTGCTGCTCGGCGGACTGTTCTTCGGAAAGTCGCTGCTCGGCTATGTCTTCAACGCCGCGTTCAGCCTGAATGAAGAGGGCTGGAGAAAGCTGACCCTGCGCTGGGGGATCTTCTTCCTGTTTCTCGCCGTCCTCAACGAGGTGGTCTGGCGCAATTTCTCCGACGAGGCCTGGGTCAATTTCAAGGTCTGGGGCACGATGCCGATCACCATCCTGTTCACCCTGTCGCAGATGCCGCTGATCATGCGCCACTCCGTCGAAGAACCGAAATCAGGTTCCGAGGTGTGACTGCCGGGGTGCTGCCCTCAAGCGGTTCATCCGGACGACGCTGGCTTGTGGCGGCGCTGGTCCTGTTTGTGGCGCAGATCGCCATTCTCTATGCGATGGGCCGCGTTCCGATCTGCGAATGCGGCTATATCAAACTGTTCGAGCCCGAGGTGAATTCGTCGGGCAATTCCCAGCATCTGGGCGACTGGTATGTACCGTCCCACATCATCCATGGCTTCCTGTTCTACGGCCTGGGCTGGCTGATCCTGCGCCGCGCGCCTATTCCGGCCCGGTTCTCGCTTGCTGTCCTCATCGAGGCCGCGTGGGAGATCGCCGAAAATTCTCCCGTTATCATCGATTGCTACCGGACCGCGACGATGGCGCTTGGCTATTCAGGCGACAGCATCCTCAACTCGGCGATGGATACGGTGTTCATGGCGCTCGGCTTCGTAGTTGCCGCACGCGCGCCCATCTGGTTCACGGTTTGCATCGCCGTGTTCTTCGAGCTCTTCACCGGCTGGCTGATCCGCGACAACCTCGTCCTCAACGTGCTGATGCTGGTCTGGCCCGTCGATGCGATCAAGGTCTGGCAAAACTCGGTTTGAGGCGTTGAACAAGATTTAGAAGCAGCACGTGCCGGCTCAGCCTTTGCCTGCCGCTTTTTCGATGGCCGGTAGCAGATCCTGGGTGACGCTGCGGGTGTCGAAGGGGCCGACCTTCTTGTAGAGGATCGTGCCGTCGGGGCCGACCAGATAGCTTTCCGGAATGCCGTAGACGCCCCAATCGATCGCGGACTTGCCGTTCGGATCGATGCCGATCGCCTTGTAGGGGTTGCCGAGCTCGCCGAGGAAGCGCAGCGCGTTGTCGTTGCGGTCCTTGTAGTTGATGCCGACGATGGTGAGCCTGTTGTCTTCCGCCAGTTGCTTCAGGATCGGGTGTTCCTGCCGGCAGGGGACGCACCAGGAGGCAAAGACATTGACCAGCGTCAGCTTGCCGGCAATGGCCGGTGAGGTCAGCGCCGCGGTCTGCGAGCCCTCGAGAGGCGGCAGCGCCAGGGACGGCGCTTTCTTGCCGATCAGGGCTGACGGAATGGCGGAGATGTCGCGTCCGTTGACATCCTGGTCGTAGAGCATCTTGCCGGCGACTGCGGCAAAGCCTGCGAAGGCGAGAAGCGGGATAAGCGCGAAGGCATAACGGGCAAGACCGCGGCGTTTCGGCGGGATGTCTTGCGAGGACGAGGGTTCGGCGGTCATGCCTTGCCGCCTTCCGGGGTCTTTGCCGAGCGGCGGCGGATGCCGGCGGCTTCGAGCTGCGCAAGTTCCCGGCGGCGGGCGCGGCCATCGAGCCAGACCCAAGCGATCAGACAGAGCGAGATGAGGCCGGCAATTCCATAGGACATGGCGATATAGAATGTGTGGCTCATGTCAGGTGCTCTTCTCGATCGTCAGGCCTGGCTTGTCGCCTGCCATTCTTGCTGCCATCCGGCGCTGCGCGGACACGCGGCGACGCCAGATCTCGTTGCGCATGGCAGCGATGTGCAGGGTGAAGAACAGCATCGTGAAGGCAAGTGCCATGACAAGCAGCGGCCGCAGGAACGACGCGTCGATGCTCGATCCGCCCATGCGAATGACGCTTGCCGGCTGATGCAGCGTGTTCCACCAGTCGACCGAGAACTTGATGATCGGAATATTGACGAAGCCAACCAGAATGAGGATGGCGCAAAGGCGGGCGGCCTTGCCGGGATCATCCATGGCGCGGTTGAGCGCGATCAGGCCGAGATACATCAGGAACAGCACGAAGACGGAGGTGAGGCGCGCGTCCCAGACCCACCAGGTTCCCCACATCGGCTTGCCCCACAGCGAGCCGGTGGCAAGCGCAATCAGCGTAAAGGCGGCGCCGAGCGGGGCGGCGGTCTTGTGGGCAACGTCTGCCAGCGGATGGCGCCAGACGAGTGTGCCGATCGCAGACAGCGCCATCACCGTGTAGCACATCATGGACAGCCATGCGGCGGGCACGTGCACATACATGATGCGAACCGTCAGCCCCTGCTGATAGTCGCCTTCGCCGGCAAAGCTCAGATAGAGGCCTGTTGCAAACAGGAGAGCGGTGACCGCCGACAGCCAGGGCAAGACGCGCGACGCCAGGACAAGAAACCGGGTCGGGTTGGCGAGATCGCTGAGCTTGGTGATGGCAAGGCTTTCGGACATCTGGGTTTTCTACTTCAGGACGAAAAGAGGTTCCATCTAATCAATCGTCGGCGTTTCTCAAAGCGAGTGCCGCGCCAAGGGGCCCAAGCACTGCAAAAAACATTGTGATTGCCACCAGTATCAGAAAAGGCGGCAGGAATGGAGCGGGATCCTCCACTGCTGCATAGGAGGCGCTGACCCCGAAGATCAGCACCGGCACGGCAAGCGGCAGGACGAGGATCGAGACGAGCAGCCCGCCGCGCGGCAGGGTCACCGCAACCGCTGCGCCGACGGCACCGATGAAGGTGAGTGCCGGCGTGCCGACCAGCAGCGTCAGCATGGTCGCGCCGATCGCCACTTCGTCCATGTTCATGAACAGGCCAAGCAGCGGCGAGGCGATGACCAGCGGCAGGCCGTTGCCGATCCAGTGGGCGAGGCATTTGACGAGCACGGTCAGGACCAGCGGATGCTCCTGCATCAGCACCAGGTCCAGCGATCCATCCTCGCGGTCGGTCTGGAACATCCGGTCGAGGCCGAGAAGGGCGGAGAGGAGCGCTCCGATCCAGACGATCGCCGGACCGATTCGCGACAGGAGGTTGAGATCGGGACCGACACCGAAGGGAATGACGGCGACAACGGTGATGAAAAACAGGACGCCGATCAGCGCCCCACCGCCGGCACGGACGGAAAGCTTCAGGTCGCGCAGAAGGAGAGCGGTCATCACCAGACCTCCTCCGCAAAACCGGCAAATCCCGCCATCTTCAGTTCCTGCGCGTTCTCCAGCCCGAGCGGTTGGTGGGTGGCGGCGATGAGGATGCCGCCATTTCGCAGATGTGATTCGATGAGCCCGGTGAACACACGTTCGGCACTGACATCGAGGGCTGCTGTCGGTTCGTCGAGGATCCAGACCGGCCGAAAGGAGACGAGAAGCTTGGCAAATGCCATGCGCCGCTGCTGGCCGGCGGAAAGATATCCGAACGGAAGATGGGTTATGTCGGAAAGCCCGACCTCATCGGCGGCTTCGTCGACCGAAAGAGACTTGCCCTGCGGCGAGGCTCCGAAAAACTGCTGCCAGAATGTCAGGTTCTCATGCACGGAAAGCTCGGCCTTCATGGCGTTGCGGTGGCCGAGGTAATGACAGGCTTCGGCTGCCCGCATGCCCTTGTCTGCCGTGTCCGCCTGCCAGGTGACGGTGCCGCTTTCGGGGCGCAGGAGCCCTGCCACGACGCGCAGGAGCGTGGATTTTCCTGATCCGTTTTTCCCCGTCAGAACAAGGCTTTCCCCGCCAGACAGTGCGAAGGAGACGCCCTGGAAGATCAGATCTTCGCCGCGCCGGGCGCTCAGATTTTCGGCAATCAGCCGCATATGGTCTATGCCTTTTCGGGCCGGATTAAGCCTTCGATCACATCGCTGCCAAAAAATGTTTGGCGACCTGCGTCAAAGTGTCTGGAACGCTTCTTAGAAATTATCTATAAGCATCGCAACACGCCAGCGGCCGGCGTGATTTTCATCTAGCGCCGAACTTGAGGATCTTCAAAAGTCCTTTCGTGCGGACAGCGGAAATGGTCGTACCCGCATCCTGATGTGCATGAAGTGCATAGGCGTCCGCACGCGCGTGTTGGCTCTTACATCAGCGGGGTTTATCCGTGGCTAAATCTGTCGACAGTTTCAATTGTCGCTCCGTCCTTACCGTAGGCGGTAAGGACTATGTCTATTACAGCCTTCCGAAAGCCGAGCAGAATGGTCTGCCGGACGTTTCCAAGCTGCCCTTCTCGATGAAGGTTCTGCTTGAAAACCTGTTGCGCTTCGAAGACGGAAAGTCCGTTACCAAGGACCAGATCCTGTCGGTTGCCGAATGGCTCAACAACAAGGGTCTGGCCGAGGCTGAGATCGCTTATCGTCCAGCCCGCGTGCTGATGCAGGACTTCACCGGCGTTCCGGCAGTCGTCGATCTCGCAGCCATGCGCGACGGCATCAAGGCACTCGGCGGCGATCCTGAAAAGATCAACCCGCTGGTTCCGGTCGATCTCGTCATCGACCACTCGGTCATCGTCGACGAATTCGGCACGCCAACTGCATTTGCCCGCAACGTCGAGCTCGAATACGAGCGCAACGGCGAGCGCTACCGCTTCCTCAAGTGGGGCCAGCAGGCGTTCAAGAATTTCCGCGTCGTTCCGCCCGGCACCGGCATCTGCCACCAGGTGAACTTCGAATATCTCGGCCAGACGGTCTGGACCAGTGAAGAAGACGGCGAAACCGTCGCTTATCCGGACACCTGCGTTGGCACCGATTCGCACACGACCATGATCAATGGTCTCGGCGTTCTCGGTTGGGGCGTCGGCGGTATCGAAGCGGAAGCCTCGATGCTCGGCCAGCCTGTCTCCATGCTTCTGCCAGAAGTCATCGGCTTCAAGCTGACCGGCAAGCTCAAGGAAGGCGTCACCGCGACCGACCTCGTGCTGACAGTCGTGCAGATGCTGCGCAAGAAGGGCGTGGTTTCCAAGTTCGTCGAATTCTTCGGCCCAGGCATGGACAACATGCCGGTCGCAGACCGCGCGACAATCGGCAACATGGGTCCGGAATACGGCGCGACTTGCGGCTTCTTCCCGGTCGATGCCGAAACCGTCAGCTACCTCCACATGTCCGGCCGCACCAAGGAGCGCATCGCGCTCGTTGAAGCCTATTCGAAGGCTCAGGGGATGTGGCGCGACACCGATGGTGCCGAGCTGGTCTTCACCGACACACTGGAACTCGACCTCAACGACGTCGTGCCGTCGATGGCCGGCCCGAAGCGTCCGGAAGGTCGCATCTCGCTCGAGAACATCGCCTCCGGTTTTGCCGGCTCGATGGACACCGACTACAAGAAGCCGGGCCAGCTTGAAAACCGCTACCCGGTCGAAGGCACGGATTACGATCTCGGTCATGGCGATGTGGCGATTGCCGCCATCACGTCCTGCACCAACACGTCCAACCCGTCGGTGCTGATCGCTGCCGGCCTTCTCGCCCGCAACGCAGTCGCCAAGGGTCTGACGTCCAAGCCGTGGGTCAAGACGTCGCTTGCACCGGGATCCCAGGTCGTCGGCGAATATCTCGCCAAGTCCGGCCTGCAGGATTCGCTCGATGCGATCGGCTTCAACCTCGTCGGCTTCGGCTGCACGACCTGCATCGGCAATTCCGGTCCTCTGCCGGCGCCGATTTCGAAGACGATCAACGACAAGGGCCTGATTGCCGCCGGCGTTCTTTCCGGCAACCGCAATTTCGAAGGCCGTATCTCGCCTGACGTCCAGGCCAACTACCTGGCTTCGCCGCCGCTCGTCGTCGCTTATGCGCTGGCCGGCTCGGTGCGCAAGGACCTGACCACGGAACCGCTCGGCATCGGCAGCGATGGCCAGCCGGTATTCCTCAAGGACGTCTGGCCGACCTCGAAGGAAGTCCAGGAGTTCATCCAGAAATACGTCACCCGCGAACTGTTCGAGAGCAAGTATGCGGACGTGTTCAAGGGCGACGAGAACTGGCAGGCAGTCCAGATCCCGGACGGCGACACCTATGCATGGGACGACAAGTCGACCTATGTGCAGAACCCGCCGTATTTCGTCGGCATGGGCAAGACGGGAACCGGTCTCAAGAACATCCACGGCGCACGCGTGCTGGGCCTGTTCGGCGACAAGATCACCACCGACCACATCTCGCCGGCCGGTTCGATCAAGGCTGCTTCGCCAGCCGGTGCTTACCTGTCGGAAAACGGCGTCGCCGTTGCCGACTTCAACCAGTACGGCACGCGTCGCGGCAATCATGAAGTCATGATGCGCGGCACGTTCGCCAACATCCGCATCCGCAACCACATGCTCGGCCCGAACGGCAAGGAAGGTGGCTACACCATCCACTATCCGTCCAAGGAAGAGATGTCGATTTACGATGCGGCCATGAAGTACAAGGATGAAGGCACGCCGCTGGTCATCTTTGCCGGCGTCGAATACGGCAACGGTTCCTCGCGTGACTGGGCTGCAAAGGGCACCAACCTGCTCGGCGTCAAGGCCGTCATCGCCCAGTCGTTCGAGCGTATCCACCGCTCCAACCTGGTCGGCATGGGCGTCGTTCCCTTCGTCTTCGAAGAGGGCGTGACCTGGGCTTCGCTCGACCTCAAGGGTGACGAGACGGTCGAGATCGTCGGTCTCGAAGGCGATATCAAGCCGCGCGAATGGAAGATCGCAAAGATCACCTATGGCGACGGTTCGGTGAAGGAAATCAACATCCTCTGCCGCATCGATACGCTGGACGAGGTGATCTACATGAACAACGGCGGCATTCTGCAGACCGTTCTTCGCGATCTGGTCGCTTAATAAAAAATCCTCCACCCGCCGGTCAGACCGGCGGGTGGAAATTCTTTGACGGCGATCGGCTCACCCGCCTGGATGTGCTTTTCGCAAGACTTCGTCAGCCCAAACCCCTGGGCTGGAGAACCGGTTTGCCGACCCTGCATGTGCCGGGTCGCTCAATTCCCCTGACCAGCACGGGGATGCGGTGGTGAGCATTTCGCCTTGGCCACCGACGTTAAGGTCTTCATTCCTTGTCCCTCATCATTTTCATCGGCATGGCCGTTACGGTTTTCCTGACGTCGCTTCTGTCTGGGATTTTCGGCATGGCGGGCGGGCTGATCCTCTTGTGGGTGCTGCTGTTTCTCTATCCGGTCGGCACCGCCATCGCGATCCAGGGTGTCATCCAGATGGTCTCCAACGGATCCCGCGCCTGGTTCTCCCGTGCCTATATCGACTGGAAGATCCTCTCGATCCTGTGCTCTGGTGTGGCGGTTTCCGCCCTCATCCTGTTTCTGACGAGCTATACGCCAAGCCTGATCGTGGTTCTGATCGGTGTCGGCCTGATGCCTGTTCTCGTCTGGATACCGGTCAACAGGCTGCAGCTCGATGCGTCGCGTCCCTCGCATGCGTTTTTGGCTGGACTGCTGTCGGGTGGGATGACGATCAGCGTCGGCGTGGCAGGTCCGACGGTCGATATCTTCTTCATTCGCACCGAGATGGACCGGCGCAAGGTCATCGCCACCAAGGCGTCGATTCAAACGATCTCGCATCTGGCAAAGATCGCCTTCTACTGGGATGCCGCTTCGAACCTTCCGACCGTCGACATGGTGGCGGTGCTGATCGCCGCGCCGATCGCCATCCTCGGCGCTCGGGCGGGCAACGGTATCCTGCAAAAGATGACGGACGCCAATTTTCGGAGCTGGACCCGATGGGTGGTGACAGGCGTCGGCGCGGTCTACCTGACCCAGGGATTGCTGAGCTTTTTCTAACAGGCGGAACGGGCCGGACACGCGATCGCAGAGAGCGATCACATGTCGGATCCTCACCCGTTCGTGACTTCCTCTTGAACCGGTGCCGCGGTTACTTATCCGGCGTCCCACCGTTATGGCCTTGATTGCCCCTCGCAATCGTGGATAACAAACAACCTATCAAAGGGTTTGCCATTCATGCTGCTTCGTTTTCGCTCCATGGTCCTCGTTGCCGGTCTGCTGATAGCAGGCTCGGCTTCGGCAGGGGAATCGAAGGCCCCGAAGGGCGTCGTGGAACTGTTCACCTCGCAGGGCTGTGCCTCCTGTCCGCCTGCGGACACCACGTTCAGCCAGCTTGTGGCCCAGGGCGACGTCGTGGCGCTGTCCTATCACGTCGACTACTGGAACTATCTCGGCTGGACCGATACGCTTGCCTCCAAAGAGAATACCGAGCGTCAGTACGGCTATGCCAAGACGATGGGCCGCAGCGGCGTGTACACGCCGCAGGCCATCATCAACGGTCGCGACCATGTCAAAGGTACGGACCTGGTCGGCATCAACTCCAAGGTCGATGGTATGCGCAGCAAGGGAGAGGGGCTGGTTGTTCCCGTCTCGGCTGCCATGCACGGAGACGAGATCGAGATCGAGATCGGCGCCGGCAATGCACAGATACCGGCCGAGGCCGAAGTCGTCGTCGCCTACTTCACGAAGAAGCAGCAGGTCGAGGTGACGAAGGGCGAAAACAGCGGCAAGAACATGGATTACTGGCATAGCGTCTACGACGTGCAGTCCGTTGGCATGTGGAACGGCCAGACCATGTCGCTGAAGCTGCCAGGCAAGCTGATGGGCAAGTCCAAGAAGGACGGTTGCGCAATCCTGCTTCAGGCATCGGGCCCGAATGGCGAGCCGGCCGAGATCATCGGCGCAACAATCCTGATGGCCGGGCGCAAGAAGCTGGACGACTGACAGGGCATACCAACACCGCTCACCAGCAAGCTGGTCGCGGAGCGCCGCGCGCTCATTCTTTTCGACGGGAAGTTTGTTGGCGGCCCGGTCCAAATCCACTGGGGGGCTGGGGGTAAGGGTCAGCGAACCGAACCGGGCCAAATGGCGCTAAAGAACGCGCCAAACCAACATCTGCAATCTCGCTTGCAATTCGGGCGCTGTTTTGACCGAAATACGGCTTTCTCAGAAAACATCGCGGCAGCCGGTAACCTGGTATGGCAGCGTTGCAATTTCTAAAATGTCGGGGCACACTGTCACTGCTTTGACATCTATGATTGGGAGTCTTGATGACCGATCAGCCTGAATTTCCGAGGGGCCACCGGCCTCACGATGCTGCCGTCGTCGTCAATCTCAGCGAATACCGACAGAGCCTCGATCCTGCGCCCGTGACATTTCACCGTCGAGAGCTCGACTCCATCCTGTGGATCTATGGTCGGATGGTGGGCGAGGGCGAGTGGAAGGATTACGCGATCGACCACCTGAAGGACAAGGCCGTCTTTTCGATCTTCAAGCGATCGGGCGAGCTGCCGCTGTTCAGGATCGAGAAGAACCCCAAGCTTGCCAACAAGCAGGGTGCCTATTCCGTCATCAACACGAACGGCGTGATCCTGAAGCGTGGTCACGAGCTGCCACAGGTGTTGAAAGTGTTCGACAAGGCGCTGAAGCTCATCGACTGAACTGGTTCACTCGGTGAACAGCGAACCGGGATAGACCGTCGGGTCAGGCGGTGTATCCCTAGCCTCGCCGAGTGCAATCTGCATCAGGACCGTGTCCAGCCACTGACCGTGCTTGAAGCCGGTGCCTTTCAGCGTACCGGTCATTTCGAAGCCTAGGCTCTTGTGGACCGCGACGGATGCGGGGCTTGCGCCACCGATCACGGCCACCATCTGGCGAAAGCCGAGCGCTGTGCAGCGGCTGAGCAGTTCCTGCAGCAGTGCCTTCCCGGCACCCTTTCCACGCGCCCCCGGAGAGAGATAGATCGAATCCTCTACCAGCCAGCGATAGGCCGGCCGCGTGCGGAAGGCGGATGCATAGGCATAGCCGATGAGGACGCCGGCGTCGTCGATGGCGGCGATGTAAGGATAGCCCTTCTCGCGGATGGCGTGGAAGCGCGCGGTCATCTCTTTCAGATCAGGCGGGGTGATCTCGTAGCTTGCGGTGCCGTTCAGCACACTGTCCCGGTAGATGGCCGTGATGGCGGGCAGGTCGTCGGTTGTGACGTCGCGAAGGTGCTGGGGCATGGCAGGACTTGGGGCTTGAGGTGAGGCAGCAAGCCTATGACGCAGCCTCCCGGCGGGCAACAAAAAAGGCGACCTTGCGGCCGCCTTCTTGTTTGTCGTCTGGTCTGTCTTCCACTTCGTGGATCAGTTGTTACGGTTGCCCATGAACTGAAGCAGGAAGGTGAACAGGTTGATGAAGTCGAGGTAGAGCGTCAGGGCGCCCATGATCGCCTTGCGGCCCATGACCGTCGCATCATCCGCGTCGTAGTACATTTCCTTGATCTTCTGCGTGTCGTAGGCGGTAAGGCCTGCGAAGATCAGCACGCCGATCGCGGAGATCGCGAAGCCGAGTGCCGAAGACGCCAGGAAGATGTTGACGATCGAGGCGATGATCAGGCCGAACAGGCCCATGATCAGGAACGAGCCCATTGCCGACAGGCTTCTCTTCGTCGTGTAGCCGTAGAGCGACAGAGCGCCGAACGAAGCTGCGGTCACGAAGAACGTCTGCACGATGCTCTGGCCGGTAAAGACCAGGAATATCGACGACAGCGAAAGACCCATCAGGGCAGCGTAGCCCCAGAATGTTGCCTGCGCGGCGCTTACGCTCATCTTGTTGATCCTGAAGCTCAGGAAGAACACGACAGCGAGCGGCGACAGCATCACGACCCAACGCAGCGGGCTTGCAAACAGCAGCTGGCCGAAGGGGGTCAGCTGGCCATCGGCGACGGCCATCTGCCAGGTCGCAAACGCCGCGATGCCGGTGATCGCCAGGCCGAGTGCCATCAGGTTGTAGACCTTGAGCATATAGGCGCGCAGGCCTTCATCGATCATCGCACCGGACTGCGCACCCGTCTGGGCGGCTCGGTTTTGATAGTTGTTGAAGTCAGCCATAGTATCCTCTTCAAGCTCCGGAATTTGTCACGGTGTCGGGCCCTAACGGTCAGACCCAGGCGCCGCTGCGGAGCCCAGCAAGCCTACCATCAAATATGAGGCGATAACCACGCCTATACAAGGGGGAAGGAACGCAATGGATCCCAAAGCTCCCGATCACAATTCCCGGAGGACCGGCGCCGCCTTCTGGCCCAGCACCCGCCACGTGCCGATAAGCCCGATGCCGACGGTCAGCACCAGCGAGGCCACAACCGTGATGATCGCCACATCTGGCAGGAAGGTCGAGGGAAGGCGCATGATGCGCGACACGATGAACCAGGCGGATACGCCGCCGGCCAGAAGCGCAAACACGGCGGTGGCGAAGCCGAGGATCATGTATTCGTAGCTAAAGGCACGAATGAGCATGGATCTCGTTCCGCCCAGCGTCTTCAGGATCACGGCATCGTGGGTACGGGCGCGGTTTCCGGCCGCGAGCGCCCCGGCAAGCACCAGTACCGAAGCGATCAGCGCCACGGCGGCCGCTGCCCGGATCGCGGTTGCCAGCTGGCCGATCAACTGATCGACGATATCGATCGCATCCTTGACCCTAACACTCGTGATGGTCGGATAGGCATTGCTGACGGAGCGCAGGATTGTCGCTTCCTGCTGCGCCGTTGCCGATGGATCGGTGAGGGTCGCAAGCCAGGCATGCGGCGCGCCGCGGAACGTGTTGGGCGAGAAGACCATAACGAAGTTGATGGACAGCGATTCCCATTCGACGTTGCGGAAACTGGAGATCTTGGCGGTGATGTTGCGGCCGAGCACGTTGACGGTGACCGTATCACCGAGTTTCAGTCCGAGTTCGCCTGCCTCTTCCGCCGAAAATGAAACGAGAGGCTCGCCGTCATAGTCGGCCGGCCACCATTCACCCTGCGTCAGGGTCGAGCTTTCCGGCTTGTTCTTGGCGTAAGTGATGCCGCGATCGCCGCGCAGGACCCAACGGCCCTTTGCCGGAACATTCATCTGACTGACATCCTGACCGTTGAAGGCGAGGATGCGACCCCGCAGCATCGGCACCTCGAACAGCTTGGCGCCGGGTGCCTGCTCCTGCAGCAGCTTGCGGAAACCATCGACTTCGGCGCTCTGGACATCGACGAAGAAGAAGTTCGGCGCGTTGCGGGCGATGTTGCCGGTCAGCTGGCTGCGCATGTTGCCGTCGATCAGCGCCAGCGTCACCAGGAGTGCCAGACCGAGGCCGAGCGAGAGCACGACCGAGGGCGTCAAGGCGCCGGGACGGTGGATATTGCCGAGCGCCAGCCTAAAGGCCGGCGAACTGACGCGCGGAGCCCGACGGGCAAGCCACGAGATGAGCGCTGCAACCAGCCGCAGCAACACGAAGGCGCAGGCGACTGCGCCGAGGAAGACCGAGGCGACGAAGTGATTTTCGGACGAGAAGATCGCAAGGATCGCGAGAGCGGCGAGTGCTGCGCCTGCGGCTGCCAGATACGGCCAGGATGGAAGCCGGCCCGTGTCGAAACTCTGTTCTCTGAACAAAGCTGTGGCAGGGACCTCTCGCGCGTGTCCAAGCGGCAGAATGGCGAAGGCAAAGGTGATCAGCAGACCGAACAGGGCGGCAAGCCCAAGCGCAGAGGGATAGATGTTGATGCCATCCGGTACCGGAAGCACGCCTTCGAGAAAGCGCAGTGCCACGATGGGCGAAACGGCGCCGATGACGAGGCCGGCCAGAATGCCGATCACTGCCAGAACCATGATCTGGAACAGGTAGATCAGCGTGACAACAGTTGCGGGTGCGCCGAGGCATTTGAACGTGGCGATCGTGGTGCGTTTGGCATCGAGGAAGGCCCGCACGGCGTTCGCCACGCCGACGCCACCGACGATCAGCGCGGTGAGGCCGACCAGCGTCAGAAACTGCGAGAAGCGCTCGACGTTTTCGGTAAGCGAGGGGGCTGCGCGGTCGCTGCTTCGGATCGACCAGCCGGCTGCCGGGAATTCGCGGTTGGCGCGATCGGCCAACCCGGTCCGGCTGGCAGGATCACGCAGCTTGATCTTGTAGGCGTGTTCGACAAGGCTGCCGTTTGCCATCAGGCCCGACGCCTGCAGCGCTTCCCGGCTGACCATCAGGCGGGGCGCAAAGCCGAAGCCATCGGACACCGCGTCCGGTTCCGACGCGATCGTGCCGCGCAGGACGAGCCTGATATTGCCGAGCAACAGTTCGTCGCCGGTCTTGATGCCGAGGCGCTCGAGCAGAAGCGGAGCGGCCAGTGCGCCGAAGGTCTCGCCCTGTTTGGCGACGAGTTCCTGCAGGGGCGCGGCCGGCTCGGCCTTAAACTCTCCGTAGAGTGGATAGGCGCCGTCGACGGCCTTGACCTCGACCAGCGCCTGTTCGGATCCATCCGGCTTGCGGGCCATGGAGCGAAGGCCGGTTGAGACAGACATTTCGCCGAGCCCGCTCAAGAAGGCGCGTTCCTGTTCGGTCGCTTCGCGGTTGTTCAGCTCAAAACGAATATCGCCGGCAAGCAGTTGCTGGCCCTGGCCGGCAATGGCTTCGGTAATGGCGCGCGAAACGGAATTGACGGCGGCAATCGAGCCGGTGCCAAGCGCGATACAGGCGAGGAAGATGTAGAAGCCGCTAAGGCCACCGCGCATTTCCCGCAATGCCAGGCGCAGTGCAATTTTCAGCCGAGGGACCGCGACCATCATACGGATGCGACCTGAACGGCTGGAGCGCCTGCTCCGTCGTCGATGATTTCGCCGGAGCGGACGCGGATCTGGCGCGAGCAGCGGGCAGCGAGCGAAATGTCATGGGTGACGAGGATCATCGTCATGCCGCGCTCGGCCTGCTTGGAAAACAGAAGGTCGGCGATCTGGCGCCCGGTCTCGGTATCGAGATTGCCGGTCGGTTCGTCCGCGATCAGCACGGCAGGCGAGGGGGCGAGTGCGCGGGCAATCGCTACGCGCTGCTGCTCGCCGCCTGAGAGTTGGCCGGGATAGTGGTGCAGCCGTTCACCCAGGCCAACCGCTGTCAGCTCGCGGCGGGCGATCTCGAACGGATCTTTCGCGTTCGCAAGCTCCAGCGGGACTGCGACGTTTTCGAGCGCGGTCATGTTGGCGATGAGGTGAAACGACTGGAAGACGATGCCGATATTGCGGCCGCGGAAATCCGCCAGCGCATCTTCGGAAAAGTTGTGAAGCGCCTGCCCGTTAATGACGATCTCGCCGCTGTCGAGGCGTTCGAGGCCGGCCAGCACCATCAGCAGTGTCGATTTGCCGGAACCGGAGGGACCAACGATGCCGACCGCTTCTCCTGTGTCGACGTCAAGATCCATGCTCTTCAAAACGTGAACGGATGCCGCCGCGCTGCCGAGGGTGAGATCGGCTTTTCGCAGCGTGATGATGGTTTTAGTCAATGCAGACCGTCCTATATAGGCTTCAAGAGCAATTCATGCCGCGCTGCGGTTAAGCCCAAATCTAGGAGACCGATCGTGCGTTTTAAAGCAAGACCGGTTCAATTCCTCGTCATGATACTGGCAGCACTGACCGCAGCCCCGGCTTTTGCCCAGGACAAGACCCTCCAGATCGTCGGTTTTGGAGACAGTCTGATGGCCGGTTACCAACTGGCGCCGGCAGAATCCTACACCGCCCAGCTCGAGGCAGCGCTGAAGGCGAAGGGCCTCAATGTGGCGATCAACAATGCCGGCGTGTCCGGCGATACCAGTTCCGGCGGGCTTGGACGCATCGACTGGTCGGTTCCAGATGGCACTGATGGCGTGATCCTTGAGCTTGGCGCCAATGATGCGCTGCGCGGCATCGCACCCGAGCAGACGGAAAAGAACCTCGATGCGATGATCACGCGGCTGAAGGCGCGCAACATTGCGATCTATCTGGTTGGCATCATGGCGCCGCCGAACATGGGCAGCGACTATGCGCAGAAGTTCAACCCGATCTACGAAAGGCTCGCCAAGAAACACGCACTGCCGCTCTACCCGTTCTTCCTTGATGGCGTGACCACGGTTGCCGGAATGCAGCTTGAAGACGGCATGCATCCGAACGCAAAGGGTGTCGCGGCCATGGTCGAAAAGAGCCTTCCTTCGGTCGAAGCCTTCCTTGGGGACATCGGTAGTCAGCAAAAATAATATCTTGCGCGGAAGCGAGTTGCATGTTCCGCTGTTAGCATCTGCAAAAGATTCGAGGAGGTCCCTATGCCGAGACTTTTCATCGCCCTCGAAGTTCCACGCAATGTCGCGATGAGCCTGTCGCTGCTCCGTGGCGGCATCCCCGGCGCACGGTGGATCGATGTGGAGAACTATCACATCACCCTTCGCTTCATCGGCGACATCGACGGACGGACCGCAGACGAGATCGTCGACCGGCTGGACCGGATCGACCGTCCGGAATTCCAGCTAAAGCTGACAGGTATCGGTTCGTTCGGGTCCAAGAAGCCGCATTCGATCTTTGCCGGTGTCTCCCCGTCGCCCGAACTTCACGCGCTGCAGGGGGAAACCGAGCGGATCTGCCAGCGTCTCGGACTGGCGCCGGATCCGCGGAAATTCACGCCGCATGTCACTCTGGCACGTCTCAAACACTGCCGACTCGATGAAGTCGTACATTACCTTTCAGGGCGCGGGAATTTTCACACCGCGCCCTTTGTCGTTCCGCGTTTCGTGCTGATGTCTTCCAAGGAATCCTGCGGTGGCGGGCCCTACCTGACGGAGGAAATCTTCCCGCTGCGCGAGCTCAGCTACGGCTATGCCCAGGACGAGATGGAAACAGCCGAGCACCGTTTCTAGTCTCTGGCGAAGGTATGCTGATGGCTTATGAGGTGCTGGACAGAGAAGCGATCGAGCGCGAGATCGCCACTCTCGATGGCTGGACGATGGGCCCTGATGGCGACGCGATCACGAGGAGCTTTGTCTTTGCGTCGTTTCGCCAAGCCTTCGGGTTCATGGCGGAATGCGCGTTGGCGGCTGAAAAACTCGACCATCATCCGGACTGGTCCAACAGCTATTCGCGTGTCGAGGTGCAACTCACCACCCATGCGAAGAAGGGGCTGACAGATCGTGATTTTAAGCTGGCGCGAGCCATGGACGAGGCATTTCGCGCACGGATCGTCACGCCCCGGAATTGAACTTCACACCGGCATTCCCATATGCTGATGCATTGAAGCGAGCATCTGGAGTGACGGAATGAGCGTGGATGACGTCAAGATCGGCGAGATCCTTCTGCCCGGCGACGAAAAAACGCAGGATCGCCGGGAAAAGCAGGTGCGTGCCAGGTTCTGGCCGACGATGCGGCGAGCCGCGCGGCAAATTCCATTCAGCCGCGATCTGGTCTCCGCCTATTACTGCGCCGTGGACCGAAAAACACCCTTGCGCGTTCGCGGGACCTTGCTGGCAGCGCTCGCCTATTTCATTCTCCCCATCGACATCGTCCCAGATTTCTTTGCGGTCGTCGGGTTCAGCGATGATATCGCGGTTCTTGCTGCGGCCCTGCGCATGATCCAGGGCCATATCAACGACGGACATTACGACGCAGCAGACAGCGCGCTTGCCGATCACCCCGATATTGCAGCCGGAATGAAGACGAGCGGCTGATCCGGCCGCCCCGCCGCTTCAGTTCGGTGAAGTCTCTTCCAGTGCTCGCCGCAGGCGCTCGAACGCCAGCCTGATGCGCGACTTTACGGTGCCCAGCGGAAGCCCGGTCGAAGCGGCGATTTCGGAATGGGACTGACCCAGGAAAAAGGCCGCCCGCACCAGCTTCATCTGCTCGTCCGGAATCTGAGAAAGTGCATCACGGACCCTCTCGTCGCGCTCCTTGCTTTCAAACAAGGTGTCGACGCCCGGTACCTCCGCCAAGGCAAGAAATGTCTCCTGGCCGTCAAACTTGCGGTTTCGGGCGCGGCGCTTGGCATCGATGTGGCGGTTTCGTGCGACCCGGAACAGCCAGGTCGACAGGCTTGATCTTGCGGGATCATAGAGGCTGGCACGATGCCAAAGGATGGTCATGACATCCTGGACGAGTTCTTCTGCCTCGTCCGAATTCATGCCGCGCTTCATCAGCCAGGATTTCAGGCGTGGCGCGAAATGATCAAAAAGCGCAGTGAACGCGTCTTGATCACGCGTTGCAGCCACTGCCCTGACCAGGCGGGCGAAGCGGTCTCTCTCGTCCCCTAGCATCTAACCGGCAGTAGGCTTTCTTTGTGAGTAGGCGTCAGCTTTGCGACTATCCTACCGTATCGGTAGAAAAACGGGTAGCGGTTTTAAGCAGGATTTATACGTAGTTTCAAAGTGCTGCGGCCTGCGTCATCGGACGGACAAACTCTTGCCCAAATCGTTGTTGAGTGATGCGCCCAGAAAACTCGACGTCTGGAACGGGCATCATCAAACGCAACCCTGCGCCGCATTCGACCACATCCCGGTTCACTACATATTCAGCATCCAACCGATAGTGTTGACTCTTTGGTAACCGGAATGAAGTCAAAATGGGACCCGACCGTTGGGACGCCGCATATGACGCCCAGACATGACGCCGAGAAGGCATGTCCGTACTGGCCCGGCTCGGGCCCTTGAAATTACGAAAATTGGCAGGAGATCATGGCCGCTAGAACCGTCGCAATCGCATTGGCGCTTACTCTCGCCGGAATTGGCGCAGGACTTGGCGCCGGCACGGGTACCGCTTCCGCCCAGACGCCGAACCGCATCCAGCAGTTCAAGGCGTGGGGTGCGTATTCCTACAAGCAGGGCGCGGCTACGGTCTGCTACGTCTTGTCCGTCCCGACGACCAAGGAGCCTGCAAGCGTCGATCACGGCGATATCTTCTTCATCGTGTCGCAGCGTCCAGGCCAGAACATCTCCTACGAGCCACAGGCGATGATGGGCTACACGATGCAGACCAATTCCAAGGTCACCGTGACGATCGACAACAAGAACTTCACGATGTTCACCAAGGACAAGGCCGCCTGGGTCGAGAACGCTGCCGAAGAACCGGCTCTCGTTGCTGCGATGCGGACCGGTCAGAAGATGAGCGTCAGCGCCGTATCCGGTCGCGGTACCAAGACGTCCTACGCCTATTCGCTGCAGGGCATTTCAGCGGCTCTGAAGCAGGTCGAATCCTGCAAGTAAGCAGAGATTGCCACCACCGCATTGGAAGGCCGGTCATCGACCGGCCTTTTGCGTTTGACGAAGAATAGTGACGTGGCGTCGTTTTGATGATAAAGCGCCCGTCAAGATTAGTCCTGCGCGACCGTTCCTCGGAACGTCGCTTACCCGGGACGCCATGATTTCACAGAAAGACATGCCACGGCGATGCGCGAAACCTGCGCTGGGCGAAGGCATGTTATTCGAACGGGATATGAAGAAATGTCGGTCTCCGAGGCCTTTGCGCCTGTCGCCATCAAGAAGCCGCTCGTCGCCAATCCGGACCTCTACAGCGAAAAGCCGTCGCTGATCGGTATGTCGCGCGAGGATATGGGCGCGGCGCTGAGGGAAAAGGGCATACCGGAAAAGCAGGCACGGATGCGCGTCAGCCAGCTCTGGCACTGGCTCTACATTCGCGGCGTGTCGGATTTCGACGCGATGACGAATGTCGCCAAGGACATGCGCGAAATGCTGAAGACGCATTTCACCATTGCGCGTCCCGAAGTGGTGGAAGAGCAGATTTCCAATGACGCCACCCGCAAGTGGCTGCTGCGCTTCCCGCCGCGCGGTGCCGGCCGTCCGGTCGAGGTCGAAACGGTCTACATTCCCGAAGAGGGCCGCGGCACGCTCTGCATATCAAGCCAGGTCGGCTGTTCGCTGACCTGTTCCTTCTGCCATACCGGCACCCAGCGCCTCGTGCGCAACCTGACGGCCGAGGAAATTCTGAGCCAGTTGCTTCTGGCACGCGACCGGCTGGGCGATTTTCCCGGTGCCGATACGCCGCCTGGCGCTTTCGTGCCGACCGGCGACCGCAAGGTCACGAATGTCGTCATGATGGGCATGGGCGAGCCGCTCTACAATTTCGAAAGCGTCAAGACGGCGCTGCTGATCGCGACAGACGGCGACGGGCTTTCGCTGTCGAAGCGTCGTGTCACGCTGTCGACGTCGGGCGTCGTGCCGGAAATCTATCGGACGGGCACGGAAATCGGCGTGATGCTGGCGATCTCGCTGCATGCGGTCCGCGACGAACTGCGCGACATGCTGGTGCCGATCAACAAGAAGTATCCGTTGAAGGAACTGCTGGAAGCCTGCCGCCAGTATCCGAGCCTGTCCAACGCCCGTCGCATCACATTCGAATATGTGATGCTGAAGGACGTCAACGACAGCCTCGAGGATGCCAAGCTGCTGACCCAGATGCTGAAGGGCATTCCGGCGAAGATCAATCTCATCCCGTTCAACCCGTGGCCCGGTACCAATTACCAGTGCTCGGACTGGGAGACGATCACCAAGTTTGCCGACTTCATCAACCAGGCAGGCTATGCCTCGCCGATCCGCACGCCACGCGGCCGCGACATTCTCGCCGCCTGTGGTCAGCTGAAGTCGGAATCGGAGCGCATGCGCAAGACGGAGCGTCTCGCCTTCGAAGCGATGATGATCGCCGGCCATGGCGAAGACGACTGACGCCGGGAGGGCTTCGATTGCTGGCTGAACCGGCTCGAAGCCTGGAAACCTCTCATCAGTCCTTTCGTTTCTGACACCGAGCGCTCGAGGGGCGGCAAAAATGCCGCCTGGCGCGGCGCAAATGCGCTTGATTCCGTTGTAGGGGTCATATGCAGACTGCAATAATCTGATATCGATGTGGCTCATCCAGGTGCAACCGGAAGATGCCGCCATGTTTCAGCATCCCATTAGGAAGTCTGCATTTTATGTCTCACTAACAGTCGGAACGACAGTGGTGGCCTTAATTGCCACAACCGCCGAAGCGCATGTGAAATGGTTCGCACCCTACATCGTGGGTGCGCCACTGCAGCCGGTCGAAACTGTTCTGCGTGATGTCTGGTTCTGGGTAGCGATCGCACTCGTTCTCGTTTGTTTCGCCGCAGCCCGGGCGATCGAAACTAGCCGTTTTGGACCGTTGATCTTCGAAGCGCTTGATCGCTTTACCTCGCCGCTCTGGGCGAGGATCGACGATTATGTCCGCGTCGTCATTGCCTCGTTCTTCGTCGCGATCTTTGCCACGGGTGGCGTTTACCTGACGCCGGACCTGAAGACGCCTGCCGAATGGGTGTCCTGGCTGCAGTTGCTGATCGCTGCCCTGATCTTCTCGCGGCGGACCATGCCTTTCGCCGGCCTTGGAATTGTTGCCCTATGGCTGCTCGCGGCGCGGGACTACGATCTCTTCCACTTGTTCGACTATTTGGCGCTCGGGCTCGGCGTTGCCGCCTACCTGATCATCGAGCCGATGAAAGACGACTGGCGTGTCCACCGTTTTGAAGTGCTGCGCTGGGGGCTAGCTATCGCGCTGATGTGGTCGAGCCTCGAAAAATTTGCCTATCCCGAATGGTTCTATCCGCTGGTGGTGGAAAAGCCCTTTCTCACGATGGGCATGCCCCGCGATGTCTTTATTCCCATGGCCGGTATCGCCGAATTCACCATGGGCTTCGGTCTTCTCTGGACCGCGCTTATCCGTCGCCTTTCGGCCATGGCAATGATCGTCATCTTCACCTCGGCCGTCTTGCCGTTCGGGCGTATAGATCTGATCGGCCACGGGTTGATCACCGCCATCCTGGTGGCGGTGGCCTGCGATCAGAACCGGGCAGACGGGCTGCTGCCCGGACTGAAGCAGAAGCTTTCGGCCATCCCTGCCGGGCTGGCTGTCGCCATTGTAGTTTTCATGAGTGGCTATTGGGGCCTGCATCTCGCCTTCTATGGTGCCGGAGGCTTTTCCGGGCCGGTGGCGGCCGAAAAGACCACCCATTCCCACAGCGTCGAATACCCGCATGGCCCGCAGTCCGACATCGGAATTGGTGCCCCGCCCACCCGCGGCCAGGGGGAGTAACAGAAGAGTCGTCCTTCGACGCGAAGCGAAGGTAGTTTGAAACGAAGGGGCGACCTTATCTCGACTGCGTCATGAAGATCTTCACGGCGAAGACAGAGAACACGCCGGCGAAGGTGTAGTCGAGGCCGCGCAGGACTTTCGGATTTCTTTGCAGCCAGTTCGCAAGCCGATCGGCGGCAAGCACGACGATCAGGTTCACCGGCATGCCGATGGCGATGAAGAAGATCCCGAAGAAGACCAGCTTGCCCGTCACATGCGGATCTGTCGCCGTCACGAACTGCGGCAGGAAAGTCATGAAGAAGATGATCACCTTCGGATTGAGGATATTCACCCAGAAGCCGATCGAGATATTTGCGAGCGGGCTTGCCGTTGCGCGCTCCACTGTCTCGACGGAGAAGCTGGAGCCGAAGCGGATCGCCTGGATCGCCAGCCACAGCAGATAGGCGGCGCCACCGGTTTTCAGGATGAAAAAGGCCGTGGGTGAGGCGGTAATCAGCGCCGAGATGCCGAAGGCGACCAGAAGCGTGTGGCAGACCACCCCGAGACTGGTGCCGAGCACCACGAACAGAGCCGATCTGCGCCCTTGCGCAAGCGCCCGGCTGATCGACAGCGTCATATCAGGCCCAGGCGTCAGCGCCAGAAGCAGGCCGGCTGCGGTGAAGGCCAGAAGCGATGCAAGGCTTGGCAGGAATTCCATTGATGTCCTCGAAAGCCGGATGACGGTTGTCGCTTTTTATCCGGCTTTCGAAGTCCTGCCAAACCTGTCGATCAACTGCCGCTGATGAATTTTTTTGATGCATCCGTGAAGTCCGGATGCCAGCGCGACAGAGGCGGACGGTTTTCGATGATGTCGCCGATCGCCCAGGCCATACGCTGCTCGTCCGTCTTGCGGTCGACGTCGTTGTCCGGGCAAAGGATGTAGAAATCGCCGCGTTCGAGGCTTTCCAGCATGAACTGCACCGTCTGTTCGGAGGTCCAGGCGGCATCGGGCTTTTCGGTGCGGTCTCCCTTGGTCAGGCCGGTATAGACGAAGCCCGGAATGAGAAGGTGAGCGCTGACCTTGCACTCGGGCATGTTGCGCAATTCGTGCTGCAAGGCTTCGGTGAAGGCTTTTACGCCGGCCTTGGAGACATTGTATGCGGGATCGCCTGGCGGCGTGGTGATGCCCTGTTTCGACCCGGTGTTGATAATGAGGGCCGGTTCGCCATGGGCGATCATTCCGGGGCCGAAGGTTCTGCTGCCATTGACGACGCCCATAAGGTTGACGGCCAGAACGTTGTCCCAGTTGACCTGCGGTCCGAACAGGCTGCTGCCGGGCTGGATGCCGGCATTGTTCATCAGCACGTGAACGCGGCCGAAGCGCTGCAGAACGGCGCGTTCCAGAGCTTCGATTTCAGCCGGCTTCGAGACGTCGGTGCCGATTGCCACGACATCGGCCTCGCCATCGCCGGAAAGGGCAGCAACCTCGCGGCACGCCTCTGAAAGCCGGTCGCCCTCGAGATCCGCGAGGACGACGCACATGCCAAGTTTCGCAAATTCCTTGGCAGCGGCAAGGCCGATACCGGAGGCGGCGCCGGTGACGACGGCGACATTGTCTTTCTTCAGAGCAGGGTGAGTGATGGACATGGAAAGTCTCCTCTTTGACGCTTCTGTTGAAAGGTTTTGGCGTTCGAAGGTTCGGGCTGTTCTGAGACCCAAAGGTGTTCAACGGCTCGGCGCGATATGGTATCGTACAGCAGATCCGTCAACATGACGCGAGATCGAACCGGAGCCGGCATGATGGGCGAACTTGGATCTATCAAAGTTGACGAAAGACTGGCCGCCTTTGTTCAAAAGCAGGTCGAGGACGGACGTTATGGCTCCGCCAGTGAAGTGATCGAGGACGCGCTGCGCCTGATGCAGGAAAGCGACGCCGCTTCACTCGAGGCCATCCGCGCGGCAATCCAAGAAGGCGAAGATTCTGGTGAGCCAGAGCCGTTTGATTTCGATGAATTCATAGAGCAGAAGCGGGCGCGGCGCCTGCAGCCATGAAGGCGCTGGTTTTTGCGCCGAACGCCGTCGCCGATATCGATGGAATCTACGATCATACTGAAGAATTTTGGGGCTTCGAACAGGCTGAGGACTATACCTTCAGCCTGAGGCAGGCGTGCCGGATCCTCGCTGCCGGCGAGCGACGGGGCCGGCATGTGCGCGGGATCAAGACCGGGTATCTGGCGCTGACCTATCGGTCTCACTTCATCATCTATCGCGAGACGAAAACCCAGGTCGTGATCATCCGTATCCTCCACCAACGCATGAACCTGTCTCGCCATCTCTGACTCGGTCGCTTCCGGGTTTTTCTTGCGCGGCTTTTGAAACTCGCTAAAAGTGCGCCATCCCAGACACGACGGTTGATCCAACCGCCACCACCCGCAGACGGACAATTCGACATGGCACTTCCGAAAGACGTAAAAAAGGTCGTTCTCGCCTATTCCGGCGGTCTCGACACCTCGATCATCCTGAAATGGCTGCAGACCGAACTCAATGCGGAAGTGGTGACCTTCACCGCCGATCTCGGTCAGGGCGAAGAGCTGGAACCGGCGCGCAAGAAGGCCGAGATGCTGGGCATCAAGGAGATCTATATCGAGGACGTCCG
>Ga0213836_100230_pt1 | contig 52337 bp, 42 predicted proteins | sample SWPATP03_FD_160578 | JGI IMG/M metagenome (GOLD analysis project Ga0213836, IMG submission 160578) | Coastal seawater microbial communities from Marineland, Florida, United States - SWPA TP0 #3 | ecosystem: Environmental > Aquatic > Marine > Coastal | place: USA: Florida | collected 2016-08-05
GGGTTTTTGTGGTAGACCCTTGAGGTCAACCTGAAACTATTACGATGGCGTAACTGTATCGGGAATAGGGGGAAGGGTTTTTGTGGTAGACCCTTGAGGTCAACCTGAAACTATTACGATGGTGTAAGTGTATCGGGAATAGGGGGAAGGGTTTTTGTGGTAGACCCTTGAGGTCAACCTGAAACTATTACGATGGTGTAAGTGTATCGGGAATAGGGGGAAGGGTTTTTGTGGTAGACCCTTGAGGTCAACCTGAAACTATTACGATGGTGTAAGTGTATCGGGAATAGGGGGAAGGGTTTTTGTGGTAGACCCTTGAGGTCAACCTGAAACTATTACGATGGTGTAAGTGTATCGGGAATAGTTTCTGATACCTGGCTGGAGAATATAACTATGTCAACCCCTCCCATGGCTACGCGCGATCGCCATTAAAGTTGAGCAACTGCTTGATATATACCCTGTAGATAATCCGCCATATCCTCTATTTCTAAAGCCAAAATACTATAGTCTAGTAAAACTTGACGGGTGGGGGTTTCATCTTCCTGGTTAGCAAATTCAACTAAGCGTTTTTGTTGTAGACCCTTGAGGTAAACCTGAAACTCTTGCGATGGCGTAACTGTATCGGGAATAGGGGGGAGGGGACTTTGATATTTTAGGGAAGTTTCCAACTGTGACAACCCCAAATCAATGCGACTAACAAAGGTTGTTAATGCTGGGTGAGGGTCTGTACCACTAAAATCATTTAATTGGTCAATTAAAACAGTGATAGATCGACTGAACCGAGTTAGGTTAGTCATTAGAGTTAAAGCTATTTCAATTTGGAGTTGGGAAGTTTGCGGGTCATCAATCAGTTTTTGTAGAGAAATTTGGGCGTTAAATTGAGCGAGTCTATTCTGATGACGTTGTTTACTGATAGCATGATAATCAGCAGATTGATTATTAGATAAGTAAGAATTGATGACTATATGGAAATAATCCCGACTACAACTAATAGCATCAGTGGCTAGTCTCCAGAATTGTTGTTCCTGGCGATCGCGAAATAGAAAGAATGCCGCCATAAAAGCTAATCCCGAACCAATTAAAGTAGCAATTACTCGCAGAGTCGCGACCCAAGCATTCTCAAAAGTTAGGCTGTGTTCGAGAGTCACAGCATATACAGTAATGAAAAAAACGGCGACTCCATAGTTAAACCTGAGCAAAGAAAAAGCCACGGAAACCGACATAATAGCAATGGCTTCTAAGCCAGCTTGGGTGTAAATAAACACAGTTAAAACCGGAGTGATTAACGCGCCTAAAACTGTCCCTAAAATTCTTTGAAAAAAACGGCGAAATGTGCTACCAAAATCATGCTGTAAAACCAATAAGACAGTTAAGCTAATCCAGAAGCCTCTGGGGATAGATTCAATAGTAGCGATCGCCACAGCTACCGATGTAGCAATAGCCAGTCGGAGTCCATGACGGAAGATAGCAGAATCGAAACTGAAGTTATCTAACAGAGGTTGAAACCAAGGTTGCTCAAGTTTTTCCAACAATATAGTTATTTCTGACAATTCCGAGTTATTTTCTCCCCCAATGGTAGTGGGTTTCATTTCCTGTACAACTAAAAAGGTTCTTTCCAGTAGAGAAATTAATCTATTTAGCACTTCTATCAACCGGACTAGAGCAATTAAACTCACATAAGCATCTACCTGATTACCAATAGTTTGACGTTGAAAAGATTGTTGTTCATCCAAGGCTTGGGTAATTTGTTTAAGGCGGTCACAGTTAACTTGAGCGGGTTGATTGCGGATTGTCTGGACTAGATTTTCCAGATTAACAACTATTTCTTTAAAAGCCTCATTTAACAAGATTTTAACGGTCATATTTTCCGGCTGGTCTCGATGAATACCTGATAACTTAATTAAGGTAGAGATAGCCGTCATCAAGTATTCAATATCTTGAATCAAAATCACTGCCGCTTGTCCGATTTCGGAAGTCCCTCGGCGACCTTGGCGGTTGATGACTAAAGCATCCTTAGCTAATTGTAGTTTTTCTCGCCATCCTTTAACCTGCTGTAATTCCGAGACAGATAAACTGGTAGAATTATTTAAAACTACTTGTATATAATCAGCGATCGCCGCATAACAATCAGCTATGGCTTTTTTGAGGGGGAGATAAGGTTGTAGGGGCCAAAAAATGAACCATAAAGCGATCGCCCAAATTCCTCCCACCAAAGCAATAAACATCCTTTCTCCCGCGATTATGATATCTCCTGGGGGAGTATGAATAGTAAACAGAAATAAAATCCCCGCGACAATTCCCGTCATTACCCCAGGATGTCCATAAACTGCAGCATATCCTACCCCAAACATCCATAAAAAAGTTATCAGTAATTTTAGCCAAATAATATGGGATATCAAAGTTCCCAAACCTATAGCTAAAAGACCTGCTAACAGGGTGGCGATCGCTGTTTTAGCCCGAATTTTATAAGGACCACCCACCGCACCCAAAATAAAAAATACCCCCGTTAAACCTATATAAAATCCCGTCTCTGGATAACCCATTAACCGACCGATTACCAAAGGAACCGCTAAAGCTATACCTGCGCGAATACCTCGGTATGCTTCGATGGTCTTTTCAAATTGCAACAAAAAATTAAACAGGTGATTATTTGCTAAATTCATCCGAATATTTACTCTCAGGAATACACAAGAATTGTTGAGATAATAACTCCGTGATTTCACTAGCCGGAACAGGTCGAGAAAATAAATAACCTTGGGCGGCTTCACAACCGAGTTTTTTTAACCAGTAGAATTGTTCCGGTGTTTCCACACCTTCAGCAATTACATGAAGTTTCAGTAATTTACTTAAAGCTATAATTGATTTGGCAATCACCTGGTGGCGGTCACTCAAATTTTCTGGACTCACAAAAGAACGGTCAATTTTGAGACTATTAACAGGTAATTGGTGCAAATAACTAAGGGAAGAATAACCAGTCCCAAAGTCATCAATACTTAAACCAATACCTTTGGCTTGAATTTGGCTGAGTAAATCACAGGTTTTTTGAACATTCGCTACCAACATACTCTCGGTAATTTCCATAACTAAACTATTATGGTTCAGATTATAACTATTTAACACTTCGTCAAGTTGTTCTAGTAAAAAACCTTCTAATTGTTTAACTGAAAGGTTGACACTCATTTTTAAACAATGACTGGGAAATTGATTTTTCCACTCTTCTAATTGTTGACAAGCCTTGTGTAATAACCATTTACCTATAGGTATAATTAAACCCGTGTTTTCCGCAATTTCAATAAAGTGACCAGGGGATAAAAGACCCCTTTCGGGATGCTGCCAACGCACCAGTGCTTCTAATCCCTGAATCTTCTGAGTTTTGATATTAACAATAGGTTGATAATATAAAACTAACTCATTGTTTTTTATGGCTTTTCGTAGGTCATTCTCTAGGTGCATTTGTTGTACAGCGTGGAAGTGCATCAAGGGGTCAAATATGGCATATCTCCCTCGTCCTTCATGTTTGGCTCGATACATGGCTAAATCGGCATCCCTGAGTAAATCTTCGGCTTTTTCGTGGCGGTTTGTTCGCGCTACTATGCCAATACTACTATTAACAAATACCTCTCTTTCACCTATTTGTAAAGGTGATGTCCGCAGACTTTCTAAAATTCGCTCGGCTACCCGTATTGCTTCATGTATCACCTCTAAATATTCTAAGACAATCACAAATTCATCCCCTCCTAGGTGCGCCAATAAATCAGTATCTCTGACAAAGTTTTTGATGATTTTTGCCACTAATGACAGCATTTTATCACCAATTAAATGACCTAAACTATCATTGACAACCTTAAAATTATCTAAGTCTAAAAACAGGATAGCTAACTGCAAATTTTCATTATTTTGGGCTCGTTTTAAAGCCATATCTAGCTGTGCCATTAGGTGGGTACGGTTAGGGAGTCCGGTTAAACTATCGTGAAGAGCATCATATTTTAACTGTTCTTCTGCTTTAATGCGATCGCTAACATCCCTAGATGCACTCTGTAAATGTCTCACCTCTCCCTGGTTATCTAAAATTACTTTGGTGAGAGTTTCCAACCAGATATATTCTCCATTTTTTTTGCGGATTTGATAAATTATTGGACGAGATATTCCCGGTAAAATACTGAGGGAATATTCCATACATACCTGATATAATTCCTGGGATTGGAAAATATCAGTAGGTTTTTTACCAATCAGTTCTTCTGGGGTATATCCTAGCAATATTTCACTAGAGGGATTCACATATAAATAACTGCTATCAGGGGCGTGTAAACATACTAAATCACTCATATTTTCAGTGACTAAACGCAGACGTTCTTCACTTTCAGCTAAGGCGATTTCTATCTGTTTGCGATCGCTAATATCCATAATTAGGGTATCCCATATAATATCCCCATTATCATGGCGTTCTGGCTGTCCTGCTGATTGCAACCATTTCAATTTTCCCGAAGGAGTAGTAATCCGCCATTGCCAAAACCATGGGGCTAGATTATTAGCTGAAATCAGTACAGATTCATACATTGACTCTAGATCATCTGGATGCACCATATCCCACAAAATCTTAGCATCTTTAACAACAGTGTCCGCCCTAACTTCCCACAATTCATAACAGCCTTCACTCATATATAAAACCTGATCAGAACCGTCTGGGTGCAGCACATATTGAAAAATTGCCCCCGGTACATTAGCCGCCATCTTTTGAAAACGCTGTTCACTTTGTATCAGGGCTTTTTCAACTTGATTACGGCGCTTAATTTCTACACCCAATAAACGATTCCACACCAATAAAACCACTACCCCAGCAATGGTTGTATATATCCCTAAATTGATTAAAATTTCCTTCATTTGTTGCCTACCAAATTTAGCCGGTGGTTGTAGCCAGCGTCTGTAGGCTTGATAATAAGCAGAATTAGCATCCCTTTTCATCTCTAATATTTGCTGGTCAAGGGCGGCTAAAATAGCATAATTTTCACCTCTTGCCGTGACAAAATGTAGTCGAGAAGGGTTAATTAAAATATGGGTTCTCGCTAAATTATAGACCGATGAAGCCTCCCAACCATAGAGATGATTTACCACACCCGCATCAACTTCTCCATTGGCAACTAGCTCAAAAATCTCCTGAAAACTAGAGGCTTCCACTAATTGCGGTTGAACGGCAAAAGCCTCGGCTTTTTCTATCAATAATGACTGTTGAATACTACCAGCTAATACAGCTACTTGTTTTTGATGTAAGTCGATAATCGAGTTAATAGAAATTCCCGGTCTTCCATAAATCTCCGACCAACTTACGAGGACAACTTCTTGGTTAAAATCAAAACGGCGATCGCGTTCTTCCGAGTGAGCCACATCGACCATTAAATCAAGCTGTCCTTCCTCCAATAATTCTAAGCATTGATTCCACTCACAGGGGATATACTGCAACTGCCAATTTTCCCTCCTCGCCATAAACTTCAGTATATCTACCCAGAACCCGGTAGGTTTACCATTTTCATCAATAAAAACCTTGGGTTTATTTTCGTATACACCAACCCGAACTATATCGACTGTACCTTTAACTGGTGCAGCATCTACCCCTAAGTACATAGATATAATCAAGCAACTACTAAACGCTGCGACAAAATTCATTTTATGATGATTCATTTTAATTCAGTCTATCATATAATAGATAGTAGCAACCCCATACTAAAATCCGCCCAATCTTATGCTTATAGAGCAGTAGTTGACAGTTTCCCCATCCCCAGGAATAATCAGTAAGTATCTATTCCCTCTGGTTACATCTGTTGAACCCAACAGACAGCCAGAGACTACCTTGTTGATGTTAATCAATGGCAATTATCGAAGGCATCAAAATCGGCTGTCAAAAAATACAACCCTCCCTAAGTTCAGAGGAAGCAGCCAGGTGGCTATGGCGTGATTTATCCTTTAACTTAGAACCTGGCATACAATTAGGCTTAGTTGGTGCCACCGGAACCGGAAAAAGTTTATTATTGAGAGCGATCGCCTGCCTTGACCCCCTAGATGAAGGAGAAATCAGATATTTAGATCGGCCCCTGAGCGCCTGGAATTTGCCCTTGTACCGCTCACAAGTCATTTACCTACATCAACGCCCCATCATGTTCGAGGGTAGTGTAGAAGCCAACCTAAAGGCAGTCTATCAACTCGCCATTAACTCCCACCGTCGCTATGACCCTCACCAAGTCCGAGACCTACTGGAAACCTTTGACCGCCACCCTGATTTTCTCTACCAACCAGCCACCAACCTATCAGGGGGAGAAAGTCAACTTGTGGCAATTATCCGAGCCCTACAACTAGAACCAATGGTTTTGTTATTAGATGAATGTACAGCATCTTTAGACCCAGAAACCACCCACAAAGTCGAAGAGGCGATCGCCTTCTGGCTGTCTGCTAACCCCCAACGTGCTTGCATTTGGACTAGCCACGACCCCCAGCAAATTCAACGAGTGACCAACCAACAACTTATCCTTTCTCCCTATGTCGGATAATTACCTTTCCCTCAGTTATGGACAACTAGGCGCATCAGTTTTATTAATTATAATCAACGTCGCCCTATCCATCCAATTACGCCTAGGTTTAGAACGCTCCCTCGCCATAGCATCACTGCGGTGCGTAGTACAATTATTGTTAGTCGGCTATATCCTAGAATGGTTATTCGCCCTGGATAACCCCTGGGTAGTATTAGCGATCGCTCTATTAATGGCAGCCATAGCCGGAATATCAGCAGTAAACCGAACATCGCGCCGTTTTGCGGGAATCTATTGGCGGAGTTTACTGTCAGTATTAGTATCAGCCTTTTTAATCACCAACCTATCAGTCATCGGCATCATTCAAGTACAACCTTGGTACAATCCCCAATATTTAATCCCTCTGTTGGGAATGATCCTCGGAAACACATTAAACGGAATTTCTTTAGGCTTAGACAGGTTTATGGAAGGAGTCGTCAGTAACCGTAATGGCATTGAAACCCTACTCGCCCTAGGTGCTACCAGGTGGGAAGCCAGCCATAAACAAATTCAGACCGCAGTCCGAACCGGGATGATACCCATCATTAACTCTATGATGGTTATGGGTGTAGTTAGTTTACCCGGTATGATGACTGGTCAAATTTTAGCCGGAGCCAGTCCCCTTGATGCTGTACGCTATCAGATTATAATTGTGTTTGCGATCGCTTCCGCGAGCGCCCTCGGAACTCTCGGAGTCGTCATACTAGCCTGGGGGGCCCTATTCAGTCCCAGTCACCAACTCCTAAGCGATCGCCTCCATCACATCACCAAAAACTGAGTTGTTATCATGGAACGACTATCACCACTCCTGAAATATCCTAATTTTGTGTTACAAAGGATCCTGGCATCAACTGCGATCGCATTTCATCATATAGGCAGCCGTGACTCAAACCCTAACCCCATCATTCTCAGACACCCAGAACGTTCATCGCTATGTTTTAGATAACGGCATTACCCTGTTAGTCACCGAAAACCCGGCGGCGGACATTATCGCCACCCGTTTATTTTTGAGAACCGGAACCCGTTGGGAGCCACCACACCAAGCCGGACTCTCTCACCTCCTCGCCGCCGTCATGACCAAAGGGACAGAAAACCTCTCATCCCTAGAAATTGCCGAAAGAGTCGAGTCAGTAGGGGCGAGAGTTAGCGCCGACACCTCCTCCGACTATTTCCTCGTTGGTGTCAAAACAGTTTCTGGGGACTTCGAGAATATTTTGGAGTTAGTCGCCCAACTTTTGCGCGCCCCATCTTTTCCCGAAGCGGAAATAGAACTCGAACGTCGCATCACCATTCAAGGTATTAGGTCTCACAAAGAACAGCCATTTTCCATCGCTTTCGACTTTCTGCGACGGGGAATGTACCAAAACCATCCCTATGCCATTTCCACCCTCGGGACTGAAGAAACCGTAAGCCAAATTACCCGCGCCGACCTACAAGAATTTCATCAGACCTATTTTCGCCCAGATAATCTGATTATTTCCCTAGCCGGACGCATTAGCTTAGATAAAGCCCTAAGCCACATACAAAAAACCTTTGGAGACTGGAAAGCCGACCGGACTCCCCTCCCCAAACTGACACTACCACAAATCATCTCCAACCCTCACCAGGCGATCGCACCCCAGGAAACCCAGCAATCTGTCATTATGCTAGGATACCTCGCCGCCTCCGTCTATGATCACGATTATGCCTCCCTCAAAGTCATTAACACCTATCTGGGGAATGGTCTATCCAGTCGCCTCTTTGTCGAATTACGCGAAAAGCGCGGACTAGCCTATGATGTATCGGCTTTTTATCCCACCCGCCTAGATGCTTCCCAATTTGTAGTGTATATGGGAACTGCTCCTAATAATACCGCGATCGCTATTGACGGACTACGCACCGAAGTAGAACGACTCACCACCACCACCCTCACAGAAGAAGAACTCCAGGTCGCTAAAAATAAGCTCCTAGGACAATATGCCCTCGGAAAGCAAACTAACAGCCAACTCGCCCAAATTTACGGATGGTATGAAACCCTGGAATTGGGCATTGACTTCGACCAGCAATTTCAAATTGATGTCGCTTCCGTCACAGTTCCACAAGTCCAAGCCATATCTCAAAAATACTTCGGTCAACCTTACCTCGTCTTAGTCGGTCCAGAGGCGATCGTCAGCCCATTTTCCCACTCCCACTAACATACTCTCCGCCATACTACTACACAAACTCACCATTTTGTCAATAGGTATAAAAACAGAGATCCTCATTCACCCTCAAAACTCGTGTATCGCCAGCTTCAGATTTTCGTCAAAAAATCACTTTAATCGCCATATAATCAGGGTTTCACCCTTTATTTTTGCATAAAGACACAATAAGCCCTTGGTATCGGTTTCCTCAATGCTACCACAACCCCGATAATCTCGTCAACTTGTTGCCACTTTTGATCACCAAAAACGTATCAAATCTTAACAGTCTTTGAAAAATCCCATATATTTGAGCCGTATCAATTAGCCAAACTTATTTTTGGGTCAGGCAACAAATCACCCTGTGGGGTCAACCTGAATCGACCCCTTAATTGATGGTTTCCGATTTGAGACGGTCTATTTAACTGGGTTTACTGACGCTTTTACAGTGGCTGCTGTCAACAATATGCGATCGTAGTATAGCCGGTTGGGTGAGTGATTCATGAGCCGTTACAGGTTCCCCTATCGGGTGAAAAATCACCTGTTTACAGACAAATTGACTACTACCGCTATAGGCATAATCCCAAATATAGGATTCTGTATCATTAATCGTCGCCGCAGCCGGAGACCAAAACGAACTCAGCAAGACCAATTCCAAAGCCACTAAGGCCGTGATGATATATTTCCACATAATAATCCCCATTCCCATGAACTCACAGGGTTAGGGGCGAGTTTCCAGAGCATCTCTATTTGCGATCGCCAGTCGATACAACCCGCCCATTCTCCCATTATATCAGCCCATTCCGGGATGTCAAAACCTATTCCGTTTCGCCCTTAGTGCTGGACTTTTTGGCGGTCGTGGACTTTTTGGCGGTCGTGGACTTTTTGGCGGTCGTGGACTTTTTGGCGGTCGTGGACTTTTTGGCGGTCGTGGACTTTTTGGCAGTCGTGGACTTTTTGGCAGTCGTGGACTTTTTGGCAGTGGTACTGCTAGTAGACTTCGACTTCGACTTGGACTTGGAGCCAGAAGCCGCCTTAGCCTTTAATAGTTCCAAAGCCTGTTCCAGGGTAAAAGTTTCGATCGCCTGGTCTTTAGGCAAAGAAGCATTAATTTTGCCATGCTTAATATAGGGACCATAGCGACCATCATAGATATTGAGAGGTTCTCCATCTTCCGGGTGTTCTCCCAACTCTCGCAGGGGAGTAAGAGTTTTTTTAGTTCCCCTGCGTCCCACCTTAGGTTGAGCCAGAAGTTCCAAAGCCCGCTCAAAAGTAATAGTCAACACATCATCAGGAGCCTTAATAGAGCGATAATCCTTAGCCTCCTTACTTTCATGAACCACATAAGGACCAAAGCGACCAATAGCAGCCTTAACCTTAGCCCCCGTTTCGGGATGCAGTCCCAAAAGGCGAGGTAAAGACAAAAGCGACACCGCCACATCCAAAGTCACAGCATCCTTTTCCAGCCCCTTGGGAAGAGAAACCCGTTTCGGCTTCTTATTAGTTTCCGACTCTTCCCCCAACTGCACATAGGGACCATAGGGACCAATTAACATAAAAATCGGTTCTCCTGCTTCGGGATGGACTCCCAGCTTTTCCGGTCCCTCCGTCTTTTGTCCAATCAACTCCTGAATTAACTCAGGAGTCAGGTCAGCAGGAGTCAGGTCTTGAGGAATAGAAGCAGTAATAATCTCCTCATCCTTCTGTGCCTCGATATAAGGCCCAAAGCGACCCAAACACAAACGGTAAGTCATGCCATCAGTAGCATCACCCAAATTTTCCAATTCAATAGTGCGGGCTACCTTAGCATCAATTTGGCTTTCCTGTTCCTTAACCTGATTTTCCAGCCCCCCGTCACCGGAATAGAACTTTTGCAGATAAGGTAACTGGTCTGCCTGTCCAGTGGCTATCTCATCAAGAGTATTCTCCATGCGAGCGGTGAAACCGATATCCACCAAATCGGGAAAATGTTTTTCCAGCAGGCTATTAACCGCAAAAGCCGTAAAAGTAGGAATCAGAGCATTACCCTTAATTTGAGCATAACCGCGATCGATAATCGTACCAATCACACTCGCGTAGGTACTCGGACGACCTACCCCCTCACTTTCCAGAGTTTTAACCAAAGATGCTTCTGTAAAGCGCGCCGGAGGTTGGGTTTCATGTCCGATCGCCTCCAAATCCTTACAATCAGGATGCTGACCCACTTTTAAAGGTGGTAGAGGTAGCTCTTGATTTTCCAAAGCCGCATCAGGATCATCAGACCCCTCTACATAAGCCCGCAAAAACCCAGGGAAATCAATACGTTTCCCGGTCGCCCGAAAACCCGCATCTTCCACCTGTAAGTCAACAGAGATATTAGTTTGGCGAGAGTCAGCCATCTGAGAAGCAACCGTCCGCTTCCAAATTAAGTCATACAGTTTCAAGTCATTACCACTTAACTCAGTTTCCTGGGGAGTACGGAAATAATTTCCAGCCGGGCGGATAGCTTCGTGGGCTTCTTGAGCCCCCTTACTTTTGGTCGTGTACTGGCGCGGTTTCGGACTCAGGTACTCTTTGCCATATTTCTGCTCAACGCAGTTTCTAGCAGCTACTATGGCTTGCTCTGATAAATGCACAGAGTCAGTCCGCATATAGGTAATATAACCCCGCTCATAGAGTCCCTGAGCCACCTGCATAGTCTGGCGGGCGCTAAGTCTGAGTTTCCGGTTAGCCTCCTGTTGGAGAGTCGATGTGGTAAATGGCGGCGCGGGTTTGCGAGTAACTGAGCGTTCGTCAATATTCCTCACAGACCAGAGTTTCTCCCTCAGTCTCTCCTTGAGGGCTTGGGCTTGGTCTGAGTCTAGTAGGACTACATTACGCCCCTGGGCGATTTGACCAGTGCTTTCGTCGAAGTCGCTACCTGTGGCTACCTTTACCCCATTCAGGGTAATTAGTTTCGCCTCAAACTCGGTTTTACCTTGTTCGAGCAAGGCTTTGAGATCCCAATATCCCCCCTGTCGGAAGGCGCGACGCTCCCTCTCTCGGTTTACTATCAATCTTACGGCTACAGACTGCACCCGACCTGCTGACAAGCCTCTGGCGATTTTTTTCCACAGCAGTGGTGACAGGGTATAACCATAGAGGCGATCGAGTATCCGCCGGGTTTCTTGGGCGTGAACCAGTTGTTCATCTAAGTCTCGGCAATGTTGTAGGGCTTGGAGTATGGCTTCGGAGGTAATTTCATGGAACACCATACGCCGGGTGGGAATTTTCGGTTTTAGCACCTGCAACAAGTGCCAGCTAATACTTTCCCCTTCTCGGTCTTCGTCGGTCGCTAGAACTAATTCTGTCGCTTGTTTGAGCGCTTTCTTGAGTTCTTTGACCACTTTCTGCTTATCTTTGGGGATTACATAAATAGGCTCAAAATTCCCTTCCACGTTTACCCCTAGCCCTGCCCATGTTTTCCCCTTGTACTCTTCGGGAATTTCATCAGCAGAGGGTGGTAAATCTCGGATATGGCCCATTGAGGCTTCTACCTGATAGTCTTTCGGTAAGAAGTTACGAATAGTCCGGGCTTTGGTCGGTGATTCAACGATAACTAAAGTTGACATAGCAGCTTTTTCGTATAGCAGCAAACTGGACTTGGGGGTCTAGCCCTGGTTCGGGGGAGACCATAATTTCTCTTTTTCTCTTGTCGGACTGTTTAGGCAACACCAGCACTCTCTAGCCTAACCCAACATTTCCAACTATCTCACTTTATTTAGCCCCCGATCGCTTATAATAAGGGTTTGCGTTTAATTTTCAACTGGAGGGTACTATGTCTCGTGTCTGTCAGCTTACAGGAAAACGGGCTAATAACGGAATGGCTGTCTCTCACTCCCACCGTCGTAGCCATAAACTACAACAAGCCAATTTGCAGTGGAAACGGATATGGTGGCCCCAAGGTAAGCGCTGGGTACGTCTGAGACTTTCCACTAAGGCTATTAAAACTATTGAGAAGAAAGGGTTACAAGCTATGGCTAAAGAGGCTGGCATCGATCTCAATAAATTTTAACTTTTCCAGCCATATACCACCCATATCTATTGATCATGGAACTCCCTCTCCTTCTGGGAGAGGGCGAGAGGTCTGGGATAATTAATTAATTGTCCCAGACATACTTCCTATCCTACCTAAGTCAATTTAGCCAGAATTAGACCAAACCAATTGTTACTATCAGTCCAAGTCTTGACGGGTTGTAAACCTTGCTGGTTAAGATAATTCTGCATATTTTCTAGTTCAAATTTGCGGGAGATTTCGGTGCGGACTGTTTCCTGGGCGCTAAAATTGACGGTCAAGTTTAAACTTTTTAGGCGTACAGTTTGCTGACAGAGACTGCGTAGGTGCATCTCAATTTGATGTTCTTCTAGGTTATAAAAAGCCCAATGTTCAAAGTTTTTGATATCAAAATCACCATCAAAACGATGGTTTAAATGTGACAGCATATTTAAATTAAAAGCAGCCGTTACCCCCTGACTGTCATTATAAGCGGCTTCTACAATATCGGTGGGTTTATGTAAATCAACTCCTAATAGGAAATATTCCCCCGGTAATAAAGCGGCTGTAATTTGTGCAAAAAAGCGATCGCACTCAGTGGGGGTTAAATTTCCCAAGGTGCTACCCAGAAAGCAAATCATCCGACTGGGAAGGGGTGCGGGTTCTAATTTTGCTAAAGCCTGTTCATAGGTGGCTACAATTCCATGAACTTGTAAAGATGGATAATCTTCTAATAATTGATAGGCGCTATTTTCCAAAATACCGCCACTAATATCAATGGGAAGATAACGCAGAGGATAGCCTAAACTTTGGTAAGCATCTAATAAAATCCGAGTTTTAGTAGAACTACCACTCCCTAACTCTACCAATTCCGTCGGACCAGTTAAAGTGGCAATTTCCGACGCAAAATCCCTTAAAATAGCCGTTTCTGTGCGGGTCGGATAATATTCGGGTAATTCGCATATTTTTTCAAACAATAGAGAACCCTGATCATCATAAAAATACTTAGGGGACAGAGTTTTCGGCTGGTAGGGGGTTGCTAGACTCTCGATTATATCATAACCCGTGGCGGGTTCATTGGCTGGGGTCTGATTTGCATTAACTAGAGATTCAATCCTGATTCGTTGCTGGAGTAGGGAGCGATCGCTCGTTTCTGTAGTAGTCTGGGGGTGGGAGATATACATTATGGCTAAAGTATACACAGCAATGGCATCAAAAAAACTGCTGCCATTATGTATTGTCCCATACCATTGTCAACAAAAGGTTATGTTAACCGAACTCAAAAACCATCAACTGTTATGGCTTACCCCAATAAACGTAACCGTGAGCATCCCTCGGTAAATTCCCATTGGTCTACCGAAAGCGAATTGGTAGGTTTAGAATTTGAACTCACACCCACCGACAATCATATCCTTTACCCTCAATATACCATTGGTCTACACGCCTGGTTTCTCGACCAAGTGCGTAACACTAACCCAGAACTTTCCCAATATCTCCATGATGGACAATCGGAAAAACCCTTTACCATTTCAGGGTTGTCCGGTTCCCTAATCACCTCTGGAAAAAATCTGCAACTACAAGGCGATCGCCTCTACCGTTGGTATGTCACCGGGTTATCTCGTCCAGTAGTTCAGTGGCTAGGGAAATGGACCCAAAACCTACCCCCCCGCATTGAACTCAGAAACGCCCCCCTAACCATCAATTCCTGTAAAGTCTTCCTGGAAGCCAAGACCTATCAGCAACTGTGGGAACAGCAGTCTCCCAAAACCTCTAACCTGAAATTAAGTTTTCTCTCTCCCACCAGTTTTCGTCACAAAGGACATCATCTCCCCCTACCAATTCCAGTTAACCTATTTCATAGCTACCTGCGGCGATGGCATGATTTTTCGGAGATTAAATGCGATCGCGACCTATTTTTAGAATGGGTCGATGAGTTTGTCATCCTCCAACGTCATTATCTACAGTCCGTCAAAGTCGCCGCCGGAAAACGGGGAATGGTAACCGGGTTCACCGGAGCCATTGAATTAGCCAGATCCCAGAAAAGCAAAACCCAGTTTTCTGGAAATATCCAACAGCAGCAACAGCTATTTTACGCCCTAGGACAACTCGCCCCCTACTGTGGAACGGGACATAAAACCCCCTTTGGCTTAGGACAAACCCGCTTAGGCTGGTTAGTAGACGATATCCAGAATGTGTCTACTATTCAACAAATACTAGCCGATCGCATTCTGGAATTAACCGACATTTTCCGTTCCCAAAGACAGCGCACCGGGGGAAACCGCGCCACCGACATAGCCGAAACCTGGGCGACTATTCTGGCGCGTCGGGAGTTGGGAGAATCTCTAGTGGCGATCGCTACTGATTTAGAAATGCCATATCAGACAGTAAAAACCTATGCTAAACTAGCACGGCGCGCCTTAAATTAAAACATTCATCAGATGCACACAAAATACCAGATGCTGTTATCTAACTTGGTTAGGGGTAGTCGGCGGCGGTTCCGAGTCCTATGGCAATTTTTAGGACTGTTTGGCTTGGTTAGCTTCCTCATTATCAGTTGCGCTCAACCCAATAATCAAACCACTACTACCCCAGGGTCTAGCAACGGCGACGAACGGATTATTATTGGTACTACCCAAACCCTCCGCACTATCGATCCAGCCGATGCTTATGAGGTTATTTCTGGCAATCTTCTGTATAATTTAGGCGATCGCCTCTACGCCTATGAAGTGGGAACTACCCAACTCAAGCCTCAACTAGCTACCGATTTTCCTACCATTAGCGACGATAGGCTAACCTATACTATACCCCTACGCCAGGGGGTGCTTTTCCATGATGACACGCCTTTTAATGCTGAGGCGATGGCTTTTTCCCTGCGCCGGTTTATTGAAAACGGCGGACCCCCTTCCTCTTTACTCTCCGATATTGTTGAGGATATTACCACCACCGGTGAATATGAATTAACTATTAAACTCAAGCGTCCCTTTGCCGCTTTCCCCTCCCTATTAGCATTTTCGGGAGCTTGTGCGGTTTCCCCTAGTGCTTATGAAATTGGGGCGGGTAAATTTAAGCCTAATTCTTTTGTCGGAACCGGACCTTATGTTTTAACAGAATATGCTGTTGATCTGATTCGCCTCCATCCTTTTGACCAATATTGGGGGGATAAACCAGCTAATCAAGGTGTGGATTTACAACGTTTTTCTAGTCCTGCTAATTTGTTTAATGCTTTCCGCACTAATGCTGTCGATGTCGCTTATATATCCCTTGAGCCTGACCAAATTGCCAATTTATTAGAAGGTGCAGAACAGGGAAGATGGCAAGCAATTAGTGCTGATGGAAATACTATTAATTACATAGTATTAAATGTGAACAGCGAACCCTTAGACCGGGTGGAAGTTCGACAGGCGATCGCCTCTTTAGTCGATAGAAATTTAATTAATGAAAGGGTTCTCCGAGGACAAGCCGAACCTCTTTATAGTCTCATTCCTACTACTTTTGAAAGTCACCTTCCCGTATTTAAGGAAGCCTACGGAGATGCTAATTTTGAGAAGGCTAAACAACTGTTAACAGAGGCGGGATTTACTCCCGAAAACCCCGCTGTGGTTGAACTTTGGTATGGCGCGAACTCCCAGAAACGTCAAGAGTTGGCGGCTACTCTCAAGGCTTTATCTGATAATAATTTGGGGGGTATTTTACAGTTACAACCTCAAAGTGTCGATACAACTACCGCTTTTCAAAATTTGGATAAGGGAATTTATCCGACTTTTATTCTGGATTGGTATGCCGATTTCTTGGACCCTGATAACTATATACACCCCTTTCTTGATTGTGCTAATGGTTCCCCCCAAACTGGATGCGTCGAAGGTGCTAGTCAATATCATGGGTCTTTCTACTATAGCGATCGCATGAATCAGTTAATTCGTCAACAGCGCACTGAGGCTAACCCTGAGACTCGCCAAGCTATCTTTCAGGAAATTCAACAAATTCTGGCTGAGGATGTGCCTTTTATTCCCCTGTGGCAAGACAAAATCCATGTTTTCGCCCAAAACAACATTCAAGGCGTTAACCTCCAGGCTAATCAACAGTTCCCTTTCTGGCCTTTGGCTAAATTCACTCCCCAATAACTCATAGATGGGACAGGGGGCTATGCCCTACTGTCCTGTTTTTTTGCCCCCGGTTTACCAACAAACCCCTATTACCCAAACCCTCCCCTACCTAGTAGGCGGCGAGTGTTTCTGTGGTCAATATATGGCTCTCAAAACTTGTGGTCGCTGAAGATCCTTCATGGTTCTACTTCCCGTGCAAAATAGCACCGTGGATATTTCGGCTATCAGAATCTCTACCAAGCTATCAACAGCAGCCTCTGACTCAGCCGCCGCCTGTAAAAAAGGCCACGCTAAACCGGCTAAATCAGCACCTAAAGCGATCGCATAAGCCACATCTAAACCATTGCGGAGTCCCCCAGAAGCAATCAAAGGAATATCAGGAGAATCTGCCCTAACCTCAGTGATACACTCAGCCGTCGGTAAACCCCAATCAGCGAAAGTTTCCCCCAAGCGTCGCTGACGAGGATCTGTAGCCCTCTGTCCTTCTATTCTCGCCCAAGACGTACCGCCCGCACCAGCCACATCAATGGCAGCTACTCCCGCATCTATCAGCTTTTTAGCCATAGCAGCCGATATGCCGTTACCGACTTCTTTGGCAATCACCGGAACTGGCAGCTTGTAGCATAAATCGGCAATTTTGTCAAGTAGTCCTCGGAAATTAGTATCGCCTTCCGTTTGAATGCACTCCTGGAGAGGATTGAGATGCAAAATTAGGGCATCGGCTTCCAGAATATCAATTACCCGCTGACATTGCTCTAAGCCATAGCTATAGTTTAGTTGAACTGCGCCCAAATTAGCAAATAGTACAATATCAGGAGCGAGCGATCGCACTGCGAAAGTAGGGGCTAATTCTGGCTTTTCCACCGCCACCCTTTGGGAACCCACCCCCATAGCAATTTGATGTCTGGCAGCCGCCCTAGCTAGGCGGGTGTTAATTAGTTTAGCCTGTTCTGTGCCACCAGTCATCGAGGAAATTAACAACGGCGCAGCCAGGGACTTACCCAGAAACTCTGTAGAGACCTCTACCTCCCCAAGATTAATTTCCGGTAGACAGCAATGGGTAAACCGATAGCGATCGAAACCATTGGTTTTTTGGCGAAATTGTACATCAGACTCTAAACAAATTCGCAGATGATCAGCCTTGCGGCTTTCCGTGGAAAATTCCATTTTTCACAGTTCCCAATTTCTATGGATACCTTTAACTTATTCTGATTATTCGGACTTTAATTCTATGCGATCGTATCCATCTACCTCCTCCAGATATACTCGCACCTCTTCATCTCTAGCCGTCGGGAGTTCTTTGCCAATAAAATCCGCTTGAATGGGTAGTTGTCTATGACCGCGATCGACTAAAACCGCCAATTGGATAGTCTCCGGTCTTCCATATTCAATTACCGCATTCAAAGCCGCCCTAATAGTACGTCCACTATAAATCACATCATCCACCAAAACCACTTTTTTACCTGTCAAGTCAAAAGGAATTTTAGTTTGTGCCGGAGTTCGCATCCCCACCTTATCTAAATCATCCCGATAGAAAGTAATATCCAAAGCGCCACGAGGAACCGTCAACTGTTCCAGCAAGTTAATTTGGTTCCCTAACCTTTCCGACAGCGGAACCCCCCGCGTATATATTCCCAATAATACCAGGTTAGATAAATCTCCCCCACTTTCCACAATTTGGGATGCTAAACGGTTCAAAGTTCGCCGCATTTCTTCAGCCGATAGGATTTCGACAATTTTACTCATGATTCAAGTTGATTGCTTCACAAAATTACTGGTTTAGATATCTGCCAAATATCTATATTTACTGCCGACATTATTGGCTAAATAACGCCTTATTTTTATTGCCAAAATATTGACCTAATTATAAATATAATAAAAGTCGCGCCTAACCATATAAAAATTGAGTTGCGGGTGATAGCCAGCGCCCCCTCAATAGTTTCTGACGTAATCGGGTCAATAGGATCTCCTAAAGTAGGTTTATGTTTAACTTTTCCTCGGTATTGATTCACTCCCCCCAATTGTACCCCCAAAGCCACCGCATAGGCGCATTCACTCCAACCCGCATTAGGGCTAGGATCATTAATAGCATCTCGGCGACATATCTGCCAAACCCGTCTAGGTTGACCCGACAATAGAGCAACCGTAATTACACTGAGACGGCAAGGAAGCCAAGTCAGAACATCCTCTAATTTAGCACTAAACCATCCTATATGAGTATAAGGTGCTTCACGATAACCAATCATTGAATCCAGGGTGCTGGCAGCTTTATAAGCCCAAGCCAGAGGAACACTTCCCACTGCTGGTATCAGCAAACCAATAATCCCATAGAATAGGGGAGCCATCATACCATCGATCGCATTTTCGGTAATAGTTTCCACAATAGCCCGCTCAATTTCAGGTTTCGATAAATGTTCCGTATCTCGACCCACATACTGACTTAATCGCTGGCGGCTTGTTGGCAAATCCCCCCGTTGCAGAGGCTCTTGTACATCCTCAGCGGCCGCTCGCAAACTCCGAGCAGCAAAGCAACTAGCTAAAAGAATACTTTGTAAGCCTACAAAGATAATACCATGAAAGGGTAATTGCTCTGACCAGACTTTAACTGCTGCCACCATCAGCCAACTGACCAATCCACTACCAATCACCAAAATCAACCCCACCAAAATTCCCGCCAGCTTTTGAGATAAAGGACTCTTGAAATATCTCAGAACTGGTTGAGTCAATTTGGTAATCACCCAACCCATAACTTGAACTGGATGCAGCCAATTCCACGGATCACCGATAGCATAATCCAAGCCCGCCGCTATTGCCAAAATTACTATTGTCTGGAAATCGCTCATTTCTTAACTGCCATGTAATCCTTAACCGCCAGCATATAATTAAACCACAAAACTAGCGGACTCTCCCTGAGCCGCCTGCCAACTGAGGGCATCATAATAAAGGTCTTCTAGGGAGATGCTATACAGAGCCTCCTTTAATTTTTCATGGAGACGATTCCAGAGAGTAAATGTTACCCAATCCTCTATTTGTTCAGCATCAGGTTGATGGTTAGATAAAGGTTCTATGGTCTCACCAACGGCTTCCAGAATTTGCCCCAGAGAAATTTGAGCAGGTGGATATGCCAACTTATATCCCCCCTGAGAGCCTCTTACGGAAATTACTAACCCCCTGCGCCGCATCTCAATTAGTAACTTTTCTAAATAGGGAGCTGGAATATTTTGCCGAGAGGCGATCGCTCGTACCGACACGGGACCACTGCTGCCCAGCATGGCTAAATCTAACAATGCTTTAACACTATAATGTCCGCGAGTAGTTAACTTCATTAATCCCTTTCAAATTAACAGTAATTTTTGTAGTTATTTGATCTCTAGTCTCAGCCGTTGCTACCCACCTTAACCCAGATTACTCATCCTTATCTATCTAGTGGAATTTACGGATACATCATTGATTAACATCATTTGATCCATCCTTCCTAGATTCTAACTGAGTTTGACCTCAACTACCGACAGTAATAGATTAGGGAAACCACAAACAGGTAAGCCTTTACAGAATAATCAGCTATAGGATGATTACATCCGTTAAAAATGTTAATGATGGAGATGAATAATTCTGCGCTCTTAGTGTAAGATAGTATCCAGGTACCAGGTCATCGTGAACAGTTATGGTTGTCCGAGAGATAACCATAACTGGGGTGATGACATCATCTCGAATATGCAAGGGAAGACATCATGGCTAAGAAGAACAATTCCGACACTCAAGCACAACCGCTAACTGGTCAAGCACTTTTAGAAAAAGTCCGAAATCTCGGCCACATGAACAAAGAAGAGAAAGCCAGAGAATGCGGATACTATACCTTAACAAAAGGCGGTATAGAGCGAGTTAATATGATGAAATTCCTTAACGCCTTAATAGACGCTGAAGGAATCGAACTAGATGGTAAATCAGAAGGTAATGGACGTGGGGGACGTTCTGCAAGTTATAGAATTACGGTTCAATCTAATAACAACCTGTTGATTGGGTCAGCCTATACGAAGCAAATGGATCTGCAACCGGGAGATGAATTTGAGATTATTCTGGGACGTAAGCACATTTATCTGAAACAGGTAGGCTCGGAAGATTAGCTAAGTTGATGCAATGGTGAAAGTAGCATATTGTCTCGCCTTCATACTTGTATGATGATGAGAAACTAGGTTTTCTCAGTGATTAAAATGCGATCGCATACCTATCGTTAGCATCAGAGAAGCACAGCAAAACCCCTCAAAGCCATAGAAGGCAGAGGGGTATATTTTGCTCCGTCCTAATATATGTTGAGCCGGGGATTAATTAATAGTAGTACCAGCCTAGGATGGAATAGGTACAGATTGCAGTAAGGCTTCAATAACCGTCTTAGAACGGCGACCACCAGCAGTAATCAAGCGATGTGAAAGGACATGGGGAGCCAATAATTTAATATCATCAGGAACTGCGTAATCTCGTCCCGACAAAAAAGCGATCGCCTGGGTAGTACGATGAAGAGCGATCGCCCCCCTAGGACTCACGCCCAACATAATATCCTCATGCTCCCGTGTAGCGCGAACCAAATTAAGAATATACTGCTGTAAAGACCCATCCAACTGGACTCGCTGACATTCTTTTTGCAGAGTCAGAATATCCTGTAAACTGAGACAGGGTTTAAGTTCATCAACCTGTACTCCCTCACTCAAGCGTCGCAACATTTGCAACTCTTCGAGTTCACTAGGATATCCCAAAGTTAAAGACAACATAAACCGATCCATTTGCGCTTCTGGGAGAGGAAAAGTTCCCTGATACTCAATGGGGTTCTGAGTCGCAATCACAAAAAAAGGCATGGGAACCATGCGCGATACCCGATCAATGGTCACCTGTCTTTCCTCCATGACCTCCAACAAAGCCGACTGAGTGCGGGGTGTAGCTCGGTTAATTTCATCGGTAAGCAAAATATTAGCAAATACTGGCCCCGGCAAAAATTCAAACTCACCACTGCTAGGATTCCAAATATTAGTACCAGTAATATCGGTTGGTAATAAATCCGGTGTACATTGAATCCTCTGGAAAACCCCATCAATAGAACGAGCCAAGGATTTAGCCAGTAAAGTTTTACCTACTCCCGGTACATCTTCCAAAAGCACATGACCCCCCGCCAGCAGCGCCACCAAGGTTAGGCGAATTGACTCTTCTTTACCAACTATAGTCCGACCTAAATTTTGCTTTAATCGTTCAATACGTTCTCTCATTCAATTCTCCGGTGATTCAACCCTCTGAGTGAGAGGATACAGCATTTTGACCGTTGCACAGCTACCCGCAGACTATCTGTACAGATATTTTCTAACACCATCTACTCAGAGCCGCTTTCCGCCACGATTTCTGATGGCTGCTCGCGCCAGGGAAGCGATCGCTTTTATATCCCCATTAACCTGAGTTGTGTTCGAGTTCGGAGAGCTATTTTTTCCCATCTGTCAACTACAATTAGGGGGGATTTATCAGGTGTAATTATTCTCAACGTCTGCCACCGAAACACCCCGCCGCCCCCCTGCCCATCTAAATATTGATTGTGTTGGGTGTAGAACTAATCACTGGCCATAGAGCGCGAAAGCGGAAGATGCCAATGTTTGACTGAAGGGCGATCGCTCTTGAGCCCGCCAATTCTTGCCCACCAAGAATTCCCAGACCTCACCAGACAGCAGTTTCGACCAACCAGAGATCATCTGCTATAATTTCTCTTATACTATCGTAATAGTTTTTGCCGATGATGTTCATAGGTACTTCTCAAGCCGCAAAAATGATGGGTGTAAGCACCACCAGAGTTAGGCAGCTTTTGTATAGTGGTAGAATTCCCGGAGCTTACCGAATTGGCAGGATGTGGGTGATTCCCCTAACTGGCGAAATGCCTGAAATCACACCTGGGGGGCGGGGTCCGAAGCCTACCTGGGAATGTAGCCGTCCTAAGAATAAGCCCACGTATATTCACATCAACAAGAAAGTCATTGGTAACAACAACCGCATACTCAGGGAAACCCAAGGAAAGATAGGCGACATCCAAAAATTGCTAAACCCACCAATTATTTTGAACAAAGGCAATAAAACCTTGTATTCTTCGGAAATAATAATTGATGGACCCTGCCGCCTACTATATCAACCTTTCCAAAAGCTATGTTCTGGGGCGCAGGTGTGGATTGAAACTTTATTCCCGACGAGAACTATAGCCCGATAAAATAGAATAGTTAAAAATCAACATTAGTCAGGCAACTAGATTAATCCAGTAGGGGTAGATTTTTCCTAGCCTGGAGATAGGTTCGCGCGTGGGTACAATCCCTTTGAATTTGGGCCTTGAGTTGTTCAAGGGATGCAAATTTTTGTTCTGGTCGCAAAAACCCCTCTAAACTGACAGTCAAACTCTGACCATATAAATCCCCATGCCAATCTAATAGATGAACCTCAACGGTAGGATTGTCTCCAGCTACAGTAGGACGACAACCAATATTCATCACTCCTAACTGAGGGGCAATAGTTGTTTGTTCCCCGAAAGCAAATCCCGTAACCAGGACTGCATAAACACCGTATTGGGGTAAAAACTTGTCTGGTGGCAGTTGTAAATTAGCTGTAGGAAATCCCAGAGTCCGGCCTAATTGTTGACCCTGTACCACTTGACCGACGAGGGTATAAGCACGTCCTAATAGTTGATTAGCACGGTTAAGATGACCTTCTGTGAGGGATTCTCGGATGATGGAACTACTGATGCGATCGCCATAAGCACTCTTAAAGCGAGAAACTATTTCGACATCAATACCATACTGAGAGGCGATCGCCTTTAAATCCTCGGTACTACCCATGCGATGGCGACCGAAGCGAAAATCAAAACCGACACTCACGCGAGTAGCTTGTAAATACTCCACCAAAATCTGCTCAACGAACTGAGCTGGGGTGAGACTAGCCAAATCTTTGTCAAAAGGCAAAAGCACCAACTGCTGAACCCCAAACCTCCGTAGAATGTCAATTTTTTCGGGTAAGGGAGTTAACAGTTTTTTAGTTTGACCCGTAAAAAATTCCTGGGGGTGAGGATTAAAAGTCACCACTGTTCCATAGCCAGAAATAGCTACTGGGGGCGTTTTCTCATCCGTCTTTATAAACCCTACCTTCTGGGAATCTACCGCGACCTCATTGGGGTTGAGAATGGGTCGGACTACCTGTTGATGTCCTCGATGAAATCCATCGAAGTTCCCCAAGGCAACAGCAGTCGGAGTTAGAACCGTATCTTTTGATGATGTTATCCACACAGGTTAAATTGCCACGTTCATGGCGAACAGCAAGACAAACAGTTTACCCCGTATAGGGGAACCAAGACAATTTTTCAGTTCTTCTGATTTTGATTTCTGAGAAACTCTGCGGCAAATGCTAACAACCCGGAACCTATAATCAAAATTACGCTGAGGGCGTTAATATCGGGTTTAACTCCGGTTCTAATGCGGCTAAAAATTTCCATTGGCAGAGTAGTTGCGCCACTTCCGGCGGTGAAACTGGCAATCAAAAAATCATCCATACTCAGGACAAAAGCCAGTAAACAGCCAGAAATGATACCGGGCATGAGTTGGGGTAGCAAGACTTTGATAAAGGCTTGATCTGGTGTTGCCCCTAGGTCTAGTGCAGCTTCTTCTAAGTGGGGGTCTAGGTCAGCTAGGCGAGTGGATACCACCAGGGCGACATAGGCGAGACAGAAGACTACATGAGCGCCTATGATAGTTGATAAACTCAGGGGAATGGCTAAGGCTGCCAAAAATACTAGGGTGGAAACGGCGATCGCAATGTCGGGGACAATTAAAGGCAAGTAAGATATGCCCAGATAAATACCTTTTCCGGGAAAGCGAAACCTGGATAATCCCACAGCCATCAGGGTTCCAATGACGGATGATATGGCTACGGCACTCAAGCCAACGGTAAGGCTATTTTTGAGAGCGCTAAGGATGCGGGTATCCTGAAAAAGTTTGACATACCACTGTAGGGTAAATCCCTGCCATCCTGCACTATAGCGGGATTCATTAAAGCTATAAAAGGTGAGAACCAAGATAGGCAGATACATATACAGGAACATCAGGCCAACAAATATGATCTGCCAAGATACCCGAAATCTAATTTTAGGCTTTTGCATTTCTTGAGGAATGTCTGACTGATGATTGTGATTGTTAATATCCTGCATGGAATTTTAAGTTTGGTAAGGACGGGTGCTAGAGTGAGCCCCAACTAAGGGTCGAACTTTATACAACCGCCTGAGTCCGCCGCCTGTTTATTTTGAGGGTCTGCCATCACCGTAGCGGATTAAAAGAGCGATCGCTATACTCACCCCAAAAATTAGCACCATACTTAGGGCTGAACCAAAACCCCAGTTTTGAGTTGCGCCTAAAAACTGATTGTAAATCAGCCGAGATACGGTCATACTAGAAGCGCCGCCTAACAGTTCTGGATCGACAAAATCTCCTAGGGAACTAATAAATACTAATAGTGAGCCGGCGATAATTCCGGTTTTAGCTTGGGGAACTGTAATTTTCCAGAAGGTTTCGGGGGGCACAGCTCCTAAATCAGCGGAAGCCTCCAACAGACGGCGATCTAGTTTTTCAAGGGAGGCATACAGCACGGTTACCATATAGGGTAAATAGCTATAGGTCATGCCAATTAAAACGGCTGGACTACTATTAAGTAGTGCTAAGGTAGGTAATCCCAATAACCCTAGAAATGAGTTTAGCACTCCTGTGGGTCGTAAAATGGTAATCCAGGCATAGGAGCGCAGCAAGGAAGATGTCCATAGAGGCAGAACAAACCCTAATAGTAGAAGGTTCCGCGACTTGGGGGGAGCCATAATGGCTATCCAATAAGCGACGGGAAACCCTAACAGCAAACAAAAAACTGTGGTTCCGATCGCAAAGTTAACGGATCTGGCGATTACTCGCAAATTTATCGTTTCAAATACCCGCAGGTAGTTACCCAGACCATCAGGAATTACCACGTCCCCAGGGCGAATATTCTCCACTAAGCTGAGTTGAAAAATCACCAGAGTGGGAAACACCAGCAATAGTAGCAACCACACCCCAGCCGGTCCGAGCATAATTAGGGGTCCAGCTAACTTAGACCAAATCTCAGAGAGGCCAGTTTTAGCGGGTGTGGTGGGAGGTTCATAAGGGGTCTTGGGGGGGGTAGATACAGCCATAATAGAGTTTGAGCATTTTTTTAAGGTTTAATCTGTAAAAGCACCCGATGTTCACATTAACCACTGGTGAGTCTAGTCCAATACCGATCAAAAAGGGCGGTTATCTCTGGTGGTAGGGGCGAAACAGTTTCGCTGTTAGCAATGACGCTTTCTGGGGGAAATAGGGCTGGGTCTTCCCGGAGTTCTTGGGGAAGTTGGCGATAGGCGACGAGGGAGGGGGTAGCAAAGCTGAGGCGTTCGACAATTTGGGTGGCGATGTCTGGTCGCAGCATAAAATTAATCCACTGATAAGCACCTTCTGGGTTGGGTGCGCTTTTGGGAATTACCAGGGTATCAATCCACAGGGAAGAACCACTAACGGGGGTGATGTATTCTAAATCTTCGTTTTCGGGCATAACTTCGGCCGCATCGGAAGAATAGCACATCGCCAGGAGTAAGTCTCCTACAATCATCTGAGGTCGCCAAGCATCGGTGGTAAAAGATGCGATCGCCCCTCGCAGCTTGACCAATTCCTGATAGGCTTGATTAATCTCCCTAGGATTGGTGCTGTTGTAGGAGTAGCCTAAACGCCGCAAACTGGCTCCCATCACTTCCCGTACATCATTAAGTAGGGTTAGCCTCCGGTTGAGTTGGTCTTGATAGGTCCATAAATCTTCCCAGTCTTCGGGAGAGCTTGATAATAGTCTGCTGTTGTAAATTAAACCTGTAGTTCCCCAACTCAGAGGGACGCTATAAGTGGAGTTGGGGTCATAATCGGGATTTTGGAATTTGGGAAATAGATCTTCTAACCCCACGATTAAGGTATGGTCTAATTCAGCTAATAGCCCTAGTGCTACCATCTTCTGTACCATGTATTCCGAGGGGTAGATGATACTATATGCTCCAGCTCCTCCCGCCTGTATACGGGCTAACATAGCCTCATTAGAATCGAATACATCTGCCACTACTCTCAGCCCGGTTTCCTGGGTAAAGCGTTCTAGCAGATCGCGATCGGTGTATCCAGCCCAAGTATATATATACAGGGTATCTGATGAGAAGCGAGTGCTGGGGGTGGTTTTGATTTCGCCTAAAGTCCACCCACAGCCTGACGCAGAAGAGGCGATCGCCGCCGCCATAGTCGATTGCAGAAACCCGCGCCGGGTCTGCATCCGTTTATGAAACCCAAACGGGTGTAATTTCCTTGGGGGCACTTTTTTTTACCGTTGCCATCAAAACCATAATTTTACAACAAATATTTTAGCGGTGTTGAGGTTCCGGTAGGGCTAAACAATCTGTGGGTTTCCAACACACATAAATATCCCTATCATAATCTAGGTTTTCTCCTAAACTCTGAGACTGTCGCACCATTAGGGTTTCCCCTGTAGTCAGTTTCACAATGTACTGTAGATGAGTACCTAAATACATCTGATCGACTAATTTTCCGGCGAAACTATTTCCGGGAGTCTCTGGGGGTTCAGAGTGTAGGGTGATGTTTTCCGGTCTGATACTAACTACAGCCTTCGCCCCCCCTCGTAGTTGATGAGGCGATCGCTTGTTCATGGCTACGATAATCTGTAACCCTGTGTCTGTTAATACTTGTATAGCTTCCTGATTGGCTTGTTCAACTTGTCCCTTAAATAGGTTAGTGTCTCCAATAAAGTCAGCCACAAAGGGGGTCTGGGGATATTGGTAAATTTGGTTGGGGCTGCCAATTTGTTCAATGCGACCCTCGTGCATTACCGCTATGCGATCGGATAAACTCATCGCTTCTTCCTGGTCGTGAGTTACCATCACAAAGGTTAACCCCAAATTGCGATGCAAATTTGATAACTCCATCTGCATTTGTTTACGCAATTTCAGATCTAACGCTCCCAGGGGTTCGTCTAATAGTAGCACCGCTGGACGATTTACTAAAGCCCGCGCTAAGGCTACCCGCTGTTGTTGTCCCCCTGACATTTGGTTAGGATAACGGTTAGCAAACGATTCCATCTTTACCAATTGTAGGGCTTCTAGGACTTTGGCTTCAATTTCCGATTTCCCCAGGCGTTTTAATCTCAACCCAAAGGCGATGTTATCCCAGACATTCATGTGATTGAATAGGGCATAACTCTGGAAAACTGTATTCACCGGGCGCTGATAGGCTGGGGTTTGGTTCATTGACTGACCCCTAATTAGGATCTCCCCGGCTGAGGGGGTTTCAAATCCAGCAATTAACCGCAGTGTGGTAGTTTTACCACAGCCAGACGGTCCGAGAATGCTAAAAAATTCTCCCCGCTTTATCTCTAGGTCTACCGCCCTAACTGCGGTTTCGCCGTTGAATACTTTGAATACTTTACGGAGTTCTACATCGAATTTTGACTCGCTGTGAACTGCACCTGGGTTCTGGGCTGCGGTTTGTAGCATAATTTACTTTTCGCGCTTCAAGGGGATAATTAGGGGTCGAGAATGGAGTCACCCCCATCCCCTCCCATTCAGAACCGTACATGAAAGTTTCCCTTCATACGGCTCCTAGTTTGATAGTCTCTCTGTTACGAGTACAGCAACCTCTCTTCATCCAGAGCGGTTTTATCATCGTGACAGTGGCGGTGTAGCAATTGGAGGTTCTTGTGTTCATTCTTGCCACCTTGGCTTCGGGGCACGATATGGTCTACCTCCAATAAGTCTGATGGGGTAAAATATTGTCCACACCAGGCGCACCTGCCTTTCTGTTTCTTGAGTAGTTTGGCTACTCTCTTTGGCGTATCAATTGCTTGTCCTTTTCTGGTTGCCCAGTAAGTCCAATTTCCGTCGTATGGTGTTGCGTCCGGGCGCACTAGGGTATGTCTGACAATTGGTGTCCATTTGTGTTTGTATAGATGTATCCCATCTTTGGTTTGGAACATCCAAGCTTCTTGCCTTTCTCTCCCATTACTGAGTTTGACCTTTCCTGGTCTGAAGTAATTACTCAGCTTTTTGTAACTTGCCTTTCCGCATCTTGAAACTGTCCATGCCCGCAACATTTGCCAGATTACATCATCTAGCTTATTGAAGGTTTCCATCGAGACTACCCCTGAATAGTAGTTTGACCATCCCCGTATTATCGGGTTTAGCTTACTAATCAAGGCTGATTGAGGTGCTGTTTTGAGTTGTTTTATTGCACCTTTAATCACTTCTGTGTGAGCTTTAACTGCTTTATTACTGGGTTTGATGTGGGTTTTGTGACCGATTAACCGGCTTGCTACCCCACCTGTTTTCCCAGATTTATATTTTCCTACGGGATATTGCCTGATATTGAATCCTAGAAAATCGAACCCAGGTTCCTCAATCTTGCCGTTGTACTCAATAGGCTTGAGTGTGTGGCCTATTCGGGTCTTTTCAGGTTTAATCTCTAATCCTACAGGTTTTAGCCATTCAGAAATTGCAGTCTTGCACTGTTCAATGATTCCTAAGTCTCTTGAAATGACCACAAAATCATCGGCATATCTTATAAGGTTTACCTGAGTGGTTGTTCCTTTATTTGGATACATTTCTTTAACTAGCCTTTCCATACCCAACAGTGCGATGTTGGCTAGTAATGGGCTTATTACCCCTCCTTGTGGTGTCCCTGTTTCTGTATCCTCATATACACCGTTATCCAGAACGCCTGCTTTTAACCACTGTTTCAGGTCTCTTTTCAGACTACTTGGACAATGAATTTTGGACAGTAGGTAATCATGGTTTATTCGGTCAAAGCATTTTGCTATATCAGCATCTAGGACAAAGTATTGTTCCTGTTTTATGGCAGAATAAATTCTACCAATTGCATCTTGGGCTGACCGTCCGGGTCTGAACCCATAGCTTGTGCCTTCAAATCTTGATTCCCATTCGGGCTCAAGTGCCGACTTGACCAAGGCTTGCCTCGCTCTGTCTTGGATTGTGGGTATTCCCAGAGGGCGTTTTTCATCCCTGCCAGGTTTTGGAATCCACACCCGTCGCAGTGGTTTGGCTTTGAGGTTTCCCTTAATGTTCTCCACAAGCTCAAACCTTTGCCTTGGAGAGATTGCTCTTACTCCATCAACTCCAGCCGTTTTCTTGCCTTGATTATCTTGGGTCACTCGCCGTACTGCTAGGAGCCGGGCATAATATGACTTCACCAATAGACGTTGCAATCTTCTAACCTTTGCATCCTGTCCCGATTTAGCTGCTTGAAATATACTTTTTTGGAGCTTAAAAACTTTCCGCTGAACTTTCGCCCACGGGACTGCCTTCCATGCGTTGTTCGTAGTCTTGATTGGTTTTGGTTTCCCAAATCCTTTCTTTGAACTCGCTATCGCCATTTGTACTCCTACTGGGCTCTATTTCTTACATTCAAACCGTGACCCGTTAGCATATCCCTTCCATTACAGTTGGGCGTTGGCTTCTGGTCACATCTCACCCCCTCGAAGGCATCCGCTTACACTTTTCACTACTGATTATCTCGACCAGATAATCAGAGCCTATGAGGGGTTAAAACGTTCCGTTTATATGGGCATTCCATCTTTAGATTTGTCCTTTCCACCGGGGTACTTTTTAAAGGTCTGTGTAGGTGGTAAGGGAAGCCCCCTACTTTTTCCCCTTACTCTTTTGAGCGCAGCGTTTCAACCCATTTCGCTGCTAAGTAATTACGATGGTTCAAGTCAGACATTCGGCTCACGCCTAATCTTAGATGGTTGGCAGTGGTCAGATTTGGGAATAGGTTTTCCCTCACGCCTTCCGTTCCCCGCTTCAATCTGACGGGGTGTGATTCCTGAAACTGGGGGTGGCTATCGCCGTTACCCTCATCTCTGTTTCGTAGCTTCCATTGTGTTAGGAATTATTACGACTTGTTACAGAGAATGTTGACCTTGGGTTCCCTGCCTTGATTAGGTATCGTATGATACTAATCGTTGGGACATATAAACAGTTGTGGGGATTGTCAGAAACGAGCTTCTTATATCCAACCGAGGGGATGGAGTCCCCACCAGGCGGTTATTTCAGGTATTTCACCCCTATTTCGTGCCTGAACGTCTCGCACTCCCCTTCCTACTTTATCAGAATTTTCCAGCCTGGGCATTGCTGCTATCTCAACCCCTCCCACCCGAAAGCCGCCGAGAGTGGGATTTTTCCGAGGCGATCGCTTTGCTTATACAACATATAAGTAATCTTTTGTCAATATTGTTTGACAAAACTTTAGATTTTGTTTAGATTTACTGACAAGCAACTCACACACACAGGTCAAGTAGTATGTATACCATCAACAAGGATAAGCAACAACCCAAGATTTATTTTACTCAACCTGCTGCTACACTCAAACCCCAGCGCGACTATCTCCTACATAGCGCTGTGGCTATCTTTCTGATTGTTTCTGTGTTAGTTTGTTATTAAACTAGCCATCATCTGTTGTTAATAAGAAGTTATCAAAAGTTCCGTAATTTTTCCTCGATTTTGAGGATTTGAATTAATCGCCCTACCCGCTTGGATAGGGTGAATATTGAAGTCTTTATATAAGTCTCTGATTAACTCAGTATCAGAATTAGATAGCATCACCTTGACTCCTCTCTTGTGTAAAATCCCAAAGATTTCGGCTAATTTTTCCTGTTTATCAACCCCAAATTTATGACGGCTGTAGCTGGTAAAGTTACTGGTGGGACTCAGGGGGTGATAGGGAGGGTCAAAATAGACAAAATCAGCCGCAGAATTAGCCTCATTTACAATTGCTTCAAATGATTGAACTTTAAGAGTTGCTGACTGGAGAGTTTTTGATGCGGTTATCAATAATTCTCGCGGGCAAATTTTGGGGTTTTTATATTTCCCCATAGGTACGTTAAATTGACCTTGGCGATTTTCTCTATATAAGCCATTAAAACAAGTTTTGTTGAGATAAATTAGGCGGGCGGCTTGGTCAAGCGAATTGCTAAATTTTTGCGATCGCATCTGGTAATAATAACCTTGATTATGTTGCTGCTGATGCTTTTCCAATCGGCTAATCAGCGCCTCTGTATGATTACGGACACATTGATAAGCATTAATTAGTTCGCTATTAATATCACTTAAAAATGCTGGGTTTGGTTGTAGATAAAAAAATACAGCACCGCCCCCCAAAAAAGGCTCATAATAGGTTTGGTAGTTGGCGGGAAAGTAAGTAGTATACTGAGGAATTAAACGACTCTTACCTCCGGCCCACTTGAGAAACGGTTTTGGGGCGGTTTGAGGTGGACTGGTGACTGTTGGCTGGGAAGTTTGGGACAAAATTGGCTCAAGTCCAGAAGTACATCAATACCACTGAACGGAAAAATTATATGTTCAGTGTGACCAATTATTATAACAGAGTGCTACAATGGGAAAGGCTGGAGTAGGAAAATCTAGCGTCGCCGGAAGATGGCCCTATTAGTCCCATGAGGAGAGTTATAAAACTCGGTTATTTTCCCCGGACTTAAACTGAAGTAGCGACTGCTGATTTTAGCCCAGCATAAACATTTACAACCCACGAAAAGGGGGGTGAAATCACCAAAAATGAAACAACTCGGAACCCATATTGTTGTCGATGCGTGGCAATGCCCCGCTGATATCTTAAACGACCCAGACCGTATCCGTCAAGCCATTCTTGATGCGATCGCTGCTGGAAGTGCCACCCTTATAGATATCTGTGTTCACCAGTTTAGTCCTCACGGTGTAACTGCCACAGCTACCCTAGCCGAGTCGCACATTGCCATTCACACTTGGCCCGAATATGGCTATTTTGCGGCTGATTTATTTTTCTGTGGTTGTGGCGAACCTGACAAAGCAGCAGAAATGCTAAAAACTCGTCTGGAAGCTAAACAAACAAGGGTTCAAGAATTTTGGCGAGGTATGGGTTATCCGGTTCCAGTCCCTGATACAATCTCTGATCATACTTGGAATAAAGTACCCGAAATTGCATCTTCTTCCAAGTTGATGTCTACAGTGTCGTAAATTCCCGATAGGTTGGGTGATACGAAAGCATCATCCAACCTATTCATAATGTCAACTATTTGGCTGCTAACTATCTAGGGTGAGTTGGGTGAGGTTTTGGAATAGCCAATAGTCCTGGTAGTCTAACAGTAGAATATCCAAGGCTTCTGGTAAATCTATCTCTAAATCGCGATTTTGGATATCAACGATCGCCTGATAAATTAACTCAAAGGTGATGCGTTGGTCTCGGTCAAACAGAAGATAGTGGCTATTGTTCCCCTGACAGAACTTTTCCAACTCTATCTTACTAGACTTTCCTGATATCAAATCTTCCCGCGCATCTCGACACAGATTAAAATGAATATCAGGACGATGGCTGACCAATTCGTTTAAGTTTCTCATCCTGTGATAAAAGCGAGTCCCGCTTTGGTGCAGAAAAGCGATCGCAAATTGATGGGTTGCTGTCTTAATCACCAAATGTTCAGGAAGTACCCGTTTCCCCAGTCGCAAAATATCCACATTCAGGGGAGACAAAACCAGCTTTAATGATTCAATAATCATCTTTAACTTCCCGAAATCATCACTTTCGGAAATAATTGCTGGTTGACCATAATTCTCTTCTAGGATACCCCTTTGCTGTCGTAGATAATCTTCTAATTGACTACGCCGAGAAGAGTTAATCGGCGACCTAGCCGCCATACCATTAGGAAAAACCCTGACAATATTTTCCCCGTCGGCTAAATTAAAAGTATCAACTAATTTACTGACAATTATTTTCAGTTCCGCCACCTCTTCTGTCAATTGATGAATTTGCTTTTCCATCATTCCTATCACCCCAGAATTACCCGATTTATCAGGTCGCTGAGGTAAACAAATACCATCAATTTTATAGCGGTAGTAGTCAGCCGCAGCATTGACAACTGAACGAATAGAAGGCGCAGTTAAAATATCAGCAATTTCCTGGGGTTCAAATAATTCATCAATAGTGACATCAGCCACCTGTCCTTTCAAATTGAGTAATTGCTTTAGTTGTTCATTAGATGGCTTATTGAGGATAATTTGACATTGAGAAATTCGGTCAATAATTGAACCATCAAAAACCTGCTGAAATTGTGACCAGCGGTCGGGAAACAGATTTAAGATAATTAAACTATTGGGAACATGGGTAAAGATTTCTTTAACAGCTTCTCCAAAACTTTGTAACAGTCGTTCATTGTGTTTTTGACCCAGACCTTCTAACTGGTCAAAAATAATAATTAGGGGTTCATCCAAGAGAGACAGCTTGCTAAAAACCGCCAACGCCGCCAGAGAAATTTCCTCCCGACTGGTATCTTCTCCCCAGCTTTCCAAACCGACCTTCTCTAACTCCTCTGGTGCGACATCATTCATAGCTAACCACTGAGTAATAGTTTGGCGGCGTTTAAAATCGGTATAGCCACAAAACCGAATTATCCCTTTGAGAATTTTCGGCGCATATCCAGCGGAAGAAAACTGATTAATCCACCAATCATAAGCACGTTTTTCTATATGTTGCCAAGATTCTCTTTTTTGGCGAGTGTCGTCTTTTCCCAGGTCGGTAAACAGCTTGAGGTTATCGGTTTTTATCAACTCAATTAACCGTTCATCTTTTTGGGTGGCAGGGGTAGCATAAGCGTCAGTATTTTTAATAATTTGGGCAAAACTATTAGCCAGCAAATATTCAAGCTGTGTATGTGAACTGTGAGGAACTGTTTGAATTAAAGACTCCAGAATGCGGCTATAGGTATGAAATAGAACTGTGTCAGCATTATTAGGTTGCCGAATAAATAAGAGTCTATTCTTAGTTAATAAATCTTGGGCTAATCTCATCATTAGGTGAGTTTTGCCAGAACCAGGTTCTCCAATAACTACGGCTCCTTTACTTTGATGGTTGACATCATTTTTAATATCAGATAGAATGTATTTAAGGCGCTCAAATTCATTGTCAAAAATCGCTCTAAAATCAATATGGCTTTGGAAAGGGGTATCAACCCGGCTAGTGCCAAAGGGGTTGGGTTGATGTTGTAGTCGAGTTTTTAATAATTCGTTAATCATACGTCGATAAAGTTGATAAGTAAATAAGGCATCATGTTTGGCGCGATGGAGGGAATCGCGGTTATTGGTATGGTCATCTGGGCTTAAATTGAGTTGTTGGCTAATAGTGTCTAAGCTATTACTTCCTAATTGTGGAAGATAGCGTTGAGCCAATTCAAAACTGCATTGAAAACTGAGGCGAGGTGGTTGGACACCGACGGCGCGAAATGTATTCCTAAGCACTTCGATATCATGGCGTGCATAGTGACAGATAATGGTTTGAGAACCGGCTATAGCTAAAAATTCATTAACTATGGTTTTCAGGGGTTTACTTTGGTCGATAAGTTGGGGATTTTGACAATATTTTTGGTCAAAGGCTTCATAAATTAAGTTTCCTTGATGATCAACGATCGCCATGGCTTTCAGAATCGGTTGTCCTTCTGTATCAATGACAATAAAGTTAGTCTGGGGTTTCATGGTTGGGGAGACCAATAAGTTAAGTATGTATACTGATGGGTGAGTTAATAACCTGATTTTCCCACAAATCTTGCTCACCAGTAAATTCTGGCGCTATGGGTCAGTAACCGATAATCGGGTGAACTCTCGCAAATGGCGAAAGCATTTTGTGGAAATTCCCAATCAAGATTTACCAGGAAAAACCTGTGTAGCGTGAATCCAGACAGCCGCATCAGGTGGTAACTGTGTTAAGATTTGGTGAGTTGCTGCCAGCTGATCGCACTGAAAAAGTGTAAACTTGGGGAGTGGCGTTAGGACTGTAACCACATAGCGCGATCGCATCTCTGGCTTTCCGGTTAACGATTCTGTCCGTCCTCACATTTAACCTGTGTCATAATGTCAGAACCACTGAAATCCATCGCCCAATACTACCATGAGCGAACCAAATACGATCCCGACACCTTAGCCTCTAAGGGTCAGCAGTTAGACTGGAGTCAACAACCAGAACCCTTCAAAGAATACAAGATTGGCACGGTATTTGACCTGAAACCCTATCTCAAAGAAATATCCGATTCTCCAATCCCCACAGCCAATACAGACCCATGGCAGCGATTATCTAGTCTACTACTGCATACCTATGGCTTAACTGCTAAACTAGCCACAAATAGCGGATTTCACTATTTGCGATCGTCACCCTCAGCCGGGGGACTGTATCCAGCAGAAGTCTATCTAGTTTCTAGGGGAACCCCAGAATTACCACCGGGACTTTATAACTATCAAGCCTTAAATCACTCCCTAGTGCAATTTTGGGATAGCCAAATTTGGCCAGAGTTGAAACAAGCCTGTTTTTGGCATCCATCCCTAGAAAATACCAAACTGGCGATGGTGGTTACTGCTGTATTTTACCGTTCAGCTTGGCGATACCAAGACCGCGCCTATCGGCGTATATTTCTCGATACGGGCCACCTATTGGGTAATTTGGAACTAGCAGGAGCCCTAAATTCCTATCGTCCCCACATGATTGGCGGATTTGCTGATGAAATCCTTAATGACTTACTATACCTAGATTCGGAAACAGAAGCGGCGATCGCTGTGCTGGCTTTGGCTGACTTACTGGAAATTGACCAGAACCTTCCCGAATTCCGAACGGCTTTACCCTCGGCTACCCAAACTGACTACCCGGAAATTCCCGACGGGGAACTACTCCATTATCTCCACCGCGCCAGCCAAATTAAATCGGATACCTCCGGTTCCCAAGGTTGGAAAAAATTAGCACCAGAAGAAGAAGAACCGGAAGATAAATATAATTTCCCCTTCTGTACTAAAGTCTCGGCTGTCACCCCTTCTATTGATTGGGGAAAAGACCTCAAGGGGTTAAATACGGCAATTTTGCGCCGACGCTCAACCCGTCGCTATAGTGGAGGGAATCTCAACCTGGAAGAATTACTGGCTCTACTGGATTTTACCTATCAACACCAGCACTACAGCTATCAGGGTTTAGATGCTGCACCGGACTTTTTTGATTTGAGTCTGATTGAATCTTTTATCGCTGTCTCTGGGGTGAATGGACTAGAGGAGGGGTGTTATTATTATGCCCCGAAAGCACAGGAACTTAGGCAAATCCGCTTTAAAAATTTTCGCCGAGAGTTGCATTATCTATGTTTGGGACAAGATTTGGGACGAGATGCGGCGGCGCTGCTTTTTCATACGGCTGACTTAAACAAGGCGATCGCCAAATATGGCGATCGGGCTTATCGTTATTTACATAGTGATGCTGGTCATCTCGGCCAAAGATTGAACCTCGCCGCCACCCACCTACGTTTAGGTGCTAGTGGTATCGGCGGATTTTTTGATAACCTAGTTAATGAGGTGTTGGGTATCCCCACGGATGAAGCGGTTATTTATATTACTACCCTAGGAAGATTGCGCGGCAACTAAATCCGATAAAGTAGCCAAATTGATGCTACACTGCCAACATAATGGGTTGCTAGTACATTTAAATTGGCAATCATTACAAATACATCTAGGGCTCTAACCGCCTCACTGGCTTCGGTTAGGGTTGTTCCTGGTGGCTGGGAAATGGTTTTGGCAATTAACACTGAGGCGGTTATACCTGACCCCATTAATGCAATCAGGATACCAACCATTCCTAATAATAAGCCGACTCGCAAGAGTCTCACTGTGTCGGATTTTTTGGGTTTGACGGTATTGGGGGATAATAACTGTTTGCCTATGTTAGCATAGCGAAATGATACAACAATGCTAAATGCTCCGATAATTAGTCCGGTAACAGCAAAGGTTACACTGACACCTAGGGCGGGGTTAGTATCATCAGAAATATTTCTACCTGTGGTGGTGAAAACTAATGATAAAATGGCGACAAAGGCAAAAACTACTTGCATGGTCAAACCACACAACCCCGTATTCTGGAGGGTTTTTCCCTTTCGTTGTGACTCGTTGCCAACCGATACACTCATACTATGGTTTGATAAATTGACAGTTGATGATTTTTATTGTAATCAAGCCAGCATTTGTTCGAGTTGATGCTGTTGCCAAAGTCTCCGATATAGTCCCTCTTCCTGTAGTAACTGGTCATGGTTTCCGGTCTGTACTATTGTGCCTTTGTCCATCACCAAAATGCGATCGGCTTTGGCTGTAGCTGACATTTGGTGAGAAATAAATAACACGGTTTGACGCACCGTCCCGCTAGTCAGATTATAGAGAATGTCGGTGGCTGTCTGATTGTCTACACTAGAGAGGGCATCATCTAAAATCAATATAGGAGCATCGCAAAGCAAGGCACGAGCTAGGGCAGTTCGTTGTCGCTGCCCACCGGATAAGGTGATACCCCTTTCCCCGACTATTGTATCATAACCTTTGGGAAAATTGGCAATTTCATCGTGAATTTGAGCAATTTTAGCAACGGCTTCAATTTGCGATCGCAATGCTGAGGGATTACCATAGCAAATATTATTAGCAATAGTGGTACTAAATAGAAAACTCTCCTGGGGAACATAAGCAATTACCTTTCTCAGTTGCGCCAGAGACAGTTGAGTGATATCCTGACCATCAATAAAAAAGCTATCTATATCAATATCCAACAGCCGAGGAATTACATTAGCTAGGGTAGTTTTTCCAGACCCAATAGGACCGACTACCGCGACAGTTTCCCCTGGTAGGATGGTAAAATTGACATGATTGAGAGCGGGAGTTTTGGCGGCGGGGTAAGTATAGGTTAAATCTCTCGCACTCAACCACCCTTTAACTGGAGTCATGAGGGGTATAGGGTGAGGTGAATCTTGAATTTTAGGTTTAATACTGAGGATAGACTCAACCCGGTCAACACTGACTTCTCCCCGCTGATAAGCGGTAATAGTAAAGCCTAATAAAGCGGTGGGAAATACCAGCCTTTCGACATATAATACTAAGGCAACAAAATCCCCGATACTTAAATCACCTTGAGCGATCGCCTCATTCCCGAAAGCCAGCAAAATCAAGAGACTTAAACTGGCTAAACCTCCCAATATTGGAAACAAAAAATTTCGAGTTCTAGCTAACTTTAAATTAGCCGATAATAACCCCTGATTATGTTCTCGAAAAGCCTGCCTTTCGGCTTCTTCCTGAGCATAAATTTTAATCAAAGATATGCCACTCATATCCTCCTGAATTAAATCACTCAAATCCGAGAGTTTTTCCTGCACCTCCATTTGTTGATCTCGAAGTTTACCACTAAAAATCTGCACCAATACTAACATCAACGGATAAACCGAAATCGATAATAGAGTCAACTTAATATTAATAGCCAGCATGACTGGCAAAGTCAAACCATAAGCAAATATGGTATTAATTAAACTAAGGACAGCAAACCCCACCAACCTCCGAATATTATCAACATCAGAGGTTGCTCTATTAATTAAATCCCCGATTCTACTATTAGAAAAATAGGAAGATTCCAGGATAATTAGATGATTAAAAATCTTCTGTTTTAGGTCAAATTCGACCTGTCGCCCCACCCCAAAAATTAAAATTCGGGATGTCATGCGAATCACCCACATAATGGATGCTAGAGCAACAATCAATAAAACCTGCGATCCTACTTCCTGAAACTCTACCGCCTCTTGTAGGTCATCTACACCATTACGAATGAGTAAAGGTATATAAACCCCCACCACATTCACCACCAACAGAGACACCATACCCAAGGCGGATATTTTCCAGTGGGGACGCAGATATCTTCCCAGGGTTTGCAGTCTTGAATAACTCATAATTCAGAAAGTAAAAATTTGCCAATTGAGATAAACTATGAACGCATTGGAAAGGGTTTATAATCTGTCGGAGTAGGCTGATTAACCTCAGACAAACGGGAAGTTATAAACCGATTTAACCAATTTTCCAGATAAGTGCGGTTAGCTTTTTTCTGTTCCGGGTCATCAGTGTTGAGGGGATAGGGTGCTAGTCCTTGAATGGCGGCTGTAGTTACACAAAACATAGACTTTTGAAAACTTTGGCATATTTGCACGCGCAAATCATCCTCTCCTCGGCAACTATTATTATAAATATTGTGGAGATAATCAGGTAAAAAATGGCGCATATCCTGCATTAATTGAGTGGGTGGAATACCGGACCCACCAATGGGTAAGGGGTCAGCGTATAAAGCGCCGTATGTAAATTCTTTTTGTTGGTTGGGGATTTGATGAACTTGAGCGTTATAGGATACAGTACCGGGGAAGGGTGTACCACGGAAAAAAATGGCTTCTACATAGGGAACTGCTGTATCCATTAAAAATGTGAGTCCGGCAGATTTAGGGATGATATCTAATGTTTTATCTCCCAATTTTACCCCATAAGTAATCGGTTGATTGGCGGCGGCAACTAATCCATTTAAGATATGCTGGACTACTGCGGGAATGGATTTAATTTTCCCTTGGTCATAGAGGTCAGAAAGGGAGATAAAAATATCACTCATGACTCGCCAAAATTGCCCTAAGGCGCTATAATAGGCTGACTGTCGCACTTGTTCGGGCAGAAATTCGGGAAACATTCGATGTAGTCCCAGGATTAAACTATTGCCTTTAAATTTCGCTTGAATAGCGGCTTCTGCTAAGTTTTGGAATTGGGATGAATCTAGGTAAGAATCTAACCCGCCTCCCCCATGCCATAACATCCCTCTCATGCAATATTCGGCATATTCATAATTAATGCGATCGTGCCACCAATACTTGAGCAATTTGCGGATATTTAGCTGACCATTGAAGTATTTAAAAAATGGAAAAAATACTAAAAATTGATGGTCAGCAACATAAATAAGGTTGTCAGAGTAGGCATCTAAAACAATGCCATAACTTTTGAGGATGCCAACTACTTCAAGGAGGTTTTGGGGAGAGTCTGGCAATAAGGCATCACCAGCTTCTAAGCGTTCAATATATTTTAACAATGGATGGATTTGATTATTGGTCATAGTAGCTAAATTCACAAGTTTTTATGGTGGTAAATTATGATTAATTTTTAGGCGGTTAATTAAGGTCGATCGCCTTGACATTTGATTCAATTTGAGCTATAATAGGCGGGCGAGACATCAGGGCTGATGTGGTGCTTTCAGTCCAGTTAACTAGGATTTTCGGTTGTATTCCTAGGAAGGTGATAATCACAGCCAAGGCTATAGCTGGAATGCGATCGCGCCATTGTACCCTTGGTAAATTAATGACGGACTCGGATAAGCGACCAAAAAAGGCACGGTTGATCATAATCAGAAAGTAAACAGAAGTTAAACCAGTCCCGACCATGCACAGAAGAGTCTGCACCGGGAACACTTCTATACTGCCTCTAAAGACAATAAATTCTGACACAAATCCGACTAAACCAGGAATGCCAGCACTAGCCATTACTGCCAAAATCATTATACTACCAATTAAAGGTAAACCGCGTTCAGGGTTTAATAAGCCGCGAATCACGTCAATATCTCGACTGCCTGATTTTTTATAAACTACTCCCACTGTTAAAAATAGGAGGGCAGAAATTAAGCCATGACTGACCATTTGCATGACTGAACCGAGTAAACTGAGGGGGGAAGCGGCGGCAAAAGCGAGGATAATATAACCCATGTGGGCGATGGAACTATAGGCGACCATCTTCTTGATGTCTTTTTGTGAAATGGCACAGGAAGCGCCATATAAAACACTAACTACTGCCCAACTGGCGACATAAGGGGCGATCGCATTCCAAGCCTCTGGAAATAAACCGACCCCAAACCTTAGTAAACCATAGGTTCCCAACTTTAATAATACCCCCGCTAATAAAACCGATACAGGGGTTGAGGCTTCCACATGAGCATCGGGTAGCCAAGTATGAAAGGGAACGACGGGGATTTTAATACCAAATCCGATTACGAGTCCCCCCAGTAGAATTAGTTGCGTAGTTAGGGGTAATGCGGACACTCCCAAGGCGGAAGTTCTGAGGGTATCTAAATCAAAATCTGGTGCTTTGGTTAACCAGACTATGCCTAAAAAGGCGGCTAAAATTAACAGACCGGAAACTGCTGTATAAAGGAGAAACTTGGTGGCTGCATAGCCTCGGTTTTTGCCTCCCCAAATGGCGATGAGTAGATACAGGGGAATTAGCTCGACTTCGTAAAAGAGTATAAACAGCAGGAGGTTGGAGGATAAAAAGGTGCCAGCGACTCCGGCAAAGATAATCAACAGCAGGGGATAATATAGGCGGGGTCGAGAAATGTCTAAGTCAGAAGACCAAATAGCGATCGCCACTAATAAGGCATTGATAATGACCAAGGGTAAGGATAAACCATCTACCCCCAGATAGTAATTTAAGCCGAGGGGTTGAATCCAGGTAATATGTTCTACCATCTGTAGATCGGCTACAGTCGGATCAAATAACCTTGCCAAAGTTAGAGACCACACCAATAACCCCCCGGCGGTTAATAGGGAGATTTGACGGGATAATTGGGGGCTTAGGTTTGGCCAGATTACAATCAGGAGGGCAGCTAACAGCGGAATCCAAATTAAAACACTTAGCATCGATTTTTACGGTTAATGTGGTCGGGAAGGGGTCTAAAATTGCCACAGCATTAAAATCAACAACACGGCTATACCAGTGGCTATGGTGAAGACATAAAACTGTGATTGTCCAGAAATACTATATTTAAGTCCTTCACCGCTAAAGAGGGTGGCTAAACCTAAGCCGTTGACAAACCCATCGATAATATAGCGATCGATCCAATAACTGATGGCGGAGATACGATTAACCAAAAATACAACGGTCAGATCGTAAAGGCGATCGATATAGAAATCGTAAGCCAGTAAATCCTGTATGGGTTGGTAGGGGAATTTATAGGGCTCTCTCTTCTGTGGGTATACATAAATACTGCTACCTACAACCACCCCTAATACACTTGAGACCAACAACAGGGGTAAAGCGATGAGGTTAATTACTTCTTGGACTCCAGAGGCGGGCGCTTCTACGAAGGTGCTTGACCAACTTAGCAATAGTTGCCAGGTTTGTAGCATCATGGGCACTAACAGAGTGACAATGGTCATGGAAACCATTGGTAAAGCCATAGGCCACAGGACTTCTGGGGCGCGTCGGGTTTTCGGTTGCGACTGACCAGCAAAGACTAAGCCGAAAATTCTGGTTAATCCTAGGGTGGTGAGGAAGTTCACCAGCAACAACAAAATCAGTAACCAAGGTGGTACTGTCCAGAAGCCACTTACCCACCTTCGGAAAGTCCAGAACATTCCTAAAGGTAATCCGGCTACCATTCCTGATGCACCGACAATAAAGGCAGTGGTAGTGGCAGGCATTTTAGACCATAATCCCCCCATTTCGGTCATGTCTTGGGTGTTGGTGGTCAAAATTACTGAACCTGCACTCATGAATAACAGACATTTGGCGATCGCATGGGTGAACAGCAACAATAGGGCTATATCCACATGGCTTTGACCTACCGCTACAAAGACTAAACCCAAATAGGCGCTGGTCGTGTGGGAAAGGGCGCGTTTGATATCAATTTGGGCGATCGCCACCAAAGAAGCCCCAATAGCCGTTACTGTTCCCAAAACAATTAAAGTATCCGACACCACCGGAGACAGGGCGAGAATTGGTTGCAGTTTAATCAGAACATAAGCCCCCGCCGCCACCACTACCGAATTTCGCAGCAAAGAAGCCGGGTTTGGGCCTTCCATAGCCTCATCAAGCCATAGGTGTAGGGGAAATTGGGCGCATTTGCCAATAGGCCCAGAAATCAGGGCTAATCCTAATAAAGTCGCCGTAAGCGGTGGTAAATTGTGGGTTTCTGACCAGAGTTCTAAATCCGAGAAGTTTAAACTACCGGCGATCGTGCCGATATAAACCACCCCCATTAACAACAATACATCTCCCACTCGTTTAGTTAAAAACGCATCTCGCGCCGCCGTGACTACCAGGGGTTGAGCATACCAAAAACCCACCAGTAGATAGGTTGAGAGAGTCAGCAATTCCAGCAAAATATAACTAAGTAGCAGCGAGTCACTCAAAGCCAAACCACTCACTGCCGCCTCAAAAAAGCCCATCAAACCAAAAAACCGAGCCGTCGCCCAGTCTTTTTCCATGTACCCCAAGGCATAAACCTGAGCCACTAGACTGATACCTGTGACCAGTTCCACGGCTCCTAGGCTTACGGGAGAAACATCTAGGACAAAAGATAAGTCTAATCCCGCAGCTTGTAACCATGCAATGTGAATTTGTTGACCCGGCATTGACCAGATAGATCGGTAAATTACCGCACCGTGGATAAAACCCACTAAAGTCATCAATATATTAAAGTAGGCTGCTGGTCTTGGCCCTGTGCGTCGGACTAACCCCGTTGACCAAGGAAGGGTCAACACTGCCCCCATGAGACCATATATGGGTATCCACCAACTAGCTTGTAGGAGGAACTGAATCATTTAACTTACATAAAGAAATATTAACCCTCAGATTAATATATCAGAATTTCCGTCCTAAACAGAGCTAATCGTCAAATTCATCCCCAATAACCAGCCATTTCTAGTCAAATTACCTAGGGTCTGCCTTTGGGATATAGCACAACTTGTTACAAAAGTCAATATAAATCGGCATTTTTGTCTCCAAATATTAACTTTGTTTAAAAAACCTTAATTTCTATTAACAATCAATAAAAATAATCTCGAACATGAGAAATTATAATCCAGATTAATATTGTCAAAGAAGCCACAATTCTCGTATTCTTATAATTTGAGGGAGGTTGAAAAATTTTTCCGCATACACAAAAAGAATCATTAGTCTTTGTGGTCATGGGACTCAGTTAGCAAGAGATTTGCCCAGTTGAGTTCAGTCTGTCCGTAATTAGGAGTAGTTGTAAGATGTCCATCGCTGTTGGAATGATTGAAACCATAGGCTTTCCGGCTGTTGTAGAAGCAGCCGACTCCATGGTAAAAGCCGCGCGCGTTACTTTAGTCGGATATGAGAAAATTGGCAGCGGTCGTGTGACCGTGATTGTCCGAGGAGATGTCTCCGAGGTACAAGCATCAGTTTCCGCTGGCATTGAGTCAGTCAAACGGGTGAATGGTGGAGAAGTATCATCAACCCACATCATTGCTCGTCCCCATGAAAATCTAGAGTACGTTCTACCAATTCGTTACACCGATGCGGTCGAACAGTTCCGGTCCTACTAGACGTAATGGGGCAAGCGTTAACCCCCTCACCCGATCGCCGAAAAAGTCGTACAGACAAGGCCAATCTTGTCTCTAAGTTCTGAAAACTCCCTCCCTGAAAATTAGGATCAGGGAGTTGATAGCTTGTCTGAGAAGCCATCAGAGCCGAACCGAGTAGAAACCAGTGTTCTGTGCGACATCTAGGCGTGGTAATCAAATCGAGGTTCAGGAGTCAAAACATACTATGGCCATTGCAGTTGGCATGATAGAAACCCTGGGTTTTCCAGCGGTAGTAGAGGCAGCCGATTCCATGGTAAAAGCTGCCCGCGTAACCTTAGTAGGCTACGAAAAAATCGGTAGCGGTCGTGTCACCGTCATTGTTCGCGGAGATGTGTCAGAAGTTCAGGCTTCTGTCTCCGCCGGAACCGAGTCGGTGCGACGGGTAAATGGTGGGTTAGTTCTTTCCACCCATATTATTGCCCGTCCCCATGAAAACCTAGAATATGTCCTACCAATTCGTTACACCGAAGCGGTAGAACAATTCCGTGAAAGCGTCGCCGGGATACGTCCTCTTAACCGTCCGTAGGTTAACTCCAATGACCCCTAGGGGTATGTAGTTCAACCACAGCCAAGCCCGAACCGACTGCATAGTTCGCCCGTAGTAGGTCAATCTACCAATTGACTCCATCTATTTTCCGGCTCAGTCGGGGGGAAAAATGTTCCTGCCGTACAGTTCCTCAACATCAAATTAAGATGCAAATTGCCAGAGTTATTGGCACAGTTGTTAGTACCCAGAAGGAACCCAGTCTCCGAGGTTCCAAGTTTTTGCTATTGCAACTCTTAGATGAACAGGGAGAGCCAACATCAAGATATGAAGTGGCGTGCGACTATGTGGGTGCGGGTTTTAGTGAGTGGGTTCTGGTTAGTCTCGGAAGTGCGGCTCGCCAAATTCCTGGCAGTGAAAACCGACCCAGTGATGCAGCCGTAATCGCCATTATTGACACCGTTAGCACTGCTAATGGCCAGATTTACAGTCAAAAACAGCAGAACCGTTTAGGTTGAGCAACAGATCTGGGTTAACCCCAAAGCCTGGGATAATTCATCAATTCTCCCTACCACCACCAAAAGTCAACCCTATAAAAAGTTAGTTAGGAGAAATTCAGTTATGGCAGTTAAAGGCCATGCGGCTCCTCCCACACCCTGGTCTAAAAACCTGGCGGAGCCCAAAATTGACCCCACAGCTTACGTTCATTCCTTCTCGAATATCATCGGTGATGTTCGCATCGGCGCTCATGTCCTGGTCGCCCCGGGAACCTCTATCCGCGCTGACGAAGGATTCCCCTTTTATATTGGCGATGAGTCCAATATTCAAGATGGCGTTGTTATTCACGGCTTAGATGAAGGCAAAGTCAAAGGAGATGATGGTCAATCCTACTCCGTTTGGATTGGTAAAAATTCCTCAATCACCCATTTGTCTCTGATTCATGGTCCGGCTTATGTCGGGGACAATTGCTTTATTGGTTTCCGCTCTACTGTATTCAATGCCAGAGTCGGAAATGGTTGTATTGTCATGATGCACGCCCTCATCCAAGATGTGGAAATTCCCCCCGGAAAATATGTTCCCTCGGGAGCAATTATCACTAACCAACAACAAGCCGATCGCTTACCGAGCGTAACAGATACTGATATCAAATTCTCAACCCATGTGGTGGGAGTTAACCAAGCATTAGCAGCAGGTTATCAGTGTTCAGAAAACCTCGCCTGCATCAGTCCCCTACGAAATGAAACTAAGGGAAGCAGCAGTAATGGTGGCCGCGCTAGATCTGGCTCCCATAGCAACCTAGGCGCAAGACCTATTCCCCCAGAAACGGTACAAACCATCAGCCAACTTCTAGCCCAAGGCTATAAAATTGGTACCGAACACGCCGACGCACGTCGCTTCCGCACAGGTTCTTGGCGCAGTTGCGCTCCCATTGACTCCCGCAACACCAGCGAAGTTGTATCAGCCTTAGCCGCCTGTCTGCAAGACCATCAAGGCGAATATGTCCGCCTGTTGGGAATTGATAGCAAAGCCAAGCGCCGGGTACTTGAAGAAATTATCCAACGTCCTGATGGTCCTGTCGCTAGTAAGTCCTCTAACGCTCAGGTCTCCAATGCCACAGCTTCTACAGCCAGCCCCTCCAGAACTACTGCTACTGGTAGTTCCGACTTGGCACAAAAGGTTTCCCAAATCCTGAACCAAGGCTATAAAATTGGCACGGAATACGCCGACGCGCGTCGCTTCCGCACGGGTTCCTGGCGTAGTGGTCCCCAAATTGACAGCTCCAGTGCTTCGGCTGTTCTCAGTCAATTAGATGCCTTCATGAACGAGCATACAGGGGAATATGTCCGCTTAATTGGCATTGACCAAAAAGCTAAACGGCGGGCGGTTGAAGAGATTATCCAACGACCTGACGGTAGGGTTTCTGCTACCCCTAGTCCTAGCGCGGCTTCCCCTGCGCCCTCTAGTCGTTCAGCTCAATCATCCTACTCATCTGCTAATAGTAGTTTGACTTCTGAAACTATTGAGCAAGTTAAAAACCTCCTGGCTCAGGGTTATAAAATTGGCACGGAACACGCTGATAAGCGTCGCTTCCGCACGGGGTCCTGGCGTAGCTGTACCCCCATCGACTCTAATAATCAACGGGAGGTTATGGCAGCCCTAGAAGGCTGTATGCAGGAACATAGCGGTGAGTATGTTCGCTTGATTGGTATTGATGCTCAAGCCAAGCGTCGGGTTCTTGAGGAAATTATCCAACGACCTTAATTAACTCTCTCGAAAATCCCTGTTTACTTTTCAGAGGTTCAAGCCGAATGTGTATGTCGCCACCCCATCACCCGGATTATGCTTACTATGTGAGTGGCGATGTCACCATTGACCCCAGTGTAGCCATCGCCCCAGGAGTGGTGATTACCGCCGCTCCTGATAGCCAAATTGCGATCGCTCCTGGGGTCTGTATTGGTATGGGGACTATTATTCATGCTGATCAGGGTATCCTAGAAATAGATAAGGGTGTCTGTATTGGTACTACTGTACTCATAGTCGGTGCTGGAAAAATTGGGGCTCTGGCTTGTATTGGTTCAGAGTCAACTTTGATTAATTCTGATATCCCATCTCAGCACGTTGTAGCTTCCGGTTCATTAATTGGTGATCAATCTCGTCAGGTCAATTTTTCTGCTACTGAGGTTGATTTCATCCCTCAACCGGAACCGGAACCCCAACCGGAACCGGAACCCCAACCGGAACCGGAACCCCAACCAGAAGCAGAACCCCAACCAGAACCCCAACCGGAACCAGAACCCTCAATTCGTCGTAGTCCGCAGGTCTACGGACAAACTCAAATCAATGAGTTGTTAAAGACTTTGCTCCCCCATAGAAAACCCCCTAATTTTTGAGAGAAACCGGGGTTGATGAACAGGAAAGTCCGCAGATTAATCGGTCGGGATTCTCCATTCTTCTCTCTAGCAGGTAAAATACAGTCATGGATGAACACTTGCAAACCTCATTTCCCCAAAGGCGCAATACTGAGCCAGAATTTAAAGATACTGCTTTGGGGTTAATCTCCACCCGCAGTTTTCCAGCAATAGTCGGCACTGCTGATATGATGCTGAAATCTGCAGGTGTTCACCTGGTTGGGTATGAAAAAATCGGTAGTGGCTACTGTAGCGCTATTGTGCGCGGTCGTATTGCGGATGTCCGTCTAGCTATTGAAACTGGGGTTGATACTGCTAAACAGTTCAATCAGTTTGTTTCTTCCCTAGTCATTGCTAGACCTCTCCCCAACTTAGAGTATGTGCTACCTATTGGGTCTCGTCTCTCCCAATTAGCAGCCAGTGGCGGTCACTCTCGCCTCAGTAATAAAGCCATAGGTTTATTGGAAACGAGGGGATTTCCTGCTATGGTCGGCGCGGCTGATGCTATGCTGAAGGCGGGAGATGTTTATTTCGCTTCCTACGAAATTATTGGGGCGGGATTATGTACTGCTATTATTAGGGGTTCGGTTGCTGATGTAGCAGTGGCTTTAGAAGCGGGAATGTATGAGGCTGAACGCATTGGCGAATTAAATGCAGTGATGGTCATCCCTCGTCCCCTTGATGAACTTGAACAAACTTTACCTCTGGCTAGTTGTTGGATTGAGAAGGTCAAACCTTTACAGTTACCTATTAATGTTAAACAAACTGAAAAAGAAGTGGTAAAACTTCCCGAACTCAAACAATTATCTGTTGATGCTTTACCTTTGGATAATCAAACTTCGGATTCTTCCATGGAGTCCTGGGATTAAAATATTCTTGATTCTTAACCCGCATTCTCAACCCGCCTTGACATGATAATTGACATCAAATTATGATGCTCCTCAAGGTAGAGACTAAAAACTAATTACCCCCCACGGGTGATGATTATATCACTATACAAAAAAAAGAGCAACCCGTTAGGATTGCCCTCAAGAAGAGAGTCTAAAAGCTATTGGTGACTGAAGAGAATTTAGTTAGAAAAATTCTGGCTGCGGTAAGCATCCATGCTGTAAGCAGGAACCCGCTGGCTATAGTCTACTGGTACACCTGTCAACGCCAGAGAAAGACGGTCAAAGGAATCAGAGTTCCAGTTTCTCATGTGAATGGGTTTAGACTGTTCACCACGAAAATAAGCCATAGTTCCAATTACCGAAACAGCCAGCCAACCACTGATAAATAAAGCTGCTAAAATAACCATTTTTTATGCTCCAATAATTGCGTCAGGATTACTACCAAGAAAGTTTCACGAAAGTTAGTGGGAACGTCTTGGGGCAATTCCGTTTGTTAATCTATGTTAACCAATGTAACGTTTTTGTTACAAAGTGTCAAGTTACTTGACAAAATAATTTTTTGTGATATAATCCAATGCCAAAAATATTAGGAACCAGATCAACTCCCCTAAGCTGACCTAAAATCAGCGTCTTCTGATAGAATCAAAAATGCTCAATCAAGGTGCAGGGTAAGGATATAATGCCCAACGCTCATATTATTGGTCTGGGAAAATCAGGAAATGCTACGGCGCGCCTGTTAAAGGTTCAGGGATGGCAGGTAACTGTTAGCGATCGCAACACCTCAGAATCGCTACAGCAACAGTGTCAGACCCTGATTGAGGAAGGAATTACAGTTAATTTGGGGCAGAATTTCGACCCGGACACGGCACCAGATTTGGTAGTGGTTAGTCCGGGGGTTCCCTGGGATTTGCCAGCATTAGAAACGGCCCGCAGTCTAGGTATAGAAACTATCGGGGAAATGGAACTGGCTTGGCGAAATCTCCAGGATATCCCTTGGGTGGGAATTACGGGGACTAACGGTAAAACTACTACAACGGCGCTGATTGCTAAAATATTTGAAGTGGCGGGAAGTGCAGCCCCTGCCTGTGGAAATATTGGTAATGCTGCCTGTGAGTTGGCGCTGCAACAACAACAAAATTCCTCGACACCCTTAGATTGGGTCATTGCTGAAATTAGCAGTTTTCAGATTGAGTCATCATCAACCCTGGCTCCTAAAATCGGTATCTGGACTACTTTTACCCCGGATCATCTTAACCGCCATTACACGCTAGATAATTATTTTCGGATTAAAGGGCGTTTAATGGAACGTTCCCAGGTGCAGGTCTTTAATGGTGATGATGCTTATCTCCGGCGAGCAGCACCGGAACTCTGGCCACAAGCTGTCTGGACTAGCGTTAATGGTGCTGAGGAATTATTGGGCGATCGCGTTATGGGTGTATATATTCAAGAAAACTGGGTCTACCAAAACGGAGAGGCGATCGCACCGGTTGACTCCCTTAAAATGGTGGGAGACCATAATCGCCAAAACCTACTTATGGCTGTAGCGGCAGCCCGAATAGCGGGAATTGACAAGGAAGCAATTGCTCACGCTATTTCTATTTTTCCTGGAGTTCCTCACCGCCTGGAAGAGGTTAGCGCCTGGATGGGAATTCGCTGGATTAATGATAGCAAGGCTACTAATTATGATGCGGCTCAGGTCGGATTGGCGGCAGTTGAGCCACCTGTGATTTTAATTGCTGGTGGAGAAGCTAAAGCTGGTGATGATACCGACTGGATTAATACTATTCATCAAAAAGCTGCTGCGGTTTTATTAATCGGAAGCGCCGCCTCGGCTTTTGCTGAAAGGTTACAGGAAACTCACTATCAAAATGTCGAGATTGTCGAAACTCTCGAAAATGCTATCCCGCGCGCTGCCCAATTGGCTAGTGTGTTGCAAGCTAAGGCTGTTTTGCTCTCCCCGGCCTGTGCTAGTTTTGACCAGTATCGCAGTTTTGAACATCGTGGCGATCGCTTTCGGGAGTTATGTTGGGAATTGATGGGGTAGGGGCGGGTTTATATAGTTACCCGGTGTGTCTTATGGCCTCAGAAGGTGCGTCACATCAGCAAGTTTTTCGTTTTCCTTTCCCAGTGGCTGATCGGATGTGACGCACCCTACGCGCAGCCTGGGGCGGGTGTAGGTAGTTGGCTGGTGAGGTGTGTGGCTGATCGCGCACCCGCCGGCCCCTACAGCACTCTGGGGCGGGTGTAGGTAGTTGGCTGGTTTTTCCCGTGGCCGATCGCGCACCCGCCCCTACAGGTAATTTTATCCCAAAAAATAAAAAAAAAATTATCCTTGCGCCCCCGCGCCACTTTTTTTTGGGGAACCCTTGCTTTTGGGCGGCGCTTCTGCTACTATATTACATAATGGGATAGTTGCAATTTTTTTAGTAAAGTCATGCCTCCCATTATTTAGGATATGACTCCATCATATCCCGATTCGCTCGGCTTGTCAACCCCCTGGAGCGCTGACGGGCTGGGCTATTTTTTTTTTTTGAAAAAATAAACATTAATCAGTTTAATCAGTGGCGATCGCTTTCGGGAGTTATGTTGGGAATTGATGGGGGGCGGGCGGGTTTATATAGTTACCCGGTGTGTCTTATGGCCTCAGAAGGTGCGTCACATCAGCAAGTTTTTCGTTTTCCTTTCCCAGTGGCTGATCGGATGTGACGCACCCTACGCGCAGCCTGGGGCGGGTGTAGGTAGTTGGCTGGTGAGGTGTGTGGCTGATCGCGCACCCGCCCCTACAGGTAATTTTATCCCAAAAAATAAAAAAAAAATTATCCTTGCGCCCCCGCGCCACTTTTTTTTGGGGAACCCTTGCTTTTGGGCGGCGCTTCTGCTACTATATTACA
>Ga0213836_100236_pt1 | contig 50807 bp, 49 predicted proteins | sample SWPATP03_FD_160578 | JGI IMG/M metagenome (GOLD analysis project Ga0213836, IMG submission 160578) | Coastal seawater microbial communities from Marineland, Florida, United States - SWPA TP0 #3 | ecosystem: Environmental > Aquatic > Marine > Coastal | place: USA: Florida | collected 2016-08-05
TCTGCCGCTTCGCCTCAACATCGTCGACGATCCGAAGCTGCTCGGTCCCTGGACAGCGACGCACCCGCTGATCCGTCCGAACCTCGAACAGCTGTCCCGCCTTACCCCCAATGTCGCCTTCCCCGGCCCGAACTATCGCCAGGCAGAAGCGATGATGAAGGAAGCCGTCTCCGAGGCCGTGCTCGGTCCCAATGACGTGGTGAAGACCCTGACCGAGGCGCAGGCCAATGCCCAGGCGCTGATGCCCTGACCACGCGCGAGTGGGGGCGTTGCATCCGCGACGACGCGCGCCCCCACTTCTACCAAGCCGAACAGACCGAAGCACAGCAGGAGGCCGCCATGCGTCACTGGACGCTGCCCGACACCCACAACATCCGCGACCTTGGCGGCTACAATCGGCAGGCCGGCGGCACCACGCAGTGGCGCCGGATCCTGCGCGGGGAAGCGCTGCACCCGCTCAATGGCGAGAGCCTGGCGACGCTTGTCGCCGATGATCTCTCGCTCGTCATCGACCTGCGCGGGCCGCACGAGACTGCGGTCACAGACCACCCCTTCATCGGCCACGAGACGGTGTCCTACCGCAATATCGTGCTCTTCGACGCGCTGGCGCCGATCGCAATGGTGCGGCAGCCCTTCGACATGGCAGAGCGCTATTGCAGCGCGCTGGATCACTGTGGCGCGCAGTTCGCCACGGTCTTTCGCGCCATCGGGCAGGCCCGGCCGGGGATGGTGCTGTTCCACTGCACCGCCGGCAAGGACCGTACCGGCGTCGTCGCTGCCATGCTTCTGGCCACTGCCGGCGTCTCGCATGCCGACATCGTGGCAGACTATGCGCTCACCGCCTCCGCCGAGGGCCTGATCGCGCAGCTTCGCGCCCGCTCGCTTGCGGCCGGGATCGATGCCGACCATGTCGAGCGGATGCTCGCCAGCGACGCCGTGACGATGGAAGCCTTCCTTTCCTGTCTCGATACGGCGCATGGCGGGATCGCCGCTTATCTCGCGCGGATCGGTCTTAACGCCGCGGAGATCGACGCGTTGACGGACCGTCTGTGCGCGTAACACACCCGTCGTGCGCTTTTGCCACGACCGGCCCGACGGAAAAGGCCAACGCCTTTCAAACCCACTGGAGCGTAGAATGGCCCTGGCCACACAAGCACCGACCCGCCGCAGACGGATGACCCAGTCGCGCTGGGCACCCTGGCTCTACCTGTCTCCGGCCATCATCCTGCTTGTGGTTTGGATCTACTGGCCGCTGGTCGATGCGCTGCGTCTGAGCTTCTACCAGTGGAACATGCTGCCCAATTCGCCGCAGATCTATGTCGGCTGGAACAACTACACGCGCATCTTTGCCCTGCCCAAATTCTGGCAGTCGCTGCGCAATACCGGGATCTATATTTTCGGTCTTTTGCCGCTGGCCGTGCTGATCCCGCTGGCGATCGCCATCTATACTCATGACCTTCCCGAGCGCTCGCGCAACATCTACCGCGCCATCATCTTCGTGCCGATGATCATCGCGCCGGTGGTGGCCGCCGCCGTCTGGCGCTGGCTGCTCGATCCCGGCTACGGCCTGATCAACCAGATGCTCCAGGGCATCGGCTTCAAGCCCGTGAAGTTTCTTTCCGATCCCAACACCGCGATCTGGACCGTCATCCTGATCACCGGCTGGAAGCTGATCGGGTTTTCGACGCTGATCCTGTCTGCCGCCAATGCCAACATCAACCCCTCCCTGGTGGAGGCCGCCCGCATGGACGGCGCCAGCAAATGGGAGATCATCCGCGACATCCGCCTGCCGCTCCTCAGTTCCACGGCCCTGTTCCTGGTGGTCATGACGATCCTGCTCGGCGCGCAGTGGAGTTTCACCTATATCAACGTGCTGACAGGCGGCGGCCCGCTCGGCTCCACCTCCAACATCTACTATCTCCTTTGGGATTTCGGCTTCTCCACCATGTCGGTGGGCTGGGGCTCGGCTGCGGCCGTCATCCTTTTCCTCGGCTTCGGCGCAGTGGCCTTTGTGCTCTTCCGCCTGATCGACAGGTATACCTTCCATGACAACTGACGTCCTGCGCGCGCCCCGCCCGATGGCGCGCCCGCTTCGCCGCATCTCGGACAAATCCGGCCTCGACACCGCGGCTGGTCATGTTCTCATGGTCCTCCTGTCGATCCTGTGCCTTTTCCCGGTCTACTGGATGCTGGCGAGTTCGCTGCGTCCCGCCAATGCCATGTTCGAGACGAGCCTATGGCCGACGAGCATGTCGCTCGACAATTACCGGCAGGCTCTGGAGGCCATCCCGATCGGCCGCATGCTGGTCAACACGCTGGTCTTTTCCGTCGTCTCCACAGCCTTTCAGCTTCTGACCGGGCTTCTTGCCGCCTTCGCCTTCGCCCGCTGGACATTCGCGCTCGACAAGCTGGTGTATAGCGCCGTGGCGCTGACCTGGCTGGTACCCTTTCAGGTGGTGATGATCCCGAACTATCTGCTGATTGCCCAGATGGGTCTGCTCGATAGCATCGTGGCGCTGATCCTGCCGAACCTTGTCTCGGCGCTTGCGATCCTGCTTCTTGCCCAGGCCATGCGCAGCTTCCCCCGGGAAGTCATCGAGGCGGCGCGGATGGACGGCGCACGCAATTGGCGGATTCTCTGGGATGTGATGGTGCCCAATCTGCGCGGCACGATTGCCTCGCTTGCTATTCTCATCTTCATCTCGACCTGGAACGAGTATTTCTGGCCACTGCTGCTCAGCCGCACGGCCGAAAACTCCGTCATCCAGATCGGCATCCAGATGTTCATGACGGCCGAGGGCAACCAGTGGGGACCACTGATGGCAGCCTCGACGCTCGCAAGCCTGCCGGTTCTCGTCATCTACGTCCTCCTGCAGCGCCAGGTCGTCCAGTCCTTCATGAAATCCGGTATCCGCTGATGCGCGGCAGACCCATTCTCGCAGGCATCGGCCGCGACACGTCCACGATTGCACACCTGCACAACCGTCGTCCGGGAGACATCTGATGGCTGATCTGACACTCTCAAACCTGAAAAAATCCTACGACGGCAAGCCGGTCCTGCATGGCGTCGACATCACCATCCCCGATGGCCATTTCGTCGTCATCGTCGGTCCGTCGGGCTGCGGCAAGTCGACCCTCCTGCGCATGATCGCGGGACTGGAGGAGGTGACGTCGGGCACGATCTCCATCGGTGAAATGGTGATGAACGACATCGAGCCGGCCGATCGTGGCTGTGCCATGGTGTTCCAGAACTACGCGCTCTATCCGCACATGACCGTGCGCCAGAACATCGCCTATCCGCTTCGGATCGCGAAGCTGCCGCGGGCCGAGCGCGACAGCAAGGTCGAGGCTGTGGCGAGGATCCTGAACCTGACGGAGTATCTCGACCGGCGCCCGGCGCAGCTCTCCGGCGGGCAGCGGCAACGCGTGGCCATGGGCCGCGCGATGGTGCGCGAACCCGACGTCTTCCTGTTCGACGAACCGCTGTCCAATCTCGATGCACTGCTGCGCGTCCAGATGCGCATCGAGATCAAGAAGCTGCACCGGCGCCTCAAGGCGACGTCGGTGTTCGTGACGCATGATCAGGTCGAAGCGATGACGCTTGCCGACACGCTGATCGTGATGAATGCCGGTCGCGTCGAGCAGATCGGCTCGCCCGCCGAGGTCTACCGAAAGCCGGCCTCGATCTTCGTCGCCGGGTTCATGGGGGCGCCGGCCATGAACCTTTTTCCGGCCGCCATCGGGGCAGGCGGTGCTCTCGTCATCGATGCGCCAACTGGCGGGGTCGGCATCGGCCGGACAAGCCTTGCCGAAGGCACTCCGGTCACCGTCGGCGTCAGGCCCGAAAACCTCCTGCTGAGTGAAACTGCCGGGACAGGCCTTCCGGCGACGGTCGACTTTGTCGAGGAACTGGGTGGCTCGCGCGTCGCCTATTGCACCCTTGGCGACCGGGAGATCGCGGCGACCCTGCCACCTGGAGACCAGCAACTGGAAGGCCGGTCCGTCTGGCTGACCCTGCCGCCAGAGGCACTGCACCTCTACGACCGGATCACAGGACAACGCGTCGACGTGCCGGTCCATGCCGCCAGGAGCAGCATCCCGAGCGCTTTCGAGCTGTCCATGTGATGTGATGCATGGAGGCAGCTTAATGTCGCCCGCTTGGTCCTGCGATTGGTTGCTACTCGACAGCAGGTGTAGGCGTCAGAGATCCCGTATCGTTGGATCACCGCCGGCCAAGCCGTGCAAAATCCCGTCAAAAATCACGTTCGCAAGCGGGTTGTAGACCCACCAGCGAACGCAAAAACGCGGCTATTTGCAGAGATAAGCGCGTGACATTCAGAGTGTCGGGAGCGTTCCAACAACTCTGAGGGATAGACCCTCGTAGGGCTCCAGATTGATAGTCAAGGCGCCATCTTCTGTAAGGTCGCCTTCGATTGACTCCGCAATCATGTCGACGACAGGTCCTGGCCTGACGTTCTGCAAGATCACGACTTCGGAGATCGCCGAGGAGCTGAAATTCAGGGCGGTCACCTGCGTGCCTCGTAGATCCGGAAGTTCGTGGACCATGATGAGCAAACCTGGGGCGGTGGTATCAGGTATCGAGACTTGTCGACTGGCCGCGATCCCATAAGCTTCCCGAACGGCCAGCAGGCGTTTGAGCTGCGAGGCAAACGAGTCCGGCTGCGCGAGCTGCTCGCTGATCGGGCCGTATAGGGCGCGGGCACGCGGCATGCCGTCGGCGGAAAACTCCTCGCCAGAGTTCTGACCCGTCAGATCATAGGCGCCGCGTTCGATCCAGCGGGTGTCGCCGTCGGCCATCAGGTGCTGCACCTGAGCCGGCGTTAATGGCAAAGCGCCGACCAGATCCCATCCGGAAAGCGCGAATACGCCCGGCTGAAAAGCGTTGTACATCACCAGCAGAAGGTGAATTTTCTGGATCAGCTTTGTCGTCTCGTCATCGATGCTCTCCAGGTCGGCAATGTCGAGGGCTGCGGCAATGACGCTTGCTGTCGTGCAGGCGATGCCGTTGGTGACAAAGGGAAGGTTATAGGGGGCGTTGGGTCCCGAAAGGCGCTCGCGTATTACGTCGCGAATATGCATGCGCAGCGTACGCCCCTGCCAGGTCTGGCCGGCAAAGGTGTAAATATCATCTGCATGCAATGTCCAGAAATGCACGAGTTCCGTCGTCAGTTCATCGTGATTCTGAAGCGCATGAATAAGCGACGCAGGGTCGATGCCAAATTCATGGACCATCCGCAGCATCATGCGCAAGAACTCGGTATTGCCTGTCAACAACGCGTGATGATAGGCCGGGCGCGTGATAAAATCGTAGGACAGATCTGCTCCACCTTTCGACATCGCGGCAATATCATCGATCGTCAGGTTAAGCTCCTGAAACGAAAACCCGCCGGCCTTGCGGATCATGCCAGCGAGCAGTGCGTTGCCCGTCACGGAAAGCGGATGGCTTTCCGACCATGCCGGGCCCTCCACTCGACGCTCGACGCCGAGAAATCCATTCGCATCCAAACGCAGGCCACGGGCGCCCATCTGGTCGATCGAATGCAACGCATCGCCGATGATCATCTGCTGCGCGGCAAATGATGGATCCAGCCAGTTCAGGCTCGGCTGCCCCTCCTTGAAGTAGTGCAGGTAAACCCAGCGGCGCTCCTTGCCGTCGACGCCGGTAATCGGGCCGGTCGCACTCCAGTCCGTCTCTTTCACGCCGGGCTCGAAGAAAATGACCCGCTGGAGCTGGCCGACAATCAAGCCACGATCCCTCAGGTAGTCAACGGTATCGGCAGGCAGGTTGACCGCCTCCCGGCCCTCCGGCACGTCCGGAAGACGCTGCCATTCTTCCTCTGGAATTTCGACCATGTGGTAGAGACCAGGGTATGTCGAATGATTCATTTCGGCGAGCCGGAAATCCGGACCCTTGCCCGTGTGTGAAGGAATGACATCGTCAATGACGATGGCGTTGTGTGCCGCCGCCATGCGGCTGATGGCAACGAATTCCTCGTTCGTGCCGAAAGTCGGATCGATGTCGAAGCTTATTCTGTCGAAATTGCCGTCGATCGTCGGGCTGTAGACGCCGTCTTTCATACTGCCGGCACGTTTCATCGGCCCCGTGTGAATACCGCGTACGCCGATCGCCGAAAGGGCTGACCACAGATGTGCGTCGCCAAGGGTCTTGAGAACGGATTCGCCGGGCAACGGGATTACCGAAGGGGGATAGGCCGTCATCCATACCGATGCGATCGATGAAGCGACACGAGGCCGCGCCTCTGCATAGGGCCGCTGCCATAGGCGCGACTGCCCGCCGTAGGCCTCGGCAAATGTACGTGCTTGTTGCAACATCGACAAAGCGACGAGCTCTTCGATTGATTCATTGCTTGGTAGCGTCATTAATGCCTCGAAGCCGGAGCGGGAGTACAGGGATTATTGCAGGCCGATGCAGGTAGCAAGCCTCCCGAAAAGAGCCTGCCTATTGGAAACTGCATCCTCACTTACCCCGGAGTTGTCGGTTCTACCAACAGACTTCTTGCTTTCCTCACACCCAAAGCGTCCGAACACCGATAGCGCGACATCCTCAAATCCAGGTTTCGCGGTGCCCAGTAAAGAGCGGAGCTGCCGGCACACCCACTCGGCAAACCGCGTAAGTACCGAGTCGACGGTTCCTATCGGTTCAAGGAAACCGAACATCCTCGATCAATTTGGCCAATTCGATTATTTGCTCCTCGCCAACACAGTCGAAGTCGAAGACCCGTCGCACTTGACAACGTGGTGCTGCCTGTATTTTACTCAAGCTCGCGGAATAGGCATGCGCCACCGCATCACATGACTTCGATTGTCTCCAGGCAGCTTCGCCTCACATCGCCCCGCCCCGTGCGGGATCTGCGTTGTGGGGTTTTTTGGTTTTGGTGCACCCGCATGAGCGACCCGATCAGGATTGGCATTCTCTTTTCGACAACCGGACCCTATGGGTCGATGGGGCGGGACGCGCGCGACGGTGCCCATCTCGCGATTGCCGAATTCGGCGACGCGTCTGATGGCGGCGTCGATGCTGTGTTCTTCGATCCCCATGCGGATCTTGCCGCCTATCTCGACGGTGCCCGCAATCTTCTGCGGCAAGGATGCCGGCATATCGTCGGCACGATTACGTCGGCTGCCCGCAAGGAAGTCCTGCCGCTGATCGAAAAGCATGACGGTCTTCTCTGGTACATGTGCCCGTACGAGGGGTTCGAGGCCAATGAGAGCGTCATCTATCTCGGTGGCTGTCCGAACCAGCATCTCCTGCCGCTGTTCGAATATCTCATCCCGCGCTATGGCAAGCGGCCCTATCTGGTCGGCGCCAACTATGTGTGGGGCTGGGAAATGAACCGGCTGGCGCGCGAACTGGTGGGCAGTGCCGGCGGCGAGGTTCTCGGTGAGCGTTACCTGCCGCTTGATGAAACCGCCGTCGAACGGATCATCGCGGAGATCGAGCAGCGGCGTCCAAGTTTCATTCTGAACAACCTTATCGGGCCTTCGAGCTATGCGTTTCTGGCCGCGATGCGGGCGCTGGCTGACAGGGATCCTGCGTTTCGGCCTGAGGTCTGCCCGGTCGTAAGCTGCGATCTGATGGAATGCGAGCTTGTCGATATCGCGCCGGGTGCTGCCACGGGGCAGCTTTGCGCCGCCTCCTATTTCGATACGCTGGCGACGTCCGAAAACGCGCGCTTCAAGCGGAATGTTCATGCGAGGTTCGGCGAGCGCCGGGTGTCGAGTGTCTTTGCGAGCGCCTACACGGCGGTCAAACTCGCACTTGCGGCAATTTCGGCGGCGAGTACCGACGATCCGCGGGCCGTGCGGCAGCAGCTCAGCCGCCAGCCCTGGCCGAGCCTGTTTGGGCCGCTTGCCATCGATGCGGAAACCAACCATGCGGCGCTGCCCTTCCATCTCGGCCGCATCAACAGTTCCAACAGTTTCGACGTGATCGCTTCGCGGCCGCCGCTTGCGGCAGATCCTTATCTCACCGGCGGCAATCGTCTGCAGCCGAGACTGCGGGTGGTGTCATGAGGCAGACCCCGACTTTCGCCGGCTCAAAGGTCACGATCCTCCACCGCGAAGACGGCAATACCGAAAAGCTCGTGCGCCAGCTTCGCCTCCTCGGTGTCGAAGAAAATGTCCAGTGGGCGCCGCTGTCTTCGAGCGATCTGCCCGACATCATCATGGTCGATGCGGACCAGGGCTGGGACGATCTCCTGCCGTTCGACAGGCAGGCACCGCTTCGCCCCGTCGTGGCACTGCTCGGATCGGAAGCGCCCGGTCGCATTGCCTGGGCGCTGTCGCAAGGGGCGGGCGCCATCATCGCCAAGCCCGTCGCCAGTTCCGCCGTCTATCCCGCCCTCGTCATGGCGCTGTCCATCCAGCAGGAGCGCGAGGAAGCACAGGATCGCATTCGGCATCTGGAGGAGCGCTCGCGCCTGAGGCCGCTGGTCTACGCGGCGGTCGAGCGTCTGATGGTCTCGCATGCAATCGGCGAGGATCAGGCCTATCGGACGCTGCGCGAATGCGCGATGCGCCGCCGGTTGCCGATGGAGCAGATCGCTGCCTTTATCGTCGCAGGCGCCGAACCGCTCCCGGAGGCAATCTGATGCGGGTGATGAAAGAGCTTCTGAGGCAGCCGGTCGCGTTGTTCGGCATTCTCATCGTCTTGACGGTCGTCATTGCAGCGCTCGCCGCGCCGATGATCGCGCCGTTCGATCCTGACAACCAGATGTTCGACGGGCTTTCGCTCGAAGGTGCGCCGCTGCCGCCGGGCGGACCGTTCCTGCTCGGCACCGACACGCTTGGCCGGGACCTGTTCTCGCGTCTTCTCTACGGCGCCCGCACATCGCTGATCATCGGGCTCGTCGCCAATGGCGTGGCTGTTACGATCGGGCTGTTCGTCGGCATCGTGGCCGGCTATGTGCGCGGCTTCTTCGGCACGCTTCTGATGCGCTTTACCGATCTGATGATGGCGTTTCCGGCGCTGCTGCTGGCGATCGTGCTGGCCGCTCTGCTTCGCCCGAGCCTCTGGATCGTCGCGATGGTGATCGCTCTGGTCAACTGGGTGCAGGTCGCCCGCATCGTCTATACGGAAACCCGCGGGCTGGTGGAGCGTGACTTCATCATGGCCGAGCGCTCGCTCGGCGCCGGTCACGGGCGGATCCTGTTTCTGCATATCTTGCCGCATCTGATGCCGACGGCGATCGTCTGGGGCACGCTCGGCATCGCGACGACCGTGCTTCTCGAAGCGACGCTGTCCTTCCTCGGGATCGGCGTACAGCCGCCGCAGCCGTCCTGGGGCAATATCATCTTCGAGAGCCAGAGCTATTTCCAGGCGGCACCATGGCTGGTGTTTTTCCCCGGCGCGATCATTCTACTGACGGCACTCTCCTTCAACCTCGTCGGTGACGCCCTTCGCGACATTCTCGATCCGACGCAGCGGGGGCGAGGCTGATGGCGATGCTCGTCCTCCGGCGCGTGGTGCAGATGGCGCTGATCCTGCTCGGGGTCGCGGCGATCACCTTCGTGCTGCTCTACGCCCTGCCGGCGGATCCGGCCCGGATGATTGCCGGCCGCAGCGCAACGGCGCAGACGGTCGCCAACATTCGCCGCGAACTCGGCCTCGACCAGTCGTTGCCGGTGCAGTTCTGGTCCTATCTCTCCAACTTGCTGCAGGGCAATCTCGGTCGCTCCTATGCTCAGAAGACCGAAGTCGCGACGCTGATCATGGCGCGCCTGCCGGCCACCCTGACGCTGATGTTTTCCGGCATCGTCGTCGAAGTGGTGCTCGGGCTGACGCTTGGAACGATCGCTGCCGTCCGCCGCGGCGGGTTCGTCGACCGGCTGGTGATGATGGCATCCTTTGTCGGCGTATCTGCGCCGCAGTTCGTCGTGGCGCTTCTGCTGCTTTATGTGTTTGCCGCGACGCTCGGCTGGTTTCCGATGAGCGGCTACGGCACGTTTTCGCATGTGGTTCTGCCGGCCGCCACGCTCGGCGTGCTCGGTGCCGGCTGGTATGCGCGCATGGTGCGCTCCGCCATGATCGACGTGCTCAACCAGGATTACGTGCGAACGGCGCGCGCCAAAGGGTTGTCGTCGCGCCGCATCACCTTCCGCCATGCGCTGCCGAATGCGGTGCTGCCTGTCATCGCGATGATCGGCATCGATATCGGCCAATTCATGGGCGGCGTTGTGGTGGTCGAGGCCGTCTATGGCTGGCCGGGCATCGGCCAGCTTGCCTGGCAGGCGATCCAGCAGGTGGATATTCCGATCATCATGGGCGTGACGCTCACCTCTGCGCTCGCCATCATTCTCGGCAACCTCGTTGCAGACCTCATCGCGCCGGTCATCGACCCGCGCATTAGAACCCGCTGACAGCAACAAAAAGGGGAACGACATGTTCAAACGCTGGCTTCGAAACACAACCGTTGCAACCATGGTGGCAATCGCCCCCATGGGCACCATGTCCGCAATGGCGCAGGGCGCACAGCAGCAGGGCGGCGATATCGTCGTCACATACAAGGACGACATCACCACGCTCGATCCGGCGATCGGTTACGACTGGGTCAACTGGTCGATGATCAAGAGCCTTTATTCGCGCCTGATGGATTACGAGCCGGGCACGCCGAACCCGGTGCCGTCGCTCGCCGAAAGCTTTGAGGTCGCTCCGGACGGGCTGACCTACACGTTCAAGCTCCGCAAGGGCGTAAAATTCTCGAACGGTCGCGAAGTCGTCGCCTCCGACGTCAAATACTCGATCGAGCGTGCCGTCGATCCGAAGACGCAAGGCCCCGGTGCCGGCTTCTTCGGCGCCATCAATGGCTTCGAGGACGTGACGGGCGGCAAGTCGACGACATTGTCGGGCATTGAGACGCCGGACGCCGGCACGGTCGTGTTCAAGCTGTCGCGCCCGGATGCGACCTTCCTGCACGTGCTCGCCATCAACTTCGCCTCGGTCGTGCCGAAGGAAGCCGTTGAGGCAGCTGGTGGTGATTTCGGCAAGAGCCCTGTCGGCTCCGGCACCTTCACTCTCAAGGAATGGACGATCGGTCAGCGTCTCGTGTTCGAGAAGAACCCTGCCTACTACGTCAAGGACATGCCGCATATCGACAAGTTCACCGTGGAGGTTGGCCAGGAGCCGCTGGTTGCCTTGCTTCGCCTGCAGAAGGGCGAGGTCGATATCGCCGGTGACGGCATTCCGCCGGCAAAGTTCCTGGAAATCAAGAACTCGCCCGACGGCGCCCAGATCATTGTCGACGGCGAGCAGCTGCATACGGGCTACATCACGCTCAACACCAAGATGAAGCCGTTCGACAACGTCAAGGTGCGTCAGGCTCTCAACATGGCGGTCAACAAGGAGCGGGTCGCGCGTATCCTCAACGGCCGCGCCACGCCCGCCAACCAGCCGCTGCCGCCGCTGATGCCCGGTTACGACACGTCGTTTACGGGTTATGCCTACGACGTCACGAAAGCCAAGGCGCTGCTTGCGGAAGCGGGCTTTGCCGACGGTTTCGAGACGGTGCTCTACTCGACGAATACCGATCCGCAGCCACGCATTGCCCAGGCCATCCAGCAGGATCTGGCAGCGATCGGCGTCAAGGCGGAAATCCGGGCGCTTGCCCAAGCGAACGTGATTGCTGCCGGCGGCACCGAAGGCGAAGCGCCGATGATCTGGTCGGGCGGCATGGCCTGGATCGCCGACTTCCCCGATGCGTCGAACTTCTACGGCCCGATCCTCGGCTGCGCCGGTGCGGTACAGGGCGGCTGGAACTGGTCCTGGTACTGCAACAAGGATCTTGATGCCCGCGCCGTTGCGGCAGATTCGATGTCCGATCCGGCAAAGGCTGCGGAGCGTACCGCTGCCTGGGGCAAGGTCTTCACGGACATCATGGCCGATGCGCCATGGGTCCCTGTGATCAACGAGCGCCGCGTCGTTGCCAAGTCGCTGCGCATGGGCGGTGCCGACAACATCTACATCGATCCGACCCGCGTCATCAATTACGACGCGATCTTCGTGAAGCAGTAGACGCTTTCGGCTTTCGCCTGAGGTCGATACCCCCTCTGGCCTGCCGGCCATCTCCCCAACAAGGGGGGAGAAATCCGCGAGGACGTCTAGTTCGATCGCGGACGGAGCGGCAGGCTAGCCCTTCCCCCTTGTGGGGAGGGGTCGGGGAGGGGACTTGCTAACAAAAGATACCAGGGAGAACATTCATGTGCATAGCCTGTACCCACACCATTCACCGCGCTCAGCATAATTTCGGCTGGAACAAGGATTTCGAACCGGCCGTGGTCGCCAAATCGGGCGAGACGATCCATTTCGAGTGCCTGGATTCCTCCGGCGGCCAGCTCGGGCGCGATGCGACGCTGGAGACGCTGAACAGTCTTGATTTCGGCAAAATCAATCCGGTTTCCGGACCTGTTTATGTGGAAGGCGCAAAGCCGGGCGATGCGCTGAAGGTCACGCTGCGTAAGTTCATTCCGTCAGGCGTCGGCTGGACGGCTAACATTCCGGGCTTCGGTCTTCTGGCCGACCAGTTCAAGGATCCGGCGCTGCATGTCTGGACCTATGATACCGCCACCATGGCGCCATCGCTGTTCGGTCCCGGTGGACGGGTGCCGCTGAAGCCGTTTGCCGGGACGATCGGTGTCGCTCCTGCCGAACCGGGCACTCATTCGGTCGTGCCGCCGCGACGGGTCGGGGGCAATCTCGATATTCGCGACCTGTCGGCCGGCGTCACGCTCTACCTGCCGGTTGAAGTCGAGGGTGCGCTGTTTTCGATCGGCGATACACATGCCGCGCAGGGCGACGGCGAGGTCTGTGGCACGGCGATCGAAAGCCAGATGAATGTCGAGGCGACGATCGAGCTGGTCAAGGATGCAAAGCTCCAGTCGCCGCGCTTTACGGTTACCGAGCCGGTGACCCGCCATCTCGACGGCGCCGGATACGAAGTGACGACCGGCATCGGGCCGGACCTGATGACCGGTGCGCGCGAAAGCGTCATGCGAATGATCGATCTTTTGACCGTCGAACACGGGTTGAACCCGGTCGATGCCTATATGCTCTGCTCCGTCTGCGGCGATCTCAGGATCAGCGAGATTGTCGACGCCCCGAACTGGGTGGTGTCGTTCTACTTCCCGCGGATCGTCTTCGCGTGAACGAGCATTCCGCAACAGCTGCGATGCCGATCCTCAGCGTCCGCGATCTCGATGTCGATGCGCGGACGCCCGAGGGGCGCAAGCCCGTTCTGCGAAACGTGAGTTTCGATCTGGCGGCGGGCGAAACGCTCTGCATCGCCGGCGAATCCGGGTCGGGTAAATCCGTCACCTCACTGTCGATCACGGGACTGTTGCCGAAGGCCTCGCTGACGGTGACCGCGGGCAAGATCCTGCTCGGCGATCGCGACCTGACATCGCTTTCCGATCGGGCGATGCGCGCGGTGCGGGGCGGCGATATCGCGATGATCTTCCAGGAGCCGATGACGTCGCTCAATCCCGTGATCTCGATCGGCGCGCAGCTGACCGAAGCGATCCGCGAGCATCAGGGCCGCGACAATGCCGACGCCGTGGCGCTGCAGATGCTCGACGCGGTGCATATGACCGAACCGGCGCGCCGAATGAAGCAATTTCCGCACGAGCTTTCCGGCGGCATGCGGCAGCGGGTGATGATCGCCATGGCGCTGTCCTGCCGGCCAAAAGTGCTGATCGCCGACGAGCCGACGACCGCGCTCGACGTGACGGTACAGGCGCAGATCCTGAAGCTGATGCGCGAATTGAAGCGCGAGTTCGACACCTCGATCATCATGATTACTCACGACATGGGTGTTGTGGCGGAAATGGCCGACCGCGTCGTCATCCTGCAGAACGGCCGCATCGTCGAGCAGGGCGGTGTCATCAATATCTTCCACCGGCCGCAGGCGGCCTATACGCAGCAATTGCTGGCCGCCGTGCCGATCCTTGGTGCGCATGCGGGAACCGACGGTCCGCCGCGTGTCTCGGCCGAGCCGAAACAGCCGCTTCCCGCGCCGGATCGGTCGCCTGTCCTCAATGTCCGCGATCTCGGCGTCAGCTATGGCAGCGTCGCCGGCCGGATTTTCAAGGGCAAGCCGCCTGTGAATGCGGTCAGCGACGTCGCCTTCGATATCCTGCCCGGCGAGACGCTGGGTCTGGTCGGCGAAAGCGGATCGGGCAAATCGACCACCGGAAAAGCGGTCCTCGGCCTCATTCCCTTCACCGGCCATGTGATGATCGACGGCCGTGAGATCGGCATGCTTAGCCAGCGCGATATGCAGGCGGTGCGCCGGTCGGCGCAGATGATCTTCCAGGATCCCTATGCCTCGCTCGATCCGCGCATGGCTGTCGGTCGGGCGATCGCCGAACCCTTGGTCATCCACGGTATCGGCAACAGAACCGAGCGGAAGGACCGGGTCGCAGACCTGCTTCGCCGCGTCGGGCTGCCGCCGGAGGCTGCCAGCCGGTATCCGCACGAGTTTTCAGGCGGCCAGCGCCAGCGCATCTGCATCGCCCGGGCGCTGGCTCTCGAACCCAAGCTCATCGTCGCCGACGAAAGCGTTGCGGCGCTCGACGTCTCCGTGCGGGCGCGCGTGCTGGACCTGATGCTGGAATTGCAGGAGACGATGGGGATCGCCTATCTGTTCATCAGCCACGACATGGCAGTGATCGAGCGCATGTCCCACAATGTCGCGGTGATGCGCGGCGGGTCGATCGTCGAGATGGGCAGCCGCCGAGACGTCTTCGAACAGCCGAAGGACGAGTATACGCGGGCGTTGATGGCTGCGGTGCCGATCCCCGATCCCGCTGCGCGTCGCCATCACGGTTAAGGCGACGCGTATTCGTGGATTGCCTGACCTCGATGCGGGTCCGTTGCCAACCCTTGACGGAGCAACCAGGCAATCGCCTCATCTAACCTCGACTTTCGCATATTTGCTGATCCGCGCACCAACGCCCTACGGTCTCAGAAGTCGCTTTGAACCGCTCGGCGCTTCTCCCGCTCCATTCTCTCCTGTTCCGACTTGGGGCGGTTCGCGGAGGCCTCTTCTTCGAGACGACTGCGTTCGCGGACCTTGTCGCGGAAGATCGCGACGGTTGAGGCCATCGCGCCGATTTCGTCTGATCTGCCTTCGCTATATATCAAGACATCGACGTTGCCGTGCGCAAGCGAGCCTATTGCCTTTGCAATCGCGTTGAGGGGGACGGTGACGCTGGCGATGACGGCCCAGATTGAGAGGGCGGCGAGAACCAGTGCAGATCCAAGTCCGATCATCTGCAGGTAGGGAAAGCTGCCGGCAGCCTCCGAGACATCAGCACCGATCGTCTTGTTCTGTGTCTCCTGATAGTCGATGAAGCGGTTGATTGCGGCCAGCCATTCCACAAAGTATGGGCGGGCCTTTTGCATCAGCAGGACTTAAGCGTCTGCACTGTTCCCGTTGCGGACAATAGAGATTATCTGAGCGACGACCGGGTTGGTTTTAGCCTGTATGTCAGCAATGTCGTTGGTAATAACCTTCTCATCAGCTGATGTGTCGGCGCGCTCGCCCAGCATCTTGTAGAAATGCGCCGGCGGCTGCGGCGCAGGTTGAATGTTTGTTGAGACGGCCGATTGCGAGGACCAGCCATGTCGCCCTTCCGGCCTTGTAAATTACCGTCGTTGATGCATCCTGGCACGGACTGGAGGACATCATGGCTACACTTACTTATCCCGTTCCAGACCCATGCCTGCCCGGGCAGGAGAGTGTCTGGTCTTTCCCGAGGCCGAGCATCGCCCAGCCTGTGCGCAATCATTTGAAAATCGTCTACAACGGCCGCGTTCTCGCGGAGACGACGGCCGCAGTGCGCACGATCGAAACAAGCCATCCGCCGACCTATTATTTTCCGCCCGCCGACGTAGATCTCTCTATGCTGCTTGAGAGCAGCAGCAGGTCGATCTGCGAGTGGAAAGGACAGGCGCGCTATTTCGATATTCAATCAGGCGACAAAACGAGCAGGAACGCAGCCTGGGCCTATGCGCATCCCACGACATCCTTTGCCCTGATTAAGGATTTCATAGCCTTCTACCCAAAGGCTATGGACTTGTGCCTCGTAGACGACGAGGCCGTTGTGCCCCAGGCCGGGACGTTCTACGGCGGATGGATCACCTCAGCCGTTGCTGGCCCGTTCAAAGGTCCGCCTGGGACAGAGCGTTGGTGAATGGGGCCAGACAACGTTCAATGGGCTTGCGATGTACCAGCGACGCTGCAGACCGATAGACGGCAGAGTTAGCTTAGAAGACCTTGGGCCTTCCGTTCAACGTCTCCGGAATTCCTCGTCGAAGTCGAGGTGACGGCGGCCACGGTGGTCTGACCGGCTGCGTTCTCTCAGAAGTTTTCCATCTCGCGGCGGACCCTGGCCATGAAGGCGGAGCGGGTTTGTTCGGTGCAGTTGTTCATGTCGTAGTGGGCGAGATATCTGACTGGGGCGCCGATCTTGATCTGGGCGCGGATGACGCGATTGACGATCTTCTTCGGCGGATTGCCGGCGAGGAAGGCCCGCATCGGGGTGGCACCATAGGTCATGACGGCTGCGAGTTTCCTGATGTGGCGTAACGTCGGGGTGAGCCTGCCATCCGCGAGGTCAAAGGAGACGCCGGGCAGCCAGACGCGGTCGAAATAGCCCTTCAGCATGGCCGGGAAACCGAAGTTCCAGACGGGGGTGACGATGACAAGTGCTTCTGCTTGTCTCAGGCGCTCTACATAGGGCTGAACGAGGGAGAGATTGTCGGGAATGTCGTGATAGACGCGGCGGTCATGGGCGGAGAGGACAGGATCGAAACCCTCCGCGTAGAGATTGCAGCCGTCCACCTCGTGGCCGGCATTTTCCAGGCTCTCGCAGGTGAGCTTGTAGAGCGCCCGGCCGAAGCTTTCTTCGAGGGGATGGGAGTGGAGGACGAGTACGCGCATGTCAAAGCTCCAAGTCGTTGCCCGCCGCATCAGCGGTCGGGGTTCCAGTTCGAAAACTTCCGCGCCGTTTGTCCCAGCATCCTGATCCCTTGGCTCCTAATTTACGAGCCGATCTTAGCCAAAGCGGCTTGGTTGGTCGAAAGGGAATGAAGAAATGCTGGTAACAGAACCAGGATATGCCGAGCCGGAGCTGACACTTGCCGATCGAACCTATGTTCGGCTGCGCGAAGAGATCATCACCGCGCAACTGCCTCCCGGCACGTTGCTGCGTGAGGCCGAGCTGATGGAGAGTCTTGAAAGCGGCAGGACCCCTGTCCGGGAGGCCCTGCAACGATTACAGCACGACGGGTTCGTGGTCGTCAGTGCTCGCCGGGGCACGTTTGTCAGCAATGTCGATATTACCGATCTCACCGCAGTCTATGAGGCACGGGCACGCATTGAATCCTACGCCACCCGGCTGGCAGCAGAACGTCTGCGCGAATATGAGCGCGTAGAGGCCCTAGCGCTGGTCGATGAGTTGCAGCGTACGGAAGGTCCGATGGAGCTGAGCGACATCCTCGCTCTTGACCGCCGGGTGCACCCTTTCATCTATCGGGCGGCGAAAAATCCATATCTTCTCACGACACTCGAGCACTATCACAACCTGTTCCTGCGAATACTCTACGTCGCAATGAAACGCTTCCTCGTTCTCGTGCCACGCCTGGAGGACGCTCTGCGCGAGCAGATCGCAATGCTCCAAGCCGTCTGCGCCGGCCATGGCGAGGATGCCGAAAAGCTGTCAATGAACCACGTCCTGAGTTTCGAGGTCGAAGTGCGCAACATCATATGATGGGAAGGGAGAGAGGAATCACCATGTGAATTCATCCACAGCAAAAGATTCCGGTTGAACGGCGTATCAACGATTTGCGCCGGTTTCACATGGTGTTTTGGGTTCAGATCCGTTCAGGCAATACATCAGCTTGTCGAGTGTCTGCGATCCTTGTCCCACCGGACAGTCGAGTTTGAACGGCTTTGCATCCTGGACGCCTTCGAAGTTGCAGTCACGGATATCTGGGTGGACTGCGAGAAATGTGGCTGACCTCTGCTCCATTCTTTCAGCCCCCATGACGTTCGCACGTCCTGTCCAGGAGGGCGAACGTCAAAGCCAAGGGATGGCGCCAGCTGCCATGTAAAGGAGCGCTCCCGTGATGCCGAGCGCGATGGCCGTCATACTAAGCCCGAGAAGAACCACGAGCCCGTCGCGCTCGATCAGACCGATGGCGATCGCACAGAGTGCCGCGACGGGGGCAAGGTTTCCAAACGGGATTGGCAGAGCGACGGCGACTGCAAGGCAGAAGACCGGAAGCGCAAGCAGGTAGGGCATGCGTGGTCCGGCAAATGCCTTCATCCGACCCGGCCGGACAAATTGTTCGATCCGTCGGACCAACGGCGATGCATACCGCTCCAACGCTTCGAATGCCTTTGCCGATATGCGTCGATTGGCTAGCAGCGACGGAAGCCATAGGGATTCCAGTCCGATCGCGAACTGAAGCGAAACGATTGCGAGTGCGGAGCCGAATATCATCCCGAAAGGACCGGGAATCGGGATCAACGCCGGCAGTGCCAGAAGAAGCATAACGAAACCGAAGCCGGACCTCCCTATGAGCTCGAGAGCGTCGGCAATCGTCAGGCCGTCCCGGGTGCGTGCGTTTGCTACAAGATGTGACAAGGTCTTGGACGCTGTGCCGGTATCGTGCTCGCCGTCGGGCCCTGCCAGGGTCAACCTTCCGCCTCGCGCGTATTTTTCGTGCTGATCAGTGCGCGCAACGCGCCGCAGCTCGGATCGGCACCGTCAAACACCCGTTCAGGTGACATCCACCCAATTGAGATGCCGATCGCTGTAGCCGTCGCCCAGCCCGGCTCATTGCCGGCCTTGTCGATGAGGCGTGGAACCTCGATAGCGAGGCATTGGCGCGACTGCTGCACAAGCTCTACCGGCGCGTTAGCGTTATCGAGATGTTGCCGCATCTCGGCATGCAGCGGATCGATAACGAATAGCGTAAAAATCCATGCGGCAATGTCTGCGATCATCATCCTGGTCCCGTGTCTTACGGCATCTGTCGGTATGGGGTCCGACATCGTGAAAGCGCCGAAGACTTTCACCAGAGGGGCCCGGACCAGCGGGGCGAACATGATTTGGGAAGAGGAGTGGGAGTGTTCAAGGCTGTGGGGCCTTGACGGCGCAAGTCGGCCTGGTCGATCACACTGCAATCGCGTGAACAGAAAGCAATGCTGCATGCCATATTACCTCGTCACCCAGACGTCGCTCGTGGAGGGTGCGGATGAAGTTGAAGCCGCTCGGAAAGTCCTCGCGAAGTTGAAGTCGGATTCCGCCGTGAGATTCACCGTGAAACACGATGAAGAGACGATCCGGCAGGTGACGGTTGCCAACGTCCCTGCATGGGGAGCCGCGCAACCGACTGCGCAAGATCCCCGATCATCCCCGAAACGGATCCAAGACATCGTGGCTGAGGCCTCAGCCGTCAATCCAGCCGATGCAAATCTCTCCAAGCGGCCTGTCCTGTCAGCCAGGAGTGTTATTCTAGGATTGAGCCTGTTTGCAGCCGGCGTAACAGCGGGGCTGGTCATCATGGCTTTATTTGATCGCACTCATGGATGAGCCACGGGAAACTTCCAGAAGACAGTTGAGAAGAGCTGCTACTGTTCCTTGAGGGGATCGTTCGGACTGGAAGCGTCACCGCCGCAACCGTTGAATTAGCCATGACCCACAGCGCTTTCAGCAGGCAGCTTTTTCAGCTGCAAGCATGGTTAGGCATCCTGCCCTTTCGTAGAAAATCGCAGAGGGATGATTTCGACAGCCGATGTCGGTCGCCTTGCGGAAGTGCTCGGTGGAGCTTTGACGGGATTCACGATGCGTTGGAAGTGACTGTCGCTGTTCCTCGTGTCGCTGGCGGTCTTTTTCATCACGGAGTTGTTGCCCGGCGATACTTCACAAGAACTGCTTGGCCAGGCCGTGACGACGGAAGCCGCAGCCCAGCTTCGCGAAACGCTCGGTCTCGATCGTCCGGCAATCCTGCGTTATTTCGAGTGGATTTTTGGGCTGCTGACCGGTGATCTCGGTTACTCGCATGTCTCTGACCGGCCGGTTGCCAACCTCGTCGCCGAACGCCTGCCGAACTCGCTCACACTCGCTGCCATCACCATGGCGATCACCATTCCGCTGGCGCTCGGTCTCGGTATCGTCGCCGCCATCTGGAGATGTTCAATTTTCGACCGGGCGATCTCGTCAGCTGCGATCATGCTCGTGTCGCCAAACGAGACAGCTATCTTGCACCGGAAAGGGCTTAGGGTACGCCGGGAGTGAAAATAGGCTTTTGTCGCCATATCCGGCCCTGTTCCATGCGATCGTAACCGATCTTGAACACCGCCCTCATGTATACATTGCCGAAGGGTTGACTGAAATTGTAGGGGACAGGGGCGTCAATGACTGCCATGTGGAAGTTTACTCCGGTACGCCTGCAATACTCGTAGGCCGCGTAGAGAGACTGGCGTGTCTGAGATTTAACCAAGCTTGCGTAAGCCCGCGTCACTACGGGTACGGTCGAATTGGACGTGACAGAAAACTCAGGCATCAGTGTATTGTTGATTAAGAAATACATGTCCGCCCCGCGAATGACTGCGGGCAACGAGACATTCGTATCCGACAACATCGCTTCGGGAACAGTCACGATCTGGGAAGACGGGGCTCCATCTGAATGAAGCTCGGAAATCGTTCGACCATCGATCGTAGCAATGATCTTTACCGCTGGAAAAGCGCCGGGAATACTGGCAGATGCCACCAATACATTGCGGAACAGATTAAGCGCATCCGGGCGCGAGCTGGCGGCAATCGCGCCCATGTCCCAGAGCATGCCGCGCTGAGTATCGAGATTGGTTGTCAGGACAAAAAGATCTCTGCCTTTTCGGTATTCCACCGCAATTCGGTCGAGTACTTCTTGCGTTACGTGTTGCTCGACCATGTTCATTAAAGGCTTCTGGTAGTATAGGCTCTCGCCGAGAAGCCCAGAAATAATTGGTCTGCGTTGGAGCAGATCTTCAGCGACTCCACTCGTGTATAGATGCTCCAGCGTATCGTCGTAGTCAGGGCCGAGAAACGCAAACGGGGCGATGAGTGCTCCCGTGCTGACGCCACTGACAACGTCGAATGTTGGACGGTCGCCGCGTTGCGACCACGCTTTGAGAGCGCCCACAGAGAACGCACCGCCAGCGCCGCCGCCAGAAATTGCCAGATATTTATGCCGCAATGGAGATGGTGTCCGCGGTACTCTTTTCTTGGCAAATAGTCCGACTTCGCCGTCCAAAGGCTTGCGCACATTCGCAAATCCGGGGATCTCGGCGCCACGCGCATCGTCTCGAGAGTAAGGCTCTCTTGCCGATGTACAGCCGAACAAACCCAGAGCGATGATGAGGCTGCTAAGCACGCCTCTTAAGCAGAACGTTGGCAGCGGTATCAAAGCCGCACGGAAGGGTGACGCCAATTTTGCAGGCCTTGATTAGCGCTTCAACGTTATCCTGATCGCGAAAGCTCTTCGCGATCAGGACGGCTCTCACACTACGCGTTAGCTGTAGGGTGACATGCAATGCGCGCGTATTCCTGCTCGCGGAACATAGCTGTTGTCAGATGCGACATAGGATCGGTAACGCTTCGCGCACCAAGCGAAATGTTCCGGTGGCAAATCCTGACGCATGCGGTGGCCAGGTGGTCTGTATCCTGGTGGTGGCGGCTCGTAACCCGGAGGTGGAGGTGGCGGACCATCATCCTGCGCGGCGATCGCTCCGCCAACTATCGAGCCGGCCGCAAACGCCGACAGTGGGTACCACCATCCATCGGGGCCACGACGTAAACCGCCTCTAGGCTCAGGTTCGCCGCGATAGCCGTTCAAAAAACCGGGCCCATTCTGCGCGACAATGATGGATTTGGGGGCCTCATTAACAGGCGGGAAGAATTGTGCCCAGGCCGGCGAGGCGATGACGACGGACACTGACAGAAGTGCAATCGATAATTTATTCATTGTTGTTCTCTCGTTAACGCGAGAACCAAAGTCGGCACACTATGGCAAAAATCGAGCGATTACTGTGTGATAGCGTCTTATTTACTCTGCTTTACTGAAGTCGTAATTATCTTAACAACAGGTTAGACAACTCGGGGAATAAGCGCTCTGGTGCAGGTCTTGACCGGCCAGGACGAGCCCGGCGCCGCGGTTCAACTCGTCTATCTTACCCGCCAACAGTTGCCGCGAAATGTCCGCGCTCTGATGGATTTTGTCGTCGAGGCTTTTTTGAATGAAAACGCTTTGTGAACCGCACCGGGTTTTCCGGAGGCCATTTCGTTTAAGTTATGCGGCCATTGCTGGTGCGTCCAGGCTGGCGTAATACTGCTTCTCGGCTTCGGCTGGCGGTATGTTGCCTATGGGCTCCAGAAGACGGCGGTTGTTGAACCAATCGACCCATTCGAGTGTGGCGAACTCCACAGCTTCGAAGTTGCGCCATGGTCCTCGCCGATGAATGACCTCTGCCTTGTAAAGACCGTTGATAGTTTCAGCGAGAGCATTGTCATAGCTGTCGCCAACAGTTCCGACGGAGGGCTCGATGCCCGCCTCCGCCAGTCGCTCGGAATAGCGAATGGACACGTATTGCACACCCCTATCGGAATGGTGGATGAGCCCACCGCGATGGACGGACCGCCGATCATGAAGCGCCTGGTCCAAGGCATCGAGGACGAAGCCCGCATGGGCGTGCGGCTTGCCCGCCAACCGACAATGCGGCGTGCAAAGGCATCGATGACGAAGGCTACATAGACTAAGCCCTGCCAAGTTGCCACGTAGGTGAAATCGGATAACCACAGCATGTTCGGCGCGGAAGCAAAGAACTGCCGGTTCACGCGGTCGAGTGGGCATGGGGCGGCCTTGCCGCTGATCGTCGTTCGGATCGGCTTGCCACGGATGATACCCTGCAGCCCCATTGCCATCATGAGCCGAGCAACAGTGCAGCGGGCGATGTCGAAGCCCTCCCGCAGTAACTGCCGCCAGACCTTGCGCACGCCATAGACCTCGCAGTTCTCATAGAACACACGGCGTATCTCGATCTTCAGGCCGATATCGCTGCGGGCTCGGACCGACAGGCGATCCGCATCCAGACGCATGGCGACGTTCTCGAAGTAGGTTGACGGGGCAATCGGCAAAAGCCTGCAGATCGGCCCAATAGTCGGCATTTGCCCGAACACCCCACGGTGTTCGTCAATGAACGAGATCATCGTTTGAAGGGGCGGTCGAGCTCCGCCATCGCGAAATAGGCCGAAGCCTTGCGCAGAATCTCGTTGGCCTGACGAAGCTCGCGGTTCTCCCGATCCAGAGCCTTCATCTTCTCGGCGACATCGCTCGGCAGGCCTGCTCGCTTACCACTGTCGACCTCGGTCTTCTTGACCCATTCGTGCAGGGTGGCTGGCGAGCAGCCAGTCTTGGCAGCGATAGATGAAACGGCAGCCCAGCGTGATGGATGCTCGGCTTCGTGGTCCAGCACCATACCGATGGCACGGTTGCGGACTTCAGGTGAAAATTGGTTTGTCGTCTTGCTCATGATGGCTCCACTTTCTCAGAAGTTGGAGCCTCCGGCAAACCCGGCGCGGTTCAGTTCCATGATTTGCTTACCCCACAAAAGGGCTATTTTTAGCCTCTCGACGCGGTCTTTATGCAAGTCTCCGTGCAATCAGGCCCCCGCAACCAAATCATCGCGAAACACCCGTAGCCATAAGCTGCGGGTGTTTTTCGTTAAGTGTTACCTTGCTTGCTAGGCTAGAGCGAGGTCTCCAGCCATACCTGCACTCGTGATCCTCTTCCCCGAGCCGTCAGACAATGCCGAGCGCTTTCATCTTCGGATCAAGCGTTGTCGGCTTCATGTCCAGCAGTTCGGCGCCGCCTACCTTCCCGGAGACCTTGGCGCCGCTGTGCTGCAGGGCATTGCTGATATTGTCCCGGCCGCGCTGGCGCGTCTCGGCTTCCGTGAGGACCGCTCCAGCCGCATCGGACGGTCAAGGCTGCGCCTTGCGGGGTGCGGTTGCGTCCGGGAGGTGGAAATCCATGCGGCCCTGTCGCGACAAAATGGAGGCCCATTCGATCGCGTTCTAAAACTCGCGGACATTGCCAGGCCAGGCATATTGCTGCAGCGTCTGGAGTTGTCGTTCGACAGCGTCAACTCGCGCCGGTTGGCGACGCTCTGGCGTCCCACGAAATTCTGAGCGAGGGGAATGTCTTCCCGGCGGTCCCGCAGCGGCACCGACTCGATTGGGAAGGCCGCCAGAAGGAAATAGAGATCCTCCCGAAACTCACGGTTCTGCACGGTCCGTTTGAGATCGAGATTGGTGGCTAGGTGAATCCGGAGAATGCGAGATCGGCCTCAAGCCTTATGTTCGCAATGAAGCCCCGGCATCAGATGGTCGGCCAGTTCCGGGAGGGCGGCCACGACTTCTTCGTGCTGCCATGATGCGTCGACTGTAGAGGAAGCGACGCAAGATGACACTTCTGTCATGCCTTGCTATCAACAGAGAACACGGTCTGGATAAATCCACTTGGGCGTGACGTCGTTGATATAATTGAACGAAATTGTTGCTGCGACGAAAGCCGTCAAGGTGCCGCTAATACGTTATCTGGGAGATATACACTTCGACTGGACGCCGCCTTCGCCTATTTGGACGTCATTGACTGCATCGTAGCTCAGCCGATACCGGGCGGCGCACCATGTAATATGTCGGACTTCGCTCGGCGACAGCTTGGAGGAATTCGCGGTCGCCGAACCTTGTCCATTCTCGGCATATGCCGAGACCGAGTTCCCACCGAAAGCTTCTGCGTTCGCCTGGGGCTCGGGGAACTGAAACGCATTGGCAGGGGCCACGAAAGCGGCAAACATGAGACCGCTGAAGGAGACGATGGAGGCGAGCTTGGCGACGTTGCGCATCTGAGAACCGATCTTCTATTCACTTGAAGAACGGATGTTGCGCGATTTTAGTTCCTTTCGTCGGTGCTGTGGGCTTCTCAAGAGAATTTCGGGAACCACAAAGCGGGATCAGACGGTGGAAATTGAGAAGACAAGCCTCGCTCAGGAAGAGCATCCACCAGGTCCTTGGAGCGGTCGAGACACACCGCCGCGCCCTCGACGACCTTCGATCGTGGTTGCGCCTGCTTGAAGTCGATCACCCGCTTACTGCCCGACGGCGTGATCACTGCGAAATGGTCGTTCACATCCGACTTCCAGCAAACGGGTAATCATCAGACCACTCCCACCTATCGCAAGTCGCAGCCTTGCCCGCACCAGCAGATAAGCAGACAGGATTAGCGCGCAGGCAGCATGGCTCGGCCGGCATTTCTAATTGTGAGCGCTGAGTCCGCCATGGGTGCGATAAGGCCGCTTGCGATCGCTGAAGCGAGGGCCTCTGTGAATTCGGCACCTTCGAGGCCATGCTTCTTCGAAAAGTTTTGCACAGCACCGCGTGTCGAAGTCGGTGATACGCCAAACTTGTTATTCTTAAAAGCGTTGACGATGATTTGGTTTGTTTCGTCCAGGGTCATGATCATTCCTATGTGATGCAACGTGCTACCAGCAACCGGATCACCTTCATAGCGCCTAAACCGTCGAGCGTGTCCTTTCGTGCTCAGAGCGAGAGATTGATCGCCGGAGGCGTGTGTATGACATTGGTTTTATCGCAAACTCATTTTCCGCGATGCTGCCTTTCCCTCCGTCGGTCAACACCATCTTCCTCAATGTCGCGCGATGCGGTCGGGTCAAAACGGCGAATTACCGGTTGCCTCCTTCCGAAAGGCTGGGAAGCAATCTCTCGCATCGGCCGATCGTCTAAGAGCTCCTGGCTTTCATGAAACCGATGAATGCCCGAACAGATGCGGCCATGTGAGAGCGTTCCGAGTAGTAGAGATAGAATCCCGGGAAGAGCTTGCAAGCCGGTTCGAGCACTCGCTTGAGTTCGTTGGTTTTCAAATAGGGTTCCACCAGGTCCTCGATGAGGTAAGCCAGTCCAAGTCCCTCGCGAGCTGCTGAAAGGAGTAGCTCCGTATCGTTGACGGTAACGACGTTCTCGACATCAACATCGAGGACGCCATCTGCACCTTCGAACCGCCATGGGTACAGGGCTCCCGTGCTTTTCCACTTGTAAGTGAGGCAGAGGTGGTCCTTGAGGTCGGCTGGCGCCTGGGGCGGCGGCCGATTAGCAAAATAAGAGGGTGCGCCCACAACCGCCATACGCAGATCGGGCGTGATCCGGACAGCGATCATATCCCGGCTGATTTGCCCTCCAATCCGAACGCCCGCGTCAAAACCTTCCGCAACGACATCCGTGATATCGTTGTCTATCACCAGATCAAGGCGGACCTCAGGATAGGCAAGACGGAACTGGCGCAGTCTTGGCAGAACCGCAATCTGCGCGGCAATGCTCGGCAGATTGACACGAACCACGCCCTTCGGCTCACTCTGGTAGGCTCCGACGGCCGAGACGGCGTCATCCATCCCCATCATCATCGGCTTGATGCGATCGTAGAGCACGCTTCCCGCTTCCGTCAGCCCGACACTGCGGGTGGTTCGATTAAGGAGGCGTATCCCGAGACGGCTCTCTAACGCGCGGACGATGCGGCTCAAAGCAGAAGGCGATATCGCCAGCCGTTTTGCAGCACGGCCGAACGCCCGCTCATCGCAGACTGCGACAAAGGCCTTGAGTTGGGAAAATTCCGCACCGTCCATTATGATCCTCAAAGGCAATACGTCATGCCGAATTGATACCATATTCAACCACAATCGCCATGCTGCATAACTGTGACAGAAGACAGGGTGAACGGACCGACGAACTATCGGGTCGCAGTCGTCTTCCGAAACGAGCGGAGATGCGACGATGAAGCGCTGGGAAATTGACGCGGTTGGCAGGCAGAACCTGAAACTGAACGATGTCGAAGTGCCAAAACCTGGTCCGAAAGAGGTCTTGATAAAAGTGAACGCGGTCGCACTGAATTACCGCGACAAGATGGTTGTCGAGACAGGACGAGGACTTCCTCTCACCTTCCCTTTCACGCCGGGCTCGGACCTCGCCGGAGAAGTCGTCGGTCTCGGACAGGGCGCTTCCCGATTAAGGTTGGGCTCGAACGTCATCTCGACGGCAACGCCGGACTGGATCGACGGTCTGCGCGACGGCACTGCCCGAACGCCCGCCTATCAAACATTAGGTGGCTTTTATCCGGGTGTGCTGGCTGAATACGTCGCGATGCCGGAAGACTGGTTTGTCGTGGCACCTGAGACACTCACCGCCCGGCAGGCTTGCACACTCCCAGTCGCTGGTCTTACGGCCTGGTTTGCGCTCGTCGAGCGGGCGGGCGTTCGAGCTGGCGATACGGTGCTCATCCCGAGCACCGGCGGCGTTGCTCTGTTCGGACTGCAGATCGCAAAAGCTCACGGTGCAAGGGTGATCGTTTGTGGTCGACCTGAAAACGAAGACTACGCGAAGGCCCAGGGCGCGGACCATTTCATCGACGCAAGCACCGACTGGATGGAAACGGTTTACCAGTTGACGTCGGACCGAGGCGTTAACGTCGCCCTGGAGGTTATTGGCGGCAAGCATTTCGGCAAATCCATCCAGGTCACGACGGTGGGTGGTCATGTCTGTCAGATCGGCGCGCTCGACGGTTGGGACATCAGTTCCGCAGCTATGCCGCTGATGCTCAAGGACATAACAGTTCATGGTATTGGAACTGGGAGCAGGACGGCGCTGGAAAGGTTCGTTAGAGCGATCGATCAGACGCGTATCGTCCCTGTTGTGAACTCCTGCTATTCTCTGGCCGATCTTCCAGCGGCCTTCGACCATTTGGATCGAGGAGCATTTGGGAAAATCGTCATCGACGTAGCCGAATAGAAGATGCCGCAGTCAGCAGTCGGATCACCTGTATCAATGCCTCAAAAACCGATCGTAGCGGCACGCCGCTACGATCGCCGGTAGACGCTTCGGGCCGCATGCGGGAATAATTTCCGCACCGCGCCCCGCCAATCGGTCATTCGCGACCTTGGACCTAAATCCCGTAACCAGTCGTTCGCTGCGCATTCGATGACAAGCCGCCAACAGCTTTGTGAAACACTTGTCTCAGCTTCTGAAACGGGGAGACTACGCTGTCGGGTCCAGTGAAGGGTTCAAATCTTGATCCCTCGAGCTGACTGGATTTGTAATGCTGTTTGATTTGCATTTAATTGCCGCTGACTTTCGATGAGTTGGCTGGCATCCCTATCGCTCATGGGCAGTCCGAACAGGTATCCCTTGATCAGATGCGGCTTGAGGGCAGCAAGAACAGCCATCTCCTATTAGGTGTCGACGCCTTCGAGCACGCACCGCAAAATCAGCTTTGAGCATAGGGCAATGATGCCGGCGACGATTTCCCGCGATGTGATGCTATGGGTAGCGAAACTCCGGTTAGGAGCGGTTTGATGTACCAAATGGTCCGACGTTTTCTTGGTTCTTTGTCCCACACAGGCACGTTCATCGCGCTTGTTTTCTTTGCTGCCTCTCTCACTCCAAGTCTCTTGCCTCGGTCTTACCTGGTGCAAGGAGCGCTTTCGGGCGTCTGCGCCGCCGTGGGCTATATGGCGGGCGTGGCAGTGGCTTGGCTTTGGCGCTACCTGGAACTTCCTCGCGCCTCGAGCAGGGAACGACCCCTGAAGGTCGCATTCCTCATCGCTGCCATTGCCATCCTGGGTGTTTTTCTCTGGCACGCGGTCGAATGGCAAAACTCCATTCGCTTGCTTTGGGGCATGGATGCGCTCGATAGCGCTGAACCTTTGAAACTGGCTGCCGTTGCCATCCTCGCCTTCGCCGTGCTGCTCTTTACAGGACGTGTCTTTCAGCTTGCGGCTCGCGGTCTTTCGGGGTGGATCAACAGGTACGTTCCTCGACGGGTGGCGAACGCCCTAGGCGTAACACTGGCCGCCCTGTTGTTCTGGACTGCCGGGCAGGGGCTGCTGCTGCGATGGGCGCTGGACGCAACGGATGCCTCGTTCCAGCAAGTTGATGCCCTGATTGACGACGACACTCCTGCACCGACCGACCAGGCGAAAACCGGGAGTGCATCTTCACTGGTTTCGTGGGAGGGCCTTGGACTGCAAGGGCGCCGTTTTGTCAGCTCTGGCCCCACTGCGCCCGACGTCGGCGCGTTCTGGCAGCAGACAGCCGAAAAGCCGATCCGCGCCTATGTCGGGCTCAACAACGGCGAGACGGTGGAAGCAAGAGCCGCGCTCGCCCTGAGAGAGCTTCAGCGACAGGGCGGTTTCGATCGGTCGATCCTCGTCATTATCGTCCCGACAGGAACCGGATGGGTTGATCCAGCCGCCATGGACACGCTCGAGTTTCTTCACCGCGGCGATGTGGCCAGCGTCGCGCTCCAATATTCCTATCTTGCGAGCTGGTTGTCTTTGATGGTGGAGCCGGACAATGGTCAGGCTGCGGCGAGGGCATTGTTCACCGAAGTCTACAGCCACTGGAAAACGCTTCCGCGTGAACGGCGGCCGAAGCTTTATCTGTATGGCTTGAGCCTCGGTGCGCTCAATTCGCAGCTATCGACGGACATCTATGATGTTGTGGCCGATCCGTTCCAGGGAGCACTTTGGACCGGTCCCCCATTCCGCAGTCAAAGATGGCGCACAATCACAGATCAGCGGCAAGACCTTTCGCCTGCGTGGCTTCCCAGGTTTCGCGATGGTTCCTTGGTGCGCTTTGCGAACCAAGCATCCCCTCCTGTCCAGTTTGATGCGTCCTGGGGACCGATACGGTTTGTCTACTTGCAATATGCCAGTGACCCGATCGTCTTTTTTGAAACTGCTTCGTTGTTCAAGGAGCCGGATTGGATGAAGGGGGAAAGAGGCCCGGATGTCTCGCCGCGGCTCAGGTGGTTTCCCGTGGTGACCATGCTGCAACTGACATTTGACATGGCGATCGGCACAACATCGCCAATGGGGTTTGGCCACGTCTATGCACCGGAGGACTACATCGACAGTTGGATCGCATTGACCGATCCGCCCTATATGGATCACTCGGTGGTCGAGCAACTCAAGGCGCGGTTTGCCAAGTGACCGATATCGGCGTGATCCAATGATCTCCGTGGGAGGGGACGGCCAGAGGACGAACTGATCTACGCAGCAATGTTCTTGCTCAACTGCCCATCCTTCATGATCACAAGGAAGTTTTTCGCCGGGTCCTCGACCAAGGCGATGTCCGCAATCGGGTCGCCGTCGACCAGCAGCAAGTCGGCGAGTGCGCCTTCCTGAACCACGCCCAGCTTGCCTTCGTAAGGGCTCCGAAGGCCGGAGAGCGCGAGTAGCTGGCCATTGTCCCCCGTCGCCATCTTCAGGATTTCGGCAGGCTTGTACCAGCGGGCGAGTTTTGTGAGTTGTGCACCCTGCCGCGCGGCTGCCTTATCATCGAACAGCGTGTCGGTACCCCAGGCCGTCTTGACCTTGTGCTTCTTGGCAAGCGCGTAGGCGGCGTCGGTGCCGGAAAACATCTGCAGTTGCTTGCGTCTGTTTGGCGACCCCTCGGCAAAGGGCGTTGCGTCCTGATCGTCCAGAAAGGGCTGTAGGCACCACCAGATACCTTTTTCCGCTAGCAGGGCCACCGTCTCGTCGTCGAGCAGGTTGCCATGCTCTATGCACCGAACGCCAGCGGCGACCGCCTGGGCGACTGCTTTTGGCGTATAGGCATGAACCGTCGCATAGGTCCCCCAGTTCTCCGAAGCGCCGACGCCCGCTTCCATTTCCCCAAGCGTGAACTGCGTCACATCGAGCGGGTCGAACGCGGATGACACGCCTCCACCCGCCATGATCTTGATCTGCGACGCGCCGAGTGCCAGTTGTTCGCGGGCGCGCTTTCGGACCGTGCCGGGATCGTCGGCAATGGCGGAGCCGCCCACACGCTCACTGTAGGTGAAATCGTACGGCCGCGCGGGGAGGTCGATCGGAAGCCTGAAGTCGCCGTGGCCACCCGTTTGCGAAATGAACGCACCCGATGGCCAGATCCTGGGCCCGGGAACGAGCCCGGCATCGATGCCGCGCTTCAAACCGAAGCAGGGGCCGCCCATATCGCGAATTGTGGTGAACCCTCTCATCAAGGTGTCGTTGGCCGCCTTCACTGCCGCGACATTGATGAAGCCGATATCAGACGTCAGGACGGCCAATTGGGGAACCGTCGCAAACATGATGTGGGTATGCGCGTCGATCATGCCCGGCATCAGCGTTCGCCCGCCGCCCGCTATTCGCGTGACGGAAAGGTCGGCTGGAATCTGGATCGGTGACGGTGAAATCGACGTTATCCGGTTTCCGATCACCAGCACATTGGATGGATTGGACAATGTTTCCGACATACCGTCGAATATGCGCACATTTTCGAACAACACGGCTTTTGTCGGCGTTGCTTGAGCCTGCACGGCGCTCGGCAGACCCGCCAGCCCGAACCCCGCCAGCATCGCAGCGGCGCCGACGAAAAATCCGCGGCGCCGGAGATCGGCATTCATTCGGTGCGTGAGCGTCTGCAATACGGGATCGCAACATTTGCACGGCAGGTCGCTGGTGAGATGATCGTACTTGGTGCCAAACCGAAATCTCATGCTTCCCCCCTCCGCGAGCATCACGACACAAGCATACGCCCGCATTCAGTTTTCCACGAAAAGTCGAAATAGGTTACGCGTGAATAACCACTGCTTGCAAGCAAAAACTATAGTGATATCGTGGAAGTACGCACAGGTTCCGATGGGAGAAACCTATGTTTTACAACATCGTTCTCGCGGCCGGACTTACGCTCGCATTGTCGCTTCCGGCATCCGCCGAAGATCAGGCGACTGATCTACTTGCTGACCGTGAATGGAGCATCATCGTCAGTCCCTGTGTCTGGGCTGCGTCCCTGGATGGCGATGCGTCGCTGGCAGGTTTGGATAGCAATGTCGATATTCCGTTTTCGGATATTTTCAAACACCTCGATCTTGCGGCCATGGGCAATGTCGAAGTGACGAACGGACTTTTCGGCTTCTACTTTGATGGACAGTACGTTCAGACGAGCCAGGACGAGGATCTCGCCGACTTCGAGGTCGGCTTGAAGATCAAGACGACTATTCTGGCAGCCGGCGCTTACTACCGCGTCTACGACCTCGCACTTGGGGGCGACACGGTGTTTGGTGAACCGCGGCATTTCACCGTCGAGCCTACGGTCGGCATCCGTTGGACAAAACTCGAAGCGCATGCTGATGCAGGCTTCACCTCGGCAAACAAGTCTGCGGACTGGCTTGACCCGTTCGTGGGCATGCGTCTGAGCACAGACCTTTCCGACCGGTGGAACCTAGCCGGCGAAGCCGACATTGGCGGGTTCGATATTGGTTCGAAGCTCGCAATAAATGCCCAGGCCTATCTCGGATACCGGACCTACATGTTCAATCATCCAACGATTTTGCGCGTTGGGTATCGTGTGCTTTCGCAAGACTACGAAACGGACGATTTCACAGGAAACAAATTTCGCTGGGACGTTACCCAGCATGGCCCGGTATTGGGCTTTTCCATGCGTTTCTGACGGTGTCTCGATCCCTGTGATCTGCATCCGAGATCAAGTCAGCGAGGACGTCTGGATGTCCAGCAGACAGCGTGCGATCCCGAAATGAACGTGGATAGCGCCAGCGCGGGCATCCGCTTCTGGAGCTGACGGTCCAGCGATGTTCTCGTGGAGCGCTGTTCCGACTTCAACCTCGGCCGTGGTCCTCGGAAGTTAGGCTTCGCTGGTGGCTGCTTTCTGCGAGAGAAGTCCCTATAGCTGATAGTCTTCTCACGGTCCATTCCGTCCGTTCCGGAGCTCAGTCGTTGCCCAACCAAAAGAACAACAATGCCTCAAAGTTAGTGAACTCCGGGGTAGCCGGTCCGATTCCGTTCAAGGTGGTCGATTTTACAAGTCACGCTGCACTCGGGCCCCGCAACCAAATCATCTCAGAACACCCGTAGCGATAAGCTGCGGGTGTTTTGCGTTGCGGCGGACCTCCCCCGAAAGCGGGTGAATTGGTGCTGACCGGGGGAGACGTCGCCTCAGGCGCGTGGCGGGACAAAACCCCAGGAGACCTAGTAAACCAGGGGATTGGCAAGCGCACATGTCGTCATCCCCCAATGTGAGGGAAATACGTCTTCTCCAGTTCGTTCATTCCGTCGTGTCCATTTGGGTACTGCAGTGCACCAAAGCCGCGAGCGCCGCATGAGCACCGTCCTGTGGAGGGCAGCGATCTCGAAATGGTTCACCACACTGCCATTTGAGACCGCAGGCAACCTGCGGTTCTTCTGAAGACTTCTTTGTTTTGTCCATCAACCTGGGGAGGTGACAGTGGATTAAGCGATTGAGGATGAGAACACCTTGTCGGCAGGATGTCAGATGGCTCCCGCCGCGCCGATCCCTGGCTCACGCCGTCACTCCGCGGGTTTGCCCTCCGACCGGCTCTGTCGAAGGGAAAGAAACTCGAAAAGACGAGCGACGGCCTCCGCGCCGGGGTCGATGTGACCTTCGAGCTGCCGGGCATTCAGGTAAGCCGCCCGGCCTGCGCGTGCGCTGAGATAGGTTGCGGTCAGGTTGGCGCCGGCGCGGGCTGCACTGGCCGCTGCTGCAAAACCCTTGTCATAGGCGTCCAGTGCAGGCGAGAGCGCATCGACCATGGTGCGGTCGCCGAGCTCTGCGCCGCCGATTTCCTGCATGCGGGCAAGGCCGGCTTTGAGCGCGTCGCGCATGCCAAGCCCACTCGAGGCCCCATCGCCTGCCGCGGCAAAGAAGATGGCGAGCAAGACGCCGGAAGAGCCGCCCATGGTCTGGCTGAGTTCCTGGCCCATGGCGCGAAAGAGCTGGGTGTGATCTGCAAGCGGTAGCCGATCGAGGGCCTCGATCAGGGCACGCGCGGCGCTTGCAAGGGTCGAGCCGGTGTCACCGTCGCCGGATTTGGCATCGAGCGCGTTAAGGTGTTTTTCCGCCTCGATCAGGAGCTTGCAGCACTCTGTGAGGAATTGACGGGTGGGCAGATGCTGCGAGGCAAGCGGCGCGATCGGGGTCAGTCCATCGGGCAGGGCGATGACGTTGACGGGTCGCATCGCCGTCACGCCTGGCCATGCTGCAAGGCCGACCGGCTTGGCCAGCAAGTCGAGATCGGCCTTTTCCGCCGGCAATACGGAAATCGAAAAGCCCTGCATGTCGAGCGAGGTCATCATCGCAGCAGGCCCGACGATATGCGAGAGGCGCGCGCCGACCGCCGATTGAACCAGTTCGTTGACGACCACGGCCATTTCCAGCACGGAGGTGCCGCCGAGATTGTTGACAAGTACGACATGCGGCTTGTCCTCCATGCCCGCCGCAAGCCGGTCCACCATGGCGGCCACGGCGCCGCGCACGCCGTCATACTCGATCTGCTCCACACCCGCCTCACCGTGGATGCCAAGGCCGAGTTCGGCGTGACCTTCGGGAATGCGTTTTTCCTTCGGCGAGCCCGGCACGGTACAGGTGTCGAGTGCAATGCCGATCGAGCGGGTATTGGCGATCACCCGCCGCGCAGTGTCGATGACGTCATCAAGACTTGCGCCGTTTTCCGCCATCGCACCGGCGATCTTGTGGACGAAGAGCGTGCCCGCCACACCGCGGGACTGCGGCAGATCGGGGAGCGCGATGTCATCGTCCACGATCACCATGCCGACATTCAGCCCAAAGGCACGGGCGCGTTCGGCCGCAAGGCCGAAGTTCAGCCGGTCGCCTGTATAGTTCTTGACGATCAGCAGGCAACCGAGCGGGCCAGTCACCGCGAGGATTGCGGTCAGGATAGCGTCAACGCTCGGCGAAGCGAAGACATCACCACAGACGGCGGCTGTCAGCATGCCGCGTCCGACGAAACCGGCATGGGCCGGCTCATGGCCGGATCCGCCGCCCGAGACAATCGCGACCTTCGATTTGTCCCAGTCGGATCGCAACACGACGCGGATGTGCGGATAGCCGTCGAGGCGGCTCAGCGCTCCAGCCGAGGCCATGAGCATGCCATCGATCGCCTCGGTGACGGCATTTTCGCGGCTGTTGAGGAATTGAGACATGAGACCCTCCCTTAGACGAGACGCATTCCGGCCGCATCGAAATAGATCGGCTGGTGCGGCTGGATTTTGATGATGTCGCCGCCCTTGAGGGCGGTGTGGGCATCGGTGACGGTGATGATCGGATATTCCCCAAGTATGAGATGAAGACGCGTCTGATCGCCGAGATGCTCCACCCGGACCACCTTGGCTTCCTGCCCTTCTCCCTGGAGAATATGCTCGGGCCGAAGCCCGATCGTATGGGCCCCCGCCGATGCTCCGGGGAAGAGGTGTGCGGGGAGCACGTTGATGCGCGGCTGGCCTAGCCGGGTCGCGGCATAGATGCTGACCGGCGCCTCGTAGATCTCGCGCGGCGAACCGAACTGCACGAGGCGTCCTTCCTTGAGCACGCCGACATGGGTTGCCATGGTCATCGCCTCGATCTGGTCATGCGTCACGTAGAGGAAGGTGGCGCCGGACCGGGCCTGGATGTTCTTCAGTTCGACCCGAAGGTCGGCGCGGAGTTTCGCATCGAGCGAGCTCAGCGGCTCATCCATGAGATAGATCTGCGGATTGCGGACCAGCGCCCGGCCGATCGACACGCGCTGCATCTCGCCGCCCGAAAGGGCCGTTGCCCGGTTGTCCAGCTTGTGGGCGATCTGCAGGACCTCGGCGATTGCCTTCACCTTCTGGTCGATCACCGCCTGCGGCGTGCGCAACAGCGGCGATTTCAGCGGAAATTCGAGGTTCTGCCGCACGGTCATGTGCGGGTAGAGGGAATATTGCTGGAAGACCATGGCGACATTGCGCTGTGCGGGCGTCAGCCCCGCCATGGACTGTCCGCCAATCCTGATGTCGCCGCTGTCCTGCGTGTCGAGGCCCGATACCAAGCGCAGCAGCGTGGTTTTGCCGGCTCCGGTCGGACCGAGAAGCACCACGAATGCGCCGTCCGGTACGGTCATCGTCACGTCGTCGAGCGCGCGGGTGGCGCCAAACGACTTGCGGATGCTGGAGAGAACGACTTCAGCCACGGGCGAGGACTCCTTCATTGGCCTCGGACACCAGTGCCTTTCCGCTCTCTGGATCAAACAGGGTGAGTGAGCGGCGATCGAATTCAAGCCCGACGGGAACGTCCGTCCTGATGGCATCGCTCGACGCCGTCCGCGCCTTGATCTCGCCATGGGCCGTCTCGATCGTGACGATCTGTGTGGTGCCGAGATATTCGACGGCGGCCACCCGTCCGCGAAGACCGGCTGCGTCCGACAGGTGGACGTGTTCCGGCCTGACGCCGAGCGTGAGCGCACCCTTGCGGCCTTCGCGGGATTTGGGAACCTCGATGCGGGATCCACCGATCGTCACCGCGTTGCCCCCGTCGTCGATCGCACCTTCGAATTCCAGGAACGACATCGGCGGCGAGCCGATGAATTTCGCCACGAACTTGGTTGCCGGCCAGTCATAGATCTGCTGGGGCTTGCCGAATTGTTCGATCACGCCATGGTTCATGACGACAATCTTGTCGCCCATCTGCATGGCTTCCAGCTGGTCGTGGGTGACATAAACGGTGGTCGCCCCCATGCGGTCGTGCAGGGCGCGCAGCTCCTCTGCCATATGCTCGCGGAACTCCGCATCGAGCGCGCCGAGGGGCTCGTCCATGAAGAAGGCCTTCGGCTGGCGCACGATCGCGCGGCCGAGTGCGACGCGTTGGCGGTCGCCGCCCGAAAGCCCGCCGACCGGTTTGTCGAGGATGGATTCAATCTGCAGGATGCGGACGACTTCCGATACGCGGCGATCGACTTCGGAGCGCGATATCCCCTGGCTGACCAGGGGATAGGAGATGTTCTTGCGCACGTTCATGTGCGGATAAAGCGCAAACATCTGAAAGACGAAGGCGATGTCGCGCTCGCTCGCGCGCTTCATGCCGACCTCTTCGCCGCCGATATAGATCTCGCCACTGGTCGGCAGTTCCAGGCCGGCCATCATCCGCAGCGTCGTCGTCTTGCCGCAGCCGGACGGGCCGAGCAGCATGAAGAACTCTCCATCCTCGACGGTGAAGGAGGACGACTTCACCGCATTGAAGGCTCCGAAGTCCTTGCGCAGGTTTTCAACGCGAATCTGGGCCATGATCTACTCCGGAAAATGACTGACGACGATGAACATGACGGTTCCGATCAGCGTCACCGGAAAGGAGAAGGTAAAGAGTGTCAGAGAAAGCGGCTGCATGAGCATGACCACGCCGAGCGCGATCAGTGCCGAGGCGAACATCTCCCATTCGGATCGCCGGAACCGGCGCAGGCGGGCAAGGAAGTTGATCATTTGCGCACGGCTCCGAAGGTGATGCCGCGCAGCAGATGCTTGCGCAGCAGCACGGTGAAGATAATCACGGGCAGCAGGAACAGTGTCGCTGCAGCCGCAACGGCCGGCCAGTCGATACCGCCGCCAACCGACAGGATGGTCGGGATGAAGGGGGGCGCCGTCTGGGCATTGCCACTCGTCAGCAGGACTGCGAAAGCATATTCGTTCCAGGCGAAGATCAGGCAGAAGATCGCGGTCGAGGCGATGCCTGTTGCCGCCTGCGGCAGGACGACCTTGTAGAAGGCCTGGAAGCGGGTGTAGCCATCGATCAGTGCCGCTTCTTCGTATTCGCGCGGGATTTCGTCAATAAATCCCTTGAGCAGCCAGACCGACAACGAAAGGTTGACCGCCGTATAAAGCAGGATCATCCCGAGGTGCGTATCCGAAAGCCCAAGTTGACGGAACATCAGGTAAATTGGGATCGCGACGGCGATTGGAGGCATCATGCGGGTCGACAGGATGAAGAACAGGAGGTCATCCTTGAGAGGCACCTTGAAGCGGCTGAAGGCATAGGCGGCCAGCGTTCCGAGGAAGATCGACAGGAATGTCGAGCCAAAGCCGATGATGACCGAGTTCAGGAATCGTTGCCCGAAGCGCGACGGCCCCGAAATGATCATGCCCCTTTCCCGTGTGATCTTGTCATACCACGTGGTGGGTGCGGGCAGTTTGGCGAGGTCTTCCACCGAGGCGCGCGACTGTGTCGTGAAGAGGTTTACGTAGCCTTCCAGCGTCGGCTGGAAGACGACCTTCGGCGGATAGCTGATCGAATCCGGGCCGGACTTGAAGCTCGTCGAAATGATCCAGATGAGCGGGATCAGCGTGATCACCGCATAAAGTCCGACCAGGATGCCGGCAATCCACTTCGAGGCGGGCGACGGTTCGGTGACGGAATGGGCGCTCATCGTTCCTTAACCTTGTTCAGGGCCTTCACGTAGATGGAGGCGAGGCCGAATACCGTGACGAACAGGACAATTGCATAGGCGCTGGAATAGCCGGTCCGCCATTTCTCGAAGGCCTCGCGCTTGAGGTCGATCGAGGCGAGCAGCGTCTCGTTCCCCGGCCCGCCGCCGGTAAGGAGGACCACGAGGTCGAACATCCGGAAGTTCTCGATGCCGCGGAACAGGACTGCAAGCATCAGGAATGGCAGTGCCATCGGCAGCGTGATCGTCCAGAACTGCCGCCACTTCGATGCGCGGTCGACTTCCGCTGCTTCATAGATGTAATCGGGGATGGAGCGCAGCCCGGCGAGGCAGATCAGCATGACGAAGGGCGTCCACATCCAGGTGTCGACAATCACGATCGCCCAGCGCGCCCAGCCGCCGGGGCCAAGCATCGAGAAGCTGTCGGCGGGAATGCCGGTCAGGAATTCGACGGCGTAGTTCACGAGGCCGATCTGCGGCTGGTAGAGGAAGGTCCAGAAGTTGCCGACCACGGCGGGCGAGAGCATCATCGGGATGACGATCAGCGTCGTCACCAGGTCGTTGCCCTTGAACTTGCGGTTGATCAGCCATGCCAGGGAGAAGCCGATCAGCACCTGGAAGGTGATCGTCCAGATGAGGAAATGGGCGGTCGTCTGCATGTTCGCCCAGGTGTCGGCGTCGGTGAGGATGCGCGTGTAGTTGCGCAATCCGACCCATTTCACCTCCGCGTTCGGCTTGTTCGCGGCAAAGTTCGTGAAGGACAGGCGGATCGTCCAGATCAGCGGAAATATGTTGACCGACAGAAGCAGGAAGATCGTGGGTGCTACGAAGATCCAGGCGATGGCCCTGTCGCTTAAGCCCCGGATGCGTCTGGCAACCGGTTGTGGCGTCGCACGGGCGAGGCGGTCTGCGGGTGTGTCGGTCATCGTCCGGATCCGTGTGGCGTTTCCAAAGGGCAACCGCATGCGGTGCCGTGGCCGGTGAGGCAACAAGGCAAAGCTCGGGTTGTGCCGGCAGGCTGGGTTTCTAAAGATGTGCAGGCGGCAACGCTTGGCTTTGGCTTTCCCCCGGCATTACCGGGGGAAAGATTAGAGACACTGCGCCAGGATCAGATCCAGGAGCCAAGATCTTCTTGTGTCAGAGCTTGCCTTCGTCCTCGAACGTTTCCGTCCAGTCGGCAATCAACCCGTCCAGAGCTTCCTTCGCGGTGCCATTGCCAGCGACGACATAGTCGTGGAACCGCTTCTGCGATGCCTGCAGCAGCGTCGCATAGGACGGCTCGGCCCAGAAGTCCTTCACGATCGCCATGCTGTCGAGGAAGGTCTGTGCATAGGGCTGGCTCTTGGTAAAGTTCGGGTCTTCGACGACGGCGCGAAGGCACGAGAAGCCGCCCATGGACCACCATTTGTCCTGTACATCCTTCTGGGCGAACCATTTGATGTAGCCCAGTGCGCCGTCCATGTTGTCGGTGTTGGCGACGACCGAAATGCCCTGGCCGCCGAGCTGGGCGAACTTCTCGCCACCGGGCCCTGCGGGATTGACGAGATAGCCAGTCTTTCCGCTCCCGACATTCGGATCAGCCTCGAACCCCGGCCAGGTAAAGGCGAAGTTCATCTGCATGGCGACCTGGCCCGATTTGTAGGCGTCGATGCCTTCGCCCATGTAGGTGTTGGATGTGCCCGGTGCGACGCAGCAATCATAGAGGGACTTGTAGAATTCGAGGCCCTTCACGGCGCCCTCGGAATCGACAAAGCCTTTCATATCATATGGTTTTTTCGGATTTTCGTACTTGAAGCCATAGCTGTAAAGCACGTCCATCACGCCCATCGTGATGCCTTCCGAGCCACGTTCGGTATAGATCGAGGCGCCGTAGACAGTCTTGCCGTCGATCTTGCGGCCCTGGAAGAATTCGGCGACCTGCTTCAGTTCGTCGAAGGTTGCGGGCGGCGTCAGGTCGCGACCGAACTTATCCTTGAAGGCTGTCTTAATTTCGGGCCGCTCGAACCAGTCCTTGCGGTAGGTCCAGCCGACCACGTCCCCGAAGGCTGGCAGCGACCAGTAGTTCGGGGTGTTCTTCGGCCATTCGGAATAACCCGTGACGGTTGCCGGAACGAAGGCATCCATCTTGATGCCTTCCTTGTCGAAGAACTCGTTGAGCTTCACATACCAACTGTTCTCGGCGGCGCCGCCGATCCACTGGCTGTCGCCGATCATCAGATCGCAGAGCTTTCCGCCCGAGTTGAGTTCGTTGAGCATGCGGTCGGCGAAGTTCGGCCACGGGACGAACTCGAATTTCATCTTGATGCCGGACGACGCCTCGAAGCCCTTGCTGAGTTCGACGAGTGCGTTTGCCGGGTCCCATGCTGCCCAGCAGAGCGTCAGTTCTTTTTCGTCGGCATGCGCCATCATAGTGCCGAAACCCATCGAACAGGCGACCGTTCCGGCAGTAAGCAGACCTTTCACGTAAAGCGATTTCATCATGTCATCCTCCCAGCGCCGTCCGGTCTCCTGCGGATGGCGAAACGCCCTTGCGGGCCAAATGCCGGCTCCGGACCCTAATCTCTGGCCGGCCTCCTCCAGCGGAACGGGGTGCAATGGATGCCTCTCCCGAACCCAGATGGAGGCTAATTGATGTGCGCACCTCAAAGCAAGTGATTTTTGAGGTGCGCACATCAATTCTTGCGTTTGCTGATGTTTTGAAGGAAAGCTCTGGAAGGCGGAAATCATGGGAAGTCGTCATGCGTCCAACAGCGAAGGATCTGGCCGAGGCTGCAGGCGTCAGCCTTGCAACGGTCGATCGTGTCTTGAACGAACGACCGAATGTGAGCCTGAAGGCCGCCCGGCTGGTCAATGACGCAATCGAGCGGATCGGCTTCGTTCGAAATCCGGCGGCTGTCAGCCTTGCCCGCAACAAGGTGTACCGTTTTCTCTTCCTGCTTCCGGCAAGCGGCGATCTATACCTCAAGGAGCTCCTGCGGCACGTTGAAGAGCTGACTGATGCGCTCAAGGGCGACCTCACCGAGATTGCCTACCGCCAGATCGGGATCGACGATGCGCATGGCGTGGCAAAGCTGCTCTCCAGCCTCGACAAGGAGGAGGTCGATGGCGTGGCTGTCATGGCGCCCGAATCGCCTCAGGTGCGAGACGCCATGGCGCGGCTTCTCCAGCGCAACATCAAGGTGGTGCAATTCCTGTCCGGTCAGGAAAAGCTGCCAGAGGCTGATTTCGTCGGTATCGACAACTTTGCGGCGGGTGCGAGTGCGGGCAAGCTGATGGGCATGCTTGCGGGTTCCCATCCGGGAAAGGTCATGGTGATCGCGGAAACCATGCAGTCGCTCGACAGCATCCAGCGCCGCCTTGGCTTCGACCACGTGATCAACAGCGCCTTTCCGCATCTGACCTGTCTGCCGTCCATCGAAACCCACGCCGACGAGGCACGCAGCCGGCAGGTGATGGCCCGCGTGTTGGCCGGCAATCGCGATGTTTCCGGAATCTACGTGCTGAGCGCAGAGGCTCGCGTGCCGATCCTGGCTGCTGCCGGAAACGTCGATCTCGGCGGCATTGCCGTGGTTGTCCACGAACGAACGCCCTTCACCGAACAGGCGCTTCGGGACGACCGTATCGATGCCGTGATCGCACAGGATCCGGGCCATGCGGTGCGCAGTGCAATTCGCATCATGCGCGCCCGCTCGGATGCCCGCGAGCCGCTCGCCGCACAGGAAAAGATCCGCATCGAAATTCTACTCAAGGAAAACCTTTGAGCCATATGAAGGGCGGCGCGCGCGATTGGTCAGAGGCTTTGATTTGGCCGGATGCGGAGCAAATAAACGAGCGTTTACATTTACTTGCGCCTGGCGGCGGGACTTCGGCGACCGGTGATGTGCAATAGGCAATTTTGGGAAAATCCAGAAAAGACTATGGCGGCCGTCGCCTCCAGACGGAAAGACAAATTTCTAAGACCGCACCCAGCCCCGCTGTCGTCGTTTTCGGCAGTCTGCATTACGACATCATCGTCAAATGTCCGGTCCGGCACGGCCGCGCAAAGGCGAAACAGTCACCGGCTCCGCCTGGAACCCGGCATGTTGCGGCAAGGGCGGCAACCGAGCGGTTTCCGCAGCCAAGGCCGGCGTGCGCTCGGCAACCCCGTATTCGGACAACGTCGAGATCTGCAGCGGCGTCCCGGTCATGATGCCTGCGACGCGGACGCGGGTTTTCGCCTCAAGTCCGATCAGCAATACCATCTATGACGCCTTCAGGTTCGTCACCACTGTTGCTATCGAGCAGTGGCTCAAGTATCCCAAGCTGACAATCAATGGCGCCTCCAAAGCCTCTGCGATGACGGGGTGGCGCATCGGTTAGATCTTGAGTAACGATCCGCTGCGTTTCCCGGCAACTGAGACAGCGTCAAAAGCCGCCGCATGGTTGAACGGTTTTCCATATCGCTTTGCCTGAACGAAGTAGCTCTCTCGCTTATTCAAAACGGAGCCGTCCAGCGCAACACCACCGCTGTAAGACATATTGCGCAGAGATGGTCTTGCCTGATGCTTTGCTGAGACAATGTAACTGTCAAATGACCCGCGAGACAGTTCAGTTAAATGGGGACGAGCCATGCGAGCGAATGCGGAATCGACCATTTTAAGTTTTGTCGTCAGTCGACCTGATGGGACGACGTGCCCGAGCGAAGTTGCGCGCAGCCTTGCAAATGATCACAACGCTCCGCTTGAGTGGCGTGACTACATGCCAGCCGTCCATGAAGCGGTTGATGCCTTGATTGCGCGACGAGAGATCACCCTTTCCTGGAAATCTGTCGTAATGGGGGAGAGAGCCGGTCCCTACCGTATAAGTGCTAGCAAGCAAAATCTCTAATGCCGAGACGTCTGCGGCCACCTTTTTAGCGTCCTAAACAATCTCAATGACAGGAAACCGATCAAGCACATCCCGACCGTGCTGATAGTCGCGAGCCTACTTTTTCATCTCTATAAGCTTCGGGTCAGTAAGTTTGCGCGTAAGAGCCTTCCGGTTATCGAGACTCGGGGAGCTTAGTCGTTGCCCGATTGATGTAATCGACCAGCGCGCGGGCAGCGGCGAATGATTTTACTATTTCCTCGACGAGATTGGAGGACACGAGCATCTCGTCAGAAACGTTGCGACAGGCTCCGAAGTTTTTGAGATTGAAAAAGTCGAGCGCGTCGTGATTTCTGACGTACCCGCTGGCGCTCAAATCATGACCGCCCGTCAGACCATTTGGGAAATATGTCCGAAATAATGGACCCTCGACGATCCCTCTCCATTTGCCGGTGTGGCTTGCGATTGTTTGCCGCAAAATGCGGGCAAGCCGTGGCGGGGGTAGCAGCGCTCCGCCTCCGCTGTATGAGCTGTGCGGAGAGATTTGCACGAAATATGTCGCGGCTGCGTTCTTCGAAGGCGAAACTCGCAACGTGATGCAGCATGTGCCTTTCGAGATAGACGCGGCACTCAAACATTTGCGGGGATCTCGGTTGGCCTCATCTACGCGCTTGTCGATCGACCCTGTGCTATTAGCTAACGCTAGGGTGAATTCAATTAAGTCGCGGCGCGCGCAATCAAGTCTAGCTCGGTTGTCGTCGAGCCACTCGGCGCCGTGATTACTGGAGGCTTCCTCTAGAAATTCAAAAGTCGATCGGTTGATCATCCACTGTCTCAAACATGGCAAACCCGCCTGTCATAGGGCAGGCGGAACGTAAAGTGAACAGAAATAGCTCGAGCGGACATGAAAAGAGGTTGAAGTCGGGTGCTTCCAATCGCTGAGTGCTTCCCCAGATAGGGTAGGGCTCGTGGAATTGCCACTTCGGTAACTGAGCGGCGAGTGGTTCGTTCGCATTTCGTAAACACGTTGAATAGGAGAGGATCCATATGGCGAGAATGGTCAAGAAAGCGGATCTGCCGATAAAAACGTGTGCGACATGCGGAAAACCTTTTGCATGGAGGCTGAAGTGGGCCAAGAACTGGAGCGACGTGAAGTACTGTTCTGAACGCTGCCGCCGCTCTAAGCTCAAGCCATTACCCACGTCATGATCACGTTGCTAGCACAATAAATCGTGCAAGACCCGTCGAACGGTGGGTGTGTTGGCGCACGAGCGTATCGCGCCCTCGCAGAAACCTGAACGTGGCCGCAGCAACGGAGGCGAGGAACGTTTGCTCGTCGATCCTCCCAGCTGCAAGTGACCCTACCATATAGCTCTCGATTTGAAGGAGCCACTTACTGGGGACGGGCTTTTTCAAGATCATGCAAAGCCATTGGGTCCGGAGCCTCCTCAGCATCCCGCTGTAGGCGAGACCGTGAAGCGGATCTCCCATACGCTGAAGGCAACAAAAGCTACCTCCGACGGTCACCTATTCCCTTCCAGAAAGGACGCGACGATGCGATTGTTTTCGCCTCCATGTGAGGGCTTGACAGCCCGTCGCTCGAGCTAATACGTATTAGCTAATACGATTTAGCAAGTGTAGGGTCCGCGATGAACCGCAAGTCCACGGGTGAACATTCGGCCGCCGCTGCACCGACAAGCGCTGATGTCGCACGCCTCGCGGGTGTCTCCCAAGCGACCATTTCCCTCGTGCTCAATGGCCGGGATAGTGCCGTGCGCATTTCTCCGGAGACACGGGAACGCGTGATGTCCGCCGCTGCCCAGTTGGGCTACACGCCCAATCATGCCGCCAGAAGCCTGCGGCAGCGCAGCACCAAGATCATCACTTTCATTCTGCCGACCTTGGAGAATCCGTACTTCCTAGAGATCGCGAGTGCGGCGCAAGCGGAAGCCAGTTTGCGCGGATATTCGGTCACGATCATTTCGTCCCGCAACGAACTGAGCGAGTTTCACACTGCGCTCTTGTTGCAAGGGGCGGCTTACGACGGGATCATCGTCGCAGGACACAATAACTGCGCTGCTCCGGAACTACCTGCTCTCGTAAAGCGCGGTGTCGGCGTTGTCGTGCTGCAGGAGCCTAGCCCCGCACCGGGAATTCAAAGCGTCCGCGTCGATCTTGAGAGAGGTGGATATATCGCCACCCGCCACCTCATTTCGCTTGGACATCGGCGCATCGCACACTTTACACAGGCGTTGCGAAGTTCGCATGGCGGGCACGACCGTATCGATGGCTATATGCATGCGCTTTCCGAGGCTGGTCTGCCATTCGATGAAGATCTCGTTGTGGTGACCGAGAATTCGCTGTCAGGCGGTGTCCTCGCCCTTGACCGCATCCTGGCGCTTGACGTCCCGCCGACGGCTCTCTTCGCCTATAACGACCGGCTCGCGATCGGCGCTTTGCATAGATTGCGCAAGCGCGGGCTGAGGGTGCCGGATGATTTCGCCGTCGTCGGTTTCGATGGCATTGCCTTCGGTGGCTTTACTGCCCCGACGTTGACAACAGTCGACAGCTCCCGGGAGGAGCTCGGGAAGCTGGCAATGCAAGCGGTCATAGATGCAATCGATAAGAAGGAAGGGCGGCAGGATCATCTGCTGCCCGTCAGGCTACTTGTGCGCGAATCGTGCGGTGGAACGGAGGTCGATTCGGAGGGAATGCCGCACAACTGAAAACGTGCCTTCCCGGCATGTGTGTCGAGGGAGGCGTTGGAAATTGACACTCATGGGAGGAAGACATGACGCAATTTATCAATCGACGTACCATTTTGAAGACCGGCGCGGGTCTCGGCGCGGGGCTTGTGACCGGCGCGCTCGGCATGCCGGCGCTTGCACAGGAAAAACAGCTGACATTTGCCGTCTGGGGCGGCGATTCAGAAGTTGCTGGCTACAGGAACGTGATCGCCAAATTTGAAAGCGCCAATCCCGGCGTCAAGGTCAAGCTTGATGTGATGCCGTTCGCGCAATTCTACCAGCAGGTCGATACGCGCCTTGCGGGCCGCCAGGCGCCCGACCTCTTCCGCGTGACCTATCAGCAGATCGGGCGATACGCGAACAACAAGGCCGCCATCGACCTTACGCAGTATCTCGAGAAGGACTTCGGCAAGGGCTTCACACCTGCCGTCTGGAGCGCCGTCAACGTCAAGGGCACTCCCTACGCGCTGCCGCATCACACCGATACGTTTGCCCTGTTCTACAACGAGGAACTGTTGGAAAAGGCCAATATCGCGGTACCGTCCAGCCTCGACGAAGCTTGGACATGGGCGGCGTTCATCGACAACGCCAAAAAGCTCAAGACGCAGGGCGGCTCATCCTATCCGTTCGCCATGAGCTGGCAGAACGGCGCCGTGCATCGCTGGATGTTCTATCTCTACCAGCATGGCGGGCGCTTGCTGAGCGAGGACCTGACGGCCTCCCGCATCACCGAGAAGGCCGGCATCGAGACGATTGCATGGACACAGAGCTGGTTCACCGAAGGACTGGTTCCGCCCAGCACCTCGGTCAAGAGCGCCGAGAAGGTGCAGAACCTGTTCGCCAACGGCACGATCGCCATGATGCTGAATGGCAATTGGCAGATTCCCTTCGTCGAGCAGCAGATGAAGGCCAAATGGGGCGTCACCTACCTGCCGCGTGACGTCGCAATGGCCGACGATCTTGGCGGCACCTGCGTCGCGGTTTCCCGCGATAGCAAGACGCCAGAATTGGCCGCCGAGTTTGTCAAATTCCTCGTCAACGAGGAAAACATGCGCAGCTTCGTCAATACGGCCCAGCTTCTGCCGGTGCGCACGTCGATTGTGGACAAGGGGATCGAGTTCTCTCTACGGCCGAATGAGATGAAGGTCTTCGTAGAGCAGACGAAGACCATTCCCGAACATCTCGTCAGTACGGTCATCCATCCCAACTGGGGCAGGTTCAACCCCAAGATGGCCGACGAGCTCGATCTGGCTTTTACATCCGGCCAGTCTGCGGAGCAGACAGCCGAGAATATCCAAGCCCATATCGAGCGGCTTCTGCTGCGGGCCTGAACGAATCGTTAAACCCCTGAAATCTTATCAAAGCGAATGCAGGTCATGGCCCCCACCTCAATATCCCTTGAGAAGGCAATGAACGAGACTGCCACCAGCCGGTTTTCCGGCTGGTGGGCATCCTTCCGGCCGCGACTGACGCCCTATCTGTTCATCGCGCCCAATCTCGTTCTATTTTCGGTCTTCATCTTCTTTCCGCTTCTCTATGCGGCTTTTATCAGCGTGCACGAATGGTCCCTGATCGATGAACCGTTCTATATCGGCGCGGAAAACTACACTCGCCTCCTGACCGACTACCAGTTCTGGCAGGCGATGAAGAATACCGTCATCTATTCTGTGGCAACCGTGCCGACGAGCCTCGCCATTGGCCTGTTGCTCGCCGTCGGCCTCGACCGTGATCTCTATGCCCGCACGTTCTTGCGCAGCATCTACTTTCTCCCCGTCGTCGTGTCGAGCGTTGCGACGGCGATCATCGCAGCCTGGCTGTTCAACGACCATTACGGCGTCATCAACGCTTTGCTGAAGCTCGTTGGGATCCAGCCGGTCGCCTGGCTTTCGACCACAAGCTGGGCCCTGCCGTCGATCATCATCACGACGCTGTGGACGCGCGTTGGATTCTGTATGGTCGTCTATCTGGCGGCGCTGCAGTCGATTTCGCCGACCTATTACGAGGCCGCGTCAATCGACGGCGCCACCCGCCTTCAGCAGTTTCGCCACGTCACATGGCCGCTCCTGCGTCCCACGACATTCCTGCTGCTCATCCTCAACGTCATCCATTCCTTCCAGGTCTTCGACCTGATCTTCGTGATGACGGGTGGTGGTCCAGGTTTCTCGACGACGATGATCGTCCAATACATCTACCAGTCGGCATTCGCGACATCCGAAATGGGTTATGCGAGCGCCATGGGTATCGTCCTCTTCCTTCTGATCCTCCTGTTCACTCTGCTGCAGTGGCGCGTGAACATGCGGACCGAAGAATTTGTGTAGGAGACCACGGCCATGATGGTCACCACAACTACTCCGACGAAAAAGCGGCTGGAAACGATCGGTCTTTGGGTTCTCATGGCGTTTGGCGCCGTCATCATGATCTTTCCGATCTACTGGATGTTCGTGACGGCAGTCAGGCCAAAGGATCAGATCTTCATCCCTGACGTCAGCCTAATGCCCACGGGATGGGTCTGGCAGAACTTCGCCGACGCGCTGGCGCATATGCCGTTCCTGCATTGGTTCTGGAACTCGACCGTCATCGCCGTGGTGGCAGTGGCGATCACCGTCACCATCAACCTGCTGTGCGGTTATGCCTTCGCAAAGTTCAGGTTCGCCGGACGCGACGTGCTGTTTCTGGCGGTGCTGAGCGCCCTGATGATACCGGTCCAGGTCATCATCGTCCCGCTTTTCTTCGTCGTGTCCGAGCTTGGGCTGCTTAATTCCTACTGGGGCGTGATCCTGCCGCGTGCTGCCGAAGCTTTCGGCATCTTCATGGTACGCCAGTTCATGGTGTCGATCCCGGACGAGTTGATCGAGGCCGCGCGGCTTGATGGCGCCAGCGAGCTCACGATCTTTCGCAAGATCGTCCTGCCGTTGTCCAAGCCGATTATCGCGGTGCTGATCATCTTCACCTTCATGTGGCGGTGGAACGACTTCGTAATGCCCTTGGTCATGCTCACTGATCAGGAGATGTACACCGTCCAGCTCGGCCTCAACCTGCTCAAGGGCCAGTACAACACCGAATGGACGGACATCATGTCCATCGCGCTTTTGTCCCTAGTGCCGATGCTCGTCATTTTCGTGTTTTTCCAGCGCCAACTGATCCAGGGCATTGCCGGAACGGGCCTCAAGTAAGCCGGCTCACAAGACTTGGTGGCGATGCAAATTTGAATTCTACGTGAAAGGACTACCTATGTTGAAAGTTGCCATGATCGGCGCCGGCAGCGTCGTCTTCGTCAAGAATCTGCTGACCGACATTCTTGATTTCCCGGAACTCCGCGATGTCACCATCACGCTCCACGACATCGACCAGGAGCGGCTGGAGACGGCGGGCATGATGACCCGCTGGACGGCGGCGCAGTTCGACGCGAACCCGGTCATCGAAGAACATCTCGACCGGCGGGCTGCATTGAAGGATGCGGATTTCGTCATCAACATGGTACAGATCGGCATGCACGAGGCGACGCTGCTGGATTTCGAAATCCCGCGCAAATACGGCCTCAAGCAGACCATCGCAGACAGCCTCGGCATCGGCGGCATGTTCCGCGGCCTGCGCACCATTCCGTTCATGCTGGATCTCGTCGCCGACATGCGCGAACTCTGCCCGGACGCGGTCCTGCTCAACTACACCAACCCGATGAGCATCCTGACCCAGGCCGTTTACGAAGCCTATCCGGAGCAGAAGGTGATTGGCCTCTGCCACAACGTGCAGAACACCGCGCATGAGCTCGCATCCTATCTCGACGTCCCGGTCGAAAGCTTGTCCTACGATTGCGCCGGCATCAACCACATGACCTGGTTCCTGAAACTCAAGATCGACGACGAGGATGCCTATCCCCGGCTCTGGGCGGCCATGGAGAATCCGGAAATCTTTGCCAAGGACAAGGTCCGCTTCGAACTGATGCGTTCCTTCGGCCGCTTCATCAGCGAGTCCAGCGAGCACAATGCGGAATACACGCCCTATTTCCTGAAGAGCGAAGCAGATATCGCCGCGTACGACGTTCCAGTTGATGAGTACATCCGTCGTAGCGTTCGCAACCTTGGTCGCTATGCCGAGACCCGCCGCAAGCTCTTGGCGGGAGAGACCTTCCCGCTGGAGCGCTCGCGCGAATACGGTTCGCTGATCATTCATGCGATGGCGACCGGCAAACCGCAGTTGATCTACGGCAACGTCCGCAACGATGGCCTGATCGACAACCTTCCGGACGGATGCTGCGTCGAGGTTCCAGTCGTCGTCGACAAGAGCGGCATGCGCGCCTGCAATGCCGGCTCGTTGCCGCCTGAGCTTGCCGGGTACTGCGCCCCACATGTCTACGTTCAGGACCTGACCGTAAAGGCAGCGCTCAACGGCGATCGTGACCAAGTGCATCGCGCCGCCATGCTCGACCGCCATGCGACAAGCGTGCTGTCAATCAAGGACATCCGCGCCATGGTCGACGAACTGATCGAGGCCCACGGCGATGCGATGCCGGCAGGCATCCGCGGTCGGACCGCCACCACACTGCGCAAATCCGCTTGAGGAGAGGGCGGCGGACGCGATGCCGTGTCGCCGCCATTTCGACTGCAATAATGGGAGTAGATCATGGCTGACGTCAGCATTCGCAATGTCAAGAAATCGTATGGCGCGGTCGCGGCGATCCACGGGATCTCGGTCGACGTCGAGGACGGGGAGTTCGTCACGCTCGTCGGCCCTTCGGGCTGCGGAAAGTCGACTCTGCTGCGCATGATCGCCGGGCTGGAAAGCATCACCGGCGGCGATATCAGCATCGGTGGCCGAGT